>Ga0209591_10000190_pt1 | contig 80470 bp, 65 predicted proteins | sample MAT01_FD_187207 | JGI IMG/M metagenome (GOLD analysis project Ga0209591, IMG submission 187207) | Freshwater microbial communities from Lake Fryxell liftoff mats and glacier meltwater in Antarctica - MAT-01 (SPAdes) (version 2) | ecosystem: Environmental > Aquatic > Freshwater > Ice > Liftoff...
CCGCGGCGATCGGCGACGGCGTGCCGGCCGCCGAGGTGTGGCGGGCCCGGCTCAGCGCTGGCCTCGACCCCGACGACCGCAACCGGCTCGCGCTGGCGGCCGAGGCCAGCTACGGCGACGAGCGCTACCGGCTCGCGGTGTGGGAGGCCGACCGTCCGGCGGCTCGCGATCTGGTCGGCGAGGGGCGCGCCCGGGCCCGCCTCGACCGCCTCCTCGAGAGCCTGCCCCACCCGCTGGCCGCCGCGACCAGCCTCCAGCTGCTCGCCAACGCGCGCACGATCGCCCACGCCGTCGTGCCCAAGCTGCGCAGCGAGGGCTGGCAGTGCGTGCTCGACGACAGCTTCCCGCTCGACGCGCCGGCCGTCGACGCCCAGTTCGTCGAGCAACTGCGCGCGGTCGGCGACGGCAGCAAGTGGTTCTCCCTCGAGCTGGGCGTCACGATCGAGGGCCGCACCGTCCCGCTCCTGCCGATCTTGCTGCAGGCCATCCGCAGCGGCCAGATCGTCCTCGAGCCCGGCGGCACGCTCGACGGCGGCGCCGGCCTCAACCTGCGCCTGCCCGAGGGCGAGCTGGTCTACCTGCCCGGCGATCGCCTGGCCCGCTGGCTGCGTCCGCTGGTCGAGCTCGAGCTGGCTGGCCTCGACGCCGAGGGGCTGCTGAAGCTGCCGACGCCGATCGTCGCGTTGCAGCCCGAGCTCGATCATCCCGCGCTCGCGCCGGTGCGGGCCCAGCTCGACGGGCTGCTCGCGCTCACGCCCGCCGATCCCGGCCCGGGCTTTGTCGGCACGCTGCGGCCCTATCAGCGCCTCGGCCTGGCCTGGCTGCGCGTGCTGCACGAGGCTGGCCTCGGCGGGCTCCTCGCCGACGACATGGGCCTGGGCAAGACCGTCCAGGTGCTGGCGTTCCTCGACGGGCTGCGCCTCGACGACGCCCACCCGGCGCTGGTGGTCGCGCCGCGCAGCGTGGTCGGCAACTGGGCCGCCGAGGCCCGCCGCTTCGCGCCCTCGCTGCGGCCGGCGATCCACCTGGGCGCCGATCGGCCGACCCACGCGACCGACATCGCGCGCGCGCCGCTGGTGATCACGTCGTACCAGACCTTGGCCCGCGATCTCGAGCAGCTGCGCGCGGTGCCGTGGACGACCATCTTCTTCGACGAGGCCCAGGCGGTGAAGAACCCCGAGACCCAGCTGCGCAGCGCCGCCGCCGCGCTGGGCGCGCACAGCCGCTTCTGCGTCACCGGCACGCCGATCGAGAACCACCTCGGCGAGCTGTGGTCGCAGCTCGATCTCGCGGTGCCCGGGTTGCTGGGCCGGCGCCGCTCGTTCGACGCGATCTTCCGCAAGCCCATCGAGCGCCACGCCGCGCAGCCGGTGCTCGACCACCTGCGCCAACGCATCCGCCCGTTCCTGCTGCGCCGCAGCAAGCAGCACGTCGAGCTCGACCTGCCGCCCCGCACCGAGATCATCGAGCGGGTCGAGCTCGACGTCGCCCAGCGCGATCTGTACGAGAGCCTGCGGCTCAGCCTCGACGCCGGCGTGCGCAAGGCCCTCGACGACGCCCACCTGCCAAGCGCGGCGATGAAGATCCTCGACGCCCTGCTCAAGCTGCGGCAGTGCTGCTGCGATCCTCGCCTCATCAAGCTGCCCGAGGCCCGCCGGGTCGAGGGCTCGGCCAAGCTCGAGCGCCTGATGGGCAAGCTCGAGGAGCTGCACGAGGCCGGCCGCACCACGCTGGTGTTCTCGCAGTTCACGTCGATGCTGGCGCTCATCGAGCGGGCCTGCGCCGCCGCCGACCTGCCCACGCTCAAGCTCACCGGCCAGACCCGCGACCGCGAGGACGTGATCCGCCGATTTCAAACCGGCGCGGCCCGGATCTTCCTGGTCAGCCTCAAGGCCGGTGGCGTCGGCCTCAACCTCACCGCGGCCGACACCGTCATCCACTACGACCCGTGGTGGAACCCGGCGGCCGAGGCCCAGGCCACCGACCGCGCCCATCGCATCGGCCAGGACCAGCCGGTCGTGGTCTACAAGCTGGTGGCCCGCGGCACCGTCGAGGACGCGATCTGCGCGTTGCAGGACGACAAGCGCCGCCTCACCGCCGCGGCCCTGCGCGACGGCGGCGTGACCCACCTCGCCGCCGACGATCTGCGCGCGCTGTACCAGTACGCGGTCGCCGCCGCGCCGCTCGAGTAGGCCGCGACGCTTGACCGCCACCACGATCCGCGCGACGACCTCGCCATGATCAGGTTCCCCATGATGCTCGTCGCGGCGCTGGTAGCGGCGTGTGGTGGTTCGTCGGTGCGGGGGCCGGCCGCGCCGCCATCACCGGTCGTCGACGACCCGGCCGCGCCGCCCACCGGCGTGCCGGCGCCGCCGACCGCGACCCCGCTCCGCCAGCTCGACGCCGAGGCCGCGATCACCACCGCGTGGGGCGCGACCCTCACGGTGCCGGCGTCGTTCTGGATCGCCGAGCGTGCCGATGAGGTCGAGATCCAGGATCCCGAGCGCGAGGCCACCTTGCACTTCACGACGGTGCAGGCCGCCGACAGCGCCGCCGCCATCGCCGCGGCCTGGCAGCGGGTCCAGCCCGGCTTCGCGCTGGCGATCGCCGACAGCGACGACCTGCCCGGTCGCGATGGCTGGGACGCCATGACCCAGACCGCATACGTCACCAAGACCGAGGAGTCGCGGGCCGTGGTCGCGCTGGCGCGCCAGCAGGGCGACACTTGGCACGTCACCACCATCGACGCCAAGACCGCGGCGCTGGGGCGGCGCGGCGCCCAGATCAACGCGCTCATCCTCGACATGAAGGTCCCCGGCATCGACCAGGAGTCCTTCGCCGGCCAGACGCCCAACCTCGACGCCGCGCACCTGGCCCGCTTCGACGCGTTCGTCGAGGAGGCCCGCACCCTGGCCGGGGTGCCCGGGGTCGCGATCGCGATCGTCCACGGCGGCGAGATCGTGCTCGAGGCCGGCCACGGCGTCCGCACCGCCGGCCAGCGCAAGCCGGTCTCGCCGGCGACCTTGTTCCTCATCGGCTCGACCACCAAGTCGCTCACCACGCTCATGCTGGCCCGGCTCATCGACCAGCAGAAGTTCACCTGGGAGACCCCGGTCGTCGACGTGCTGCCGAGCTTCGCGCTCGCCGACCCGGCGATCAGCAAGCAGGTGCTGGTCAAGCACACGGTGTGCGCGTGCACCGGCATGCCGCGCCAGGATCTCGAGTTCCTGTTCGAGTACGCCGGGTGGAACGCCGAGCGCCGCCTGGCCAGCCTGGCGACGATGAAGCCCACCACCGGCTTCGGCGAGACCTTCCAGTATTCGAACGTGATGGTCGCGACCGGCGGCTGGCTCGGCGCCCACGCCTTCGCGCCCAAAGCCAAGCTGGGCCCGGCTTACCACCAGGCGATGAGCGCGCTGGTCTTCAAGCCGCTCGGCATGACCGCGACCACGTTCGACTTCAAGCAGGCCGCGCGCGCCGACCACGCGTCGTCGCACGGCCGCGATCTTCAGGACACCTACCAGGAGATCCCGCTCGGGTACGAGCGCGCGGTGTCGTCGGTGGAGCCGGCCGGCGCGGCGTGGTCCAACGTGCGCGACCTGGCGCGCTTCATGATGCTCGAGCTGGCCGACGGCAAGACGCCCAACGGCAAGCAGCTGGTCTCGGTCGAGAACCTCGAGCGCCGGCGCGCGCCACAGGTGAAGATCGACGCCGACAACGCCTACGGTCTGGGCCTGTTTCTCACCAGCGATCACGGCGTGCGGATCATCCACCACGGCGGCAACATGCTCGGCTTCACGAGCGACCTGTTCCTCCTGCCCGACGCCGACGTCGGCGTGGTGGTGCTGGCCAACGGCGGCGCGGCCAACTCGTTCCGCAGCGCGGTGCGGCGCGGCTTCCTCGAGATCGTCTACGACGGCAAGCCGCTGGCGCGCGAGAACCTGGCCACCTCGATCGAGCGTAGCCACAAGGATCTGGCCGAGGAGCTGGCGCTCCACGAGGTCAACTTCGACGCGTGGATCGCGCCGATGCTGGGCGGCTACGACAACCCCGCGCTCGGTCACCTCGAGCTGCGCAAGGTCACGATGGGCAAGGCCCCCGGCCCGGTCGCCACCGCGTTCGAGCTCGATGCTGGCGAGTGGACCACCCGCGTCGTCAAGAAGACCGACCGCGACGGCACCGTCAAGCTCATCACCACCGAGCCGCCCTACCTCGGCCTCGAGCTGGTCCCCACGCTGGTCGACGGCCAGACCACCCTCGTCCTCGACGCCGCCCAGCAGGTCTACGCCTTCACGCCGACGCCGACGAAGTCGCGATGAGCGAGGGCCGCGTGCCGGTGACGGTGCTCACCGGGTTTCTGGGGGCCGGCAAGACGACCCTCTTGAACGGGCTGTTGCGACGGCCCGAGCTGGCGCGGACGGCGGTGCTGATCAACGAGGTCGGCGCGGTGGCCATCGATCACCACCTCGTGCGCGACGTGAAGGGCGACGCGATCGTGCTGGGCTCGGGCTGCATCTGCTGCACGATCGCCGGCGATCTGGTGCGCGCGCTGGCCGAGCTGTGGGCCCAGGCCCAGCGCGGCGAGGTGCCCCAGTTCGAGCGCGTGCTCGTCGAGACCACCGGCCTGGCCGACCCCACCGGCGTGATCGCGACCCTGGTCCAGCACCCGCTGGTGGCGCGGGTGTATCGGCCCGACGCGATCGTCACGGTCGTCGACGGCGAGCACGGCGTCGCGACCCTGGCCCGCCATCGCGAGGCCGGCGCGCAGGTGGCGCTGGCCGATCGGCTGGTGGTGACCAAGCTCGATCGCGCCACCGACGACGGCCTGGCCGCGCTCGCCGCCGCGCTGACCCGGCGCAACCGGGGCGCACCGGTGGTCCGGGTTTCGGACGGTGTGGTCGACCCCGCGTGGCTCCTGGCGCCGGCCGCGGTCCACGATCGCGACGGTGGCGGGCTGGCGGCCTGGCTGCGCGCCTCGACCACCACGCCGGCGCTCACCCTCGGCGGCGAGCGCGATCGCCACGACGACATCGTCACCGCGGTGGCGAGCTTCGCGGCGCCGGTGCGGCTGGGGCCGCTCGTGCTGTGGCTGACGCTCATGACCGGCATGCACGGCGGGTCGCTCTTGCGCGTCAAGGGGCTGGTCGCGGTCGACGGTGACGACGCGCCCACGGTGATCCACGCGGTGCAGCACGTGGTGTACCCACCGCGGCGACTCGCGGCGTGGCCCGACGACGATCGGCGGACCCGCCTGGTCTTCATCGCGCGCGGCCTGTCGGCGCCGGCGCTGCGAGCCCTCGTCACCAACCTCGCCGACACCCTCGGTCAGCCCCTGGTGACGTGACGATCAGCGCGCGGTCGTGGTGATGGGAGCGGCGCTACGGAAGTCGGCGGTGCGGGCCGAGGCGGTGAGCGTGCCGAGGCCGAAGGTCGCCAGGACGACGAGCGCGAAGCCGAAGACGACGTCACGCTTGCTGCGGCTGCGCTGGCGGCGAACGATCAGGTCGAATCCGTTGTCGGTGGTCATGGCCGGACGTATTTCAACAAGCGGACCAACCCGCTCCGTCGACGAATCGTTAGAACGATCGCGGGGTTGCAGGTGGCCCTGGCCTCCCCTGCCGATTTTGGCAGCCTTGCCGCCGTGACCCGGGACAGGACCATGCGACCCGCCGGACGTCGCACCCGCGCCGGCGCGGAGCGTTCGAGGCGACGTCCGGCGCGCGCGATGGCCGAGCGGCAAGCGGCGTCCGCCCACAACGTCAGTCTTTGAGGAACACCACCGTCACGCCGTCGCCGCCCTCGGGGCCCTCGCCAGGCCGGAACGACTTCACCGCGGGGTGACCCTGCAAATGGTGGCGGATCGCGGTGCGCAGCGCGCCGGTGCCGTGGCCGTGCAGCACGAAGATCGCGTCATGTCCGAGCAGGAGCGCCTCGTCGAGGAAGCGATCGAGGTTGCTCAGCGACTCGTCGGCGCGCTGGCCGCGCACGTCGAGCGTGGTGGTCAGGGTGCGGGCGTTGGCGCGGCTGGGGTCGGAGCCGTCGACGACCGCGACCGGCAGCCCGGCCGGCTCCTCGCGCCCGCGCCGTCCCCGCCGACCGCTCCGCCCACCGGCCTCGCCCGACCCCGAGACCGCGCCAGTCGCGCCAGCCGCGCCAGCCGCGCCCGGTCCCGGCTCGACCGGACGGGCGTCGCGCTTGTGGGTGTCGATCAGGAGCTCGCCGAGCTCGACGGTGGCGTGCATCGCGCCGAGGCGCACCTCGACCTGCCCGCGCTGGGGCAGCGCCGCGATGACGCCGCGCCCACCGAGGCCAGGCACGATCACCGGCGTGCCGACGGTCAGCTCGCCGTCGCGGACCGCCCGGCCCGGCGGCAGCTGCGCGCGCGGCTGGTGCTTGGCGACCTCGGCCCCGACCTGGACCAAGGTCCGGCGCGCGGCCTGGAGGTCGGCGAGCTTGGCCGCGGCCTCGTTGCGGCGCAGGTCGGCCCGCACCCGCTCGACCTCGGCGCGAGCTTGGCGCAACGCGCCCAGCGCCTCGCCATGAACCCGCGCGACCTCGCGATCGCCCTTCGCGCGTGACTGCTCGCGGTCGAGGCGCGCCGCCACCCGGTCGGCCTCGTGGGCCTCGAGCTCGGCCAGGAGCGCGGCCCGCTCCTCCTCGAGCCGAACCCGCTGATCGGCCACGCTGGCCAACAAGCGCTCGACGCTCATGCCGACGTCGCCGAGGACGTCCTGGGCCCGATCGACCACCGCGTCGGGCAGCCCGACCTTGCGGGCCACCAAGAGCGCGCCCGAGCTCCCGGGCACGCCGAGGTGGAGCTTGAAGGTCGGCTCGAGCTTGCCGAAGTCGAACCCGACCGACGCGTTGACGTAGCGATCGTCGGTGGCCGCCACCGCCTTGAGCCGCTCGTAGTGGGTGGTCACCAGCGCGGTCACGCCGCGCGCGGCCAGCGCCTCGATGATGGCCTGGGCCAGCGCCGCGCCCTGCTCGGGATCGGTGCCGACCGCGATCTCGTCGATGAGCACCAGCATGCCGGGCCCACCGTCGGCCAGCAGCTCGCGCAGCCGGCCGATGTGGCCGGTGAAGGTCGAAAGGTTCTGCTCGAGGCTCTGCGCGTCGCCAAGGTCGGACCGCACGTCGGTGAACCAGCCGATCACGCTGCCGCTCTCGGCCGGCAGGTGCAGGCCGGCCCGCGCCATCAGCGCGCACAGGCCGGTGGTCTTGAGCGCGACGGTCTTGCCCCCGGCGTTGGGCCCCGAGATGAGCAAGCAGCCGCCAGCCCCGACGGTGACGTCGTTGGCGACGCAGCGCCGTCCGGCCAGGAGCATGAGCGGGTGGCGGGCGTGGAGCAGCGCGACCCGGGGCGCCTCGTCGAGGACCGGCGCCGCCGCGACCAGCTCGCCGGCCAGGAGCGCCGCGGCCGCGATCACGTCGAGCACCTCGGCCGCGGCCAGCGAGGCCTCGAAGCCGGCGGCCTCCTCGGCGACCCAGCCCGACAGCCGCGCGAAGATGCGGCGCTCCTCGTCGGCGACCTCGCACTCGGCGAGCTTCTTGCGGTTGTTGAGATCGACGATCTCCTCGGGCTCGATGAAGATGGTCTGGCCGCTGTGCGACGTGCCGTGGACGATGCCCTTCACGAAGCCCTTGCCGTCGGTGCGGACCGGCAAGACGTAGCGATCCTCGCGCTGGGTGTAAAAGTCGTCCTGGAGCAGCGGCGCGTAGCGCACGTCGTTGACCAGCTCCTCCATGCGACGGTCGAGCTGGCCGGTGAGGGCCATCACCGAGCGGCGCAGCGGTCCCAGCGCCGGGCTGGCGTGATCGACCAGCTTGCCGTCGGGATCGAAGGCCTCGAGGATCGGATGGAAGACGTGGCCCAGATCGGCGAGCCCCGCGGCGACCACGGCCAGCGCGGGCGCGAGGCCCGCGTGCTTGTGGAGGTGCACCCGCAGGCGGGCCAAAGCGCGGCCGGTGTGGCCGACCGCGACCAGCTCGGCGGCGTCGAGCGCGGCGGCCTTGCGGACCCGCGCGATCGCGGGCGCGATCTCGACGATGCCGCCCAGCGGGAGCGCGGCGCCGATCGCGGCCAGGCGTCGAGCCTCGCTGACCGCCTCGATGCGGGCCCGGGCCTCGGCGACGGTGCCGAACAGGGTCGCGACGCGCACGCTCGCGGCGCCGCGTGTGGTGGCGCAGCGCTGGGCCCAGTGCTCGACGAGCGTGGGCCAGCCGAGGTCGGCGGACGTCTGAGGATCGAGGGCTGACACGAGGGCGCCTCGTGTAGCACCTCACCTGCGGCGTGTCACCCGCGGGTGGGAATCGGCGGGAAGCCCACCGACTGCGGCGACGGCACGACCTGGTTGCGGCCGTTGCGCTTGGCCGCGTAGAGGTTGTCGTCGGCCCGCTTGATCAGGGTCGGCGGGTCGAGCTGCATCTCGTTGTACGCGCACGCGCAGCCCAGGCTGACCGTCACGTGGATCGGCGTGCTGTTCCACATGATGGGCCGCTCGGCCATCATGTTGCGGACGTGCTCGGCGAAGATGATGGCGCCGTCGAGGCCGGTCGACGCCAGCACGCACGCGAACTCCTCGCCGCCGTAGCGCGCGAACAGGTCCTCGCGCCGCATGCGCGACTTGAGGCGCCCGCTGACTTCCTTGAGCACCTGATCGCCGGCGAGGTGACCGTGCTCGTCGTTCACCTTCTTGAAGAAGTCGATGTCGAACATCACGAGCGACAGGGCGTGGCCGTGGCGCTTGGCGCCGGCCAGCTCGCGATCGACGAACTCCAGGAAGTAGCGCTTGTTGTGGATGCCGGTGAGGCCGTCGAGGATCGTGAGCCGGTAGATCTCTTCGTGGTAGGCGCTCTCGATGTTGGCGCCCGACAGGAACTTGAAGATCGCGTCGCCGAAGCGGACCTGATCACCGTCGACGATCGGCTGGCGCTGCACGCGCTGCTCGTTGACGAAGGTCCCGTTGGTCGAGCCGAGGTCGATGGCCCACCAGCGCTCGTCGGACTCGCGGCTCAGCTCGGCGTGGTGACGCGACACCGCCGAGCGGCTGATCACCAGGTCGGCGTCGGTGTCGCGGCCGACGATGTACTTCTGCTGGACCAGCGGCGTGCGGCGCCCGATGTCGGGGCCGGGCGGGTGCAGGAGCACCAGGCACGACTCGCCGCTGCCCGCGGGTTTGCCGGGATGGTCGATGGGACCAGCCATCACCAGGGTGCCACTCTCGCGGCTATTGCTCACCGGGTCCTCACGAGCGCGATGCCCCGTTATATCCCGGGCCCTCGGGCCTCGGGCAAGTTTTGGCCCGGCTTACTCGGGCCGCGGTGGCGGCGCGTGCAGCCTTTCCCAAGGCGCCGACACCCCCAGGTACTCGCCCCACTCGAAGCCCGACTCGTAGATGATGCGCTGCTGATCGGGCGACAGGATGCCGCCGACCTTGCCCTCGGCGCCCTCGAGGATCGAGCCCAGCCCGCCGGCGTACTGCAGCAGGCCCTTGACGTTGCGGTCGTAGGGCGTGAGCTGGCCGTCGGCGACCGCGGTGTCGGTGAAGGTCACGACCTCGTCGTAGATGCCCGAGAATGCCTGGTCCATTTCGGCCCGCTGGGCCTCGGTGACGCCGGCCTTGTCCTCGGCCACGCGCCGCTGCTCGGCCAGCTCCTTGCGGCGCCCGCCGAGCGCCAGCTCCATCATCGGCACCAGCCGGGCCCGGTAGTCCTCCTCGGTCTCGTCGGCGTCGCGCCCCAAGAGCGCGGCCATCTCGTTCTGGCGGCGGACCCGGCGCTCGAGCCGCGACTCCGGGGCCGCCTCGTCGAGGCTCGGGCGCGGACCGCCGGTGCCGGTGAGCTTGCGGCCGAACGCGGGCAAGCTCAGCGCGGGCCGGCCACTGTCGGAGGATGTTGGCTCGGCGCCGCCGGCGGCCCAGCTGTCCTTGACGGCGACCGCCGGCCGGCGGGCCAGCTCGTCGCGCAGGCGTCGGTTGTCGCGCCAGGTCCAGCCCGCAAAGCCGAGGGCGAGCACGACGAGGCCGATGGCGCCGACCTGGGTCGCTCGGGTCATTGATCGGACTCTAGCCTGGAAGAAAGCCCGCGCTACCGGCCGAGCCAGTAGCTGACCTTGACCATGACGACGTCCTCGCCGTCGGCGTGGCCCAAGGCGCGCAGGTCGGTGGGAAGGTCGAAGGTGCCGTCGGTGACCGCGTCGCTCTGGCCGTGGCTCCAGATCAGGAACGCCGTCGAGCCCGGCAAGTACTGCCAGCGCAGCACCAGGTTCGCGCGCAGGGCGCGGAAGTTGAAGTCGGGCACGCCGATCGCGTAGTCGGGCGCGCCGTCGAGATCGTCGTCGACGACGTAGCGGTCGTCCTGGGTCCGGCTGAGCTGGCCGCGCTGGTAGCGCGCGAACCGGGCGTCGCGGGCGCGGGCCCGGGTCATCGCGGCTTGCTTGAAGTCGTCGTAGGCGCCGGCCGCCACGAAGGGCTGGGCGTAGAGCTGCAAGCTCAGCTCGGGCGTGAAGGTCCACGCGCCGCGCAAGAACAGGCCGAAAGTCTCCTGCGCGACGTGGGCAAAGACGTAGTGCGGCGCGCCGCTGTCATCGGCGACCTCGTCGACATACTGATCGTGCGAGGTGTTGGCGCTGTAGTTGGGCCCGATCGACAGCTCGACGTTGGAGCGGGCCTGGATGTTGATATTGGCATAGACCGACGTGGACAGGTCGTCGGCCGCCGAGACCCGGCGGAAGTCGCCGCCGGTCTCGAACGAGAAGGCCTTGCGGCCGTCGGTGGCGAAGCCGCCCGAGCCGTAGGCCGCGCGATCTTGGGCGAGGGCGGGCCCGCCGCGGGTGGCGCCGGGATCGAGGCGATTTTCGTCGACGCCGAGCCCGCCCCACGCGGACCAGAAGTTGGAGAACTGGACGTTGACGTTGGCATTGCCACCCACGCTCACCAGCTCGGGCTCGAGGCTGGTCTGCGCAAAGGCTTCCACGTTGACCTTCCAGTTGAGCACGTGGTCGCCGGGCAGGTTGTCGCGATAGCCCGCAGAGCTCCACTGCACCAGGTGGTCGACCGGGCCGTGGAAGCCGAGGTCGTTGGCCTCGAAGCCGGGCGTCCGGAGATAGCCACCGACGCCGAACTTCCAGTGGGTGCCACCGTAGCGACCGACCTCCCACAGCGCGCCCGCGCCGCCCAGGCTGGTGCGGGTTGGGTCAAAGTCGAGGTGGGTGGCGTCGGGCCGCTGGTAGAGATGGCGGAAGCCGCGCTGGGTCCGAGCGATCGCCTCCTGGCTGCCGTGGACCCACGAGGCCACCACGCGGGCGTCGGCCGACCACTCGTCATGGCCGAACCGGTGGGTCAGCCCGAGGCCGCCGGTAACCGCCTGGTCGTGCAGCGCGTTCTCGAGGCCGGTGTCGTCGAGCGCGCGGGTCACGCTGGTGACCGCGCCGCCCACCGTGGTCTTGCCGCCGCGCAGGTCCTTCTTGACCCGGGCCAGCGCGTAGTTGGTGAGCGGCTCGACGATCGAGGTGGTGCGGGTGGCGCCGGTGACCGCGGTGGCCTCTTCCTCGGCGGTGACCGCGTCGAGCAGCCCGAAGGCCCAGCCGTCCGCGGTCTTGCCGGCGATCTTGGCCGCGCCGTAGATGGTGGTGCCGGTGGGCGCGTCGACATAGTCGCCACCCAGCTGCGCGTGCGGCGCGGCCCCGATGCGGCGCGAGTAAAACAGCGCGCTCGGGCCGTTGTCGCTCTGGTCCAGGCTGAACTGGAAGATCTCGGTGCCCTCGAGGAAGAACGGCCGCTTCTCGGCGAAGTAGGTCTCGTTGGCCGACAGGTTGACCTGGGACGGGTCGGCCTCGACCTGCCCGAAGTCGGGGTTGATGGTGGCGGCGACGGTCACCGCCGAGGTGAGGCCGAGCTTGGCGTCGAGCCCGAACCCGTAGCGCGGGTCGATCGCGTCGTGGAACGGGTCGGCGTCGTCGTGCGCCATCCGGCCCAGGCCGCCACTGAGGTACGGCAGCACCTCGAGGCGGCGCCCGCCGCGCAGCCCGACCAAGCCGTCGAGGGAGCCGAACTTCGACACGAAGCCCTGGTCGGTCCGCGCGGTCGGCGACCACAGGTCTTGCTCGCCGGTGCGCCCGACGTAGCGGATGAACTGCACGCCCCAGACCCGGGCGTCGTCCTCGGAGAACCGGAGCTGGCCGAGCGGGATCCGGTACTCGGCGGTCCAGCCCTCGGCGTCGATGTGGCTGGCGCCGGACCAAACCGCGTCCCAGCTCTCGTCCTCGTTGGTGTCGTCGTACATCAGCATGTCGCGCTGCACGCCGGCGGCGTTGAGCCCGAAGCCGAAGGCGGTGCGCTTGTCGCCGTACGAGTCGAGCATGACGTAGACCCAGTCGGCGCCCGAGTCCTGATCGCGCCGGTGCAGCAGGTTGCGGATCTCGCCGGGCGCGCTGTCGAAGGCCCGCACCCCGACGTAGATGGCCTGGTCGTCGTAGGCGATGCGGAACTCGGTGCGCTGGCCGATCGGCGCGCCCTCCTTGGGGCGGCGTTGCCAGAAGTCGCCGGTCGCCGGCACCTCGGCCCAGGCCGGCTCGTCGAGGCGGCCGTCGATGCGGATCGGCTTGGTCCGGCGCACCGCGTGACTGGCGCGCACCTGGTCGATCCCGTCGGCGGCCTCGCTCGGCGACGGCAACCCGAGGGCGCCGGCCACGGCAAGGATGACCGTCGACGAGGTCCGGAGGTCCCGGCGCGAAGTGTGCGGAAGTGACATGTGCATCGTGGATCCCGGGCCACTGGTCGCGGTGGACACGCCAACCGATCGGGGGTTGCGGCTATTCCGTACTAGCGCGCGGCCGACCCGCGCTGCTGGCGGGCCTCGTCGCGAAGCCGGGCGTGCTCGAGCAGCAGCTGGGTTGTCGGCATGGCGACCTCGTCGGTGCCGACCACCACACCGCCGGCGAACTCGAAGTGACCGGTGACGCTGTCGAGCACCGCCATCAGCCGGGCGCGCGCGCTGCCGGTGCCGCCGCCGTCGACCCGCAGCACGCGTCCGCTGGCCAGCGACAGCCGCGCCACCTGCGACGCCGAGGTGACCGTGAGCGTGCCGGATTTGCGCTCGAACTCGAACAGCGACAGCAAGGTCGGCAGCGAGATCTCGGCGAGCTCGCCGCGCAGCGCCGCTGGCGCCGACCCGGGAAGCTCGGGCCCAGCCGCCAGGTGGGCGACGGTGGCGCGACGGACCCGGATCACCAGCTCCTCGTCGAGGAAGGGCCGGGTCAGGCAGTCGCGCACGCCGAGGCGATAGGCCTCGAGGCGCACCAGATCGGAGTCGTCGTCGCTGAGCACCACCACCGGCACCCGGCCCAGCCGGGCGTGGATGCCGAGGGCGCGGATGAGCCCCAGTCCGTCGAGGGCCGGCATCGCGATCGCGGTGAGGACGCCGCCGGGCGGACGCGCGACGCAGGCGGCCAGGGCCTGGGCGCCATCGCCGTAGCTCTCGACCACGTACCCGGCGGGCTCGAGCGCCGCGACCAGTCGGGCCCGCAGGGGCGCGCTGGGATCGGCGACGACGAGCCGGACCCGATCGGCGACTATCGTCGGCGGCGGGGTCAGGTCGTCGATCAGGTCGTCGAGGTAGTGAGCGAGCGCGTCCCCCTCGGCCTCGAGGAACTCGAAGCCCATGCCGACGTGGCGGCCTAGCGCGCGCGCCGCCGACGGAGTCAAGAGGTGCGCGACCCGGGCCACGATGTGGAAGATCGCGCCGTCGGGCAGCCGCAGGTCCAGCTCGGTGATGGCGCCCGCCGGCAGCAGCTCGTCGGTGCGCACGAAGGCGCCGTGGCGCGACAGATCTTCGGACTCGGCGACCACGCGGCGGTCGAGCCGCTCGAACTCGATCCGGCAGCGCGCGACGACCCGCGGCTCGCGCGCGTGGTGGACCCGTCCCATGGCCGAACATCCTACGCGGTTGGTCGAAGCCGCACCGCCTGACCTCGGGCAGCGATGGGGGTCCGGTCGGCCTGTGAACGATTCCCCGTTGCGAATCGCAAACTTTCATGAATCTTTGAAACATCTGACCGTATCGAACCCGAGCGCGATATAGACGCCTCAGGAGCCGCCATGACCCTCTCTAACTCCGCCGCGAGCCGTGCCCCCCAGGCCAATGCGATCGTCAGCACCCTCGCCGCCGCGTGCGACCGCGGTGGCGCCGTCGAGCTAGCCGCTCGCCTGGTCGAGCTCGATCGCTGGGTGAAAGGCGAGCTGCGCGAGTTCGAGCGCGAGCTCGCGACCGTGCCCCGCGGCGTGCGCGCGGTGCAGGCCGCCGCCCACCATCTGCTCGACCTGGGCGGCAAGCACCTGCGGCCGATGTGCGTCGCGCTGGCCGCCAAGTGCGGCGACGGGTTCGGCGACGGCCCGCGCCAGCTCGCGGTCGCGGTCGAGCTGGTCCACACCGCCACCCTGCTCCACGACGACGTGGTCGACGTCGCCGACACCCGTCGCGCCCAGCCCGCGGCCCGCCTGCTCTACGGCAACGCGGCGTCGATCTTCGCTGGCGACTGGCTCTTGGTCGAGGCGCTGCGCCGCATCCGCGCGACCGGTCACCTGCCGCTGCTCGACTCGATGCTCGCCATCATCGAAGAGATGATCCTCGCCGAGTCGCTGCAGCTCGAGCGCCGGGGCCGCCTCGAGGGCGACGTCGCCGACTACTTCCGGGTCGCCGAGGGCAAGACCGCGTCGCTGTTCCGTTGGGCCATGCAGGCCGGCGCCCACGCTGCCGGGGCCGCGCCCGAGGTGGTCGACGCCCTCGCCCGCTACGGTCAAGACCTCGGCGTCGCCTTCCAGATCGTCGACGACTGCCTCGACTTCGCGGGCGACACCGGCGTCACCGGCAAGGCGCTCTACACCGATCTGCGCGAGGGCAAGCTGACCTTGCCGCTGCTCCTGGCGCTGCGCCGTGAGCCGTCGCTGCGCACCCTGGTCGCCGACGCCATCGCCGACGACGACGCGGTGGTCGAGGTCACCCGCACCCGCCACCGCGCGATCGGGGCTCGCATCGAGGCGGCCGGCGCCCTCGCCGAGGCCCGCGCGACCGCCAACCAGCGCATCGGTCGCGCCATCGCCGCGCTCGAGGTGCTGCCGCCGGGCCCGGCCCGGGCCTCGCTCATCACGGTGGCCGAAGCCACCGCCACCCGGGAGAAGTAGATGCGTCCGACCAGTCGTATCGCCGGCTTTTACCAGCGCTCGGTCGGCGAGCGCCTCGCCCACGTCGCCAGCGATCACCGGCTGTCGGAGGCCAGCGCGGGCTGGCTGCGCGGCGGCGGCGGCCTCGAGCTGGCGGCGGCCGATCGCATGAGCGAGAACGTCATCGCGACCGCCGGGCTGCCGCTGGGGCTCGCCCTCAACCTGCGGGTGAACCAGCTCGACTACTTGGTGCCGATGGCGGTCGAGGAGCCGTCGGTGGTGGCCGCAGCGTCGGGCGCGGCCCGCCTGGTCCGGCTGGGCGGCGGCTTCGTCGCCGACGCCGACCCGTCGATCATGACCGCGCAGATCCACCTCGACGGCGCCCAGCTCGACGCCGCGCTCGACGAGGCCGAGGTGCTGGCCACCGGCGACGCCGCGATCCCGCGCATGGTCGCGCGCGGCGGCGGATGCCGCGCGGTGCGGCGCCGCGTGCTCGACGCCGCGACCGGCGCGATCGTGGTCGAGGTCGATGTCGACGTCGGCGACGCCATGGGCGCCAACCTGGTCGACAGCGTCGCCGAGGCCACCGCGCCAGTGATCGAGGCCGCGCTCGGCGGGCGCGCGGTGCTGCGCATCCTCACCAACCTCGCGCTCGGCCGGTGCGCGCGGGCTCGCTGCGAGCTGTCGAGCGACGTCATCGGCGGCGACGAGATCGCCGACGCCATCGCGCGGGCCAGCCGCTTCGCCGAGCTCGACCTCGCGCGCGCGGTCACCCACAACAAGGGCACGATGAACGGGATCGACGCCGCCGCGGTGGCGCTCGGTCAGGACTGGCGCGCGATCGAGGCCGGTGCCCACGGCTTCGCGGCCTGCCGCGGCGGCTACCGACCGCTGGCGACCTGGCACCGCACCCCGACCGGCCTGGCCGGCGCGATCGAGCTGCCGCTCGCGGTCGGCACCGTCGGTGGCGGGACCCAGACCGCCGGCGTGCGGGCAGCGCTCGAGCTGCTCGGCGCCACCTCCGCTCGCGAGCTGGCGATGGTGCTGGCCGCGGTCGGGCTGGCATCCAATCTTGGCGCCTTGCGCGCCCTCGCCGGCGAAGGCATCCAGCGCGGCCACATGCGCCTGCACGCCCGCCGCCTGGCCGGAGGAACCCCATGACGATCCCCTCGACGGAGACTGCCCTCGTGGTCGTACCCGACGCCGCGGTGCGCCCCGGCTCGGGCGCGATGTTCGACAAGATCGCGCGCCGCTACGACCTGCTCAATCGCATGATGTCGTTCGGCGTCGACAAGCGCTGGCGCAAGCGCACGGTCAAGGCCCTGGCGCTGTCGGCGACCGCGTCGTCGCGCGTGCTCGACGTCGCGACCGGCACCGGGGATCTGGCGATCGACATCGCGCGCCGCCACCCGGGCGCGACCGTGGTCGGCGTGGACCCCTCGGCGCAGATGCTCGCGGTCGGCGATCGCAAGGTCGTGCGCTTCGAGGGCCGGGTGACGTTGCAGCTCGGCGACGCCCAGGCCCTCGACTTCCCCGACGCCAGCTTCGACGCGGTCACGATCGCGTTCGGCATCCGCAACGTGCCCGACCGCGCCGCCGGCCTGCGCGAGATGGCGCGGGTGTGCAAGCCGGGCGGCCGGGTCGCGATCCTCGAGCTGGGCGAGCCCAAGCGCGGCGTGATCGCCCCGCTGGCGCGCTTCCACATCCGCCAGGTGGTGCCGCGAGTCGGCGCGCTGCTGTCGGGGGCCCGCGAGTACCGCTACCTACAGTCGTCGATCGCGGCGTTCCCGGCGCCCGACGCGTTCGCGACGATGATGACCGAGGCTGGCCTCGAGGTGCTCGAGGTGGTGCCGCTCACCTTTGGGGTGTGCACGCTCTTCGTCGGCACCCCCGCGCCGAGGCAGCCGTGACCGCAGCGCCGGTCGCCGCGCGCGCCGTGACCGAGGCCCGCGACGTGCCAGCGGCGGCGGGCGCCCTCGAGCGCGGGCTCGACGACGCCGCGCGCCTGGCGCCGGGCGCGCTGGCCGCGATCGCGGTGCCGGCGCCGATCGCCTCGGCCGCCGCGATGCTGCGCCTGGGCGACGACGCGATCCTGTGGGAGCCGCGCGATCGCGATCAGGCCTGGGCCGGGTACGGCGTGGCCGGCGAGGTCGTCGGCCACGGCGCGACTCGCTTCGCCGACGTGGCCGCGCAGGGCGCCACGCTGCTCGCGCGGGTCGTGACGATCGGCGACGCCCCCGCGCCGCGCTGCTTCGGCGGGGCGTCGTTCGCGCCCGGCGCCAGCGACGGAGCGCGCTGGGCTGGCTTCGGCGACGCCGCCTTCGTGCTGCCGCGCTGGACCTACGTGCGCGACGGCGAGCGGGCCCGGCTGGTGCTGACCATCGGCCCCGCCGAGGCTGGTGACCGGGCGCGGCTCCACGCCGAGCTGCGTCGGATCCTCGACGCGCTGGCGGTGCCGGTGGCGGGCGCGCCGGGCCGACTGGTCGCGCAGCACGACCTGCCCGCGGCGCGCTGGCACGAGGCGATCGAGGGCATCCGCACCGCCATCGCCGGCGGCGCGGTCCGCAAGATCGTCGCCGCCCGGGCGCGCGTCGTCGAGCTGACCCGCCCGATCGACCTGGCCGGCGTGGTCGCCGAGCTGGGCCGTCGCCAGCCCGGCTGCTCGCGGTTCGCGATGGTGCGCGGCGGGGTCGCCTTCGTCGGGGCTAGCCCCGAGCGCCTGATCCGCCGGCAAGGTCGCGCCATCGACAGCGAGGCGCTGGCCGGCTCGATCGCGCGCCGCGGCGACGACGACGCCACCCTGGCCGCCAGCTTGCTCGCGAGCGGCAAGGATCGCGGCGAGCACGCCTGGGTCGTGACCGCGATCGACGCCGCGCTGGGCCCACGCTGCCGGCAACTCGCCGTGCCGGCGGTGCCGACGGTGCGCACCTTGCGGCACGTCTTGCACCTGCACACCCCGATCAGCGGCACCCTGGTCGCCGACGATCACGTGCTGACCCTGGCCGCGGCGCTGCACCCCACGCCCGCGGTGGGCGGCACCCCGACGCCTGACGCGCTGGCCTGGATCGCGGCCCACGAGCCCGAGCCGCGAGGCTGGTATGCCGCGCCGGTCGGCTGGTTCGACGCCAGCGGCGACGGCGAGCTGGCGGTGGCGATCCGCTCGGGGCTGATCGCCGGCTCGACCGCGACGCTGTACGCCGGCGCCGGCATCGTCGCCGAGTCCGACCCCGACGCCGAGCTGGCCGAGACCGAGGTCAAGCTGCGCGCGCTGTCGGGCGCCTTGGGCCTCGACGAAGGCGTGCGGTGACCGCAGCGCTGCAGACCGCCTGGGCCGACCTGGCGATCGCGAGCCTGATCGCGGCCGGCGTCGACCTGCTGGTGATCTCGCCGGGCTCGCGCTCGACTCCGCTGGCGCTGGCCGCGGCGCGGGCGCCCGGCCTGCGGCGCCGGGTCATCGTCGACGAGCGCAGCGCCGGCTTCTTCGCGCTGGGCGCGGCCCGGGCCAGCGGTCGCCCGGTCGCGCTGCTGTGCACCTCGGGGACCGCGGTCGCGCACTACGCGCCGGCGGTGATCGAGGCGGCGCTGGCCGGCGTGCCGCTGGTGGTCGTCAGCGCCGACCGCCCCACCGAGCTGCACGGCGCGGGCGCGTCGCAGACCATCGATCAGCATCGGCTGTTCGGCGGCTTCGTGCGCCGCTTCGACGACGTGGGCCCACCCGACGGGTCGCCGCTGGCGCTGCGCGCGCTGCGTCGCAAGCTGATGCAGGCGGTCGGGGTGGCCCGCGGCCCCCACCCGGGCCCGGTGCATCTCAACCTGCCGCTGCGCAAGCCGCTCGAGCCGACCGCGCCGTCGACGGTGGCCGAGCGCGCGATCGCGGTCGAGGTGGCGCGGCTGATCGCGGCGCCGGTGCCGAGCCCGGGCCGGTCGACTGTCCGGGTTTCGGACGAAGCGATCGGGGCGGCGGCGGGCCTGCTGGCCGGCGCGAGCCGGGGCATCATCGTCGCGACCGCCGGGCCGGTGGCGCGGCGCGCGCAACGCGCGGCGGTCTGGCAGCTGGCCGAGCGCACCGGCTTTCCGCTGCTGGCCGAGGCCGGCAGCCAGCTCCGGTTCGGCCCGCGCCCCGACGGCGTGACCGCGGTCGATCATTTCCCGCTGCTGCTGGCCCGCGCCGAGGCGCCCGACGTGGTGGTGCAGCTGGGCGGCGAGCCGGTCGCGATGCCGTGGGCTGGCTTCGTCGGGACCGCGGCGCGCCGCGTCGTCATCGCCGAGCAGGGTTGGCCCGACGGTGACTCGTCGGCCGAGCTGATGCTGATCGGCGAGCTCGGCGACACCCTGGCCCGCCTGGACGGCGCGCTCGCGAACCTGACCAGCGTCGCGACCCCCGGGCGCGTCGCGGTGAGCGCGTGGACCGCGGGCTGGCGCGTCGCCGAGACCGCCGCCGCCGCCGCCATGCGCACCGCCCGCGCCGACGGGCCCTGGAGCGAGACCGATCTGGTCGCCCGGGTGGTCGCCGGGCTGCCCGACGGCGCCCAGCTCGCGCTCGGCAACTCGCTGCCGGTCCGCGTCGTCGACGAGGCCGCCACCAGCCGTCGCGATCTCGTCGTGCTCACCCAGCGCGGCGCCGCCGGCATCGACGGGCTGGTCGCGGGCGCTGCCGGCGCGGCCTGGGCCACCGGACGCCCGACCACGCTGGTCCTGGGCGACGTCAGCTTCGCCCACGACGCCGGCAGCCTCGCGATCGTGGCTGGCCTGCCGCTCACCATCGTCGTGGTCGACAACCGCGGCGGCCACATCTTCGACGATCTGCCGCTGGCCCGCGCCGGCGTCGACGCCGCGCTGTACCGCGAGCTGTGGCTCACCCCGCCCGTCGTCGACCCGGTCGCGCTGGCCGGCGCCTATGGCCTGACCGCTCAGACTGTCCGAACTGCGGACGAACTGTCCGGTTTCCGGACAACGCTCGTCCACGCGGTGGTCGCGCCCGAGGGCGCCCGCACCACCCGCCTTGGCGCGCTCGCCGCGCTGCAACCCGCACCGCCCATCGCTCGAGGAGCCAGCTCATGACCGCCCCTGCCGACACCACCTGGAACCTGCTGCCCGGCTACGAGGACATCAAGTACGAGAAGTCCCCCGAGGGCATCGCCCGCGTCACGATCAACCGACCCGAGGTCCGCAACGCGTTTCGGCCCCAGACCGTGACCGAGATGATCCGGGCCTTCGACGACGCCCGCGACGACGCCGAGATCGGCGTGGTCGTCCTCACCGGCGAGGGGCCCGACGCCTTCTGCTCGGGCGGCGATCAGCGCGTGCGCGGCTCCGGCGGTTACGTCGGCGCCGACGGGGTGCCCCGCCTCAACGTGCTCGACCTGCAAAATCGCATCCGCCGGCTGCCCAAGCCGGTGTTGGCCGCGGTCGCCGGCTACGCGGTCGGCGGCGGCCACGTGCTGCACGTGGTGTGCGACCTGACGATCTGCGCCGACAACGCCCGGTTCGGCCAGACCGGCCCCAAGGTCGGCTCCTTCGATGGCGGCTACGGCGCTTCTTACCTGGCCCGCATCATCGGCCAGAAGAAGGCCCGCGAGATCTGGTTCTTGTGTCGGCAGTACGACGCCACCGAGGCCGAGAAGATGGGCCTGGTCAACAAGGTCGTGCCGCTGGCCGAGCTCGAGGCCGAGACCCTGTCGTGGTGCCGGCAGATGCTCGCGCTGTCGCCGATGGCGCTGCGGTTTCTCAAGAGCTCGCTCAACGCCGACTGTGACGGCCAGGCCGGGCTCCAGGATCTCGCCGGCTCGGCGACCTTGCTCTATTACATGACCGACGAGGGGCGTGAGGGCAAGGAAGCCTTCCTCGAGAAGCGCCAGCCCAACTTCAAGCAGTTCCGCCGGTTCCCATGAGCGCGGTCTGGGTCGACGCGGCGCGCCCGAAGACCTTGCCGGCCGCGGTGGCCCCGGTCGCGGTCGGCGTCGCGTGCGCCCACGCCCACGGCGGCATCGCGTGGGGGCCGGCGCTGGCCGCGCTGGTCGGCGCGGTGCTCTTGCAGATCGGCACCAACTTCGCGAACGACGTGTTCGACGCCGAGAAGGGCGCCGACACCCCCGATCGCAAGGGGCCGGTGCGCGCGGTCGCGGCGGGGCTGATCTCGGCCCGGGCGATGCGGCGCGCGATGATCGCGACCTTCGCGCTCGCGGTCGGGGTCGGGGGCTACCTGGCGTGGATCGGCGGCTGGCCCATCATCGCCATCGGCGTGGCCTCGGTCGCGGCCGGCGTGCTCTACACCGGCGGGCCCTGGCCCCTGGGTTATCACGGGCTCGGCGACGTCTTCGTCATGATCTTCTTCGGGCAGGTGGCGGTGTGCGGCACCGCCTACGTCGCCGGTGGCGAGGTAACCGGGCTCGCGGTCTGGCTCTCGATCCCGGTCGGCGCCATCGCGACCGCGATCATCGTGGTCAACAACCTGCGCGATCGTGAGACCGACGCCCGGGTCGGTAAGCGCACGCTCGCGGTGCGCTGGGGCCGCGGCTTTGCGCTGGCCGAGTACACGATCCTGCTCGGGATCGCCCACGCGGTGCCGATCGGGCTGGCGATCGCCGGGCGGCCGTGGCTGGCGCTGGCGACGCTGACGGCGCCGCTGGCGGTGAGGCGCGCGCGGGCCCTGGCCCGGGCGGTCCCGGGGCCGGCCATGAACCAGCTCCTGGGCGCGACCGCGCAGCTTCTCCTGATCCAGTCCGCACTGGTCGCGATCGGCGTCGTACTATCGTCATGATGCCCGTCAGCCGAGCGACCGTGGCGATCGAGCGCCGCACGCTACCGGCGACCGGCGCCGCGGTCCGGGGCACCTGGAACCAGCGAGTCGCCGCCATCGTGACCCTCGACGGGACCTGGCGCGGCGAGGCGGCGCCGCTGCCCGGGTTCGGCACCGACACCGTCGAGGCCGCCGAGGCGGCCCTGTGGCGCTGGATCGACGACCGCGCCCTCGACGCCGTGGCCAGCCCGTCGGCGCGCTTCGCGATCGAGACCGCCCTGGCCGCGCGCGCCGCGGCCCAGCACGGCCGCAGCCTGGCTGCCCAGTGGGCCTGGCCCGATGCGCCGCATCCGGTCGCGACCGCCGCGGTCGTCGACGATCTCGCGGCCGGGCGAGCCGCGCTGGCCGCCGGCCACGTCGCGCTCAAGATCAAGCTGACCGGCGACGGCGACCGGGCCCGACTGTCCGCTTTCCGGACAGCCTGGCCCGCGGTCGCGCTGCGCGGCGACGCCAACCAGCGCTGGCCGCTGGCCGAGGTCGACGACCGCCTGGCCGAGCTGGTCGAGCTCGGGCTCGAGTACGTCGAGGAGCCGGCTCCGGGCCTGACCTACGACGCGCCGCGCGCGGTGCCGCTCGCCCTCGACGAGAGCCTGGGCGGCGCCGACGACGCCTGGCTCGAGCAGGCCTTGGCCGGCGGCGCGCTGGCGGCGATCGTGTGCAAGCCGACGGTGCTGGGCGGCGTCGCGCGGTGCCGCGCGCTGGCCCGGCGGGCCGCGGTCCATGGCGTCGACGCGGTGTGGAGCCACGCCCTCGAGGGCCCGGTCGGCTTCGCGGCCGTGGTCGCGATGGCGCACGCGCTGGGTGGCCGGCGCGCCGCTGGCATCGCGCCCCATGAGGCGCTCACCGCCGACCCGCTCCGCGTAGGCGACGCATGAGCGATCGCGCGCTCTCGATCGCCGCGGCCGCCGCCGAGCACCCCGACGCGCTCGCCCTCGTCACCGACGACGGCGTCACCAGCTTCGCCGAGCTGGCCGCCGAGGTCGCCGCCTATCAGACCAGCGTGCCGGTCGACGCTCACGCGCGCCCGCTGATCGCGCGCCTCGATCGCGCCACGGTGGTCGCGATCCTGGCCGCCCTCGACGACCGCGCGCCGCTCGGCCTCATCCCCGATCGCGCGACCGCCGCCGAGCAGGCCGACTTCGCGGCGCGCCTGGCCGCGGCGCCGGTGCCGGCCGACACGCTCGCCGTGGTCTTCACCACCGGCTCGACCGGCCGGCCCAAGGGCGTGGTCTTGTCGCGGGCCGCCGCCTTGGGCGCCGCCGAGGCCAGCGCCGCCCGACTGGGCTGGCGCGTCGACGATCGCTGGCTCCTGTCGCTGCCGCTGGCCCACGTCTCGGGCCTCGCCATCGTCGTGCGCTGCCTGCACGCGCGCCGCCCCATCGTCCTGGGGAGCGGCCCGCTCGCGGCGCTCCTGGCCCGCCACGAGGTCACGCTGGCGTCGCTGGTGCCGTCGCAGCTGGCGGCGCTGGTCGCCGATCCGGCCTGGCTACCGCCGTCCAGCCTGCGCGCGGTCCTCCTGGGCGGCGCCGCCGCCTCGCCGACCCTGGTGAGCGCCGCCCGCGCCCGCGGCGTGCCGGTCCACACCACCTACGGCATGACCGAGACCTTCGGCCAGGTCGCCACCGGTGACGCCACCACGCCCAGCGGAGCCATCGGGCCCGCGCTGCCCGGCGTCATCATCCGCACCGGCTCGCGGGCGAGGCCGCTGCCCATCGTCGTGGACTCGCCGACCTTGCTCACCGGCTACCTCGACGAGCCCGGCCCGTCGCTGGCCGACGGCTTCGTGACCCGCGACCTCGGCTTCGTCGACGGCGGCGTGCTGCACGTGGTCGGCCGCACCGACGATGTCATCATCACCGGCGGCGAGAACGTCCACCCGCTGGCGATCGAGGCCGCGCTGGTCGAGCTGCCCGGCCTGGTCGCGGCCGCGGTGGTCGGGCTCGAAGACGATCTGTGGGGTCAGGTCCTGGCCGCGCTCGTGGTGCCCGGGCCCGGAGCCGGCGCCGACGCCCTCGACGCCGCGATCCGCGCCGCCAACGCCGACTGGCCGGCCCACCACCGCGTGCGGCGCTGGCTGGTCGTCGACGCCCTGCCGCTGGGCGCGAGCGGCAAGCTCGACCGCCGCGCGGCGGCCGCACGCTTCAGCGGCTCCTGATCGACGCGCGCCGGGACCGCGGCGTCCAGTCGAGCTCGGCCGGGCGCAGCGGCGGGCCCGCGCTGTAGGACCGGGCGTAGCGCAGCGACCACATCGGCCCGTCATCGTCGGGGCTGGGCTCGGCCGAGGTGGCCGCGCGCGCCACCACCTCGATGCTGCGACACCGTCCGCGCGCGACGATGGGCGGCACCACCGCGTCGCCGTCGACCGGCACCACCGCCAGCAGGTCGATCTTCTCGTGGGGCAGCTCGAGCCGCACGACGTAGCGACCGTGGGCCAGGCCGGCCACGCGGTAGCCGCCGCCGTCGACCGGCGTGGCGACGCCCGGCGACAGGTTGCGCGTGCAGTACACCGCGACGCCATGCTCGCCGACCACTGGCACCACCAGCGCCCCGCGCGGCGTCGGCTCGGCGGCCGCGTGGCCCACACCTACCAGCATCGCGATGACCAGGGCGGCGGGCTTCATGTCGTCATCGTCCCCGCATCGGGCAGCGCGCGACACCGCCCCGGGCTAACAGCCGATCCTGCCCTGCCGACCGCGGATCGCAGGTCGGTGCCGCACCCTGCCAGGCCAGCGGCGTGTACAGTCGCCGCCGATGTCGATCCGCTGGCTCGACGAGCCCGCCCAGCGCGCGTTCACCGTGGCCGTCGAGGAGGTCGAGGCGGCCTCGTCCGCCGAGGTCGTCGTCGCGGTGCGCCGCGCCGCCCGCCGCTGGCCTCACGTCCACTTCACGATCGGCGTGCTGGCCGCGTGGGCCGCGCTCGGCTTCATGCTCTACAGCGCTCACCCGTTCTCGCTGGTCGCGATCCTGGTCGATCCGTTCGTGTTCGGCGGCCTGGTCGGCGCCGCCAGCATCCTCGCGCCACCGCTGGTCCGCTGGCTCACCCCGGCGTCGATCCGGCGCCGCGCCGTCGTCGAGGCCGCGCGGGCCGCGTTCTACGCGCGCGGCGTCCACCACACCCGGGGCCGGACCGGCGTGCTGATCTACTGCGCGCTCGCCGAGCGCAGGGCGGCGCTGGTCGCCGACGACGGCGTGGTCCGCGCCGTCGAGCCCGCGGCCTGGAAGGGAGCCGAGGCCGCCATCGACCAGGCGCTGGCGCACGGCGCCCTCGCCACCGCCAAGGCCATCGCCGCGCTGGCGCCGCTGCTCGGCAAGGCCCTGCCTCACACCGTGGACGACGTGAACGAGCTGCCCGATGCCCTCGATCACGATCTGGGCGCGCTGATCGTGGCCACGGTCACCGAGGCCTCGTCGTGAAGCGACGCTGGTGGCCGTGGATCGCGCTGGCGCTGCTCGCTATCCCGGCGATCGCGTTGGCCCGCCCCGGCGGCGGCGACAGCTACTCGGGCGGCGGCGGCCACGGCGGCGGGGGCGGCGGGGGCGGCTACAGTGGCGGCGGTGGCGGCGGTGGTGGCGGCGACGGCGGCGCGATCTTCGAGCTGATCTTCCAGCTCATCCGGCTGTGCATCTACTACCCGCAGATCGGCGTCCCGATCATCGCCATCATCTTTGGCTACATCATCTACGGGTCCTACGTCCGCCAGAAGAACAAGGACTGGGACAGCGGCCCGCCGGTGCGGCTCGAGAAGACGGTGCACGACCTCTCGGTGCTGACCCGGATCGATCCCGACTTCTCGCGCATCCTGTTCGAGGACTTCGCGTTCCGGCTCTATGCCGCGGCCCATCGCGCCCGCGGCACCGGCACGCTCGACGAGCTGGGGCCCTACCTCGGCCGCAACGCGCGGCAAGCCCTGGCCGCCCGCAAGCCGACCGGGGTGCCGGTGTCGGGCGTCGTGATCGGCGCGATGCGCGCCTACCGCGTCGACGTGCCGAGCGCCGACGAGATCGCGGCCCGGCCGACGCTCAAGGCCCGCATCGGCCTCGAGTTCGAGGCCAACTACTCGGTGGGCGCGCCCGGCCAGCAGCGCAAGATCTTCGCGGTCGAGACCTGGCTTTTGGCCCGTAGCGTCGCCGCGCGCACCAAGCCGCCGATGCCGGCCCGCACCTTTCCGTGCCCCAACTGCGGCGCGCCCTGGCAAGACGCCGACGCCGGCCGCAGCCAGAAGTGCGCGTACTGCGGCGAGGTCGTCGACAACGGCCGCTTCGACTGGCAGGTCGAAGAGATCGTCCTGCGCCACGAGAAGCGCGGGCTGCCCAGCCTCGACCAAGAGGTCGAAGAGCGCGGCACCAGCCTGCCGACCTACCGCCAGGACGGCGTCGCCGCCGGGCTCAACGCGCTGGCTGCCGCCGACCCCGCGGTGGTGCCCGAGGCGATCATCGCTCGGCTCTACTACGTCTATCGCGTCGTCAACGATGCCTGGACCGCCAACGATCTGGGCCCGGCCCGCGGGGTGCTCTCCGACGGGCTCACCGACTACTTCCAGTACTGGCTCGACGCCTACAAGAGCCAGGGTCTGCGCAACGTGCTCATCGACATGCGCATCCTCAAGCACGAGGTCGCCAAGCTCACCCGCGATCGCTACTACGACGCGATCACGATCCGCATCTGGGGCACCGGCAAGGACTACGTCGAGCGCGACGGCGCCCACGTCCGCGGCAGCAAGCGCACCGACCGCAAGTACTCCGAGTACTGGACGCTCATCCGCAGCGCGTCGCGCCGCGGCGCCCCGCGCGTCGACGGTAACTGCGCCAACTGCGGCGCTCCGTTGATCGTCACCATGGCCGGCGCCTGCCAGCACTGCGGCGTGCACGTCACCAGCGGCGAGTTCGACTGGGTGCTGTCGAAGATCGAGCAGGACGACTCGTACCGAGGCTGAACCGCCTCAGAAGGCCGAGCGCAGCGCGCGGTTCCAGAACCAGCGGCGGGCGCGCTCGAGGGCCAAGCGCTTGCCCAGCTCGAAGGCGATGGCGCGCAGCTGCACCGGCTCGGGTACGCCGGGTCGATACGCCAGCGACACCGGCACGGTGATCGGGATGTCGCCAAACAGGCTGCCTTGCGCCGACAGCGCGCCGTCGTGGAACGTGAGCGTGAACGCGGCGCCGCCGGGCAACTCGACCCGCGCCGCCAACTCGCGCAGCGAGAAGACCCACGACAGCGGCGTGCGGAACGTGGTGGGCCCAGCCACCACGCGCGTGATCGTCAGGTGGACGCGGGCCAGCTCCGGCCACATCGTCGTCGCCACGATCGTGAGGTCGCTGTCGACCAGCTCGACCGCGCCGACCCGGAGCGGGGCCCGCCGCCGATGATCGAGCCCATCGAGCGCGCCCGCGCCCGAGATCAGCAGATGTCCGCCCGACAGCCGGAGCGCGCGCGGCGTGCGGTCGAAGATCACCGCGCCCAGCGGCGCGACGTCGACCTCGAGCCGCTCGACCGCGAGCTGAAGCACGCCGCGCTGCTCGCGCCGCGCGGTCACGCCGGTCACGACCACCTCGCCGCGCACCAGCCCGACCTCGGCGTGGGCCACGCGGGCTTCTCCGTCCAGGGAAGCCGCCAGCCGATCGCGCACCGTCTCCGCCACGCGCTCGCTCGCCACCCACCCCGCGATCAGCAGCACCATCAGGTACGCTGCGCTCGCCGCCACCGTCCCGATCGCGACGCGGCGCAGGGTCACCGGCTGAGGGTATCGGACGCCGACGCGGCTGGGCAGCTCGGCGACGATCGAACGCGGACCGTCAGCCGCTGTGGTGCGCCGTCCCCAGCGGGGGAGTCGTCCAGCGTGGCGGATCGGTACAACCCTGCACAATTGCCACACCGCAGCGTCGATCCAGCACTGTAGGCATCACGCAACTAAGGCACGATTATTGCTAAGCATCTAACTGATCATGCAAATACAAGTCAACACAGACAGGAACATCGAAGGCCACGAGAAGCTCGTGGCCCACGTCGAGGCTACGGTCACCAAGTCGCTGAGCCACTTCAGCCAACACATCACGCGCGTGGAAGTCCATCTCAGCGACGAAAACGGCGACAAGACCGGCCAGAACGACAAGCGGTGCATGATGGAGGCTCGCCTCGAAGGCCGGCAGCCCACCGCGGTGACTTGCGACGCTGCGAGCCTCCACCAGGCGGTCGCGGGGGCGGCCGACAAGATGAAGAGCTCCCTCGAGAGCACGCTGGGACGGCTCTACGCGCATCGCTGACCGCTGACCGAGCTCGACGAAGAGCCGCCCCGCGCGGCGTGATAAAAGGGCGCGTCCTCACCCTGGAGCCCCGCATGTCTCGTCGCTCGCTCGCCCTCCGGCTGTGCCTGGCCGGCCTCGTCACCACGCTCGCCGCGTGTCCCAAGACCGCGACCCGCCCGGTCGACAAGACCCCGGCCGGCTTCCCCACCGTCGACGTCTCGCTGGCCGAGGTCGGCCTCGAGGCCGCCAGCCTCGACAAGTCGGCCGACGCCTGCGCCGATTTCTTCCAGTACGCCTGCGGCGGCTGGCTCGAGACCAACCCGATCCCACCTGACCGGGCGCGCTGGGCCCGCTTCTCGGAGATCGACGATCGCAACCAGGCCGCGGTCCACGCCATCCTCGAGGGCGCCGCCACCGATCCCAAAGACCCGGTCCAGACCAAGCTCGGCGACTATTTCGCCTCGTGCATGGACCAGGCGGCGATCGAGCAGCGCGGCACCGACGGGGTGAAGCCGCTGCTCGACTACATCCAGAAGGTCCAGGACACCAAGACCCTGGTCGCCGCGCTCACCGCGCTGCACAAGCACGGCGTCAGCGCGGTGTGGGGCGACTCGGCCGAGGCCGACTTCGCCGACTCGACGATGGCCATCCTGTTCGTCGACACCGGCGGCCTGGGCCTGCCCGATCGCGACTACTACGTCGACGACAAGTTCGCCGACGCCCGCGCCACCTACCAGGCCCACCTGGCCGCGATGCTCACGCTCGCCGGCAAGAAGGGCGTCGACGCGCTGGCCAAGGACGTGATGGCGCTCGAGACCCGGATGGCGCAGCTCACCAAGACCGGTGAGGAGCGGCGCGACGTCCCCAACATGTTCAACCCGACCACCGTCGAGGGGCTGGCCAAGCTGGCGCCCGACGTCAACTGGAAGGCCTACTACACGCAGCTCGGCAACCCGACGCCGGGCAAGCTGGCGATCACCACGCCGAAGTACTTCGAGGCGCTCTCGACGATCTTCAAGAGCGCGAAGCCGGCGACCTGGCAGGCCTACCTCACCGTGCGCGTGCTCGACACCTCGGCGGTGGCGTTGCCCAAGGCGTTCGACGACGAGGTCTTCAAGCTGACCGCCGCGCTCACCGGCGTCACCGAGCAGCGCGAGCGCTGGAAGCGCTGCGTCGACGAGACCTCGCAGGCGATGCCCGAGCTGCTCGGCCAGCCCTACGTCGCCCAGTATTTCCCCGGCGAGTCCAAGGACCTCGCGACCAAGCTCATCGCCGCCATCGTCGACGTGATGAACCAGCAGCTGGGCACGCTCGACTGGATGACCGACCAGACCAAGGCCCAGGCCCGCGGCAAGCTGGGCAAGATCGAGGCGCTGGTCGGCTACCCCGACACCTGGCGCGTCTACGACTTCCCGGTCCAGCGCGGCGACTTTGCCGGCAACGGTCTGGCCTCCGCCGCCTTCGAGGTCCATCGCCAGATCGCCAAGGGCGGCAAGCCCTACGATCGCGACGAGTGGCTGATGCCGCCGTTCATCGTCAACGCTTACTACAACCCCAACGCCAACAACACCGCGCTGCCCGCCGGCATCCTGCAGCCGCCGTTCTTCGGCAAGGATCGCTCGATCGCCGCCAACCTGGGCGGCATCGGCATGGTGGTCGGCCACGAGCTCACCCACGGCTTCGACGACCAGGGCGCGCAGTTCGACGCCCAGGGCAACCTCAAAGACTGGTGGCAGCCCGAGGACAAGGCCAAGTTCCAGGCCCGCGGCACCTGCCTCGCCGATCAGTACTCGACGTTCGAGGTGCTGCCCGGCAAGCACGTCAACGGCAAGCTCACCCTCGGCGAGAACATCGCGGACCTCGGCGGCATCAAGCACGCGTTCCTGGCCTACAAGAAGCTGCGCGCCGGCGCCGACAAGACCTACGTCGCCGACGGCCTCACCGAGGATCAGCAGTTCTTCGTCGCGGTCGGCCAGGCCTGGTGCTCGAAGGATCGCGAGGCGGAGGCCATCCGCCGCCTCACCGTCGACGTCCACGCCCCGCCCCGCTGGCGCGTCAACGGCGCGCTGCGCAACCTGCCCGAGTTCGCGAGCGCGTTCGGCTGCGCCGCCAACACCGCGATGGCGCCGGCCCAGACCTGCACTATCTGGTGAAGCGCGCTTCGAAGCTGCGATCCCCATAGCGGGCGAAGCGGGCGTCGAGCTCGAGGTCCCAGGCCGACTCGACGACGCAGGCATCGAACTGGGCACGCTGGGCGGCGGTGGCGGTAGGCGCGTCGGTGGTGAGCGTGACGTCGACGATCTCGACGCCGGTCACCTCGACCGCGAGCGCGGTGGACCACGGCAGCGCGGCCAGCGGTGCGGCGCAGGCAGCGACCCGGGCCTCGATCAGCGGGCCCAGCTCGGGCACCGGGTCGACCCTGCCGCTGCCGCCGCCAGCGCCGTGGCCGAGGGTGCCGACGTGCCCCGTGCCCATCATGGGCGACGGCCAGCCGCACCTCGACGACGAGCTGAACCCGGCGATCCCGAGCTGGTCCAGGTCCTCGGCGGGCAGGCCGCCCGGGCGCCAGGCCGAATCCTCGGCGAGGAAGCTGGTGAGCCGGGTCGCGACGGTGCCCATGCGGGCCAGCGCGACGACCGCGGCGTCGTCGAGGCTCGCGCCGATCGCGCCCACCGCCAGGCGCGCGACCCGGACCCGATCGGCCCGGGTGGTGGTCGCGGTCGGCGCCCACGGACGACCCCAGATCCAGCCGGTCACCGTCGGGGCAGTCGCGCCCGCGAACAGCCGGCGCAGGCCGGTGCCCTCGTCGATCGCGCCGACCTCCTCGGTGGAGCCGTTGGGCGCGACCACCGTCACCCGCTCGACTCGGATCGGCCGCACCAGCTCGGTCACCGAGCCGGGCTCGGGGCCGACCTCGACGGCCGCGACGATGCCGCCCCAGCGCGCGGCGACCGCGCCGAAGCGGTGCTCGAAGTCGCGCGTGAGCTGGGTGACGCCGCCGGCGTGGGGCATCACGAGATGCACGATGGCGTCGGCCGGCAGCGGCGCCAGCGCGGCGATCAGCGTCTGATCGTCGAGGGCGGCCCGGGTCCGATCGTCGGTGAACGCGACCAGGCGGCGGGGGCCGCTGGCGTGGGCCAGCACGTCGGCCGCGAGCGCGAGCCCGGCGTCGAGGTTGGAGCCGTTGCCGAGCGCGAGCGCGCCCGGGGCCAGCGCGGCCAAGCGCGCCTCGACCTGCCCGGCCGGCACCAGCGCGCCGAAGAGCCGGGTCGCGTACCGACGCACGACGATGATCTCGACGCGCGCGTCGGGCACCTCCGCGACGTAGGCGCGCACCACCGCGAGTTGGGCCGCCAGATCGTCGGGCCAGACGCTGCGCGAGGCGTCGACGGTGAAGACCACCGCGGCCCGGCCCGGCGCGGCCTGGAGCCGCGGGGCCAGCGCGACCACCAGCTCGCTGACCCGGGTGCCGACGGCGTCGACGGTGGTGAGCGTCGAGGTCGAGGTCGAGGCCGCCGGGCGCGGGAAGACCAGGTAGCGCTCCTCGTCGAGCCGGTCGCTGTCGACGGACGTGAAGCCGGCGCAGGCGTCGCCGACCGGCTGCCCTAGCGCGGCGGCGAGCGCGGCCTCGGTCTCGACGCGCCCGCCGGTCACGTGCACCGCCGGCGCGGGCTCGACCAAGGGCAGCACCGCGATCCAGCGTCCGCGCGCGTAGCAGGCCGGCACGGTCAGGTCGTAGGCGACCGCGACCCGTCCCCGCGGCGGCAGGTACGACAACGCCAGCTCAGCGCGGTAACCGTCGTGGGAGAAGAACGCCGCGCCCCGGGCCGCCACGAAGGGGGCATCGAGATACTCGCGGTACCGCGTCGACGCGGCCACCGCGTCACGCAGCGCGCCGTCGCGCCAGCGGTCGCCGGTGCGGTAGCGCAGGCCGGTCACCGCCGTGCCGGCCGGCAGCGCGACCTCGATGGTCGCGGCATCGGGCGCCGCGCTCGGGTTGACCACGTCGTAGCGCACGGTCGCCTGGATCACCCCGTCGGCCAAGCGGACCTCCAGCTGCGGGCGGTCGATGCGCAGCGGCGAGCCGCGGGTCGCCTCGACCTCATCGGCCAGCGCCGGGACCGCGATCGTGGACAGGCCTGCGGCGAGGAGCGGCGTGATGGCGCGGCGCATGGGGCCTTCGACACCGCCGCCGGCCCGCGGTTCCCGTCAGTACTGGCTGCCGACCCACAAGCGGATGCCGTCGAAGCGGTCGACCGCGCTGTCGGCCTGGTACATCGCGGTCTGCGGGTCGTAGGTGAAGTCCCAGCCGAAGCGCGACAGCTGGTACTCGGCGCCGGCCTCGAGGCGACCGCGCCAGAATCGCCCCAGCACGCCGAGCTTGAACGCGACGCCGTCGGCGTCGGCGGTGTCAAAGCGCGTCGGCAGCGTGCCGCCCGACGCGACCAGGCGGTTGTCGAGGCCGAGCCAGCCCGCGACCGGTCCGACGTGGACCTCGCCGCGCACGCCCAGCCGCACGCTCTGGTAGTCGACATCGGGCAGCTGGTCTTCGAGATCGCCGCGGAACGTGTAGAGCAGGCGTGACCAGCCGGCGTCGACGGCGAGCACCGCGTAGCGACCGATCGGGAAGCGGTAGCGCAGCCCCAGCTCGGTCGTGCGCCAGTACTGATCGGCGTCCATCGCGCCCTGGGTCACTCGATCGGCCGGGGCGAAGCCGCCGCTGAACACCAGCACCAGCGGCCACAGCCGGCGGGCCGGCTTCGACAGCCGCCACGGCGCCACCTCGGCCTCGAAACGCAGCCCGACCAAGCCCTTGCTGTCGTACGAGCGGGTGTTGCCGCCGACGACCGAGCCCTCGTACTGGAACGAGCGCCAGCCGACCTCGGGGCCGACCCGCGCCACCACCAGCGGGCCGCGCCGCGCCTGGGGCTCGTCGTCGCTGGGATCGGGCGTCGACAGATCCATCGGCGTCACCGTCACGACGTGCTCCTGGCCGCCCTCGAGCTCGACCCACTCTTCCCAGATCTCGGTGCCGCCCGACATCACCTGCACCTGATGGGCGCCCGGCGCGATCTCCAGATGGAGCGGCAGCTCGCCCCGCTCCTCGCCGTCGAGCAGCACCTTCGAGCCCGCGGGCGCGTCGCCCTCGACGTCGAGGGTCGAGACCGCGGCCCGCATCAAGATCGGATCGACCTCGACGGGCTGGCGCGCCGCTCGGCCACTGGCCGCACGCACGCTCACCGTCTTGAACTCGTCGACGTAGCCGTCGAGCTCGATGATGAGCACGTACTCGCCGGGCGCGAGCTTGAGCTCGAGCGGCGTGACACCGGCCGGGGCCGAGTCCTTGTCGCCGACGTAGACCGCCGCGCCCGGCGGGGTGGTCTCGACCTTCACCGTGCGCTTGCCCTGGGCGTGCGCCGACGCGAGCCCGACCAGGAGCGTCAGCAAGACGGTGACGAAGCGCGGCACCGCGCGATGATATGCCATGCTCGCGGCGATGGCCGCACCATCGGGGCCGCGAAGCTCGTGACCTCGGCGACCCTCCGCCTCGCCGCGTGGGCGCTCGCGGTGTCGCTCGTCATCAGCCGGCTCGGGCTGATCGTGCACGAGCTGGGCGGTCACGGCCTCGCCGCCATCGTGGCCGGCGGACGGGTGGGCGAGGTCCACCTGTACGTCTTCGGCGGCGGTTGGATCGGCTACCGCGAGGCCCACTGGAGCGCGGCGACCAGCCTCGCGGTGAGCCTGGCCGGGATCGCGGTCGAGCTGACGATCGCGGCGCTGCTGATGACGATCGCGTGGCGCCGGCGCGTCGACGATCTGGTCGCCACCGCGCTGGTGTCGGCCGCGCTCGGCCTGGCGATCCACGGCGGCTTTTACCTGGCGGCCGGCACCGCCGACGGCTTCGGCGACGGCGCCGAGCTCCACCGCGTCCTGGGCGGCGCGCGCTGGTGGCTGGTCGCGCCGGTCGCCCTCGCGCTGGTCGGGCTCGCGGTGGCCGGCGGGCGCCGCATCGGTGGCGAGCTGCGCGGCGGGTTGCCGGCGGGCTCGCGCGGTCGCCACGCGATCGTGCTGGCGTCGGCGCTGGCCGGCGCGGGCCTGGTCCACGGCGCGCTCATCGTCGGCGAGCTGGCGCTGCGACCGAGCCCGACCTATCAGCGTGTCATGGCGACCGCCCGCGATCGCGCGGTCGACGACGACGTGGCGCGCTGGCAGGCCGAGGCCGCGCGGACTGGGCGTGCGGTGAGCGCCGAGCAAGCCGCGGGTGCGCGACGGGCCATCGAGGCCCAGCATCCCGGGCGCCGGCTCGGGCCCTGGCTCGCGGTCGTGATCGCCCTGGCCGCCGCGCTCGGGTTGTTCTCGGCGCGGACCCGCCGGCCCCGACGGTTGACGGGCCGCGAGGTCGGTGGTGCCGCCGCGATCGCCACCGCCGCGGTCATCCTGGTGGTCGCGCTCGATGTCGCCGCCGCGGCATGGTGGTAAGCTGGCCTGCCATGGAATCGCGGGCCCGGGACGTCATCGCCGGAACGCTTCGGCCAAACGATCCGCGCCGCTTCCTCGTCGAGGCGATGATCGGGGCGATGAACTCCGACGGCGCCATCGACGAGCGCGAGCAGGCCGCGATCGAGCGTCACATCGCCGAGCACGAGATGTTCGCGGGGCTGGCGCCGACCAGCGCCAAGCTCCTGCTCGAGATGGCGACCGACGCGGTCAACTTTGCCGGCGGCGCGACCGCGCGCATCCCGGCCATCGCGCGCGGCCTGCCGGCCCGCCTGCACCGCATCACCGCGATGGCGATGGCCTGCGAGGTCTGCGTCGCCGACGAGCTGATCCACGAGGGCGAGGTCACGTTCCTCGAGCAGCTCCGGCTCGCGCTGCGCATCGCGCCCTACGAGGCCCAGGACATCTTCTCGGCGGCCCAGGAGAAACGCACCGCGCGCTACATCGACGATCGCCTGCTGCGCCTGCGCGGCCTGGTCGCGGTCGCCGTCGAGCTGTTCACGTTGCGCGCGACCACCATCGGCCGCCTCGCCGACGATCATCGCTTCGAGCTGCGCGACTTCCTCGGCGCCATCCCCGACCTGTCGCTGCGCGCCCACGAGCTCGAGGGCATGCTCTACCAGTCGTTCAAGCGTCCGCGCACGATCGGCGTCGAGGCCGAGCTGGCCGCGATGGCCGCCGGGCTCCCCGACCCGGTCGATCGCTACTGGATGGTGGTCTACGCGATGTGCGCCGAGTCGCCTGCCCAGTTGCAGCGCTGGCGGTTCGTGCCGTTCATCGCGCTGCTGCAGCGCACGTTCGGCCTGGGCGACTCCGACATGGAGCTGGCGGCGGCCGACGCGAGCACCTTTCCGGCCCAGTTGCCCAGACCCCATTGAGGTGGCGCGTCGTCATCGACGCTCGCCGGGACCGGCACCGACGCCGACGCTCGCACAACAACACCACGGCGGTCGCGGTCGCAGCCGCACGGCGTGGCACACTGCGGGTCATGGCCAAGACCGCCTGCCCTGTCACCCGCGCGCAGTTCACCGAGAAGGCCGAACCGCTGAAGGTCACCATCAACGGCCAGGATCTGGTCGCCGAGGTCAAGGAGTTCTCGACCGGCTCCTTTGGCTGGTACCTCAACGGCAAGATCATCGTGCCCATCGACGGCAAGAACGTGTCCGTGCAGATCGGCATGAACCTCGCCGTCGTCGGTAGCAAGGAAGCCGACAAGGGCTGACCGTGTCCTGGATCCTGTTTGGCTTCGGCCTGGTGTGCGCGCTGGCGGGCGCCACGTCGATCGCGCCGCCGCGCTGGCCCGGCTTCGCGACCCTGATCGCGTGGCCGATCGGCTGGCTCACCAGCGAGCTGCCGCTGCACATGCTCGCCTTCGAGTTGGGCGTGGCCGCGCTGCTGGTCGGGCTCGGCGGGCTCGCCACCTGGCCAGGCTGGGTCGGCCTGGCCTGCCTCGGCGCCGCGACCATGGTCTTGCGCCAGCACCTGATCCTGGCCGCGCGCACCACCGCGATCGTCGAGCGTGGCCTGCGCGACGGTCTGGGGCGCGACTACCACGACGCCATCGCCGACGAGCTGCGCTCGGCCTACGACCCGACCACGCTGTGGCGCACCATCGCGATGCCGTGGCCGCGCCGGCCGCGCTCGGTCGAGCGCGTCGTCGACCTGGCGTACGCCGACGGCAACGCCAAGTTCCACCTCGATCTCTACCGCTCCGGCGATCGCGCCGCGTTCCCCGGCCCCCGTCCGGTCTTCCTGTACGTCCACGGCGGTGGCTGGGTGACCGGCAGCAAGTCCCAGCAGGGTCGGGTCACCGTCCACGAGCTCGCCGCCGCCGGCTGGGTGTGCGCGTCGATGAACTACCGGCTCAGCCCCGGCGCCACCTTCCCCGATCACCTCATCGACGTGAAGCGCGCGATCGCGTGGCTGCGCGCCAACGTCGCCCAGCACGGCGGCGAGCCGCGCTTCATCGTCATCGGCGGTGGCTCGGCCGGCGGCCACCTCGCGACCCTGGCCGCGCTCACCGCCAACCAGCCCGAGCTACAGCCCGGCTTCGTCGACGCCGACACCTCGCTGCAAGGGTGCGTCTCGTACTACGGCGTCTACGACTTCGCCGATCGCGACGGCGCGTTCGGCCACCGCGCGTTCCGCGAGCTGCTGCTGGCGCGGGTCGTCATGAAGGCGCACCACGAGCGCGAGCGCGACGCCTACGACCGGGCCTCGCCGATCCACCACGTCGCCAGCGCCACCGCCGCGCCGCCGCTGCTGGTCATCCACGGCGACCGCGACTCGCTGGTGCCGGTGGCCAGCGCGCGCGCCTTCGTCGCGACCGCGCGCAAGGCCGGCGTGGGGGTCGCCTACCTCGAGCTGCCAGGTGCCCACCACGCCTTCGAGCTGTTCTCGTCGCTGCGCAGCGTCGTCGTCGTGCATGGGGTCCACCGCTTCTGTCAAGCGATCTACTCGCGGTGGAAAGGCGCACGCGCTGAACACGACGCGCCGCGCTGAGCGCGTGCCCTCATCGCACGACGCGTGCATACTCGCGCGGTGCAGTCCGACCTCGTCGATCTGATCGAACGCGTGCGAAATCGCCTCGGAGAGATCGAGCGCCGATGCGAGGTCGCCGGGCCGGTCTCCGAGGAGGCCGTCGCCGCCGCCGAGGCCGAGCTCGGCATCCTCTTCCCGCCGTCGTACCGCGAGTTCCTCAGCGAGTACGGCACGATGGGCATCCCCGCGGACCTCGCCGTGGTCCACGACTTCGTCGGCCTGCGCGGCGAGCCCGAGGTCGACGTGGTCGCCACCACCTTGGGCGCGCGCGCCGACAACCGGTTCGGCGATCACCTGATCGTCGTCGGCAAAGGCGCCAATGCCGACGAGTGGTTCTGCCTCGACACCGGGCGTCCCCACGACTCGGGCGAGTGCCCGGTGCTGCTCTACGACGTCCGCGCCAACCAGGTCGACCAGATCTTCTACGACGACTTCGGCGCGATGGTCCGAGAGGTCCTCGAGTTCGTCGAGGACACCCTTCGGAACGACACCGGCCCGCGCGATTGACAGTAGTATAACCGTCCCCCCTACCCTCAGAGGCACTCATGGCCGACTTCACCCTCGAGCCCCACGGCATCTCGGTGGCCGAGATCCACCGCAACGCGAACCCGGCCTTCCTCTACGAGGCCGCGCTCCGCTACGAGAAGGGCTCGACGATCTCGTCGACCGGCGCCCTCATCGCGTACTCCGGCAAGAAGACCGGACGCAGCCCGACCGACAAGCGGGTCGTCGACGATCCTGAGGTGAAGGACGACGTGTGGTGGGGCTCGGTCAACATCAAGCTCGACGCCCAGAGCTTCACGATCAACCGCGAGCGCGCGATCGACTACCTCAACACCCGCGAGCGGCTCTACGTCGTGGACGGCTACGGCGGTTGGGACACCAAGTATCAGCTCAAGATCCGCGTCCTGTGTGCGCGCGCCTATCACGCGCTGTTCATGCACAACATGCTGATCCGGCCCACGGCCGAGCAGCTCGAGGATTTCGGCTCGCCCGACTACGTCATCTTCAACGCGGGCGGCTTCCCGGCCAACAAGCACACCGCCGGCATGACCTCGTCGACCTCGATCGACCTGTCGCTGGGCCGCCGCGAGTTCGTCATCCTGGGCACCGAGTACGCCGGCGAGATGAAGAAGGGCGTCTTCACGATCATGAACTACCTCATGCCCAAGCGTGGGGTGCTGTCGATGCACTGCTCGTCGACCGAGGCCCGCGACGGCCGCGACACCTCGATCCTCTTCGGCCTGTCGGGCACCGGCAAGACCACGCTGTCGGCCGATCCCAAGCGGCTGCTCATCGGCGATGACGAGCACTGCTGGAGCGACGAAGGGATCTTCAACATCGAGGGCGGCTGCTACGCCAAGGTCATCGACCTGTCCAAGGAGCAGGAGCCCGACATCTGGAACGCGCTGCAGTACGGCGCGGTGCTCGAGAACGTGATCTACGACGAGGAGACCCGCGTCGTCGACTACAAGGACGTCTCGCTCACCCAGAACACGCGCGGCGCCTATCCGCTCGACGTCATCCCCAACGCCAAGATCCCAGCGGTGTCGGGTCACCCCAAGAACGTCATCTTCCTGACCAGCGACGCGTTCGGGGTGCTGCCGCCGGTAGCCAAGCTGTCGCCGGCCCAGGCGATGTACCACTTCATCAGCGGCTACACCGCCAAGGTCGCGGGCACCGAGGTCGGCGTAAAGGATCCCGAGCCGACCTTCTCGCCGTGCTTCGGCGGCCCGTTCCTGGTGTGGCACCCGACCAAGTACGCCGAGCTGCTCGCCAACAAGCTGCGCAAGCACGGCGCCCAGACCTGGCTGGTGAACACCGGCTGGTCGGGCGGCGGCTTCGGCGTCGGCAGCCGCATGAGCCTCAAGCACACCCGCTCGATCATCGACGCGATCCACTCGGGCGCCCTCGATCATGCCACGACCGTCGTCGATCCCATCTTCGGCGTGGAGATCCCCACCGAGTGCCCCAACGTGCCGAGCGAGATCTTGGTGCCGCGCAACACCTGGGTCGACAAGGCTGCCTACGACGCCCAAGCCGGCAAGGTGGCGTCGCTGTTTCGCGAGAACTTCAAGAAGTACGAGCAGCAGGCCAGCGACGAGATCCGCGCCGCCGCGCCGCGCGGCTGACCGAGCTACCCGAGCTACCCGAGCTACCCGAGCTACCCGAGCACGAGGTAGCGGCGGCTGGCGCCGCGCAGCACGGTGAGGTCGGCGTCGGCGCTGCCACGGCGGCCCGCGACCCGCAGCGTCGCTGACGCCCTCGAGCCGTTCAGGAAGGCCACGAGGCGCAACGTCGCGTCCTCGCCGAGCCGCCAGGCCAGCTCGCGGGTGAGCTCGCGCCCGCGCAGCTGCCAGGCCGTCACACCGGCCCAGCGCGCTGCGCTCGCGCTGGTCGCGACCACGCGGCCATCGCCGTCGAGGGCGATGATCGAAAAGCTCGCGCGGGTCAGCTCGGCTTCGGTCAGCTCGTCGAGCACGATGCCGCGCCAGTGCACGCGGGGGGCGTCGACGGCGCGCACCGTGGCGCAGCTCGATTGCATGACTGGTTGGACGGCGCGCCGCCGCGATCGGTTACCAGAGTCTTGGTGGCCAGCCCCAGTCTTGCCTCTTCCTGGTCCATCTCGGCGGCGGGGAGGGGCTACGCTCGCTGCACGATCGGCCATCGCCGGATCGCAAAGGCATCCGCGACCGACGACAACGCCGTTTGCGCGAGCTACTCGGCCTTCGCGAGATCGCCGGCCTCGAGGACGATCAGCTGGTCGGGCTGGAGGTAGGTCTTGAGGACTCGGTTCACGTCGGCGGCGGTGACCTTGGCCAGCTGGTCGCGCCGGGCCTGGTGCCACCCGAAGTCGCGACCCAAGAAGCGATCGGCCCGCAGCGTCGCGGCCAGCGCGCCGTCGTCGGCCAGCGCGTTGTCGTGCTGCTCGATCCACGCCTTGCGAGCGGTCTCGACCTCGGGCTCACTGACGCCCGTCGTGAGCAGCCGCTTGAGCTCCTCGAGCAGCGCGGCCTTGGCCTTGGGCAGGTTCTGGGGCGCCAGGATGGCGCCCATCATCACCTGTCCGACCGGGTCGAGATCGCCGGGCGTGATGCTGCCCCACACGCCGTACGACCAACCCTCCCGCTCGCGCAGGCGCATCCACAGGCGCGAGCCGGTCGACCCGCCCAGGATGTGCGAGGCCAGCTCGACCGCGGCCGCATCGGGGCTGGCGTCGTCCAGAGTGATCTCGGAGGCGACCAGCAGGATCGCCATCTCCTTGTCCTTGGTGTCGATGCGATCGGCGCCACCGGCCGGCGCGAACGTCTGATCGACCAGGCGCGCGTACGGCGCCTTGCTGATCCAGCCGCCCAACGAGGTCTCGAGCTGGGCGGCCAGCGCGTCGGCGTCGAAGTCTCCGACGGCGGCGACCTCGCCGTGGCCGGCGCCCCAGAACGCGGCGTGGTACGCGCGCACGTCCTTGGCGGTCAGCTTCTTCACCGCCGCGATCTCGGCGCGCATGCCGAGGTTCGCGCGGGGGTCGCGGATCGGCCACGGCGACACCCGCTGGGCCATGCGCTCGAAGGCCAGCTGCGAGGGGTCCTGCAGGTTCTCCTCGAGGTTGCTCACGGTCTCCTGCTTGACGATCGCGAGCTCCTTGTCGTCGAGCTTGGGGTTCTTCAAGATGTCGGCGACCAGCTCGATGACCTTGGGCAGCGACGCGCGCACGGTCTCGATGCGCACCGAGACCACGCCCGCCGAGCTCGAGATGCCGATGTTCGCGGTGAGGCGATCTTCCTCGTCCTCGATCTGGGTATAGGTCCGGGTCTTGGTGCCGCGCACCGCCAGCGACGCGACCAGGCCAGCCACGACCTGCCGGTCCTGCAGCGACTTCACGTCGCCGTGGCGCAACCGCAGCTGCACCGTGACCTTGCCGCCGCGGGTCTTCTTGGCCAGGAACGCCGCCTTGAGCCCACCGGCCAGGTCGCGGAACTGCGTGCGCGCGCCCAGGTTGGCGAGCGTCGACTCGAAGGCCTCGCCGGCGGTGCCGGCGCGCTCCTGCAGCCCATCGACGATCGCCGCCACGTCGGGCGTCGGGGCGACCGGCGCGCGCTCGGGCGCCACCGTCGGGACGAACTGGCCCAACGTCCGGTTGGACGGTCGCAGGTACGCCACCGCGACCTGCTGCACGTCAGCGGCGGTCAGCGACGTCAGCCGATCGCGATATGCGAAAATCAAACGCCAATCGCCGACCGCGGCCCACTCGGACAGCTCGATCGCGATGCGCTGGCTGTCGGCGAGGGCCAGCGCCAGGTCTTTTTGCGCGGTGGCCTTGTAGCGCTCGACCTCCTCGGTGGTGACCGGGTGCGTGGCCAGACCCTCGACGGTGGCGAGCATCGCGTCGCGGGCCCGGTCGATGGTCTTCGCGCTGGTCGCCTTCACGCCGATGATGAGGTAGTGGGGGTCGCGGAACAGGTACTGCGAGGCCCACACCTCGGCAGCCAGCCCCGGCTTCACCAGCTGCTGGTACAGGCGGCCGGTCGGCTCGCGGGTGAGCAGATCGCCGACCGCGTCGAGGGCGACGTGGTCGGGGTCGGCGCCGGCGACGCCGTGATAGAGGGCCATCGCCAGCGACACGTCGCCGGTGCGGCGCAAGGTCACCGAGCGCTCGCCGTCCTGGACCGGCTCGACGGTGTAGGTCGGCGGCAACGTGCGGGTCGGCCGCGCCATGGTGCCGAACTTCGACTCGATCGAGGCCAGCGCGCCGGCGGCGTCGAACTTGCCCGCGACGATCAGGATCGCGTTGTCGGGCTGGTAGTAGCGCTCGTAGAACGCGCGCAGCCGGCTGGTCGGTACGTGCTCGACGTCGCTGCGCGAACCGATCGTGTCCTTGCCGTAGTTGTGCCAGAGGTAGGCGCCGGCGGTGACCCGCTGCTCGAGCACCGAGCGGGGATCGTTCTCGCCCGACTCCATCTCGTTGCGCACGACGCTGAACTCGGTCGCCAGATCGTCGTCGGAGATCGCGGCATGCAGCATGCGATCGGCCTCGAGCTCGAGCGTCCACTCGAGGTTGGCCGGGGTGCCGGGCAAGGTCTCGAAGTAGTTGGTGCGGTCCTGCCAGGTGCTGCCGTTGGCGAACGCGCCCTTCTCGTCGAGGAGCTTGAGGACGTTGCGGTGGTTGGGCGAGCCCTTGAACATCATGTGCTCGAGGAGGTGCGCCATGCCGGTCTCGCCCGCGCCCTCATGCATCGAGCCGACGAAGTAGGTGATGTTCACGGTCACCGTCGACTGCGTGGCATCGGGAAACAGCAGCACGCGCAGGCCATTGCCGAGCAGGTACTCGTCGATGCCCTCGAAGGACCGCACCTTGCGCGCCGGCGTGGTCGGCGCGGGCGGCGCCGTCACCGCGGGATCGGCGGGTCGGGCACCGACCGCGATCGGGCCCACCGGCACCGCGCCCGGCTTCGAGGGGCCGCTACAGGCGGCGGACGCAGTGACAGCCACCGCGAGAGCGAACGTGAGACGCGTCGGGATCATGGAGCCTCGCTGATCGACTTATACCAGCGCCATGCAGAATCGGATTCCCGTCGTGCGGGTCACCGTGCCATTCGGTAGATGACGACCTCGACGGTACACATCGGCAAGGCCTTGCCGCTCACCCGATAGGGGCGATAGCTCCAGGCCTGCATCTCGCGCATCAGCTCGGCGTCGTAGGCCCCGTAGCCGGTCGACTTGAGCAGCTTGACCGAATCGATGGCGCCGGTCGCCGAGACGCACAGCTTCACCGTGCCCTGCAGCTTGTCCTCGCCAGCGTGCATCATCGCGACGCGCACGCTGTCGGGCGGATAGATCTTCTCGTTGCCAGCGATGCGCAGGCCCGCGGCCACGCTCGGCGCGACGATGGTCGCGGCGACCGGCACCTGGTGCTCGACCCGCGGCTTCACGACCGCCGGGGTCGCGCCGCACGGCGGGGTGCCGCAGCTGCCGGCGCCGACCTCGGTCGAGCCGACCTCGCCGTCGGGGTTGGTGCCGCCGCCGCCGGTGGGGCCGGTGCCCGCGGGACCGCCGCTCGGCTCGGCCCGGGCCGGCTTCTCCACCGCCAAGGTGGGCTGCACCGGCACCACCGGCTTGACCTTGGGCACCACGGTCTCGCGCTGCACCTTCAGCTTGGCGCCGGGCGGCGGCCCGCCAGGCGGCGGCGCCTCGGGGGCGATCGCGACCGTGATCTGGCGGTCGTCGCTGACCGGCAGCTTGTCGATCTTCCAGAACCCAACCACCACCAGCGCGACCAGGACCGCGGCGTGGCCGCCGACCGTGCCGATCATCAGGAAGGTTCTCCAGCGACTGGACGACGGGGCGGTGATGACGCGATCGAACATCCGCCGTGCGACGCACGACGTCGCACCACGATCTTCGCCACGCGCTGACACCCCTGCGGTGTCGCCACCGCGCCTGCGACGCTACTGGTTCTGCGGGAAGCCGAGATCGACGCCGCGGTGGCGCGGATCGGGCCAGCGGCTGGTGACGGCCTTGGTACGGGTGTAGAAGCGCACGCCGTCGCGGCCGTAGATGTGGAGGTCGCCAAACAGCGACGTCTTCCAGCCGCCGAACGAGTAGTAGGCCATTGGCACCGGGATCGGCACGTTGACGCCGACCATGCCGACCTCGATCTCGGCGACGAACTTGCGGGCCGCGCCCCCGTCGTTGGTGAACAGCGCCACGCCGTTGCCGTAGGGGTGGGCGTGGACCATCGCGACCGCCTCGTCGTAGCTGGCGACGCGGGTCACGCCGAGCACCGGGCCGAAGATCTCGTCCTGGTAGATCGACATCGCGGGCGTGACCTGATCGAAGAGGCACGGGCCCAAGAAGAAGCCCTGCTCGAAGCCGGGCACCGACAGCGGGCGACCATCGACGACCAGCTGCGCGCCCTCGCGCACGCCGGCGTCGACGTAGCCGGCGACCTTGTCGCGGTGCTGCTTGGTGACCAGCGGGCCCATCTCGGAGGCCGGATCGCTGCCCGCGCCGACCGTGAGCTTGCTGATGCGCTCGCGCAGCTTGGGGACGAGCTTGTCGCCGGCGTCGCCGACCGCCACGATCACCGAGATCGCCATGCAGCGCTCGCCGGCCGAGCCGTAGCCGGCGCCGATCGCGGCGTCGGCCGCCAGATCCATGTCGGCGTCGGGTAGCACGATCATGTGGTTCTTGGCGCCGCCGAGCGCCTGCACCCGCTTGCCGTGCTTGGTGCCGGTCTCGTAGATGTAGCGCGCGATCGGGGTTGAGCCGACGAACGACACCGCGGCGATGCCAGGATGCTCGAGGATGCGGTCGACCGCGACCTTGTCGCCATGCACGACGTTGAACACGCCGGCCGGCAGCCCGGCGTCGTGGAACAGCTCGGCGCAGAAGTTGGCGGCCGACGGATCGCGCTCGCTCGGCTTGAGCACGAAGGTGTTCCCGCACGCGATCGCGATCGGGTACATCCACATCGGCACCATCGCCGGGAAGTTGAACGGCGTGATGCCGGCGACCACGCCGAGCGACTGCCGGATCGCGTAGCAGTCGACCTCGGTCGACACGTTCTCCGAGTACTCGCCCTTGATCAGATCGGCGATGCCGCACGCGAACTCGATGACCTCGAGGCCGCGGTTGACCTCGCCCAGGGCATCGCTCGGCACCTTGCCGTGCTCGCGCGTGAGGATCGCGGCGAGGTCCTTCTGGCGCTGGTTGACCAGGTCGCGAAACCCGAACAGGATCTTCGTGCGCCGGGCCAGCGAGGTGGCGCGCCAGGCCGGTAGCGCGGCCGTCGCGGCGGCGACCGCCTCGTCGACGACGGCGGCGCTCGCGAAGTCGACCTTGGCCTGCACCTGGCCGGTCGCGGGATTCCACACGTCGCCTTGGCGGTCGGCGGTGCGCTGGTACGGCTTGCCTGCGATCCAGTGACGGATGGTCTCCATGGCGGCGGAGCTAACCACGGGCGCGCGCGCATTGGAACGCCCGGCTTGAACGCTATTGGGAACCCTGATACCGATGCTGTTTCGACCTCAGGGGGCTTCGTGACGACCAAGACCGATCTGTCCATCACCGTGAACGGCATGCGCTTCGAGAACCCGTTCGTCCTCGGATCGGGGCCACCCGGTACCAACGGCAAGGTCATCGCGAGATCCTACGATCTGGGGTGGGGCGGCATGGTCTGCAAGACCTTCTCGCTCGACGCCAGCAAGGTCGTGAACACCGCGCCGCGCTACGCCAAGCTGCGGGGCCGAACCAGCGATGAGGTCATCGGCTTCCAGAACATCGAGCTCATCAGCGATCGGCCTTACGAGGACTGGCTCGATGATCTGCGCCAGTTGAAAAAGCAGTACCCCCACAAGATCCTCATCGCCTCGATCATGGAGGAGTACCGACGCGAGGCCTGGGAGCAGATCACGCGCGAGGTCCAGGCCACCGGCGTCGACGGCTTCGAGATGAACCTGTCGTGCCCGCACGGCCTGCCCGAGCGCAAGATGGGCATGGCGATGGGCGAGAACCCCGACATCGTCGAGGAGGTCGTGGGCTGGGTGAAGGGCGTCGCGACCATCCCGGTGTGGGCCAAGATGACGCCGAACGTGGGCAATCCCTGCGTGCCGGCCGCCTCGGCGCTGCGGGCCGGCGCCGACGGCATCGCGATGATCAACACGATCCTCTCGGTGTCGGGCATCGATCTCAAGACGCTCCGGCCGATGCCGACCGTCGAGGGTCACTCGGTCCCCGGCGGCTACTCGGGCCAGGCGGTGCGCCCGATCGCGCTGCGGCAGGTCATGGAGGTCGCGCGGGCCAACCCCGGTGTCGAGATCAGCGGCATCGGCGGCATCGAGACGGGCTTCGACGCGGCGCAGTTCTTCTTGCTCGGCGCGTCGACGGTGCAGGTCTGCACCGGCGCGATGCTGCGCGGCTACGAGATCATCAGCGAGCTGAAAGAAGAGCTCGCGAAGTTCATGACTGACCACGAGTTCGCGACCATCCGCGAGTTCGTCGGCCAGAGCCTGCCGTACTTCACGACCCACCACGACCTCGTCGACCGCCAGCGCGCCTCGCGCGAGGCCAAGGAGGTGGCGCGCGGCAAGAAGACCGCCAAGGACGTCGAGACCTGGCAGGGCGACATCGCCAAAGAGACGTCGACCCTCGTCACGAACTGAGGATTCGAGCCAGCGCGAACCCCCAGTCTGACTTTGGTCGCACGCGCCACCAAGTCGTGCTCAGCTGTTTCGTGCCGTGGTCCTCGTTTGCGCAGCCGATCCGCGCGCTGGTGGTCGGAGGACGGGGCGGGATCGGGGGCGCCCTGGTCGAAGCCCTCGCGCAGGATCCCGCGGTCGCCCGCGTGGTCGCGACCACGCGCCGTCAGGAGGTGCCGGCGACCACAGGCAAGGTCACCTGGCGGACACTCGATCTGGTCGACGAAGCCAGCATCGTCACCGCGTTGAGCGGCGTCGAGACACTCGACCTCGTGATCGTCGCGACCGGGGTGTTGCACGGCGATGGGCTGACGCCGGAGAAGTCCTGGCGATCGATCGATCGCGATGCGCTCGCGCGCTCGTTCTTGATCAACGCGATCGGGCCGGCCCTGGTGGCCAAGCACACGCTGCCGCGGTTGCCGCGGCACGGTCGCGCCGTGTTCGCGGCGCTGTCGGCGCGGGTCGGCAGCATCGGTGACAACCGGCTGGGCGGCTGGCACGCGTACCGGGCGGCGAAGGCCGCACTCAACCAGATCATCCGGACCGTCAGCATCGAGTTGGCCGCCTCGCGCCCCGACGCGATCTGCGTCGCCCTGCACCCCGGGACCGTCGCGACCGAGCTCTCGGCGCCGTTCTCCGGCCGGGTGGCGCCCGAGCGGCTGTTCACGCCGGAGGTCGCTGCGGCGCACCTCCTCCGCGTGATCGATGGCCTGGTCCAGGCCAACACCGGCGCGCAGCTGGCATGGGACGGCAGCCTGATCCCGCCGTGACTCTCGGCCCGCGCCGATCGCCCACCGTCACGGCTCGATCGATCGACCCTGGGTCGAGGCAGCGCCACGGTCGAGCAGCCCGGCCGCAGCCGCCAGCCCGCTGGTGAGGGCGCCCTCGACCCGGGCGCCTACGAGCCAGTCGCCGCACACCGCCAGGTCGATGGCGCGATCGAACCACGCGCCGGTCGTCACCGCCGGTGCCTGGCCACGCGCGTAGCGCCAGCGATGGGCCTGGGCGTGGACGACCGTGATGGGGCCGCGCGGAAAGTGCGTCACGAGCTCCGCCGCGAGCGCGTCGCGGACCCGGTCGGCGGGGGCTTCGAGGTGCGCGGTCGACCAGGCGGTCGACGCGTGTACCGTCCACGATTGCACGCCCTCCTGGTCGGGCCCGGGCCGCCCGGGCTTGCTGCCTTCGCGGGCCGCCCAAGCGATGCTGCCGTCGCGAGCTTCGAACGCGTCGACGTCGCCCGCCCCGTCGCCGCGCAGGCCGAGCATCACCGCCCAGCACGGCGTCTGTACGACGGCGGCGGCGGCGGCGGCCAGCGTCGAGACTGGCGCGAGCAACGTCGCGCATTGCGCCGCCGGGACCGCGACCACCAAGAGGTCGGCGGGGACCGGCGGCGCCGGACCATCCCCGTCGTCGAACCTGACCAGCCACGACCGCCCCACGCGCGCGACCGCCGTGACGGTACGGCCCGACCGGACGTCGAGGCCACCGGCGAGGTGCCGCGCCAGCGCGCCCATGTCGGGCGTGCCTACCCACCAGGGCTCGGTCGGCACGACCGCCGGCGCGGTGCCCCGCTGCACCCGCGGCGACCAGCGTGCGATGACGTCCGCGCGAGCCCACGTGGCGACCTGCTCCCGCAGCCACGGACCGCGCGCCGTGAAGTACTGCGCACCATGATCGAACCCGCGCCCGCTTGGGTCGCGACGGCTGCAGGCCCGGCCACCCGGTCGGCGACCCTTGTCGATCACGGTGACCGCGCAGCCGTGCTCGGCCAGCGCGCGGGCGCAAGCCAGGCCCGCGAGGCCCGCGCCGATGACCACGGCCGCGCGGGTCATCGAGCCAACGGGTCTTCACAGGCGGCGCGGGTGACCGCGTGCCGGTACTCGAACAGCCGCGCGAGTTGCCGCCGGGCGAAGCCGCCACCGGCGAACCGGCCCAGGGCGCCCAGCGGCAACTGGTAGTCGATCTCGTCGGTCAGCGTACACTCGCGCGGGCCCCGCGCGGTGACGACGTGATGGTGCAGCCAGTACGCGAATGGGCCCTTGGTCATCCGGTCGGCGAACATGGTCCCGGGCTCGTAGGCCACATGCTCGGCCTCGATGGTCTGCCAGAACGGCCCGACCTTGGTGCGCAGCACCACCCGGGTCCCGACCGCGAGCGAGGTCGGCGGCGTGATGAGCTCGCTCTTCTGCCATGGCGGCAGCAGGCGAGCGAACGCGTCGGGTGCTTCGTGGAAGGCGAAGACGGTTTCGGCGCTGGCCGCGATCACGCTTTGCTTGACGAACTTCAGCATGCGACGCTCCTGCCCGCTGGTGGCGGGAACGCTAGCATGGCGTCACGGCGCGGCGAGGCGGGCGCCCCGGACACCGAGGTGCGCGCGCCCGTCCCCCGGGGACGGGTTCGGCGGGTGTAACTCACCGAGCCACCGCGTCGTCGGAGCGCCATGGGTGATGCTTCTCGGTTCAGCCGTTCCCAGTTGATGTTCTGCGCCGCGGCGCTCTTGTCGTTCGTGGCGTCCGTGGCGCTGTGGTTTTCGGGCCACAAGGAGCAGGGACTGTACGTCGGGCTCTGGGTGCCCTCGATCCTGTCGCTGGGCACGCTCTTGCTCGCGAACCGGACCGTGCGCTGATGGTCGACTGGCCGATCTTCGTCCTCGGGCTGGTCGCGGTCTCGATCGTCGTGACGGCGGTGCGCGCGGTCGCCCGCGAAGATCAGGCGGCGCGCGCGGCGAGCACCCGCGCCGCCACCGACGCGCCGCCAGGGAAACCCGGTGCGTGAGGCCTTCGCGACTCGAGCACCTGCGCTGGGCTACGCGGCGACCAGGCGCGCCGTGCGGCCGAGGGCGATGTCGACCGAGGCGTAGGGGCCGGCTCGGCCGGCGCGGCGGTTGACGACGACCGGGACGTCATGGGCGACCATGGCGCGTCGGCACCGCAGGGGAGCCGCGTGCGATCGGCCGGTCGAGCCGTCTATCTCTCGTCCCGCGCCGTGAACTCGAACGGCGTCGCGTGGTTCAATATCCGCAACGGCTCCGCGGAGCCTCCCCTCCCAGACGCGAGACCACGGAGCGTTCAATGGCACGCAAGGTTATCTCCGGCCTCATCCAGGCCTCGAATCCCATCAACGACGAATCCCGATCGGTCGCCGACATCCAGGCTGCGATGCTCGAGAAGCATCTGCCGATGATCCACGACGCCGGGAAGAAAGGCGTGCAGATCCTCTGCCTGCAGGAGATCTTCAATGGCCCGTATTTCTGCCCGGGCCAGGACAAGCGCTGGTACGACGCCGCCGAGCCCTGCCCGGGCCCGCTCACCGAGCTGATGGGCAAGATCGCCGCTCAGTACCAGATGGTCATCGTCGTGCCCATCTACGAGCGCGAGCAGGCCGGCGTCTACTACAACACGGCCGCCATCATCGACGCCGACGGCACCTACCTCGGCAAGTACCGCAAGACCCACATTCCGCAGACGTCGGGATTCTGGGAGAAGTATTTCTTCCGCCCCGGCAACCTGGGCTATCCGGTCTTCAAGACTCGCTATGCCACCATCGGCGCGTACATCTGCTACGACCGCCACTTCCCTGAGGGCGCGCGCGCGCTGGGGCTGGCCGGCGCCGAGATCGTCTACAACCCGTCGGCGACCGTGGCTGGGCTCTCGCAGTACCTGTGGAAGCTCGAGCAGCCGGCGCACGCGGTGGCCAATGGCTACTTCGTCGGGGCGATCAACCGCGTCGGCACCGAGGCGCCCTGGAACATCGGCAAGTTCTACGGCAACTCGTACTTCGTCGATCCCCGCGGCCAGATCCTGGCCTGCGGCTCGGAGGATCAGGACGAGCTGGTGGTCGCCGAGCTCGACCTCGACCTCATCGAGGAGGTGCGCCGCACCTGGCAGTTCTATCGCGATCGCCGACCCGACGCCTATGGCGCGCTCGTGGAGGACTGACCATGACGCGCACGCTCATCGCGGGCGGCACCTGCGTCACCGCCTCTGATACCTTCGTCGCCGACCTGTGGATCGAAAACGGCAAGATCGTCGCGCTGACCGCCCCCTCGCAGCGCGCCGCGCTGGGTCAGCCCGACCTCACGCTCGACGCCACCGGCAAGTACGTCATTCCCGGCGGCATCGACTGCCACACGCACATGTCCCTGCCTTTCGGCGGGACCACGGCGTCGGACGACTTCGACACGGGCACCGTCGCCGCCGCCCACGGCGGCACGACGACCATCGTCGACTTCGCGATCCAGTCGAAGGGCAGCTCGCTGCGGGCCGGCCTCGATGCCTGGCACGCCAAGGCCGAGGGCAACGCCGCCATCGACTACGGCTTCCACATGATCATGACGGAGGCCAACGCCGAGACGCTCGAGGGCATGGCCGCCCTGGTCCGCGAGGGCGTGACCAGCTTCAAGATGTTCATGGCCTATCCCGGCGTGTTCCTCGTCGATGATCAGCAGATCTTCCGGGCCATGCTACGGGCCGGCGAGCTGGGCGCGCTCATCACGATGCACGCCGAGATCGGGCTGCCGATCGACGTGCTGGTGCAGCGCGCGCTCGACCAGGGCCACACCGCGCCGGTCTATCACGCGCTGACGCGCCCGGAGGTCGCCGAGGCCACTGGCACCGAGCGCGCCCTGGCGCTGGCCGAGATGGCGAAGGTGCCTGTCTACATGGTGCACCTGTCGGCGCAGCGCGCGCTCGAGCGGGTGATGGAGGCTCGCGATCGCGGCCTCCCGGCCTTCGCCGAGACCTGCCCCCAGTACCTGTTCTGCAGCGAGGACGATCTGCGCGGCCCGCCCGGCGGTGACGAGTGGCAGGGCGCCGGCTACGTGTGCACGCCGCCGCTGCGCCCGGCCCACCACCACGACCACCTGTGGCGCGGGCTGCGCAACTACGACCTCCAGGTCGTCGCCACCGACCACTGCCCGTTCTGCATGAAGGACCAGAAGGAGCTGGGCCGCGGCAACTTCTCGAAGATCCCCAATGGCATGCCGGGCGTGGAGACCCGACTGCACCTGTTGTGGGAGGGCGTGCGCGAGGGCCGCATCTCGATGAATCGCTTCGTCGAGATCACCGCGACCGCGCCCGCCAAGATCTTCGGCCTGTATCCCCGCAAGGGCACGCTCGCGGTCGGCGCCGATGCTGACGTGGTCATCTGGGACCCCGAGCTGCAAAAGCGCCTCGGCGTCGACACGCTGCACATGAACGTCGACTACTCGCCGTTCGAGGGCAAGGTCGTCACCGGCACGCCCGCGGTCGTGCTGTCGCGCGGCGAGGTCATCGTCCAGAACGACCTGTGGGTCGGCAAGACCAAGCAGGGTCGCGGTCAGTTCCTCAAGCGCGGCACGTTCAACCTGTAGCTCAGTCGACCTTCGCCAGCGCGCCGGCCAGGGTGTCGACCAGGCGGTCGATCTCGGCCTTCTCGACGATGAACGGCGGCGCGAGCTGGATGGTGTCGCCGCCGTAGCGGACGTACACGCCCTGCGCGAGGCAGGCCATCGCGATCTGGTAAGGGCGCTTGGCCGGCTCGCCCGGCACCGCGTCGATGGTGAACCCGGCGGCCAGGCCGAAGTTGCGGATGTCGGTCACGTGGCGCGCGCCCTTGAGCTGGTGCACCGCGTGCTCGAAGTACGGGGCCAGCGCCGCGACCCGCGCGACCGCGCCCTCGCTGACCAGCAGGTCGAGGGCAGCGTTGCCGGCCGCGCACGCCACCGGGTGCGCCGAGTAGGTGTAGCCGTGCGGGAACTCGAGCATGTAGTCGGGGCCGCCCGCCGCCATGAACGTGTCGTAGATCTCCTTGCTGGCGACGACCGCGCCCAGCGGCTGCACGCCATTGGTCACCTGCTTGGCGACGTTGAGGATGTCGGGCGTCACGCCGAAGGCCGCGGCGCCGGTGTTGGCGCCGGCGCGACCGAAGGCGGTGATGACCTCGTCGAAGATCAGCAAGATGTTGTGCGCGGTGCAGAGCTCGCGCAGGCGCTGCAGGTAGCCGACCGGCGGGATGACCACGCCGGCCGAGCCCGAGAACGGCTCGACGATGACCGCGGCGATGTTCGACGCGTCGTGGAGCGCGATGAGCTTGAGCAGCTCGTCGGCAAGCTCGGCGCCCTGGGTCGGCATGCCGCGCGAGAACGCATTCTTGCCGAGCTGGGTGTGCGGCAGGTGATCGGCCTCGATGCCCTGCCCGAAGGTCTTGCGGTTGGCGGCGATGCCACCGACGGAGATGCCGCCGAAGTTAACGCCGTGATAGCCCTTCTCTCGGCCGATGAGGCGGGTCTTGGTGCCCTGGCCCTTGGCCCGCCAGTAGGCGCGCGCCATCTTGAGCGAGGTGTCGGCCGACTCCGAGCCCGACCCGGTGAAGAAGACGTAGTCGAGGCCGGCCGGCGTGAGCGCCTTGATCTTGTTGGCCAGCTCGAAGGAGCCGGGGTGGCCGAACTGGAACGCCGGCGCGTAGTCGAGGGTCGCGACCTGCTTGGCGACCGCTTCGGTGATCTCGCGGCGGCCGTGGCCCAAGCCGCAGCACCACAGGCCCGAGAGCCCGTCGAGGATCTGCTTGCCGTCGGCGTCGGTGTAGTACGCGCCCTGGGCCGCGACGATCATGCGTGGGTGCTGCTTGAACTGCCGGTTGCCGGTGTACGGCATCCAGTGCGCATCCAGCCACGCCGCATCGGTCCGCGTCTTGTCGGTGCTCATCACCCGCGAACGTAACGCAACCCGTCCCGCTCGTCGGGGCATGAGTCTTCACAAAACAGCGCGGGCGTGGGTCTTCCCGGAGCGTCGGCTCGACGGTCACCGCACCGCGAGATCGAACGGCCTGGGGACGCCGCTCGAGATCTCAGAACTTGGCTTGCAGCGTGACGTTGGTGCCGAGCTGGTTGAACTCGCCGAACTCGTACTGGAACGTGTCCTCGGCGCCGTTGCGCTTGAGGCGGGTCTGGTTGGGGTCGTAGACGTAGAACACGTCGACGAGCACAGCGAAGATGTCGCCGAAATCGTACTGGGCCGAGCCCTTGACCGCGACGGTGGCGGCGGCGTCCTCGCCCTCGGGCAGGACGGTGATGAGGGTCTGGCCGCCGTTGTTGCGGATGACCGCGGTCGACTTGCCCTGCTCGGTGAGGCTGCCCGCGATGCCGGACGGCGAGGTCAAGGTGGCCGGCAGCTCGACGCCCAAGATCACGCCGAGCGTGAGCTTGCTGTCGAAGTTCTGGTCGACGCCGACCGCCGCGAAGAAGTTGGGCGCCCGCTGGTAGGCGTCGGGGAAGTCCTTGTAGGTCGGCAGCGACGGGACCGTGTGCAGGATGTACGCGAGGTCGCGGTACTGCAGGTCGACGCGGATGCGGGTGCGATCGAGGACCGCGCGCACGTTGAGGTCGCCGGCGAAGGCCGGCTGCACCGTCGTCGAGCCCGACTTCTCGGGGTCGGCGAGGGTCTGGCCCAGGTACGTGCCTTCCGCCATCGCCAGCCACTGCAAGCCGCCCGGGTACTTCGCCTTCTGGAAGACGCGCCCGATGCGCTCGGGGTCGTACTTGTAAAGCTTGTAGTCGATCGACGACTGCACCGGCATGCCCTGGTGGGCCGACAGCTGCACCGAGGCGCCGTACAGGTGAACGTCCTCGGACTGCACTTCTTCGAGCTCGTTGGAGCCGCGGTTGAAGTAGCCGCCGTTGATCTCGGCGCGCAGCATCGGGGTCACGTCGTAACCGGCGCCGGCCAGGAACGCGTAGGTGCTCTGGGCCTCGGCGGTCTCGGTGTCGAGGACGACCGCGCTCTTGGCGCCGACGAAGACGTAGCCCTTGCCGCGGTCGGCCTGGAGCTTGATCGCGGGCAGCGCCTTGTACTGCGGCACGGTGCGGCGGTACTCGTCGTTACCGCCCCACGACAGGCGGTAGCTGTAACCGAGGCGGAAGCGATCGCCAGAGACCGGGAACACGGTCACCGTGTAGCGCGACGGATCCTTGTGCTCGGGATCCTTCCACCACGAGGCCAGGATGTAGCTGCCCGCGTCGGACAGCTCGATCTTGTCGGGGCCGGCCTCGTTGATGCGCACCACGAAGGCTGCCTCGACCTCGGTGTGGTCCTTTTGGTAGTGGCGATACATGATCGCGTTCGACATCGTCTCGAAGCCCGAGAAGCGGGTGTCGTAGTTGTCAAAGAACAGGGTGCCGAGCTGGTTGGGACGCCCGAAGCGCCAACCGGGCACGCTCGGGATGGTCTCGCCCGGCTTGGCCAGCATGTTCTCGTTGGTCAGCGTGAAGTTGAGGCGGGTGTCGGTGAAGCCCTCGCGCCCGCGCAGGTAGTCGCCGCTGGCGTCGTCTTTGGCCTTCTGGTCCTCGACCGCGGCGGCGGCGGCAGCGTCAGCGGCCTGCTTGGCCGCGGCAGCGTCGGCGGCCTGCTGGTCGACGTAGGCCTTGAGCTCGGCCTGGGCCGCGACCAGCGCCGCGGTATCGGCGGCCTGCTGGGCGGCGAGCTCGGTGGCCATGCGCTCACGCTCGGTGGCGACCGCAGCGGCGGCGGCCTCGGCGGCGATCTGCCGAGCTTGCTCCTCGGTCAGCGTGGGCGCGGCTGGCACCGGCGTGGGAGCGGGGCGACGCGCGGCCGGCTGCGCGACCGCGAGGGCGGGCGCGAGCGCGAGGGCAGCGAGGACGAGCGACAGCGACGAACGGGACAGACGAACCACGGAGGCCTCCGAGAAGAGCGACGATCGCAAGCGAGAAGGACGCGGCGGTGACGACGAGCTCACAGCTCGATGTCGGCGTTGAAGCGCGGGTACATGATCCAGACGTTGAACGAGCCGATGCTCACCGGCCGCAGCGTGCCGGTGACCCGGGTGAGCTGCTGACCGACGACGGTAGCGGGATCGAGCTCGGTCACGCCCGCGGTGATGATGTTGATGGGTGCGTTGCAGCCGCGGCCGACGTCGATCTTCCACTGCTTGTAGGTCGCGTAGTCTTGGTCGAGCGGACACACCGTGCCGCCTTCGATCGCGATGAGCCCGCTCTCGTGCTTCTCGAACTCGATGAGGTTGGAGAACCACGACGTCTGCACCACCGCCGGCGGCGGCACCCGGGCCAGGTCGACCGAGGTGTCGGTGACGAAGCTCTGCGGGAAGCCGATCTCGGTCAGGCCGTTGAACTCCAGCACCCCACCGGCGAAGCCGTCGATGAACTGGCCGACCGCGATGTTGCGCCCCATCTCGTCCTGCGGGCGCGAGAACGAGAACACCAACACGTGGTCGAAGTCGCCGGTGGTGCACGGCGGCGTGCCGTCCTCGTCGGCACACTGCACGTCGGAGATGGTGTAGCCCTGCGCGTAGACGCCCGTAACGACGATGCGGCCGGTGGCGCCGTGGCGCGAACCGGTGACCGTGACCTGCTTGTTCTGCAGCGGCGACGACGACAGCGCGTCGAGGGCGTTGAGGTCGCGCGGCGTCGAGATGTCCTGGAGGTACGGATCCTGGTACCACAGGATGGGCGACGTGCCGGTCGGGTAGCTGCCCCCGGCGGTGTCGTCCTCGATCCACAGCGTGGTCGGCCCGTACACCCTCGGCAGGGAGAGCTCGACCGGCTGCGAGACCCCGGCGACCAGCGGCACGGTCGCGAAGGGCAGCGCGGCGCCGAGCGCGGGCGTGAGCGTGCCCAGGAACTCGACGTAGACCTTGGCCGAGACGTTCACGCCGAGGTCGGGGTCGCCGAAGCTGTCGAGCGCGGTGACCTTGACCTGCACGGTGCGATCGTCGTCGGCGAGCCGGTTGTCGGGGGAGCCCAGCTCGGTCGGCGCGAGGATCTCGACCCGCAGCGAGGTGGTCTCGTTGGTGAGGTCGACACGTTCGACACAACCGGCCAGCGCCAGGCTGGTGGTGACGGACAGGAGCGCGATGGACTTGCTCATGACGACGCTCCTCACTCGAAGACCGGGCGGATGCGACCGTCGTGGGTTTCGACGAGCTGGTCGAGGCACGACACGTCGCCGTAACGATCCTTGATGGGCGCCGGGTTGGTCGGGTCGGTGACCAGATCGAGCGCGCCGTCCGGGCACTTGGCCTGGTTGCGCAGGTACACCGTGAGGGCGTCGCGCAGCGCGACCCCGGTGTCCTGCTTGGACGTGTTGCGCTTGAGCACCTCGAAGCCCGAGCCGCCGCGCGCGATGTAGTCGTTGACCGCGACGCGATACAGGCCGTTGGGCAGGACCGGCCGGCAGCCGGCGCTGGGGACGATCGGCCCGTCGGAGTTGCCGGCACGGCAGTTCTCGCCGAGCCAGATGTTCTTGGCGCAGGCAGTCGGCGTGAGGTCGTCGTTGGGGTTGCGGTCCTCACAGGTGGTGCTGCGGCAGACCATGTCGAACCAGATGCCGGCGACCTGCGACTGGGTGCGGCAGCCGCGCTCGGCCGACTTGCGCGCGACGAAGTCGAGGGTCTCCTGGATCTCGGAGCCCGACAGGTACATCACCGTGATCGAGTTCTCGAACGGGAAGACGTTGAACATCTGCTCGGTGGTGAGCCGGCCCTGCTCGAAGTCGGCGCGGATGCCGAGCGAGTTGGTGAGCGCGAACTCGGCCTCGACGCCCGAGCGGGTCTGCATCGAGCGCGCGACCAGGTTGCCAAGCTGCGAGTCGCCGCCCGACTGGTCGTTGCGGGTGATCTTGGCGACGCCCGGCGTCTGCACGAACGCGAACACGCCGTCGAGGTCGATGTCGCGCGCGATCGCCTGCGAGTAAGGCTGGAGCACCTCGGCGATCTCGGGATCGTCAGGGATGGTGCTGTCGACCGGGAGGTTGTCGTAGGCGAAGCCGACGATGCGGCTGCGCTTGGCCGGGTCGGAGTTGTCCTCCCCAACCCGCACGACCAGATCGAGGCGGCCCACGAACTTCGCGAAGGCGCCCGAGTGGACCAGGATCGTGTTGTGGATGCCGTCGCCCGACGGGATGATCTTGGGCGGGTTGGTGACGATGTGGAGGTGGCCGCCGAGGATCAGATCGACGCCCAGGAGCGGCAGCGACTCGTTCTCGTCCTGGACCTCGGAGGCAGCCAGACCCTCGTCCTCGTCGAGGCCGAGGTGGCTCACCAGCACGACCAGATCGACCGTGGGCCGCAGCAGGCGCACGTACTTTTCGACCGCATCCTTGTCGGCCAGCGGGCGGATGCCGAGCGAGTTACCGCCCTCGAAGATGCCGGTCATCGACGACCAGTTGGCCATGCCGATGACGGCGATCTTGATGCCGTCCTGGTCGAAGATCGCGTAGGGCTGGACCACGTCCTTGAGGCTGGGCGCGTCGGGGTTGACCGGATCCTCGAACAGGTAGTTCGCGGCCAGCATCGGGAACTGCGACCACGACGAGATCTGATCGAACAGGTTGACCGAGCCGAGGTCGAACTCGTGGTTGCCGATGACGGCAGCGTCCATGCCGGCCTTCGACAGGGTCCGCATCTCGACCTCGCCGCTGAACAGGTTGAACACCGGCGCGCCCTGGAAGCAGTCACCAGAGTCGAGCCACAGCGAGCGGTTCGAGCTGGCGCGGATGCGCTTCACCAAGGTCGACATGCGGGCGATGCCCCCGAAGGGCGCGTTGACCGTCTGCAGGCCGTAGTCTCGCTCGAACCGGTTCGGCACGAAGTCGTACGGGAACAGCCGCGAGTGGATGTCGGACGTGTGGATGACGGTGAGGCGAACGTCTTGTCCCACCAGATCGGGGGCCTCGCGTTCGAGGGTGCAGGCGGTCTGTCCGAGGCTCGCGAGCGCGAGCGTGACAGCTCCCACGAACGTGACCACGGCGGAGACGCGCATGGGCGGTCGTATAGCTGCCTCCCCGCATGCCGCGCAAGCTCGATTCGGTGTCTACTCCGCCACGATGCGACGCGCCAAGATCGTGTGCACCCTCGGCCCGGCATCCGACACGCCGGAGAAGATCGGCGAGCTCATCGACGTCGGGCTCGACGTGGTCCGCCTCAATTTCTCGCACGGTTCCCACGCCGATCACGCCAAGCTCATGCAGATCGTGCGGGCGGAGTCCGAGAGGCGCGGACGAGCGGTCGCCATCCTGCTGGACCTGCAGGGCCCCAAGATCCGCGTGGGCCGCTTCGCCGATCCCGCCGGCGTCGAGCTCAAACCTGGCGCGGCGTTCACGATCAGCACCGACCCCAGCGTGGTCGGCACCGTCGAACGGGTCTCGACGACGTACACGATGCTGCCCCGCGACGTGACGATCGGCGATCAGATCCTCCTCGACGACGGCTACCTGTCGCTGGTGGTCACCGAGGTCGCGGCCCACGAGGTCAAGACCATCGTCGTCGCCGGCGGCATCCTCAAGAACAACAAGGGCATCAACCTGCCCGGTGTCGACGTGAGCGCGCCCGCAGTGTCGGACAAGGATAGGGCCGACATCGAGTGGGGCCTGCGCATGGGCGTCGACTACGTCGCGCTCTCGTTCGTGCGGCGTGCCGAGGACGTGCTCGAGGCCAAGCGGCTGCTCACCGCCGACGGCGTCTCCATCCCGGTCATCGCCAAGATCGAGAAGCCGCAAGGCGTCGACCGCCTGGCCGAGATCATCGAGGTCGCCGACGGCATCATGGTCGCGCGCGGCGATCTGGGCGTCGAGATGGGCCCCGAGAAGGTGCCCCTCATCCAGAAGCGCATCATCGACGAGACCAACGCGCGCGGAAAGATCGTCATCACGGCGACCCAGATGCTCGAGTCGATGATCCATCAGCCGCGCCCGACCCGCGCCGAGGCCTCCGATGTCGCCAACGCGGTGCTCGACGGCACCGATGCCCTGATGCTGTCGGGCGAGACCGCGTCGGGCAAGTACCCGGTCGAGGCGGTGCGCACGATGGCCCGCATCATCGGCGAGATCGAGGGCAGCGCGCACTACCGCCAGAACCTGACGCCGGCCAAGCTCGACCTGGCGTCGAGCGCCAACGCCATCGCCCACGCCGCGGTCATCGCGAGCCAGGCCATGAAGATCAAGACGGTGGCCGTGGTGACCGACTCGGGCGGCGCGGCCCGCCTCATGAGCGAGTACCGCCCCGAGGCCAACATCATCGCGCTCACCACCAGCGAGGTGCAGTACCGCCGCCTCGCGTTGATCTGGGGCGTGACGCCGGTGCTGCAGGAGGCCAGCGTGACCACCGACGAGCTCATCGAGCGGGTCGAGTCGATCCTGTCGTCGCGCGGCCTGGCCCGGTCGGGCGACAACGTCGCGATCACGATGGCTGCGCCGGTGGGCGCTGGGCTGTCGACGAATCTCTTGAAGATCCATCAGATGCCGTGAACGTATTACGGCCCAGTGGCCCAACCATTGAGACGTATCGCCTTGAAGGTCGGGAGCCGGCGCGTTAGGCTGGTCGGGTGAGGGCCAGCACGGCGACCGCCGAGGAAAACCTCGGTGTGGAGATCGGCTCGGTACTGGTGGGCAAGTACCGCGTCGACGCGATCTTGGGCCAGGGCGGCATGGGCGTGGTGGCGCGGGCGACCCAGCTCGCGCTCAACGAGACCGTCGCGATCAAGTTCCTCCGCAATGACGTGGCCGGCAATCCCGAAGCCACGCAGCGCTTCATGCGCGAGGCCCAGGCCGCGGCCAAGCTCAAGGGCGAGCACGTCGCCCATGTGATCGACGTCGGCACCACCGACGACGACATCCCGTACCTGGTGATGGAGTTCCTCGACGGCGTCGACCTCGACGGCATGCTCGAGCAGAGCTCGCGGGTCGCGCCCCAGCTCGCGGTCGACTTCATCATCCAAGCCTGCGAGGGCCTCGCCGAGGCCCACTCGCTTGGCATCGTCCATCGCGACGTGAAGCCGTCGAACTTCTTCGTGACCTGGCGCGCCGACGGCACGCCGCTGGTGAAGCTCCTCGATTTCGGCATCTCCAAGACCGCGAGCACCAACGACGTCTCGCTCACCCAGACCCAGTCGATGCTGGGCACGCCGGCGTACATGTCGCCCGAGCAGATGCGCTCGGCGCGCACCGTCGATGCTCGCAGCGACATCTGGTCGCTGGGCGCGGTGCTCTACGAGCTGTGCGAGGGGACGCGGCCCTTCGAGGCCGAGAGCTTCTCCGAGATGTGCGTGAAGGTCGCGGTCGATCCGCCGGCGCCGATGACGGTGACGATGCCACCGGGGCTCGAGGCGGTGATCGGGCGCTGCCTCGAGAAGAAGCCCGACGCGCGGTTCACGACGGTGACCCAGGTCGCCGAGGCGCTGGCCCCGTTCGCACGCGACGCCCGCATCGCGGCCGCCGCGGTGGCGCGCATCGATCGCCTGGTCGGGCGCGGCGCGGCCCCGGTGTCGATCCAGGACTTCAAGAGCGCGCCGATCGCGGCGGCGTCCCCGCAGTCACTCGGCAACACGATCGCCAACCCCATGCCGCCGATGCCCGGCCACGACCCGTCTGCGCCCAAGAAGACGACGCCGTGGCACTCGGGTGGCGCGATGCCCGCGACCTGGCGGCCACCGGGCGCTGCGACGCCACCGATGGCGCCGAGCCGGCGACAGCCGCCGACGCCGAGCCCCGGGGCGGCCCAGGCCTGGATGACGCCGCCGTCGAGCCCGGCGCTCCGCCCGCTGGGTCAGCAGGCGCTCTCTTCCCAGCGGAGTGGCGCGGGATTGAATCTGGCAGGTAACACGCGGGACCTGCCGCCCGGCCCACGCACCACCGGATCGATCCGCACGCCCCGGCGCGTGGCGGTCATCGCGGCGGTCGCGGCGCTGGTGGTGATCGCGGCGATGATCGCGGACGCGACCTTCGGCGGCCGCCGGTCGTCGAGCCCGAGCGAGTCGACGCCGGCCGAGGCGCCGAAGGCGAACCCCGAGCCGAAGCCGGCGCCGCCGACAGTGAACACCGGGGTCGGGGCCGCTACGGTCACGGAGACGGTCACGGATACGGTCACGGATACGGTCACGGATACGGTCACGGATACGGATACCGTCACAGCTCCCGGCGCCGGTTCCGCCAAGCCTCCCGGATCGACCTCGAGCACCAAGAGCACCGTCGGCAAGCCGCGCGGAAGCAAGCCGCGCGGAAGCAAGCCGCGCGGAACCAAGCCCGGCGGTGACAAGCGCTCCAATCCGGGCGATCACGACGACTCGATCTACGGCAGCCGCAAGTAGCGGAGTAGCATCGACGCCGATGACGACGAGACGATGGCTCGCGAGCGCCTCCGTGGTAGCCGCCCTGGGCGTCGCCGCTGGCGCGGCCAGCGCCCAACCCACCGAATCGGTCCGGAAAGCGGACGAGCTGTTTCGCGAGGGGCGCGCGCTCCTCGATCGCGGCAACCTCGGCGAGGCGTGCCCCAAGTTCGAGGAGAGCCAGCGCCTCGACCCCGGCCTGGGCACGCTGCTCAACCTCGCTGACTGCTACGAGCGTACCGACCGCTTGGCCTCAGCGCTCACCGCGTTCCGCAACGCCGAGGAGCAGGCCCGCTCGCTCGGCGAGAAGAAGCGCGAGACCGTGGCGGCCGACCGCGCCCGTGCCCTCGAGGGTCGGGTGTCGCGCGTGACCATCACGCTGGCGCCCGGCGAGCGGCCCGGCGGCTTTGCGATCACCCGCAACGGCACGGCGGTGGCCGCGATGGATCTGGGCCGGCCGATCGCGGTCGATCCCGGGACGGTGATGATCGAGGCCAGCGCGCCCGGCACCACGCCGTTCCGCAAGATCGTCGAGGTCACCGCTACGCGCACCACCTCGCTCATCGACATCCCGCAGCTGGCCGCCGGTTCATCGTCGAGCCCGGGCCTGCCCACGCCGGCCACCGCGACCTCGCTCACCAGCGCGCCGGTGCCGAGGCGCAGCACCGTCGACGCCGGGACCGGCCGCCGCCGGCTCGGCTACGTCGTCGGTGGCGCGGGCGTGCTGGGCTTGGGTACCGGCATCGTCCTGGGGGTTCTCGCGAAGCACGACTACGACGCCGCGCTCGAGCAATACTGCGGCGGCAAGCATGACATGTGCTCGCCGGCCGGCATCACCGAGGCCAACCAGGCCCGCGACCAAGGCACCTTCGGCACGATCGTGGGCGGCGCCGGGGTCGCGGCGATCGCGGTCGGCGCGGTGCTCTGGCTGACCGCGCCCTCGTCGCGCGCCGTCGAGGTCACGCCCTCGGTGACTCCCGACGGCGCCGGCGTGACGTTCGCTGGCCGCTTCTGAAGCCGCCAACGACGCGCTGATCTTTGCGATCGCCGCGCGGCTCGGTCTACGATCATCCATGCGCGGCGCCTCGGCGGGGTTGGGATACGCGCTGCTCGCGTGCAGCGCCGGACCTCCCGTCAGCACGGCGCCACCGGTCCTCCACGAGCCAGCGCCGCGCCTGCGCAGCGCGGCCTACGATCTGCGCTGGGGCGCGGCCCTCATCGGCGACGCGGTCGAGCGCGACGATGGCGCGCGCTTCACGCGGCACGAGCGGGTCGTGGTCCGACGCGGCGACGCGGTCGTCGTCGACGAGCTCGAGTTGGCGATCGATCGTCGCGCCGGACACGCCCACACCGTCACGCTCGATCGCTGGCGCGACGGCGCGGTGAGCCGTGGACGCGCCGAGGCCTCGGCCACCGGCTGGATCGTCTCCCTCGACGGTGAGCCCGACGTCGCGCTGGCTCCGGCGACGCCGTTCGAGGACGCGGTGGCCAGCGCCGCTGCCACCGGCGGCTTCCGCGGGCGGGTGCTCCTGGCCGGCTACGGCTTCGCGGTCGCTGACCTCACGATCGCGCCGGAGGCCGCCGGCGACGGCTGGCTGGCGACCCTCGCGCTCGACGGTGGCGGCGCGCTGGCCGCCCACATCGCCTACGGCAGCGACGGCCTCGCCGACGAGATCCGCGGCGGTGACGGCGTCAGCGCTCGGCGACGGGGCCTGGGCGCGCCGGCCCCGCGCTTCGTGCCGATCGAGGTGGTGGTCGGTAGCGCCATCGAGATCGTCGGCGGCGCCGCTCGCGAGCTCGCCTTTCCCGACGCGGCGGCCGCGCCACCGGCGCTGCCCGGCCAGCGCATCGTCACCGACGCCGACGGCTGGCACCTCGTGCTCGACGCCGACGCGCCCGGTGACCTGGCGCCCGAGCCGCTCGGCCCCGATCGCACGCGCGCGATCGCAGCGCTCACCGATCGCGTCGCGGTCGCGATCGTCGACGATCTGGGCGCCACCGCGAACACGATCGGCGCGGCTCGCGTCGCCGACCGCGGTGACTGCACGACCCACGCGTTGCGCTTCGCCGCCGAGGCCGCCGAGGTCGGCATCGCGACCCGCGTCGTCACCGGCCTTCGCGTCGACGGCGCGCTGCTGGTGCGCCACCGCTGGATCGTGGCGTGGACCGGCGCGCGCTGGATCGCGGTAGACCCGACCTACGACGAGAGCCCGGCCGCGCCGTTGCTGGTCGGGCTCGCGGTCCACGGCGTGCGCGCCGCCGAGCTCGCGCTGGCTGACGCGGTCGTCTTCGATCGCCTCGGCGCCCGGGCCGCCGGGTTCCGGTAGCTCATCGGCCGGCGCTGCGGCCGGTCCACGCTTCGTACTCGCCGATGCGGCGGGCCAGCGCCTCGAGATCCTCGCCGATGCGGCTGCGCTCCTCGGCGGCGACCACGAGCAGGCCCATCGCGGCTTGCAGGAAGCGCCCGCCCGGCAGCGCGAGGTTGGCGCCGCGCAGCGCGTAGTCGCGGACCTCCTCGATGCGAAACGCGATCTGCCCGACCTGCAGGAAGCCGCCGGTGAGGTGGACGGTGTCAGCGCCAACCGCGAGCGCGCGATCGATCTCCTTGCGGGCCGCGCGGCCACCGTCGCCAGCCAGCCCGGCCGACAGCCGGCGCTTGGCGTCCTCGTAGACCTCGGGGCGGCCGATCGGCGCCGAGCGGGTGTAAGGCGCCAGCCGATCGGCGATGCGCTTGGCGGCCTCGGGCCCGTCGGCGACATGGAGCGCGACCTCGAGATCGCCCAGCACGAGCAACAGATCGCGGCTGCGGGCGCGGCGTCGCGCCTCGGAGAACCGCTCGAACGCGAGGTAGCCCAGCCCGGCGATGGCGAAGACCGAGCCCGGCAAGATCGACATCGCGGCCAGCGCCGAGCCGACCACCGCCGCGCCCGAGGTCACCGCCGCGCTCACCGGCGAGCGGCCGATCAGCTCGACGCGGTCGAGCAGGCGCGCGTCGAGGCGGATCGCCGGATTGCCGGGCGGCGCGATCACGAGATCGCAACCGGCGACGCCGATCCCGCTACGGGGCAACAGCTCCAGCAGTGGCGCCGGCGCCGACTCGGCGACCGCACCCGGCGCGGCGTTGGACATCTCGACGAGCATAGCCTTGGGTGCCGGACGAGGGTAGCCACACGAAGCGCGTGCGACGATGTCGGGCTGAGGCTAGAGTAACGGCCATGTCGCCACGCCCGCAGGGGACGCCGCCCGAGCCGCGCCCGCAATCGTCATACCTGGTCGATCTCCGCAAGGTGCTCGCGATCACGGCCGCCCTCGCGGTCGTCAGCGGGCTTGCGGTGCTGATCGGCTGGATGACGCCGCGAGCCGCCGCGCGCGAGGTGAAGGCGGCGTGCGCCAGCCTGCGCGCCACGCCGACCAACCCGGCGCTGGGCTCGCTGCCGCGGCTCGCGCCCGACTTCGAGGTCCAAGCCTATGGTGGCAAAACTGTCCGGCTTTCGGACTATCGGGGCAAGGTCGTCGTCCTCAACTTCTGGGCCTCCTGGTGCAACGTCTGCAAGTCCGAGAAGCCGTCGATGCGCACCATGGCCGAGGAGATGTCGGGTGACGACTTCGCGGTCGTGACCTTGGCATCGGATCGCAGCTGGGACGACGTCCGCAAGTCGCTGCCCAACGGCTCGCCGTTCACGGTGCTGCTCGACCCGCCGGTCGACGACGAGTCGAACATCGGCAAGGTCGCGTCGGCGTGGGGCATCAAGGCGGTGCCCGAGAGCTTCGTCATCGACAAGCGCGGCCGCATCCGCATGTACCTGGTCAACAAGCGCGACTGGGATGCGCCGGTGACCGAGACCTGCCTGCAAGCGCTGGTCGACGAGTAGCCATGGCCCGGATCCTGGTCGTCGACGACGAGGCGGACGTCGTGCGGATGGTGGTGCGGACGCTCGAGGGTCGAGGCCACACGGTCGAGATCGCCCGTGACGGCGAGACCGCGCTCGCGATGGTAGCGAGCAGCCCGCCCGAGCTGGTCGTGCTCGACCTCAACCTACCCCGCCTCGACGGGATGGAGGTCTGCCGCCGCATCAAGGCCGATCCGGCGACGCGCGCGATCCAGGTCGTGATGATGAGCGCCGCCTACGTGAGCCTGGTCGACGCCGAGATCGGCAGCGGGCTCGGCGCTGACGAGTTCGTGATGAAGCCGTTCGTGCGCGAGACCCTCATCCGCAACGTCGAGCGGCTGCTCAAGCTGCGCCCGCCCGCGGCATGAGCGACGCCGCGGCCCCGCCGGTCCCGTTTACGATCCTCACCGGCTTCCTCGGCGTCGGCAAGACGACCACGCTCAACCGCATGCTGGCCGCGCCCCACGGTCGCAAGATCGCGGTGCTGGTCAACGAGCTGGGCCGCATCGCGATCGACTCGCGGCTGATCGTCGCCCGCGGCAGCGATGTGCTCGAGCTGGCCGGCGGCTGCGTGTGCTGCAAGCTCGACACCAAAGGCGAGCTGTGGGACGGCATCGGCGAGATCGTCGCGCGGGCGCAGCCCGATCAGGTCGTGCTCGAGACCACCGGGATCGCCGAGCCCCACGCGATCCTCGACAACCTGGGCCGGGTCCCGGCGGCGGTGCGCGACCGCATCGTCCCGGCCGGCGTGATCACCGTGGTCGACGCCGAGGCCGGCGCGGCCCAGCTCGACCGCCACGACGAGGCCCGCGGTCAGGTCGGCGCGGCCGATCGGGTGCTGCTGCGCAAGCTCGACCGCGCCAGCGAGGCTCAGCTCGGCGCCATCCGCACCCGCATCGCGACCCTGGCGCCGCGGGCCGAGCTGGCCAGCTTTCCCGACGACGACGACGGCGCGCTGGCCATGACGACCTGGGTGCTCGAGGTGCGCGCGCGAGATCGGGCCGCGGGCCACCGGCACGCCCAGCATCCCCATCGCCACGGCCAGCTGGTCGCCGCGATCTTCGCCGACCCGTCCGCGCTGGCCCCCGACCCGGTGCTCGAGATCCTGCGCGGGCTGGGTGATCGGCTGGTTCGGGCCAAGGGCTTTGTCCGGCTGCCGGACGAAGTCACCGCCGGCTTCGTCGAGAAGGCCGGCGCGGTGCTGTCGCTGCGGCGCGGCGTGGCCTGGCCCGGCCTACCCCGCACCGAGCTGGTGATGATCGGCGACGATCTCGACGAGGCGGCGCTGCGCCGCGCGCTGTGGGCGTGCCGAGTCGGACCACCGAGCTGAGCATCGGACGCCGCGCGCGATCTCAGATCCCGCCGGTCAACAGCAGCCAGGTATCGGTCTGCCCGCCCTCGGCGAGGCCGCGCGAGATGCCGAGCTCGAAGGTGCCGGGGACGTACCAGCCGAAGAACGCGTCGATCCGCAACGCCGCGCCCACCGACGGCTTGAGCTTCTCGACGTCGAAGTCGCCATCGTAGGCGGTGCCGACGTCGACGAGCAGCGCGCCGTGCAGCCGGCGCACGTACAACGGCAGCGTGCTGGCGCCGCGCTCGATCGTCGCCAGCAGCTGGCGGTACTCGAGGTTGGCGAGGTGGAACGTGTTGCCGCTCTGCACGCGCACCGGATAGCCGCGCAGGTAGCCGGAGTTGCCGACCCGGGTCGAGTCGATGACCGCCTGCACCACGTCTTGTGCCGGCGCGCCGCCGACGCCGTAGCCGCCGCCGCGCGACAGGTCGTTCACGCGGATCGCGCCGGTGAGTCGCAGCGCCAAGGCCGGCGTCTCGCCCCACGGCAGCTTGTAGTAGCCGCGCCCGAACCAGCCGACGGTGAGCGCGCGCTGGCTCGCGCCCAGGAGCGGATCGTCGATGCGGACCCCGGCCGACGCCTCCACGCCCTCGGTGGGCCCGACGTTGTAGAGATAGCTGCGCACGTTGCCGTACGACAGCCGGATGCCGAGGCCAGCGTTGCGGAAGTCGGAGCGCGGGATGCCCGGCAAGGTCTGGGTCGGATCCGCGGTCGTCGACGGGGTGTCGACGCGCCGGATCCAGTCGAGCGCGTAGTCCAAGCCGAGCGACAGCGCGCCGCGGTCGGTGCGCCGCACCGGGATCGCGAGGCCGGCGCTGGCCGACAGGATCTCCTCGTCCCAGGGCCGGTTGCGCCCGTCGATGCGGAACGAGGTGCGGTGCGCGATCGTGCGTCCGCCGGCGATCCGTAGGCCAGGCCGCAGGCCGGCGTAGCTGTAGGCCGCGCCGACGTTGACGTCCCCGCGCTCGAGCTCGACGGTGGTGGCCAGCGTGTACGCGTGCAGGCCGGCGACGTCGGCGCCGGTGGTGGTCGCGGTCGCGGCCTGGCCGTAGGTGCCCACCACCAGCTGCGCGGTGAAGCTCTGCGGCGACAGCGTCTCGAGCGCGCGGTACGGCCGCGGCGCGCTCACCGCGATCTCGTCGTCGCGGGCGTCGGTGGCCGCGGGCCGATCGTCGACGTAGGGCCGCGCGATCGTCCACTGGCCGCGGTCGACCGCCAGCTCGTACAGATCCCAGCCGGTGCCGACGAAGTCGAGATACGCGATGCGCTTGCCGTCGGGCGCGACCGTCAGCTCGTTGATGCCGCCGATGGTGTTGGTGACCTGCCAGGTCAGGCCGGTCGCCAGCTCGTAGGCGTAGAGGTTGGTGATGCCGCTGCGGTCGCTGGTGAAATAGACCAGCGTGCCGTCGGGCGACCAGCGCGGGTTGTCGTCGAGGGCGCGGTCGTGGGTCAGCTCCTGCACCGCGCCGCCCGCGACGTCGGCGACCAGGATGTCGCGCGCGCCGCCGGCGCGCCACGCCACGAACGCGAGGCGGGTGCCGTCGGGCGACCACGCCGGCATGAACACCTGATCGTAGCGCGCGCCCTCCCACACCGTCGTGGCGTCGTCGGGCGCCTTGCGATCCATCACGACCAGCGTGCTGCGCGACTGGCCGTTCTTCGAGTACGCGATGCGATCGCCGTCGGGCGACAGCGCCGGATCGCGCGCCCGCGCGGCGTGGGTGAGCCGGGTGATCCGCCCGGTCGGCGCGTCCCAGTGCATGAGATCCTGGTAGGCGTAGGCGTCGCGGTAGAACTGCGTCTGCTCGTAGACCACGCCGCCGTCGGCGTCGACGTCGAAGGTGCCGAGCCGATCGACGCCCAGGACCTCGCGAGCGTCGCGGCGATCGCCGCCGGCCGGCAACGCCCGGATCCGCTCGCCGTGCAGGCCGTCGCTCTCGGTCCAGTACAGCTCGCGCCCATCGAGCGTGTAGCGCGGGTTGCGCGCGAACTCGCCGACCAAGCTCAGGCGCCTGCCCGTGCGCGGCCGGTGGCGCTCGACGCCCTCCAGCTGCAGGGTCGCGCGGTCGCGCAGATAGCGCCGCCAGTCAGGGTCGAGCTCGTCGAAGCCGTGGCCGATCGCGGCGTCGAGCTGGCGGTTCAACCCGAACGGCACCGTCGACGTGCCGCTGGCCCACGACATGCGACGCGCCGCGCCGTCGCCGAAGCGGTCAAAGACGTACTTCAGGAAGCTCGAGCCGTAGAGGTACGCCGCGTTGCCGCGCGGGAACTTCTGCGGCGAGCCGGTGACCTCGTCGAGGCGCAGCGCGTCGTGATCGAGCGTCGCGACCCGCAGGTACATGTCGAACTGCGAGGCCCGGGTGCGCCCCGACGAGCTGCGCTTGCTCTCCTCGTAGGTGGCCAGGCCCTCGATGATCCAGCGCGGCATGACCTGGTTGGGCGCCCAGGTCTTGCCGAAGATGCCGTTGTAGATCGTCGCCAGCCCACCGATCGAGTCGAGATGGAGGATGTGCGTGTACTCGTGGGCGACCAGGCCGTAGAGCCAGTCGTCGTGGTCGGCGAGCACCGAGCCGGCGTTGGGCGCGCTGGCGTAGAGCGTGATCTCGTTGCGCGGCAAGACCGACGCGAAGCCGTTGGCGCCGTCGTTGTCGTCGATGAGGACGATGCTGGTCTTGGTCTCGGGATCCCGACCGAGGACCGGCACCAGGATGCGATGGGCGTGCTCGGCCACCACCGCGACCCGCCGCGCGACGTCGTCGAGCGGGCCGTAATAGTGGATCGTGAAGTGGTCGCTCTCGATGGTGCGCCACACCCGCTCGGGATCCCCGGCCTGCGTCGCCGACGCGGTCGCCAGCACGAGCGCGAGGCCAAGCAGCGCGCGGCGAAGCATCGGGGGCATTGTAGTAGAGTCCGCCCCATGAAGATCGCCTCCGTCGCCCTCGCCTTCGCGTTCACGCTGGTCGCTGCCTGCGGCGGCAAGTCCAAGCCGGCGCCGACCCAGCCTGCCGAGGCGAACCCGCCGGCCCAGGACCTGTCCAAGCTGGGGACGCCGTGCGGCGAGGCCGGCGGGTGCGAGGTCGGCGTGTGCGCGAAGTACTACGGCATCGCCGGCCCGTCGGGCCCCGAGTTCTCGAGCTGCGAGTTGTCGTGCGACGACGCCAAGACCTGCCCCGAGGGTCTCGAGTGCACGACCATCGCCGACGGCCCGGGCTCGGTGTGCCGCATGACCTCCACCGAGTCCGACGCCAACCAGACCGTCGAGTAGTCGCGCGCCGTCAGCGCGAGCCGCCGAGCTTGATGCCGATCCCGTCGAGGTACGCGCCGACCGCGGTGCGGATCTCGGCGGCGGTGGGCAGCGTCAGCACGTGGGCGACCAGGTGCTCGAGGTCGGCCATCGACGACGCGCGCACGATGCCCTTCACCTCGGGGATCGAGACCGCGCTCATCGACAGCTCGGTGAGGCCCATGCCGACCAACACCGGCGCCACCAGCCCGTCCGCCGCCATCTCGCCGCACAGGCTGACCGGGATGCCGGAGGCCCGCGCGTGGACCACGACGTCGCGGATGAGCCGCAACAGCGCCGGGTGCAGCGGCTCGTAGAGGTACGACACCAGCTCGTTCACGCGATCGACGGCCATCGTGTACTGGATGAGATCGTTGGTGCCGATCGAAAAGAAGCTGCACTCCTTCGCCAGCATGTCGGCGATGAGCGCCGCCGCCGGCATCTCGATCATGATGCCGATGCGGATCTCCTCGTCGAAGGCGACGCCCTCGCGGCGCAGCTCGGCCTTGGCCGACTCGATCGCGGCTTGGGCCGCGCGCAGCTCGCCCACGCCGGAGATCATCGGGAACATGATGCGCAGCGAGCCATGGGCCGACGCCCGCAAGAGCCCGCGCAGCTGTGAGCGGAACAGCGGCTGGCCCAGCTCGGCCAGGCACAGCCGGATCGAGCGCAGCCCGAGCGCGGGGTTGACCTCGTCGAGCGCGGCCTCCTCGAGGAAGCCGGCCAGCTTGTCAGCGCCGAGGTCGAAGGTGCGCATCGTGACCGGGCGGCCGGTCATGCGGGTGACCACCTCGGTGGCGATTTGGTAGTGCTTCTCCTCGTCGGGGATCTGGTCGCCGACCATGAACAGGTACTCGGTCCGGTACAGGCCGATGCCGACCGCGCCGTGCTCGAGGGCGCCGTCGATCTCGTCGGGCCCGTCGATGTTGGCGAACAGCTGCACCGCGACGCCGTCGCGGGTCGTCGCCGGCAGGTCCTTGTTGCCGAGCAGCACCGCCTCGGCGAGCACCTGCTGGCGCTGCTGGTCGCGGTACTCGGCGACCGTGGCCGGCAGCGGGTTGACGATGACGACGCCGTTCTGGCCGTCGACGATCAGCAGATCATCGTCGAGGACGATCTCGGTGATGTCCTCGAGGCCGACCACGGCCGGCAGCTCGTGGGCGCGCGCGATGATCGCGGTGTGCGAGGTCTTGCCACCGGCGTCGGTGATGAGCCCGGCCACCGCGTGCTTGTGCAGCTGCGCGGTGTCGGCCGGCGACAGGTCGTAGGCCACGACGATGGCGTCGGGCGGCGGATTGAGCGGTCCGGTCTCCTTGCCGAGCAGGTTGCGCAGCACGCGCTCGCCGACGAAGTCGATGTCGCTGCGGCGCTCGCGGAAGTAGTCGTCGTCGATGGCGTCGAAGACCGCGCGGATGTCCTCGACCGCCTTGCGCAGCGCCCACTCGGCGTTGATGAGCTCGTCCTGGATGTAGCCGACCGCGGCATCGACGATGTGCTCGTCGTGCAGCATCAGCTGGTGCGCGGTGATGATGTGGAAGTCGCTCGAGCTCTCCGAGGCGGCGAGCTTGCCCTTGATCTTCTCGAGCTGCTTGTCGGAGCTGGCGATGGCGCGGTGCAGCCGCGCGCCCTCGGTGTCCACGTCGTCGGCCTCGATGTGATAGCGCGGCTCCTTGATGAGGTCGCGCCCGACCAAGAACGCGCGCCCGATGGCGATGCCGGCCGACACCGCGACCCCGGAGCGCCGCATCTCGCCCTCGACCCGATGGCCGCGGGTGTCGCGCTCGCCGCGATCCACGCGATCGCTCCGGTCCGCTGACATCGACTAGCGATCCTCTCCGAAGCGCTCCTCGATGAGCTTCACCAGCGCGGCCACCGCGTCGGCGGCCTGCAGGCCCTTGCCCCTCACCTGGATGGTCGTGCCCTTCGACGCGACCAGCATGAGCACGCCCATGATGCTCTTGCCGTTGACCTCGTGGCCGTCCTTCTCGACGGTGACCTCGCAGGGAAATCTGCCTGCGATCTGCACGAACTTGGTCGCGGCGCGGGCGTGCAGCCCGAGCTCGTTGCGGATCATGATCGATCGCTCGACCTGGTCGGTGTCGTTGGCCATGTTCATTCCCCCCGGTCGACGTCGCGATGCCGGACCATGATGTCCCATTCGCCACCGAGCCGCCGGCGCAGCTCTTCGACGATGGCGACCGATCGATGTCGGCCACCCGTGCACCCCACCGCTACGGTCACGTACAGCTTGCCCTCTTTCTGGTACTGGGGCAGCGCGAAGCGGAGCAACCCCTCGACGCGCCCGATCAGCTCCTGGCTGTCGGCGGAGTCGAAGACGAAGCGGGCGACCTCGGGGTCGCGTCCGTCCTTGTGGGTCAGGCTGGGCTCGAAGTACGGGTTGGGCAGGAACCGCACGTCGAACACCAGGTTGAACTCGACCGGCAGCCCGTGCTTCCAGCCGAACGACAGCATCGTCACCGCCAGCTTGCCGGTGCCGCCGTAGCGATCCTGGATGATCGCCTTCATCTGGTGCGGCGTGAAGCTCGAGGTGTCGACCACGGCGGCGCCGTGGCGCAGGTCGCCGACGATCTCGCGATCGCGGCGGATGCCGTCGGTGACATCGTCCACCGACAGTGGATGCCGACGTCGAGTCTCCGAGAATCGGCGCAGGAGCACGTCGTCGCGGGCGTCGAGGAACAGGACCTCGAGCCGGTGGCCGGCCTTGCGCAGGGTCGCGAGCAGCTCCCGCCATCCGTGCAGGTAGCGCCGCTGCCGCGAGTCGATCGCGATCGCGAGCTTGTCGGTCTCGTCGTCGTGGGCGAGGGTCTCGACCAGCTGCGAGATGAACGGCAGCGGCAGGTTGTCGACGACGTAGAACTCCACGTCCTCGAGCGCGCGCAGCGCGGTCGACTTGCCGGCGCCCGACATGCCGGTGACGATGACGACCTGCATTACTCGATCACATCCACGTCGAAGCCGGTCTTGGGCCGGGCCTCGGCGATCGCGCGGTTGAGGCGCTCCTGGAACTCCCGCGCCGAGTGGTGGCCCTGCATCTTGAGCAGCTGGTTGCGGGCCGCCACCTCGATGATCGTCGAGAGGCTGCGGCCGGGCCGCACCGGGAGCTTCACGACGGGCACTTGCACGCCGAGCACCTCGTAGCGCCGCTCGTCGAGGCCGAGCCGGTCGTACTCCTCGTCGGCGTCCCACTCGACCAGCTCGACCACCAGCTCGAGCTTCTTGGTCTCGCGCACCGCCGCCACGCCGAACAAGTCCTTGATGTTGATGATGCCGAGCCCGCGGATCTCCATGTGGTGGCGGATGATTCCGGAACCCGAGCCGAAGACGAAGCCCGCCTTCTTGCGGATGTGGACGATGTCGTCGGCGACCAAGCGATGGCCGCGCACGATGAGATCGAGCGCGATCTCGCTCTTGCCGATGCCACTTGGGCCCAAGAGCAAGATGCCGATGCCGAGGATGTCGACGAGGACGCCGTGGAGCGAGGTCTCGGGCGCCATGCGGTCGGTGAGCCAGCCGGTGATGCGGACGATCAGCTCGGCGGTGACTAGCTGCGACGACAACAGCGGCACCGACGCGCGCTCGCAGCCCGCGACCAGCTCGGCGGGCGCCTCGAGGCCGCGCGCGATCACGACCGCGGCTGGCCGCGACATCAAGATGGTGGCGACCGCCACCGCCCGACCGGCCTCGTCGATGGCGGACAGGTACGCGATCTCGGTGCCGCCGATGACGAGCAGGCGCTCATCGTGGAGCTGCTCGTCCCAGCCGGTGAGCGCGAGGCCGGGCTTCTGGATGCGGGGCGCGCTGACGGGCCGGCGCAGGCCGGCCATGCCCGCGAGGACGCGCAGATCGAGGCCCACCTCGGCGGCGAGCAGCTGCTCGATCAGCACCGGCGCGGAGCCCATCAGTACTTCGCGTCTTCCTCGGCGATGACCTGATACATGCCCTCGCTGTCGGGCGCGTCGAGCAGCCGCTTGCGGAAGCTCGAATCCTTGAACACCCGGCTGATGCGGGCGAGCGCCTTGAGGTGCGCACCGGTGGACGACTCGGGCGCGACCAGCACGAAGAACAGGTAGGTCGGCTGCTTGTCCATCGCGTCGAAGTCGACGCCCGCGCGAGCGCGCCCGAGGCACGCGACGATCTCGGTCACCGCCGGCAGCTTGCCGTGCGGGATCGCGACGCCCTCGCCGATCGCGGTCGACGCCAACATCTCGCGATCGATGAGGACGCGGCCGAGCGCGCCTCGGTCGATCCGAGGCTGGCGACTCGAGATGTGCGCGGCCAGCTCTTCGAGGATGGCGCGCTTCTCCGTGGCCACCAGGGCTGGCACGATCATGTCGCGCCCGATCAGATCGACGATCTTCATAGAGTACTGCCCGCCACGCTACCACGCATGCTCGGGCGGAGCAGCGCGTCACGCCAACGTCAGCTAGCTTGCGGGGTGTCGATCAACCCGTACTTGCCGTCGTCGCGGCGGTAGACGACCGCGATCCGGCCGTCGGCCTCGGTGCTGCGGAAGACCAGCACGGTGGCATGGGCCAGGTTGAGCTGCGCGATCGCGTCGGCGACGGTCATCGGGTTGGCGTGGAACGCCTCGGTGCCGCCGCGGACGACCGAGTACGCGTGGCTGGGCGGCGCCTCGGCGCTGGCCTCGGGCGGCGCGGCCTCCTCGACGATCGAGTGGGCCCACGGCAGCGGCTCGACATGGTGCGGGCGCACCCGCTGCTCTTCGACCTTGCCCTTGTACTTGCGCACCTGGCGCTCGATCTTGGCGATCACCAGATCGATGGAGGAGTACATGTTCTCGGTGGTCTCGTGCCCCGCGACGGTCAGGCCGTTGTGGAGCCGGAAGTCGACGTCGACCCGGTGATTGTGACGTTCGGTCGAGAAGACGACGTGGCACCCGATCGGATCGGGCATGTACTTGCGTACCCGATCCATGCGCTCGCGCGCGTAGGTCTTGAGCGCGTCCGAGGGCTCCATATGCCGGAACACAACCGAGAACTGCATGAGGCCTCCATGCCTGTGGTTCTCGTCGATTGTACTCCGCGTGCCCGAGCTGTCGCGCGCTGGCGGCAGCAAGCTTTCGCCTAGAAGACTTGCTTGCGCTTGCTCGACGACAGGATGCCCATCTGCTCGCGGTACTTCGCGACGGTGCGGCGGGCGATGTCGATGCCACCCTTCTTGAGCAGCTCGACGATCTTCTGGTCGCTGTGCGGGCGCTTGGGCTCCTCGCTGTCGACCAGCTCCTTGATCTTCGACTTCACGGCCTGCGACGCGACGTCATCACCGTTGGTGCGCGAGATGCCGGAGTTGAAGAAGAACTTCAGCTCGTAGATGCCCTGCGGCGTGTGGACGTACTTGCTCGTCGTCACGCGCGACACCGTCGACTCGTGCATGCCGATGTCCTCGGCGATGTCGCGCAGGATGAGCGGCTTGAGGTGCGCGATGCCCTTGTCGAAGAACTCGCGCTGGAACTTCAGGATCGACTCGGCGACCTTGATGATCGTGCGCTGACGTTGCTGGATCGAGCGGATGAGCCACTGCGCCGAGCGCAGCTTGTCCTGCACGTAGTCCTTCGACGCGCTGCCCTTCCCCATCGCCGCCTTGTAGAAGTTGGCGATCTTGAGCTTGGGCAGACCGTCGTCGTTGGGCACGACGAAGTACTTGTCGCCGACCTTGTGGATGTGAACGTCGGGGGTGATGTAGTGCGGGTCGTCCGACGCGTACTGCCGACCCGGTCGCGGGTCGAAGTCCATGATGACCTTGGCGGCCTCGTAGATCTCCTCGATCTCGCCGGCCGGGCACTTCAGATCACGCGCGATCGCCTGGTAGTTCTTCTTCTCCAGGTTGCCGAGGTGGCTGCGGATCATCTTCACGACCAGGTCGTCGTCCTGACCGGCATGGACCGCCTGGATGAGCATGCACTCGGCCAGGTTGCGGGCGCCGATGCCGATCGGATCGAAGGTCTGGATCTTCTCGAGCACCTTTTCGACCAGCTCTTCGTCGACCTCCTCGTCGGCCGCCAGCTCGCTGATCGTGGGCTCCTTGAAGTACCCGTCGGGATCGATGTTGCCGACGATGATGAGCCCGAGCTCCTTCTCGCGATCGGTCAGGTTGCACAGCTTGAGCTGCCAGGCCAGGTGGTCGGTGAGCGACGGCGGCTTGGTGAGCGTGGCCTCGAGCGACGGCAGGTCCTCGCTGTCGCCGCGGTACGACGGCATCGGGGCCGCCATCGTGTAGTTGTCGAGGTAGTTCTCCCAGTCGATCTCGCCGACCGCGGTGCCGTCGGCCTTGACCTCGACCTGATTGGGATTTTCGATCTGCTGCTGGGTCGGGGGCAGCTCGGTGTTGCCGGCGCCCTCCATCTGCATCGCCAGCTGTTCCTCGCCACCGAGCAGCTCGCGCTCCTTGCCCTGCTCCTCGCGCGTCTCGAAGTCGTCTTCGAGGATCGGGTTCTCCAGCATCTCCTCGTGGACCATGTCCACGAGCTCCATGCGCGAGAGTTGCAGGAGCTTGATCGCTTGCTGGAGCTGGGGCGTCATGACGAGCTGCTGGCTCAGCCGCAGCTCTTGGCGCATCTCCATGCCCATAGGACGATTCTCCTTACGTTTCTGGCGGTTACACGTCAGTCGGGGCGTGACCCCGGCCTCGGTACGGACTTGGCATACCCGACCTTTTGCACGATACGCGAAGCCACCAGGCCCGTCCACCCTCGTGGCCTGGTTGTTGCTTTCTTCGACCGCCGGTCAGGGTGTACCCGACGCGCAACCGCGGTTTCCGCCGCCGATAAAGCTACTTGCGCAGTTTTAGCGGCTGGCGAGCCTGCGATCGTGCTCGACCACGGCGGCGCGCACGAAGCGCGAGAACAACGGGTGCGGCGCGGTCGGGCGCGACTTGAACTCGGGGTGGAACTGGCAGGCCACGAAGTACGGGTGCCAGGGCAGCTCGATCATCTCGACCAGGCGACCGTCGGGCGAGACGCCGCTGATCACCATGCCAGCGCGCTCGAGGCGCTCGCGATAGGCGTTGTTGATCTCCCAGCGGTGGCGATGGCGCTCGTCGATGAGCGTCTGGCCGTAGGCCTCGGCGGCCTTGGTGCCGGGCTTGAGCACGCACGGGTAGCTGCCGAGGCGCATGGTGGCGCCCTTGTCGGTGACGCCGCGCTGGTCGGGCATCAGGTCGACGACCGGGTGCGGGGTCTCGGGCGCGACCTCGGTCGAGTTGGCGCCCTCGAGGCCGCACACGTTGCGCGCGAACTCGATGCACGCCATCTGCATCCCGAAGCAGATACCGAAGTACGGCACCTTGCTCTCGCGCGCGAAGCGCACCGCCGCGATCTTGCCCTCGGTGCCGCGGGCGCCGAAGCCGGGCGCGACCAGCACGCCGTCGACGTCGCTCAGGTGCGCCGCCGCGCCCTGCTGCTCGATGAGCTCGCTGTCGATGTGGCGGATCTCGACGCGGCAGTCGTTGGCGATGCCGCCGTGGAGCAGCGCCTCGTTGAGGCTCTTGTAGCTCTCGACCAGCTGCACGTACTTGCCGACGAAGCCGACCGTGATCTTCTGCTTGGGCTGCGTGACCTTCTCGGTGATGGTCTCCCACTCCGAGAGCCGCGCGCCGCGCGACCAGATGTTGAGCAGCTTGCCGAGCTTCTCGTCGAGGCCTTGCTCGGCGAGCACCAGCGGCAGGCGGTACACGGTGTCGACGTCGATCGACTGGAACACCGCGTCTTGCGCCAGCGAGCAGAACATCGCCGTCTTCTTGATCAGCTCGGCCTCGAGCGGCTTCTCGCAACGGCAGATGAGGACGTCGGCCTGGATGCCGATCTCGCGCAGCTTCTGCACCGAGTGCTGCGTGGGCTTGGTCTTGAACTCGCCGGCGGCGCCGAGGTACGGCACCAACGTGAGGTGGACCGACACCGAGTGTCCTGGCCCAAGCTCGGTGCGCAGCTGCCGCACCGCTTCGAGGAACGGCAGCGACTCGATGTCGCCGACGGTGCCGCCGACCTCGACGATGAGCAGATCGAGACCCTCGGAGCAGGCCTGGACCCGCGCCTTGATCTCGTCGGTGATGTGGGGAATGACCTGCACCGTCGAGCCGAGGTACTCGCCGCGACGCTCCTTGCCGATCACGGTCGAGTAGACCTGGCCGGTCGTGATGTTGTTGAGCTTCGACATCTTGGTCGAGACGAAGCGCTCGTAGTGGCCGAGGTCGAGGTCGGTCTCGGCGCCGTCGTCGGTGACGTAGACCTCGCCGTGCTGGAGCGGGTTCATGGTGCCCGGATCCACGTTGATGTACGGGTCGAGCTTCATGTTCGCGACCTTGAGGCCGCGGTTCTCCATGAGCGCGCCGATCGACGCCGACACCAGGCCCTTGCCGAGCGACGACACCACGCCGCCGGTGACGAACACGAACTTGGTCTGGTTGGCCATCGCGCGCGGTTCTACCCAGCTGGTTGCCGCTTGGCAATCGTCGCCGCCGCCGCGACGACATATGATCGTGCGCGCGGCATTTTGTCTCGCCCGCGCCGCCGCGAGCGCGCTATGTTCGGTCGCCCCGCTTGACTCCGACTCGCTTGGGAGGTGCGCGTTTGGGCGTTGGCAAGGGCTCGTTGCAAAGGTCGAGCAGCGCAGAGGCGAAAGCTCGAAACGACGGAGAGCGATTCGCGTTCGGCCCTCCAATTGATACGCCAAGGTGCGGAGCAATCGCTCGCGCCCACGCTCGCTTGTTCGGCCGGGATACCCCGATGACGCGCATGAACAGTTCAGAAGTCCATTCCTCGTCAGGAATCGTCCCCTTCAGAAGGCGAAGATTGGCATCTGGCCAAGCCGCACGGATAGCAACCGGATCGCCCAAGAAGAAGGCCTCGGTCTCGACTACGGCGACGCGCATCTCTGCGATAGGCGCGGGACTCACCCTCGCAAGCATCGCGCGAAGCCTTTTATCCAACTCGACACAACGATCGTTGTCGCGATCGACCAGCAGGAGAACACGGTCGCTTCGGCGGCTATATTCCGAGCTGCCGAAGGTTTCGAGCTTTGCCACAAGCTGCTCCAACAACATCGGCTTTCCTTGATGAGGATGCATTTTTACGTGGTGTCGACGTACCGCACGCGCTGCCCAGGTCGGAATCCAGTCGGCCTCAGACGGTCCTTCGACGAGCACATGAACGCGCACAGGCCTATTCCTCGTCATCCAAGTGATTTGAATACCAGAGATTTCCCAACGGGATACCGCTCTCCATGAGCTTCTTGACGCCCCGCACCCGGCTTGCGCGGACAACACGAGTAGTACCATCGGCCTGTTTGGACATCGTCCACACAGCATCTGGCTGCAAGCTGTCTACAAAATATGGCGAGTGCGTAGTGACCAGAATTTGGGTTCGTCCTGAGAACCGCTCAGTGACCGACAACAACTCGGATGAGAGCTGTCCATGCAGCTTGTGATAAAGCCCATTCTCCGGCTCTTCAATACCGATAAATGCCGGCGGCTCCGGATCATGCAGAAGCAGCAGGTAAGCGAACATCTTCAGCGTACCATCCGACATCCCGTACTGGAAAAACGGATCCTTGTAGCCTCTTTCCGAGAACGCGATCAGGAGTCGCTTGTCCTCGCTTACCCTTGTCTTTATCGTCTCAACACCCGGAATAGCAGTAGCAATCTCTGCGAGAATCCGCTTCAGGTCTGTGCCGTACTGGCGCTCCATATATTGGAGCACATTCCCCAAGTTGGCACCCGTTCGGTCAAGACGTCGCTGCGCCCCCGAAGTCACCAAACGGCGCGCGTCGCCCGGCACGAAGTATGACAGGTACCAGCTTTCCAGATACTCTCGAAATCCAGCGATGCGCGGATGATCTGCAAGCTGGCCAAACGTCGCGATCGCGAGCTTGTCGCGGTCCAGAAGACGAACAGTCTGCCGCCCCTGATCCGACCCGTCGACATCTGCGCCGGCCCACACTTCACCGACGCCAGCCACGACTCCGAGGAACTTCTTTAGCCGGCCGATCTTCGCGCCTTCGCTTGACTGAAGCAGCTCCTCGCGCGCGACTCGAGGGATGCCGTCTTCTGAATCCACCGCGAAAGTATATTGTATGGGTCGCGCCTCGGGCTCCAGCCTGAAGTAGAGTGTAAATAGAATTGGCCCCGTCCGACCCTGGGTACGCAAACGGTCAAACCCTCCACGGTGTTCCTTGTCGCAGGCGGACTCGACACCTTCGCGAAGGCAATCTGCGATAAACGCAAACACGTCCAACAGACTCGATTTTCCGCTTCCATTGCGCCCAATGAAACAGCTGACGGCAGTCAGATCAAGCTCGTCTCTCGCTCTTGAGGAGCTAAGTCGCCCGATCTTCACATCGGCCAGGCTTTTGAAATTCTGAATCCTGATCC
>Ga0209591_10000192_pt1 | contig 80306 bp, 70 predicted proteins | sample MAT01_FD_187207 | JGI IMG/M metagenome (GOLD analysis project Ga0209591, IMG submission 187207) | Freshwater microbial communities from Lake Fryxell liftoff mats and glacier meltwater in Antarctica - MAT-01 (SPAdes) (version 2) | ecosystem: Environmental > Aquatic > Freshwater > Ice > Liftoff...
GCACCACCTTTTTCATGAATCGGTCTGTTTTAAAGGGTCCGGGCGAAGTTAGCGATTCGCGCCCTACCGTTTTGTGAGGGATGGCTCTGCTGGTCGCGTTTCTGTTGGTCTTGCTGTTGACTCTTCTATTTACTTTTCTATTGGTCTTGCTGTTTACTCTTCTGTCGGACGTGCTTTGGCCGGACCGGAACGTGGAGCGGGTTGCCCTTGATCGGGATTGTCGTTGAGGCTCTTTGTTTCGGAATCTGATTGGATGTCTGCCTGCACCTGGGCCTGAATACGATTGAGCTCTTCGATGACCTCCACGTACAACTCGTTGAGCGTAAGCGGCCTTTCGACATAATAGGTATAGCTGTCAGAAAGTTGCTTGGCCGTGATGCCGTGGCGGGAAAGGATGGGCCCGTAGTGCGCTTTCAGCAGCGGCTCCTGTTCTTCGACGGGCAGGTTGCGCTCCAGCAGGTCACCTTCGGCAAGATGGATGTCCACCAGCAGGGCGATCATGGCCTCGCGGTCCAAAACTCCTTCCGGAAGCTTGCCGCCGGGTTCCCATTGCGGTTGCGTGGGCCGACACGAGGAACCGGAAAGACTCAGCAGGAGAAGAAAACCAGCCAGACCCCCAAAACTTATGCCCATTGGCTGAATTGCCGGAAAAAACCACCCAGTCAGCCGGGTCTTTGGGCTAAGTTTGCCGCGCCGGCTGCTGCAGAAGTTCGTGGCTGGTAGGTTGCGCATGATTTCAAGGTCCAATTTAGCCGATTTGAACGGGAAGCTGGAAAGCCGCGGCGCCCGCTTGGTTGCCGTGTCCAAAACCCACGCTCCCGAAGCAATCTTTCCAATGTATGAGGCTGGCCAGCGTTTGTTCGGCGAAAACCGCGTACAGGAGTTACTAGAAAAGCAGCCTGTCTTGCCGCAGGACGTGGAATGGCACCTGATCGGGCACCTGCAGCGCAACAAAGTTCGGTTTATCGCCCCCTTTGTGGCCATGATTCACTCGGTGGACAGCGAGCGCTTGCTGGAGGAGGTGCATCGCCAGGCAGAAAAGCTTGGCCGCGACATTCCCGTGCTGCTTCAAGTGCACATTGCGCAAGAAGAAACCAAGTTCGGCTGGTCTGCCGAAGAACTGGAACTCTGGTTAGCAGCCGGGCATCGGAAACAGTACCCCCATGCGCGCATCCACGGGGTGATGGGCATGGCCACCTTTACGGACAACCGGGATCAGGTGCGAATGGAATTCCGAAGCCTCAGGCAACTGTTTGATCGCTTAAAGGAGGGCGTTTTCGCCGGGATTCCCGAGTTCTGCGAATGCTCTATGGGCATGTCCGGCGACTGGGAAATAGCGGTAGAAGAAGGCGCTACCCTGGTTAGAATTGGAAGTTTGCTGTTTGGGCAGCGATCCTAAAAAGGGATCGAAAGCGCTTGGCAGAGATAAGCTCAACTGACCAGCCAACTGAGATTTTGAAATTCTGCCCCCGGAAGAATTTGTCTGGCCTTGCGGAACGCTTCGCGCAAGGCCTGCTTTTCTAATCCGAGTGCTTCTCCCTGATTTTCAAAGTACTGAAGGATGTTTTCGGTGGCCATGTTACCGACCAAATCGTCTTTGGCCATAGGACACCCGCCGAAACCCATGATGGCGCCATCGTAACGCATGCAGCCAGCCTTGTAAGCCGCGTCAATTTTTTCCAACCAGGTATCAGGGGTCGTGTGAAAGTGCGCTCCAAATTCCACCGAAGGGAAGGCCGGAATCAAGTGCCCGAATAGGTAGCGGATACTTTCTGGATTGGCCACCCCGATAGTGTCAGCCAGGGCAATGATTTGGATACCCATTTGCGCCATCTTACCGGCCCATTCCCCCACTATTTCAGCACTCCAGGGCTCACCGTAAGGATTGCCGAATCCCATAGACAGGTAAACCACCATGGTTTTGTTGTGGCGCAGGCAGAGGTCCTGAATATCCTGGACGCGCTCCAGCGAGTCGGCTACCGTAGCGTGCAGGTTGCGCTGTTGAAAAGTCTCTGAGATAGAGAAGGGGAATCCGAGGTAAGCGATTTCCGGGTACTCGCAGGCTAATTCTGCCCCCCTCCCGTTGCCGACAATGGCCAGGAGCTTGGTTTTGGTCCCGTCTAAATCAAGGCTTTCAAGCACTCTTCCTGTATCTGCCATTTGGGGAATGGCTTTGGGCGAAACAAAACTGCCAAAGTCCAGGGTGTCGAAGCCTACTTTGAGGAGCAGGTTGAGGTAGTCAACCTTGTCTTGGGTTGGGATGAAGTCATGCAGGCCCTGCATGGCATCTCGTGGACATTCCACCAGCTTAATCATAGCCTGAGTGTTTGTTGGCCGCGTTAATGGCTTAAAATTAGGCTAAAGCCTGACTAAAAAGACCCCAGCCGCCTTCTCTAAAAAAGGCAGCTGGGGTTAGGTGGATTTCAAAGGACAAAATTTTTGCAATCCCGGACAAAAGGGCCATGATTTTAAGGGCTCATGGGTGGGGGGGAACGTTGGCCCTGAATGAACGGGCAGATTGGAATTACTCCCTATGCTCGCCCGGAGTGACTGTAGCCCTTGGCCCGCTAAACCACAATATTTACTATCTTACCTTTCACGACGATGACCTTTTTGGGCGCTTTGCCCTCCAGCCACTTTTGGACCAATTCACGGTTCAAAACAGCTGCCTGGATCTGGGTTTCGTTCAGTTCCAGGGAGAGTGTGACTTTGTCGCGCAGTTTGCCGTTGACGGAAATGGGGTATTCAAAATTGGACTCAGACAGGTAGCTGGGATCTGATTCGGGAAAGGGCTGGTGGACGACACTGCTCTGGTGGCCGATTTCATGCCACAATTCCTCCGAAATATGCGGAGCAAAGGGGGACAGCAGGATGACGAGTGGCTCCAGAATGGCGCGGTTGCGGCATTTAAGCGCGGTGAGGTCGTTGACGGCTACCATCAGAGCGCTGACGGCGGTATTGAAGGCCAAACGCTCGATGTCCGATTGCACTTTGGCAATGGCACGATGCAGCACTTTAAGCGCTTCTGTTGATGGGGCTTCTTCGGAAATTGGGGCTTGTGTATCGCGCGGATAAAAAAGGCGCCACACTTTCTTTAGAAAGCGATAGCTGCCGTCAATGCCGCGGGTATCCCAGGGTTTGGCCTGGTCCAGTGGCCCGAGAAACATCTCGTAAATACGCAGCGTATCCGCCCCGTAGCGGTCGCAAACCTCATCCGGATTGACTACGTTGTACCAGCGCTTCGACATTTTCTCCACCTCTGCGCCACAGCGGTAAACATCGCCCTCCAGAATAAATTCTGCGTACTTGTACTCCTCCCGCCACGCGCGGAAAGCCTCCAGATCCAGCTTGTCGTCATGGACTAAATGAACATCCACGTGAAGCGCCGTAGTGTTGTGCTGTTCTTTCAAGCCTGCCGATACAAATAAATTGGTGCCCTCCACCCGGTAGACCAAACTGGAGCGGCCCTGAATCATGCCCTGGTTCACCATTTTGCGGAAAGGCTCAGCCTGACTGACCAGACCCAGGTCAAACAGAAACTGATTCCAAAAACGCGAATACAACAAGTGCCCGACTGCGTGCTCGGCACCGCCTATGTACAAATCCACTTGGCCCCAGTACTGCTCTTTTTTGGGGTCTACAAACGCCTGTTTATTGCCCGGGTCCATATAGCGCAGCCAGTACCAACTGGATCCCGCGTAGCCCGGCATGGTGTCTGTTTCGCGCTCCAGCCCTGGCTCCAACCGGACCCATTCTTTGGCGGATGCGATAGGCGAATTGCCATCTCCGGTAGGCCGGTAGCTGCTGACCTGCGGCAACAGCACCGGAAGCGCTGACTCCGGCAGCAATTCCGGAACTCCCTGGCGATACACCACCGGGAAAGGCTCGCCCCAGTAGCGCTGCCGGCTGAATCCGGCGTCACGGAGGCGGTAATTGACCCTTCGCTGGCCAATTCCGCGCTTTTCCAACTCGGCAATGGCCGCCTGAATAGCCGGGGGAATGGGCATTCCGTTCAGGAAGCCGGAGTTCATCAACACCCCAACTGACTTGTCTTCACGCTCCGCTGTGGGGTGCTCCGAACGGTCAATGACCTCTATGATAGAGAGACCAAAATGTTGCGCGAAAGCATAGTCCCGGTTATCGTCAGACGGGACGGCCATGATGGCCCCTGTGCCATATCCAGCCAAAACATATTCGGCAATCCAAATCGGAATGGGCTCACCACTGAACGGATGTTCAGCATAGCTGCCGCTGAACACCCCGGTCACTGTTTTGGTGTCGGCCATACGCTCGCGCTCCGAGCGGCTGGAAGCATAACTTAGGTACTGGCCAACTGCGGCTGATTGTTCAGCAGTGGTAAGCGCTGCCACCAGGGGATGTTCTGGGGCGAGCACCAAAAACGTTGCTCCAAACAACGTATCCGGCCTGGTGGTAAAAATTTCGATGGCGTGATTGCCCTCTGTTGTTCGGAACACGCAACTGGCACCTTCGGACCGGCCGATCCAGTTTCGCTGCATTTCCTTGAGCGCTGGCGACCAATCGAGGGCATCGAGTGCATTCAGCAAACGATCGGCATAAGCAGTGATGCGCAGAAACCACTGCCGCATCCGCTTGCGAACCACCGGATGTCCCCCCCGCTCACTTAATCCGTCTTTAACCTCGTCGTTGGCCAAGACGGTGCCCAATGCCTCACACCAGTTCACATCGGCATAGTCCAGGTAGGCCAGTCGGAAACCCATCAGCACTTCCTGCTGGCGGGTATGATCCATCGCCGCCCACTCCTGTGCCGTAAAACCCGCACTGCCATTTGCCCGGAACTGCGCGTCCAGCGTTTCGATTGGGCGTGCTTTTCGGGCTACCGGATCGTACCAATGACCAAACAATTGGCAGAATATCCATTGCGTCCAGCGGTAGTATTCCGGTTCAGCGGTAACCACTTTCCTGGACCAGTCGTAATCGAAACCGATGCGCCGAAGCTGATCGGTAAATGTGGCAATGTTGTCGGCCGTTGTTCTGGCCGGGTGCTGACCCGTTTCGATAGCGTATTGCTCAGCAGGCAGCCCAAAGGCATCAAACCCCATAGGGTGTAAAACGCAATGCCCCGTGTGGCGTTTGTAACGGCTGTAAATGTCGGTAGCTATATAGCCCAGCGGATGCCCCACATGCAAGCCCGCTCCGGATGGGTAGGGAAACATGTCCAGCACGTAGCATTTGGGCTTTGCCGGATCTTCGGTAACCCGATAAACACCCTGCTCCTGCCACCAATCCTGCCATTTTTTCTCAATGGCGGAAAAATCATAATCCATAGACGCTCCGATTCTTGTCCAATTTTATTGAAGCGCCTAAAATACAACGTCTGATTGACGTCTGCCCTTGACTGGCTATCGAACCACGCTGAACTTGCCGCTGGTCAATCTTTGGCCATGTTGCTTTAGTTCGAATAGGTAGAGGCCTTGAGCAAAATCAGCTGTGGAGAAGGCGATTTGTCCCTGGGTAGCCCAAACGGACTTATCGAGCAACTTTTTGCCGGTCACGCTGAAAACAGACAAGGTCATTTGGCCCTGTGTTCCAGCAGCCAGGTCTGTACCGCTGAGTTGGATCACAGCCTGGTCAGCGACCACTGGGTTGGGAAAAACGGTGGCTTCGATGAACCCGAATGGTGATTCGCCCAAACCCGTGGTCCGCACGTAAGGCTCAACCCGGAAAGCGTCTATCGCTACTTCTAAGAGATCCTCAACCACAAAAAGTACACCGTCTGCTTTGGCGGTCAGCAACAAGCGCATGCCAGGTGCGGGTTCCTTAAATTCAGAAATTTCATATTCGTATTCGATCCACTGGGGATCATTAGCAGAAGGGGCAATGATTTCTTCCAGGGTAACGGTACTGCTTGCGTCACTCAGGCGAACGATAAGTTCATCGTTTGACAAGAGGCCGTTGAAGTCGGTGTTAAAGACAAAGGCGCGGAAGCGAATAGTGGGGCGATCAAGCGAGCGAGGATCGAATTCAGGAGAGCGAAGCAGGCTTTCACCGGCGTGGATGAAGTCTATATCGGAGGTGTTTCCCGTCACGTAACAGCGCTGTCCTGGATCATCGGGGTAATCGCCATCCGGGGTGATGGGGTAACCGTAGCCCGGGTCGTAAACCAGCGACGTGGCGCGCTCCCATTGCCCACCAATCCAGGAACTGCCAATAGCTGACCAGCCAAAATCGAAGGTAAAATCGTCGTAAATGCCAGTTTCCAATTCCACATTCCAAGTGCTGGTGGTGGCAACATCCAGTGAAGGTTCAGTGGCACTGATGAAGCCCCATTTTCCTGCCACAGCCTCATATGTTCCAACGTAAACATTGCTGATGCTGAAGTTTCCGGAAGCATCTGCCGTTGCTTCAAACACGTAGTCGCCGCTGACAAGCTGAATCTCCGCGCCAGCTATTGGTGTTCCAGAAACTGCATCGGTAATTTGACCAGAAAAGATGGTGGTGGGCAACGGGTCTAATTCAATGTCAAGGTTAGTCACAACGCCTTGAGTAAGGACAATGCCCAGATAGGTGCGAGGCGTGTATCCCGGTGCTTCGGCGGTTACCGAATAGGTGCCCGCTCCGGCGGCACCGGTGCCGTAACTGCCGAAAATGTCGGAGGTGCCCACTCCTGGTGTGCCTTCCAAAACCACGGTTGCGCCGTTTAACGGGCCTCCGGTACCTGAAACGGTAACGGAGCCTTCTAACCACGCGGCCTGGGTATACGTTACATCCACAACGAAAAATCCCGTGAGGACATCTGTGGCATACACCAATCCAGAAGGAGTGTACGGATAAACTCCCCAGCAGCCGTCGTACCCAAACCCGGAAAGCGGCGACGTATCATATTGGCCTACCAAAACCATGTTGGACGGGCGGCTGATGTCGTGAACCGTAACCCCGTCGCGGTAATAGGAGGTGAGCAAATAATTGCCGTAAACGAAGGAGTTGTGAGGAACTACCCCGCTTCCAGGGCTGGAATTCCAGCGGTCCAATTCTGTGATGTCAGATGGATCAGAGACGTCAAAGGCCCCTAAGTAGCCTGAATTCACCTCATCAGTGGTGTACAACACCGCGTCATCATCGCTCAACCAAACGTTGTGGGTAAAGTTGGTCGGAGTTTGCTGGGTTGCTACGATGACCGGAGAAGCCTTAGCAGAAACGTCTACCAGCGCAAAACTACCCGTGTAGATTTCGGCAGTCCAAAGCTTGTTGTCACGGGCAAAACCGTCGTGACAGTACTGCGCGTTATACACACCAGCAAGCGTCGGATTCCATGGATCGGCATTCAAATCCAGCATAATGGCTCCTCCAACACCGTAATTGGCGCCAAAAACATACAAAAACCCCATCTCATCAATGTAAATGTTGTGGGCATGATCAAATCGAACGCCTGCCCCAAACTCTTTAATGGTCACCGTATCGATAGATGCCGGCAAGGAAGCCATGTTGACAATCAACAAGCCAATTCCAGGAGCACCCGGGGCGCCTGCGTCCACATTGTCGTGTACACAGTAGACATAGTCGCCAAATGTCTTCATATCTCGCCATGTGGATGCGGGCCCTTCGACAAAAAACAACTCCGTAGGCGAGGTTGGATCCGTGGTTACGTCTACAATGGACAGTCCGTTGCGGACCCCCACCAGGGCATATTCATGGCCTGCAGCGTCTGCCCAGCCCCAAATGTCATTGAGCTGCTGGGGATAGGTCAACTGGCCTACCAAGCTGGCATTCTGAGCATTAACCGGGTGGTTCCAAGCCAGACAAACCGATAACAGGACCAATAAACTTGTATGCGTATGTTTTTCCATCGAATGAGGGGGTTGAGGAGGTGCTAATCTGAGACTGCTGTCAAGTAAACAATAAAGTTAGCTAATAGCAAAATGCGTCTTGCGCGTTTAACAGACTTTAACGCAATTATGGGCATCCTTATGACCCTTTGACCTTGTATAGACTTAAGAACGCGGTTGTGGGAATAACTAAGCGGCGCCGAATGCCGCAGGATGGCTATTTTTAGGGCCGCATGAAGCAAGGAGACGAAAAAATAGTGGTTCGGCGCAAACGGAATCCGAATTTCCTGAATTCGATTCTCATGATCACACTGGTTCTGGTGTTGCTGGGCCTTGTGGGCATGATCCTGCTGAATGCCCAGATTGTGAGCAAAACGCTTCGGGAAAGCATTCGGATTTCCGTCTTTCTCCGCGACGACCTCAATGAGGTGGAAATGCTTCAATTGCGCAAGAAAATTGAGGCCGAGCCCTTTGTGCGCAGCACCGAATACCTTTCTAAAGAGGATGCGCTGGCCATTCACATCAAGCGCGGCAACGAAGATCCCAGCGAAATTCTGGGCGAGTTCAATCCCTTTCCCGCTTCGTATGAAATTGGACTGTGGCCGGACTATGTGAACACCGATTCCATAAAAGTGATTGTGGAGCGGCTCGATGAGTATAGAGAAACTAAATATATAAAATCAAGAGACGATATCGTTGCCAAGCTCAATGAAGAAATCAGAACGCTCGGGATCATTTTGGTTGTAGTGAGTGCCCTGGTCTTGTTAATTGCCGCTACCTTGATTGACAAGACCATCCGCCTGGCCATGTATTCTAACCGCTTTATCATCCGGTCTATGCAGCTAGTAGGGGCAACGCGGTGGTTTATCATGGCTCCTTATATTCGAAAAGGTATAATTAACGGGCTAATTGCCGGTCTCCTGGCCGTTGGAATCCTTTGCGGGCTGTTGATTTTCAGCGAAAGAGCACTGGGATCGGCAGGCTTCCAGGAAGAATACCTTAAATTTGCCGGGCTTTTCGTGGCCATATTGCTGCTGGGTTTGCTGATTTCGTGGTGGAGTACCCATCGGTCGGTTGGCAAATACCTGCGCATGAAACTGGACGAATTGTACTGACGCCAAGTTTGCGACACTTCAGACGCGAAACCCTGCCCCGCTTAACCTGACCTGCTTTGAGCCTTATGAGTAAACACGCAGACCACCAAACGTTGATTGCAACAAAAGATCATGATGGAGCCAAAGCCTCCGTCTTTACACGCCAGAACTACCTGTGGATGCTGGCTGGCCTCGTGGTCATTGTGCTGGGTTTCCTCTTGATGGCCGGTGGTGGTTCTGACGATCCCAATGTTTTCAAGGCCGAGGAGATCTACAGCTTTCGTCGCATAACCCTGGCTCCAATTCTGGTCCTGGCCGGGTTTGCCATCGAAATCGCCGCAATTTTCCGCAAGCCTGCTTAGTGGTTCGCCTGCCCTTCCCCCGTTTCCTGACCTTTTCTTTAAGCGAAATCCATTGACTTACCTTGAATCCGCCCTCTTAGGCCTTGTCCAGGGATTGACCGAATTCTTGCCAGTCTCCAGCAGTGGGCATATCCAATTGGGCGAAGCGCTCTTGGGTGTTGACGATACCAATAGCCTGAGTTTTACCATTCTGGTGCACTCAGCGACCATGCTCAGTACCGTCGTGGTTTTCCGAAACGATATCGCCGGCATTTTCAAGGGTCTTTTTAAAGGCCAGCGCCAGGAACTGACTTTTGCCGCGCAGGTCATTTTGTCCATGATTCCAGCGGCGCTGGTCTATGTCTTTTTCAACGAGCAACTGGAAAGTTTCTTTGGCGAAGACCTGACCCTGGTTGGAATTAGTTTGTTGGTCACTGCTGCGTTGCTGGCCCTGACCAGTATTGCCCCGGGTGGAGACAAACCCCTTTCTTATGGACGAGCGTTGCTTATTGGTATCGCACAGGCCATCGCCATGCTCCCCGGCATCTCGCGATCCGGTTCCACCATTTCTACCGCCCTCTACTTGGGCATCGATAAAACGCGCGCCACACAGTTCTCTTTTTTAATGGTGATTCCGTTGATTTTAGGAGGCACCATTTTGGATATCGTTTCCGTGGGCGATCAACCCGCTGGCACCATCGCAACACCGGCGCCAATTTTAGCCGTCGGTTTCGCCACGGCTTTCCTGGCTGGGCTTTTCGCGTGCCGAGCCATGATTGGCATCGTTCGCAAAGGCAAACTCTGGTACTTTGCGGTGTATTGTGCTGTGGCCGGCGTCCTGGCCCTCCTTGCTTGAACCGACGACTCACCTTCGCCTCATCGCCTAACCCCTGCGCTTGACTTTCACAGAACTGCATTCCCGACAACCGGAACTTTCCGGATTTGCTGCGGGTAAAATGCTGCTGGTCACTAAGCCGCTTGGGTGGACCTCTTTTGATGTGGTCAATAAAGTGCGATTTGCGATCAAACATGCCCAAGCGGATGGATCCCGGATCAAGGTCGGGCACGCGGGCACGCTTGACCCGCTCGCTACCGGCCTGCTGATTCTGGCCACCGGCAAAGCAACCCGCCAATTGGAGACTTTTCAGGGGTTGGATAAGGTATATAGCGGAACCTTGAGGCTCGGGCAGACGACCCCGAGCTACGATGGGGAAACGCCCCCCACCCCCCCCGTCCCCACGGAGCACCTTGACCTGGACCGGGTGCGGGCAGCAGCCGAAACGCTGACCGGAGCGCTGGCGCAAATTCCCCCGGTGTACTCGGCCATTAAAACCGGCGGCAAGCCCAGCTACCGCGCGGCCCGCAAAGGCAATGCCCCCGAATTGCCGGCACGGAGCGTCCGCGTGGACCAGTTCCAGATTTTGGATCTGAAAGACGGCGACGCCCGCTTTGTGGTACACTGCAGCAAAGGCACCTACATTCGATCGCTGGTATACGATTTGGGGCAATTGCTGGGTGTGGGGGCCTGGATGACTTCTTTGCAGCGCGATGCCATCGGTCCGTACCTGCTCTGTGATGCCCGCGATATGGACCAGACGCTGGCCTATATTGCCTCTACCGCTTCTCTTGCCAAACCAAGCCCCGAAAGCCGGTCATGAAGATCTACCGCAGCGTCAGCGAGCTGCCCCCCCTCCCCCGACCCGTGGTCACTATTGGCACCTTTGATGGGGTGCACAAAGGCCATCAGCGCATCCTGACCAGGCTGCGCGAATTGGCCGCCGAAGCCGGCGGCACCAGCCTGATCGTGACCTTCCACCCGCACCCCCGCAGCATTATTCAACCCGACGGCGATCTGCGGATGCTCACCACGCTCGAAGAGCGTTTGGCCCTGCTGGCGCATTACGGGGCCGACGCTGTTTTGGTGGTGCCGTTTACGCGCGAATTTTCCGAAATCAGTGCGGAAGCGTATGTGCGCGAGTTTCTGATTCGCGGCATTCGGCCGCACACTCTGGTCATCGGGTACGATCATCGCTTTGGCCGGGATCGAAGCGGCAACATTGCGCTGTTGCGGAAGTTCGGCGAGCCGGAAGGGCTGCGCATTGTTGAAATTGACCCGCAGGAAGTGGACGATGTTGCGGTGAGTTCCACGCGCATTCGCAAAGCCCTGCTCAGCGGGCAAGTAGAAGCTGCCGAGCAGGGTTTAGGCCTGCCATACACGCTCAGCGGCGTGGTGGTCAAAGGCGAGCAAATTGGTCGTGAACTCGGCTACCCCACCGCCAATTTACGCGTGGATGATGCCAGCAAACTAGTGCCAGCCGATGGCATCTACTCCGTGCTGGTGGAGGCGCGGGGACAGCGCTTCGGTGGCATGTTGTCTATCGGATTTCGGCCAACTTTTGATGGCAAGCAGCGCAGCATTGAAGTCAACTTATTCGATTTTAACGGCGATCTGTACGGCGAAGACCTGCGCTTGCATTTTCTGGCTTACCTGCGTGGCGAAGCGCGTTTTCCCAATCGCGAAGCGCTGATAGCCGCCCTGGACCAAGACCGACTCAATAGCCTGGCACATCTTGCGGGGCGCGGTGGTGTTGCTCGAGTCAATTCGGCACCTTCTTCTTTGTAGCAGCGCTCAATCACCGCAACAACTTCCAAATCAACTCGCGGAGCAATTCGCCGGATTCTGTGCCGGCGTCATCTACTCCTTTGGAGCGCAGGTCGTATTGGAGCAGTTGCGCAAAACCTCTTTCCAACCGGGGAATGGGCCACGCGCTCGCTGCACTGCGGTAATCCTTGACAAAAAACGGATGTACCCCGAGCACCTGCGCCAGCTCCTTGTCGTTGGTCTGCCCGATGAAATGAACGGCGTAAACTTTGCTGAAAAAATTATACAAACTACCTACAATCATGACCAGCGGATGCTGCCGAATATTGGCACGCAGATTCTCTGCAATTTTCCAAACACGGGCGGTATCGTTTTTGAGCAAGGCATTCTGCAATTCAAAAACGTTGTACTCGCGCGAAATGCCGATGAATCGCTCCACATGCGCCGGCGTGATGGTGCTGCCAGGCTCCAGGTTGATCATCAGCTTTCGCAATTCGCCATCTATGCGCGATAAGTCGCTGCCGAGGTACTGCTCCATCAATTGGGCAGCAGCGGGCTGAATCTTGTAACCTGATTCGCTGACGTGCCCCTGCACCCAGGAGGCCACTTCATAATCGCGAATTTTCTTGGACTCAAAAACTATGCCGTGCTGGGCGATGGCTTTGTAAAGTCGGCGGTTGGCCGGCAGTTTTTTATACTTGTACACCAGCACCAATACCGTTGTGGGAACCGGTTTTTCGGCGTAGCTCTGGAGCTTATCCAGGTCGCGCAGTTGTTGCGCTTCGCGCACAACAATCAATTGATGCTCTGCAAACATGGGGTAGCGAAGCGCAGCATCGGTTATGGTTTGCGCGTCGCAATCCCTGCCATATAAAATAGTATGGTTAAAGCTTTTCTCGGCTTCAGTCAACACAAGCTCGTCAAAAAGCGCTTCGGCCTTGTCCAAATAAAAAGGCTCTTCGCCATGCAACAAGTACAGCGGTTTGAAGCGGCGTTTAAGCAGGTCGCCTCGGAGATTCTGGATCGTCATCAGAATTGCAGGTGCTTGACGGTATGCCCGCCGTTAATCAATTGCCGCAGCGACTCAATGCCGATGCTCAGGTGCTGATCGACATACTGCGCGGTGACTTTGAGATCGCTTTCGATGGTCTTTACGCCTTCCGGAATCATGGGCTGGTCAGAAACCAACAAGAGCGCGCCCGCCGGAATTTTATTGGCAAAGGCAGTGGTGAAAATGGTGGCTGTTTCCATGTCGATAGCCATGGCCCGAATGCGGCGGAGGTAGCGCTTAAACCGATCATCGTGCTCCCAAACCCGGCGGTTGGTCGTGTACACGGTGCCCGTCCAGTAATCGCGGTTCTGGTCGCGGATGGAGGTGGAAATGGCCTTTTGCAGCGCAAACGCCGGAAGCGCGGGCACTTCGGGCAACAGGTAATCGTTGGACGTTCCCTCACCGCGAATAGCCGCGATGGGAAGGATAAGATCACCGATGTTGTTCTTTTTTTTCAGGCCACCGCACTTGCCCAAAAACAGGACCGCTTTGGGCATGATTGCCGAGAGGAGGTCCATGGTGGTGGCAGCATTGGCACTGCCCATGCCAAAGTTAATGATGGTAATGCCGCCCGCAGTGGCGCTGGACATGGCCTTATCCCGCCCCCTGACAGACACGTCGTGCAAGGCCGCAAACTTTTCCACATAAGCCTGGAAATTAACCAGCATAATGTACTGGCTCATTTCTTCCAGCGACAAACCAGTATACCGGGGCAGCCAATTAGCGACGATTTCGGCTTTTGTTTTCATCCGTAAGGGCCAAGTTAGTTAATTTCCCAGTCCCGCTTTGACCTGTACGGGTCTACCATGAATATTGAGTTTCCTGCATACGAGTTTATCTGGCGCGAATCCGGCGGTGTCCGGATGATCCGCGATCCGCTGCGCCGCCGCTACGTAACCATTACGCCGGAAGAATGGGTGCGCCAACACCTGTTGCGCTACCTTCAGGAGGCTTGCCGCTACCCGGCGTCGCGTATTTCGGTTGAAAAAAAACTGACCCTGAACGGCATGACGCGCCGCGCCGATGCTGTGGTCTACGATCAGCAGGTCCGACCGTGGATGGTGGTAGAATGCAAGGCACCAGAGGTTGTGCTCAACCAGGCGGTTTTGGACCAGGCTGCCGGATACAACACTGTGCTCAAGGCCCCTTTTTTAGCCGTTTGCAACGGTACAGACTTGCTTCTGGCTCAGGTAGACTTCGTCCAGGGGGAACGGCGTTTTCTGGTGGGCTGGCCCAACTGGCCGGAAGCACCGGTTTGGGTGAAATAGCAGGTCGGGTTGCCCTTACACTCAAGGTACCAAAGGGCCCGATCAAGGGAAAATGCCCAGGGCCAGGTAGTCCATGGCCACCTTGTTTATGGCGTTGACAAAGGCTGCTGTGCGGAGGTCTTCTACCTTCTTGTTTTTGCGCCAGATTTCGCGGATCTGCTGGTAGGAACCCACCATGGTTTCTTCCAAACCGGAGCGCACCAGGTCAATCTCATCAGCACCGCGGGCTAACTTGGCGATTTCTTCTGGAGGTACCTGTTTGTTGGTCAACTTCTCCACCATTTTGATCATGGCTTCGGAGGAACTTTGATCAAAGCGCTTCTGCATCCGTCCGAAGCGAATGTGCGAGAGGTTCTTGAGCCATTCGAAATACGATACCGTGACACCGCCAGCATTCAGGTACATGTCGGGAATGATCATGATGCCGCGCTCGCGCATGATTTCGTTAGCTTCCGGCGTGACCGGGCCGTTGGCGGCTTCACCGACAATTTTGGCTTTGATCTGGCCTGCGTTGCCTTCGTGAATCACGCTTTCAATGGCGGCAGGGATGAGGATGTCGCAGGGCAATTCCAGCACCTTTTCGGTGGGCTTAATGTTTTTGGCACCGGGGAAATCCAACAGGGAACCGGTTTCCTTGCGGTGCTTGACGACCTGCTCGATGTCGAAGCCTTTGGGGTTGTGGATAGCCCCTTCGTATTCGCCCAAACCGACGATGATGGCGCCTGCTTCCTGGAAGAATTTAGCCGAATAGTAACCGACATTGCCCAAGCCTTGAATGACCACGCGCTTGCCTTCAATGCCCGTGCTCAACCCGAGCTGCTTCATGTCTTCAGCGTTGTCCATGGCTTCGCGCACTCCGTAGTACACACCCAGACCGGTGGCTTCTTTCCGGCCGTTGATGCCGTGTTGGTTAACCGGTTTGCCTGTAACACAGCCGTAAGCATCGATGTCGCCCTTGCTGAGGGTTAAGTAGGTATCCAGGATCCAGGCCATTTCCCGCTCACCTGTGCCGTAGTCCGGGGCAGGAACGTCAATGCCAGGACCGATGAAGTTTTTCTTGACCAATTCTGCGGTGTAGCGACGGGTAATGCGCTGCAACTGCGAAGTGGAGTAGTTTTTCGGGCTGATTTTGATGCCCCCCTTTGCTCCGCCAAACGGAACGTCTACAATCGCACATTTGTACGTCATCAGCGCGGCCAAAGCAGTGACTTCATCCTGATCCACATGAATGCTGTAGCGAATACCCCCTTTGGTAGGCAGACGGTGCTGGCTGTGCTGGACGCGGAAGGCTTCAATAACCTGGTAGTCGTTTCCGATTTTTACCGGAAAACGCATTTGGTAAACCGCATTCGGAACCTTGATCTGGTCCAAAAGCCCCTGAGGGTGTTTGGTGATCGGTGCCGCTTTGTCGAAGTAGTAGTCGACACTTTGATGAAAGGAGTATTTTGATTTCGCCGTGCTCATAGGAGGGTCATTTGGGCTGGGATGTAAGGAGGATTTTTCAGGATTTGTCGCGCTTGTGATGCTGATTCAGTCGGCGTTCCATCCGATTAATTTTTCGATCCAGGCTAATCAGGTAAGTGATCAAACCCAGAAGGATGATCAGAATAACCCCGACAACCACATAGATTTTACCAGAAGCACGCAAACCAGTGGCTTGATCCTGTTGCTGAGCCTGCATCAACAAGGGCATGCCGTAAATCAGCGCGAAACCAAGGATTTTTTTTGTGTTCATGAAGATGGGAAACTGGTCGCTACGCTTTTGGGAAGGACAAATCCAGGAGGTCTTCGTCGCGCTCCTGAAGGGTGCTTTCCACTGCTTTCATGCGCCAGCGAAGGCTGGAGATCCAAACTCCCAGCCCGGTATAACCCAATACAGCGGGGTAAAAAACCGCGCGCATCCGGTCGTCCAGATCGTAAGCTGAAAAGCCAGGATTTCCCCCACTGCCCGGGTGAAGAGAATCCACGCCGCTCATCCTGGGGAAAATGAAAATGAAAAAGATGAGCAAACTGTAGGCAAAGATGCTATAGACGGCTGACAAGCGGGCAGCCTTCTCGTGGTCATCGACAGAGCCGCGGAGAATGAAGTAGGCCAGGTAGATCAGCAAACCGATCATGGCCCCAAGCGTTTTGGGGTCAGAGAAAAGAAAAGCCCCCAGGCTTCCCCAGGTGTAATTGCCCCACAACATGCCAGTGGCAAAGCCCAACAACCCAAAAACAATAGAAACAACTGCCAGCGAAGAGGCTCGCTCGTCCCAGCGATCCGAACCGCTTACCAGGTACGCGATGCTGCAGCCTAGGGAACCCAGCAGCATCAGGATCATGGCAAACCAGAGCGGCACATGGAAATACAGGTTTCGGATGGTTTCTTCCAGGACCACGAGATCAGGCACCGGACCGAGCAATCCCTGGACAAACACATAGACCAACAGGACTATTGTTAAGACTTTCAGGCTTGCAGACCAAGAAATAGAGGCCATGGGGGGCGGCGTGCGGGCTAGTGAAATCGAGAGGAATCAGGGCTCGATTAATCGCGCCAAAGGTAAGGAAAAAGGACCATCGCAAAAGCCAACACAAGCACGTCGATCCCCGCCAACAGCAAGAGTCCTTGTCCGGGCGTCAAACCGGCTGAAGCCACATTCAAGGGCAATAAACTGAGCATGGAAAGCGCCGTAAGCAGCCGGATTACGGGAACCAAGACCGGAAAACCCAGTATAGCGACCAATGTCCCGGAATTGGACGCACCGGCGGCGATAGCCGAAACCATCGTAAAGACGAGCGAAAAGGCACCGCTGCCCAGGACAACTGTGGCCACAAAAAGCCAGGGCCGTTCTGGAGGGAAGCCCATCATGGCCGAAAAAAGCCCCAATCCAACAAGGGACAGGATCATCATCAAACAAAAATTATAAATAATTTTTGAAAGCATAACAGCCTCTGCCGATGCTACCGTATAGTAGTAGAGCTTACGCCCGTCGCTTTCCATCAAAAAACTCTTTGCCACAGCATTTGCCGCAGTAAACAGGACGGCCATCCAGAAAAGAAGCACCCAAACCCGGTCTTCTAATTGCTCAAACGTCAGGTAAATGAGCAAGATAACGGCAAGAAGGTACAGGGCAATTCCCCCGAGTGCGTATTTAAGCCGCCACTCCAAACGGGCTTCCTTAACGGTGAGAGCGAGTACTTGCTGAAAAAAGGATACAGGCATCGGGCAGGGAATCAGGCACCAACGGCACAAAGTTCGCACACGCATTGCCGGAAATGATGCACTTAGCCGCCCGTTGTCCTAAATTTATCGCAGGAACCTCGATCTATGTTTAAGAAAATTCTTGTTGCCAACCGGGGTGAAATTGCCCTGCGGGTCATGCGCACCGCCCGGGAAATGGGCATAAAAACCGTTGCCGTTTACTCCGAAGCCGACCGCAGCGCGCTGCACGTGCGTTTTGCAGACGAAGCCATTTGCCTCGGTCCTGCCGCTTCCAGCCAGAGCTACCTGCGCGGCGACAAAATCATTGCCGAATCGCTGCGCTTAGGGGTTGAAGCCATCCACCCCGGATACGGCTTCCTGAGCGAAAATGCGGCCTTTTGCCAGGCGGTTACCGATGCGGGACTGGTCTTCATCGGCCCGACCCCTCACGCCATCGAAATTATGGGCGACAAACTCGCTTCTAAACGGGCAGTAGCCGAGTACAACGTCCCGATGGTTCCCGGCACGCCGGGGGCGGTCAGCGATCCCGACGAGGCCCTGCGACTGGCAGCTGAAATCGGGTATCCGGTGCTGATCAAAGCTTCTGCGGGGGGCGGGGGAAAGGGCATGCGTGTGGTGGAGCGGCCACAAGACTTGAAAGCGGAGATGGCCCGGGCCTCCAGCGAGGCTGCCTCAGCCTTTGGAAACGGCGCGGTCTTTGTCGAAAAATTTGTGACCAAACCCCGCCACATTGAAGTGCAGGTGCTGGGCGATACCCAAGGGAATGTCGTTCATCTTTTTGAGCGGGAATGTTCCATTCAGCGCCGCCACCAAAAGGTGATTGAAGAAGCGCCATCGTCCATCCTGACTCCGGAGCTGCGCGCGGCCATGGGTGCCAGTGCCGTTGCCGTTGCCAAATCGGTGAATTACACGAGCGCAGGTACCGTAGAATTCCTTATGGACGCCGACCATAAGTATTATTTCCTGGAGATGAACACGCGTCTCCAGGTGGAGCATCCGGTAACCGAACTGATCACGGGCATTGACCTGGTGCGCGAACAAATTAATATCGCCGCCGGCAAGCCCATTTCTTTCCGCCAGCAAGATCTTCGCATTCACGGGCATGCCCTGGAATTGCGCGTTTACGCCGAAGACCCAACCAACCGTTTCCTTCCCGATGTGGGCACCTTGCACACCTACCGGCGCCCCCAGGGTCCCGGTATACGCCTGGACGACGGGTTTGAGGAAGGCATGGAAATTCCCATTCACTACGATCCCATGATCGCCAAGCTTTGCGCCTGGGGGGCAAACCGCGAGCAGGCCATTGACCGCATGTTGCGGGCCATTGCTGAGTACCGGATAAATGGCGTCAAAACCACGTTGGGTTTTGGTGCTTTCGCCATTGATTCGGTCCCCTTTCGTACGGGTGATTTTGACACTAAATTCGTGGAGCAGCATTTCGATCCTGAAAAACTGAAGCGCGACAACGCCGATGAAGCAGAAATCGCAGCGCTGCTCGCAGCCCGGCTGAACAGCCTACACCAGGTGACCCAAGGGGCTGCCTCCGCGCTAGCTCAACCCCGAACCGCCTGGCAATTGAACCGCAGTTGAGCAGCTCAACCTCACTCCCTTCGCCCTTTAAAACGAACGACCTATGAAAACGAACCGACATTTTTTTGGCTTATCGGAATTGGCACCTGGCAGAATCCCGGCCATTATAGCCCTTGTTCTGGTCTTCTTTTGCGGGGCAAAAGTGGATGCTCAAACGGTGGAATTCTCCGATGATTTTGAATCAGGCGCCGGGGCTTGGGTACTGACGGGAGGCTACGGCATCAGCACTGCCTTCAGTTATGCGGGAACCAGCAGCTTCACGGAAAGTCCGGTGGGTTTTTACGGCGATGGCATTACCGCCAGCGCAACCATGGCTACCGGAGCAGACCTGACCGGGGCACTGGATGCCAACCTGAGTTTCTGGGCCATTTACTCCATTGAAGCCGGTTTTGACTACACCTATGTAGAGGTTTCCGGCGACGGCGGTCCCTGGGTGTTGTTGGATGCCTTTGACGGTGAAGGACTACTGTCGCCCTGGGTACAGTATACTTATTCTCTCGGGGCCTTTGCTGGCAACAGCAACGTTAAAATCCGGTTCCGCTTTGTCAGCGACGGAGCCGTCAACTTTGATGGCATGTACGTGGATGATATAGAAATTACCAGTTCCAGCACGGACCTTGCAGTACCACTGATTTTGCACGATGGTCCTCTATTGTACGAAGGCAGTTCGGGCGATTTTCTGGTTAGTGCTAATCTGTTGGATCCCTCCGGGATTGCTACTACTGCACTGACCTACACTGTAGATGGAGGAACGCCTGCGGTGGTCGCTGGCTCTGCTGTGACCGGCACGGAATGGAGTTATACCATCCCCGAACAAGCTGCGGGAAGTTGGGTGAGCTATTCCCTTTCGGCCACCGATGCCTCTGCCGCGGCAAACGCGGGAACAACCGTTTCATTTAACTACATCGCTGGTAATTACATCGCATACGATAATACTGTTATTGATTTTGTTAACTCTTTCGGGCCTTCAGGTTTGAGCGGTGCCAATTCTACCGCCGTTCGAATCAGCCTGGCGGGAACTTCCGATCTGACCACGGTGTTGCTGCGCAACTACACCGATCCCACCCGACCCAACAACAACATCCTGGTGCACGTTTGGGATGACGCAGGAGGGGTTCCCGGTGCGGACTTGCTCACCCCTTTCTTCGTTACACCGGAAGCTTCGTTGGGCGCACCTAACCAAATGACCCGCGTTGACCTTCGTTCTTTCGCTTCGGCACTAAGTGGCCTTTCCGGCGATATCTGGATTGGCTTTGAAGTGCCCCTCGGAGAAGCCTGGGTCAGCCAGACCACGCCTGGCATCGCTGGGCGAACCGCCATCCAAAGCGCTGGGTTCTGGAGCCTGATCACCGATGACTACCACTTCAGGGCCATCACGACATTGCCCATAGGAGCGCCCGCTGCGAGCTTTAGTATCGACGCCAGTTCAGATCCGGAAGTGAGCTTCACCGATCTGAGCAGCAACAGCCCCACGGGATGGGCATGGACCTTCGGCGACGGCAGCACCAGTGCCGATCAGAACCCCGTTTATACTTACACAGCCAATGGCACCTTTTCTGTTTGCTTAACCGCCTCAAACGGCACGGGAGCTGACACGGAATGCCAAAACGTTGTCGTGACGGGTGTGGTGGTGGCACCAGTCGCCGACTTTGCCGCAGTGGTTGTTCTGGACTCCGCCAGCTTCAGCGATCTGAGCACCAACGCACCCATCAGTTGGGCCTGGACCTTTGGCGATGGCGCCGGCTCAACCTTGCAGAACCCGTCGCATAGTTATGCCGCGCTGGGCACCTACCCGGTTTGCCTCATCGCAAGTAATTCAGCGGGCAGCAGCGCAGAATCCTGCCAGAACGTGACCATTTCAGAATTGCCTTCAGGCATCAGCGGTCCCGTTGCACAGGCGGTTCAGTTGTTCCCCAACCCGGCCAATTCCGCCGTCTGGGTTACGCTTGCGGTGCCCTTGGGCGAAAGGGGTTTCGGTCAGTTGAGCGGCCTCGATGGGCGCATCCACCAACGGTTCGTCGTACCGGAAGGTCAGCGTGAATTCCAACTCCAGGTTCAGACCTTGCAACCCGGCTTGTACCTCCTGGACCTGTCTTCAGGTGCAGAACGCTGGAGTGGAAGGCTGCAAATTGTACGGTAGGCGCTAACGGTCGTTGCGCCAGTCGTCCATGTCGCGCCGGTCCTTTTTGGTGGGCCGGCCGGTTCCGCGCTCGCGAAGCGCCAGGGGAATGCTTTTGAGCGGGAGCAACTTGTCCAGCTCTTCCTGGGGCGTGAGGTCCTCCATGTACTCCGGCACGAGCGGGGGGCCAACGCGCTTTTCCAGCGGCTGGAGTACTCGGTAGCGGTGCGTAACCATGCCCTTTCGAACCGTGAGGATTTCGCCTCCGGAGACGAGCCGGGAGGGCTTTACGGCGATGTCGTCCTGCTTGACACGCGAGGTCCGGCAGGCCTCAGAAGCTAAACTCCTGGTTTTGTAAATGCGGACGGCCCAAAGCCATTGGTCAACCCGGCATTTCTTTTTGTCGTCGGTTAAGGGCTTGTCGCTGGATTTCTTGTCTGCTGCAGGCATGGCGAACAACAATGTTGTGCTGCAAAGGTAGCCCCGGGCATCCGGCCGTCAAGATCGGGGTGCCGATTGGAAAGTCCTGCTGCGCGGGGTATTTTTAAGAGCAATTGCTGGGAGGTCAACACAGCACCCGCCACTTCCTGTGGGGCCCTTTCCCCAAAACATAGCTTTTACTATCATGGCATCACCCTGGTTCCGCGAGGAACACCATTTGTTTCGGCAAAGCATTCGCGATTTTGTGGAAAAAGAAGTGGTCCCCAACGCTCCGCTTTGGGAAGGGCAGGGCTTCATCCCGCGGCAGGTTTGGGATCGGATGGGTGAACTCGGCTTTCTGGGCATCAACCACGAAGAGCGATTTGGAGGCATCGCCGCGGATTTCTTCTACTCGGTGGTGTACCTCGAAGAGCTGGCGCGCTCTACCATGGGCGGCTTCACCAGTGCGGTCAGCGTGCACCAATACATGGCAACGGCGCACATCGCGCGGGTGGGCTCTGCAGATTTGCAGGAGCGTTTTCTGAAACCGGCCATCACCGGCCAGAAATGGGGCGCACTGGGCATTTCAGAGCCGGGTGCAGGATCGGATGTCGCAGCCCTACGAACCACTGCCGTTCGCGACGGCGAGCACTATGTCATTAACGGCTCTAAAACTTTCATCACCAACGGGGTCAACGGCGATTTTGTCACGTTGGCCTGCAAGACGAAACCCGAAGCCGGGGCGGGGGGAATTAGCCTGATTGTCGTGGAGCAAGGCACGCCGGGTTTCCGCGCCAACAACCTGCACAAAATGGGCTGGCACAGCTCAGACACTGGAGAACTGGCCTTTGACGACGTGCGGGTTCCCGTGGCAAATCTAATCGGGCAAGAAAACCAGGGCTTCTACTACATCATGGACTCGTTCCAACTGGAACGGCTGGTGGCAGCGATACTGTCTATCGGCGGGGCGCGGCACGCCCTTGAAATTGCGCTGAAGTATTTGGATGAGCGTGAGGCCTTTGGCCGAAAACTCAATCGCTACCAGGTTTTGCGCCACCGAATGGTTGACCTGGCCACCGAGTTAGAAGCTGCCGAGCAGTTCGTTTACCACACCGCCTGGCTCTTTGAGCGCGGCGAATTTGCTGTGCGCCAGTGCTCCATGGCCAAGCTTCTCACTTCTGAATTAGGCCTCAAAATGGCCGATGCCTGCCTGCAGTGTTTCGGTGGTTACGGCTACATGGAAGAATACCCCATCGCCCGCATGTACCGCGACTCCCGCGCTGCGACCATCGTTGGCGGCACCTCGGAAATCATGCGCGAGATTGTGGGCAAAATGATGTTTGACGGGACCTCTTACCAACCTGCTTACGGGGGAAAGGAGACCGCTCCCGCAGCAACTTCTTTCAGCTCCCCGAGCGGCAGCAACTCCGCCCCCCCCCCGCCCAGCGCTCGCGAACTCATCCTGGGTTTGCCCAAGCGCTTTCGGCCGGAAAAAGCCAAAGCCGATCTGAATCGATCCTTCCACTTTGCCTTGCGAGGCGATGGTGGAGGGGAATTTACCGTGCATGTTCAGGCTGACGGCGTCGGGGTCAGCGAGGGGCTAAGCGGCGATGCCGATTGCTTGGTAGAAGCCGAAGCCAGCGATTATGCCAGCCTGGAACTGGGCCGGCTGGACCCTCAAACTGCGCTAATGAGCGGCAAGGTTCGCATCAGCGACCTGGGTGCTATGATGGCCTTTACGCCCCTGTTTACGCGTTGGTCATGAACCAGGAGCAAGGGAACGAAGCGAACCCAGCAGGCTCGCAAGAGCGCTATGACCAGGCAGCGCACGAGAGCACAACGCCAGCGCCACGCTCAGCCTCCGGCCCTTTGCAGGGCCTGCGCGTTTTGGACCTGAGCCGGCTTCTCCCCGCCCCTTTGGCCGGTATGCTGCTCGCAGACATGGGCGCTGACGTCATCAAAGTAGAACGGCCTTCAGAACCGGATTACGTGCGCCATTACCCGCCCTTCATTGACGGGCAATCCGCCTATTACCACGCGCTCAACCGAAGCAAACGCAGCCTGGCCCTGGACACCAAAAGCGCAGAAGGTCTGGAGCTGTTTTTTCAGCTCATCGAGCGCTCAGACATTGTTTTGGAATCGTTCCGGCCGGGTGTCCTCGACAAACTCGGTATGGGGTACACGACCGCCAGGCAGCGCAACCCGCGCATCATTTACGCCAGCGTGACGGGTTACGGGCAAAGCGGACCCTATGCGCAGCGCGCAGGACACGACCTCAACTACATGGGCTATGCCGGCTTGCTATCACTGACCGCAGATAGCCAAGGGCGGCCAATGCAGCCCGGTCTTCAAATTGCCGACATTGCGGGTGGCTCGTATGCGGTGTTGTCCGGCATTTTGGCGGCACTTTGGCACCGGGAGCGCACGGGCGAAGGGCAGCACGTCGATGTGGCAATGACCGAGGCAGTTCGCCTGCTTTCGGTGCTCCCTTCGGCAGAATGGGAAGCTACCGGGCAGCTTCCGGTTCCTGGAAAGGGTCCTTTGACCGGTGGACTAGCCACCTACGGATTATACCAATGCCGCGATGGCGGCTGGATGGCCCTTGGAGCCCTGGAGCCCAAATTCTGGACGCGCTTTTGCCAGGCCGCCGGCGTACCGGAATGGGGGGTTCGGATGCTGCCTGACCCGGAAACCCAACAAGCGTTGCGCCTGGACCTGGAACAATTATTTGCGGGTCGCGACCGTTCGGAATGGGTTCAGCTCGGCGCGGAGTCCGACTGCTGCCTTAGCCCGGTGCTTAATCTTGAGGAAGCCGAAAACAACGCTCATCTGGACGCCCTCAGAGGCGCAGAGGCTTGCAAAACTGACCCGCCGCTCGCGCTTCGCGGCGTGCCCCTTCCCTGGCGATTCAGCGCCAGCCCGGCAAAACCCCGACATTCAGCTCCAACTTTAGGTAAGGACACACAAGCCATTTTAAATGAGTTAGCTATACCAATGGAACTTCAAGAAAAATTGCGGCAAACCGGACAAATTCGCTGAGCCAAATCTACCCCTGAAGTACTCTTTTTGTCCCATTCCACCCCGGCTGCCTGTAACTTCCCGGCGTTCCGTCCGTTTCGGTGGTATGTAACACTATCTTCATGCTAATCCCCTCCTTAATCTTGCGTTTTCTCCCTCTTTCGCTGATCCTGGCCATGAGCTTTTGCCCAGGCTTCGCGCTACGAGCGGAGCATTACAGCGGCGTGTCGTCTATAGCCGGCCTGCCCTTCCCGGAAAAGGACCTGCCAGGGGTAAGCCTGAATCACGGCATTGTAGAACTCAAGGCATTGGACACCCTTGCGCATTATCGGTTGGTCCTGGACTTCAAGAACACCACCAGCGAGTACCAGGCCATGCAGATGATCACGCCGATGCGGTTTTACTTCAACGAGTTCCGCCCGGACCTGAGGGCCCCCATGCTGGAGCGTCTCGCTGACGTTTTCCCCACCGATTTCCTTGTCGCTAACCCCTACAGTGACACCCGCGCCGACTTGCAGGCCAACTTCGGCAAGCGCCTCTTCATCCGAAAGTTTGTCACCACCATGGATCTGGCTCGTCTGGGCATTGCCTGCCAGGCCGAAATTGCGGGAACACCGCTAAGTGCCAAAAAAATCTTCTTAGAGTTTCGCTGGGTAGAACCTGTCAAAGCTGAGTGGCAGGGAACAGGTCGTGTTCTGTGCATGGAAGTGCGGGTGCAGCACGAAGTTTTGATCAAGCCAGGCGAAAACCGCACAGTAGAAATGCGCCTGAAACTGCCCTCGTTGATTACGGGCAAAACCCTGCCCCAGCATTACGCTCCTTTCGAACTGGCTGGCCCAAGTCGCTGGGATGGCAGCATCAGCCAATTGTTTCTGGTCAACAACATTCACGAAGCTACGCTGGCCATTCCCGCCACGTTCGGCCACCGCCGTTTTCAGGAAGGCCTGGAGAACAGTGTCACCCTGATCGAAAACCTTAGCCCCCGCAATGGCGACCGCATTGCTTTTTACAACCGCAGCCCAGGAGACCCCGCGTGTGATGTCTCCACCAGCGAAGTGAGCTTTCCCTCTGCGGTGCGCAACATCAGCGCTTCGAGTTACCTGAATAGACCCAAAGAGTTTCCCAACCTGCAAGTGGAAGAGCGCTCTACGCTGCTTCTTACAAGTGAAATTCCGGAATACGAACACCTGAGCGGATTCGATTTGACACTGCTCGCCGCCGAAAGCCAAATTTCCAGCCTTCCGAACCCAGCGGCCCAGCGCATCACCTCCCTGCCCTGCAACCGCCCTGAAGGCCCGGCTATTTCCATTGATGGATACTGCCATCCGGTCTTCGCTTTTGACCTGGGTCCAGAGCAGGGTTTCCAAATGCAAACTGCCTGGTGCGAAGATGCCGCTGGTCCTGGCAAAGGCGAGTATCTCCGGTTTGAACTGACCCAGCCGGCACACGCCATGCACGTGCACAACGGGTACCAATTCAATGACGAGAAATACGCTGCTAACAACCGTTTGCGCACCTTCACCTTGAAATCCGAAGACGGGCGTTTCTCTAAAGTTTTGCCGGTTACCGACCTGCGCATTCTTAACTTATACGATCTGGATCTTCAGCCAGGCTTTTACACGTTGACCGTTGAAGGTACCTACGACGGGACCTCTCCCACTGCTTGCCTGTCCGCTTTGTACTTTGAATTCACCGTAACAGAGCCTTGGTTCCGCCAGAACTTCCGAAAGGCGACCAAGTAAACCCGGGGTCAGCCCTACCTTTGCCGGATAATGGAAATCCGGACTACACGCTCACCGCAGGGAATCGCGATCATCGGTTGCGGCAACATGGGCCTGACCTATGCCCGTTCTTTTCGCCAGTACGGTCTGTGCACTGCTGAGCAGTTGGTTTTGGTGGAAAAGAGCGCTGAACAACGCGCGCAGCCGGAGCTGCACCAACTCGGTCAGTTGCTCCACGGCCCGGGAGAGCGGCTGAGCCAATGCCAGATCGTGGTGCTGGCGGTAAAACCCCAGGACTTCGCTGCGCTGGCTCCGGAACTTTCGCCCTACCTGCATAGCGATCAGGTTCTGCTGTCCATCATGGCAGGCATTACCATGGCCCGCATCAGCGACAGCTTGGACAAGCGGCTCGTGGTGCGCGCGATGCCCAATTTGCCGGCGCGAATTGGCATGGGCATGACGGCTTTTGCCGCGCTACCGGAAGTGGATCGCGGTCATTTGCAACTAGCCCAAACGCTGCTCAACACTACCGGCCGCGCCGTTTACCTTCAAGACGAATCGCTGTTGGATGCGGTTACGGCCATCAGCGGCAGTGGCCCAGCTTACTTTTTCTACTTTGTGCAGGAAATGGTGCAGGCCGCTGTTGACATGGGCCTGGACGAAGCCACGGCACGAGTGCTGGTTAAGCAAACCATGTTGGGTTCTTACCACCTGCTCAACCAAAGTGAAGAAAGTCCGGCGGAGTTGATTCGCTCGGTCAGTTCGCGCGGAGGTACCACGGAAGCTGCTTTCCGCGCCTTTGCGGAAGGCCGTTTGGGCGAAGTACTTCGCAGCGGACTGCAGCGGGCAGAAGCCCGGGCCCGCGAATTGAGCGGTGGATTGTAGCGAGTTTACCCCGGCTATCAAATGGGCATTAATTCAAAAGTTGCTCTACCGCGAATTAGCGGTGGATTGTAGCGAATTTGCCCCCTTTAACGCTTGGGGATTAGCGCTTGCGGACTTTGGCTTCCTTCTTCAGATCATTCAGCGCATCGTCGGCGCTTTCGTTCATGACCTGTGCCTGGTGGTGGATGGACTCTTTGTGGATGGCCTGGAATACGTCTCTGACAAATTTATCAGTCAGGTTTTTGCGGCGGCCAAACTCGTGGCGGCTCTCAAGGATTTCATTCCAACGACCACGTTGCAGGATGGCCAGGTTGTTCTCCTTCTTGTACAGGCCAATTTCGCGCACAATATCCATGCGCTCGGCCAGCAATTCAATGATGTATTTATCAATGCGGTCAATGTTGCTGCGGCGGCTCTCCAACTCCGTAGAGGCAGATTCAGGCGGCGTTTCCTCGTGGCGGAAAATCAGCGACTCTATGATGTGCGCGTAGGCATCCGGCACCACCTGCTGCTGGGCATCAGAAAGGGCCTTGTCCGGATTAATGTGGCTTTCAATCATCAAGCCATCCAACCCAATGTCCATGGCCGTTTGGGAAACTTCCTGCAGCAGTTCGCGCGTGCCACAGATATGGCTGGGATCGCAAATGACCGGTAGGTCCGGGTAGCGGCGCTTCAATTCAATCGGAATTTCCCACTTAGGTCGGTTCCGGAATTTGGTTTTTTCGTAGGTGGAAAAACCGCGATGGATGGCGGCCAGGCGGGTAATTCCCACCCGATTGAGGCGCTCAAAAGCACCAATCCACAACTCCAGGTCGGGATTGACCGGGTTTTTGACCATGACCGGGATATCCACTCCGTGCAAGGCATCGCAAATCTCCTGAACCGCAAACGGGTTCACGGTGGTGCGGGCGCCAATCCAAAGCACATCCACACCGCTGCGGAGGGCTTCGTATACGTGTTTAACATTAGCCACCTCCACGCAAACGGGCAAATTGGTATCAAAACCGGCGTCTTTGAGCCATTTCAGGCCAACGGAGCCGACGCCTTCAAAATTGTTGGGGCGTGTTCTGGGCTTCCAAATGCCTGCGCGAAGCATATCCACGCGATGTTTGGCAAGACCGCGCGCGGTCTGCATCACCTGGTCTTCCGATTCAGCGGAACAGGGACCAGCAAAAAACACGGGGGTCTTCCAACCATAACCCCATTCTGACAAGGGGGTAATCTGCAATTCTACGCTCATGTTGCGGTTATTCTTAAGGTCTGTTGCTAGGTCTATTGCTAGGTCTGTTTCTAGGTCTATGCCGGGTTCATCAAACCCAATTGGTCAGGTTGTTCGCCAGGTTTACCTGCGCCATGAACCAGCGTGTAAAGTACGGATAATCAAAGGTATTTCAAACTCTGCGCCGTATTTATCCTAACGGAATTAGTAGCCCAGTGGTTACCCTATAAAGGTTTTTCCTGCTGGAAACGCCCCCAATAAGCTGAGCTCCGGCATCGAACGCGACAGCCAATCCTGAACGCTGGGCCACGGCATTCGTGCTTCGATGAAGAAGTCCAGGTGAAGCTGGTAGCGCCACCCTCCGTCCGGATCGGTGAGTGAATCCAGCCGTCGAAGTTTAATCCCTGCTTCGTTTAACTCGGCGAGCGCTTTGGCCAGCCCAGCCCAGCCGCCATCCGGGCGGCCGCTGAGCAAGATGCGCTCTGGTGTTTCTATGGCAGGTGCTTCTTTTTGGAGTACCAAAAACCGGGTTTGATTCCCGGTTCGGTCTTCTACGTTGGGTTGCAAGACCGCCAAACCAAATCGATCAATAGCAGCCTGTCCGGTTACCGCAGCCAGGGTCCGCTCCCCTCTTTCGGCAACCCTGCGCGCAGCATTGGCCGTGTCCGGAGCCTCGATGGCATTGATCCACGGGTGTTGATCAAGGAATCTGGAGACCTGCTTGAGCGCCATGGGGTGGGAATGCACTTCGCGCAGATCGGCGAGCGGCGTTCCCGCCAATCCAGCCAGATGCAGGTTGATAGAAAGCAGGATCTCGCGGGTTGCTTGCAAACCGGAAAGCCGCAACCGCTCTTGGTTGCCAGGCACCGGGCCGGCCAGCGAATTTTCCCAGGCCATGACCCCAAACTCCGCCCGACCTGATCTTACGTGATCGATCAGAACATCAAAGTTCTCGGACTCAAGAAGCGGAACGTCGCTTCCAAAATGATACCCGGCGGCCGCTCCGTGAAACGCCTCCCTTCGACCTAAAATGGCTACCTGCTGGTTTGTACTCATAAAATTTATAAATATAATAAGGTAATCATCATAGTGACGACCACAAGCAACAATATGGTCAGCCCACCACCGACTTTAAAGAAGTCAGAAAAGCGATAATTTCCGGGTCCATAGATTAACGTATTGGTCTGGTACCCAACCGGAGTAATGAAACTTGTGCTGGCGGCAAACATAATGGCCAACAGAAAAGCTTTGGGATCAACACCCATTTGATGAGCCAGCCCGATGCCGATTGGCGCTACCAAAATGGCTGTAGCGTTGTTGGACATGATGCTGGTCAACATGGATGTGAACATGAACAAAATAGCCACCACCCAAGTGGGGTTTGCTTGGCCCAGTAAGGCAAAAAGATTGTCGGAGATCAACGCAGCCGCGCCCGAGTTTTCAATGGCCAATCCAAGTGGAATGAGGCCTGCAAGCAAGAAAATGATCTTCCACTCCACACTGCGGTAGGCTTCGCGGATGGTAATGCACTCAAAAAGGAACATCAACACACAACCTGTCAGCGAAGTGACCAAAATGGGGGCCAGCCCAAGGGCAGCGGTTAACACAACCCCAGCGGTGATAAGCACAGAAAGAAAAAGTTTGCGCTTGTTGTAAACAGGTTTCTCAATCTCCGACATCGGAATAAAATCGAAGTTGCGCTTGAACCCTTTGAGCGATTCCTTTTTTACTTCCAGCAAAATATCATCTCCAAAGCGCAGGATCGTATCGCCAATCTTATTGCGCAAGTAGGTACCTCTGCGGCGGATAGCCAGCGGAACAGCTCCGTAAAGGGTCTTGAAATCGATTTCCCGAACCGTGCGGCGCACCAGCTTGGAGTTGGGGGCCACCACCACTTCCAGCAACATGGTTTCACCGGAAATGAGATCTTCATCGCCGAACTCTCCGCGCGATAAAATGGCCACGCCGGGCTGATCCTGTATAACCAGGATGTCGTCTACATTCACTTTGAGCAGAATCTGGTCACCCTCCCGAAGCACTTCCCGATGGGAAGGGAGCCACACGTTGCCATCCTTGTGGCTGACCTCCAAAATTTCGGCATCCAGGTCCACCTTTAAAAAGGTCTGGCTGATGTGCTGACCGGCCAACAAGGAACCTGGCGTAATGACAATTTCAGTCAGGTAATCTTTAAGCTCGTATTGATCGGTCAGGGAGTCATCTTGCGGACGATGACCGATCAGCCTGTCCCCGATTACGAACATGTAGATAGCAAAGGCAATGAGGCATGCTAATCCTATCAAGCTGAATTCAAAAATGCCAAAGCCCACTCCGCCGTTGGAATTGGCATAGATGTCACTAACCAGGATATTGGTTGAGGTGCCAATAACTGTGCATGTGCCCCCAACCATGGCCGCAAAAGACAAGGGCATCAAAAATTTGCCTGGGCTGTTGCGCGTAAATTTGGCAATCCGGAAAACGATGGGCATGAAAATGACCACCACTGCTGTGTTGTTGATAAAGGCTGATAATAGCCCGGAAACCACTAAAATGATGAAAAGTGCCCGATTGGCTGATTTGCCGATAATTTTAATGAGGTAACGCCCGAGCAAATTCACTGCGCCCGTTGTTTGTAATCCGGCGGAAAGGATCAGCAAGGCTAAAACAGTGATTGTAGCAGAATTGGAAAAGCCCGAAGTGCCCTCTTCAGGGGTAACCAGCCCCGTCAACATCAAGACCACCATGATGATCATCGCTACCAGGTCAATGGAGATGATTTCAGTGGCAAATAGGACGATTGCACCAAGAATAATCCCCAGAACGAGCATGATCTCCATCGACATGCGCGAAAGGTAAGAAGGGGCTTCCCCTACTCGGTAAACATTACCAAAAAAATTAATAAGAATGAAGGAGGAAGGCGGGCATGTTTCGAATCAGGGTTTGGCGCTGATTCTTCAAGTGCTCCGCAAAAACCGCAACAGGAGTGTCCTGATTGCGCTGCTTTTGGCAGCTTGCTGTGGTTTCTGGTTGGGCTGGCAACTTAGCCTTCCGGAAACCCTATGGGAAGGCGGCAACCTGTTTCTGGCAGGAGGCCTCATCGCCGCAATCGCCTTTGCTGGTATGGAACGCCTCAGGTATGACGCAAACCGTGAAGATTTTGAGCAACTGCTGACCAAAAGGCCCGAAAACCTGGTTTGGATCTACTACCTCAAAGTTGATATCCAACCCTTCGGTGTCCACGTCCGTCAGACAACCACCCTCTTCTTCTGGACCGAAAAGCAGAGTCACATCGCTTTGCGCGCTACAGAGGAGGAGAGCATTGCCATTATGAACGCGCTTCGGAACAGCTTGTCCCACACGAGTTTTGGGTACAGCCTGCAAAAAGAGCAGTTGTATCGGGCCGATCCAGGGTTATTACGGCGCTAAAAACCATTACCGATAAAATCACCATTAATAGTGAACCCGGCCTAAAACGCTCCCTATAGTTTTACCTCAGGATTTTCGATACTTCTGAGAGATGGGAAAGAATGGGCCGGCGGGATTATCCTGTCGGCCCAATTCTTTATACAGGTTTATAGTTGCAAGTAATTAAGATACTAACTCAAGAGGGTCAAGATAATTGGTTGAGGGCCAAAGGAAAGGCCAATTTATGCTTGCCTGATTTTGGCCAGCCTGTATATTTGGGTGTTTCACAAAGGAAACATTGCCCTTGAACCTAAATTTTGCCCCTGGTTTGTCCGCCACACCCCATCCTGTTGTAGAACAGGACATCCGAGAAGCCCACACCCTTCCAGCCTCATTTTACCGAAGCAAAGAGGCATATGACCTCCTTCTCCGGCATGGATTTGCTCCGTCCTGGCAATATGTTGGGCATGGTGCTGCTTTGGAGCAGGTGGATTGGTTCCCCTTCACGCTGTTGCCCGAAAGCCTGAATGAACCGCTTTTACTCAGCAGAAACGGCGAAGGCTGGAAATGCCTGTCCAATGTTTGCACCCACCGCGGGCATGTCATGCTCCACGAACCATGTCGGGGGGAGCGTATTCGCTGCCGTTACCACGGCCGAACCTTCGACCGGCAGGGTTGCTTAAAAAATGCCCCTGGATTTGAGAACGCTTTAAACTTTCCGGAGCCCGAAGATGATCTGCCCGAATTGCCGCTGGAGAAACTGGGGAGTTTGCTCTTTGCGCGGTTGCTTTCCACCCACCACCTGGCTGTTGACTTTAACACCTGGATGCAACCGGTTTTGGATCGGATTCCCACTGCCTTTTTAAACGATCTCCAGCCTTGGCCTGACCTGGATATTGACTATCCCGTTGGCGCTCACTGGGGGTTGTACTGCGACAATTACCTGGAGGGTTTTCACATCCCCTTTGTGCACCCAGCCCTCAATAAATTGTTGGATTTCAGTGCATACCGTACAGAATGTTATGCCCATGGAAGCTTGCAAACAGGTATTGCTAAACCCGGGGAACTTTGCTTTGACTATGGGGAACCGAATGTGGCTGCTTACTACTATTTCCTGTTTCCCAACCTGATGCTGAACTTCTATCCCTGGGGCCTGTCGCTCAATCTGGTGGAACCGCAAGGGCCAGATCGCTGCCTGGTTCGCTTTCGGACCTTTGTAGCAAGACCCGACCTCTTGGAACAAGCCTATAACATCGACGAGGTGCAGCGCGAGGACGAAGAGGTCGTGCATGCCGTTCAGCGGGGAGTGCAATCACACCTGTACCGCCGAGGGCGATTCTCCCCGGATCTGGAGGCAGGCGTCCATCAATTCCATCGCCAACTTGCCAGTGTGCTGGCGTTCTCGCAAACAGCAGGCGCAGTTTCAGAAAACTATCGGCCATGAAGCCGCAAAACGTGCCCCGAATTATCTCTGAAGGGATTATTCTAGCCTTCGTCCTGGCACCATTAGCCTACCTGGCCAGTATTTGGTCCAGCCTACCGGAGACCATTCCCATGCACTACAACCTGGCTGGAGAAGTGGATCGTTACGGCCTAAAAAAGAGAGTTGGATTCCCGTGATCATGGTAGCCCTGCCCATATATTTTATCCTTTTGGTGCTGCCCATGGTGGAAGAAAAAAGGCGTCAGGATGAGAATTGGCAGCGGTCCTTTTACCGGTTGCGCCTCTTCATGCAAGTTCGTTTGTCGGCAGTAGCCGCATGGATTGTCTACACGACGCAAAACCCCGGAAGTCTGGACCCGGCCCTTGGGCTTGGCGTAGCGCTGTGTGTCCTTTTTGCGGGATTCGGGCTGTTGACTCCGGCAGACGGCAAGGGCAATGCTCTGGCCATCCGCACGCCCTGGACGCGAAACAATCCCGCCTTAGCCAACAAAACACAGCGGTTTACCCGAACCGTTTGGGGGTTGGGGGGGCTGTTGGGCATACCCCTGGTGCTGCTGGTTCCATCTGCTGCACAATTGCCGGTTTCGCTGCTTTGGATGCTCTTTTTGGCTTTTTCGCCAGTGGCCTACAGTTGGAGCATTAGCCGCAAGCTCGCTTAAGGCGCGCAGACTGCGCGGCAGACTAAACGCGTGCAAGCGCCGAGACAGGTTCCGGAAAGCGACCAACCTGGTGGGCGACGAATTACGGGTATAGCTCTGGTTTCATCCATGTCCAAGGATCGGATTGCAGTAGGAAAATCAGTTTCCCCGGCGCCCCAAGCACGAAGCGACACATCCAGAATGGCTCCACCAGCACTGGCTTCCCGGACGCCAGCAGGTTCAGCCGGGAGCACCGCACAACTGGTGTTGATGCCCCCCACCCCCCCGCTCTCCACATGCTGGGCAGCCAACCAGCAAGGACCTTCCGCTGATAAGGCCACCCCCGTGGAATCCCCGGCATTGAGCGACAGTTCACGCATACTCCAGAGAGCTGCTCCTTCACGACCATCCTCCCCCGACCTCAAAAAAGCCGGATTAACCCAAGACAAAACACCGGAACCATCGGTCTGAAGCACCTGGCCAGGCAATCCATCGGTGGTGGGCAGGGTCAGCCAGATATTGGCCGAAAGCCCATCCGGGGCGCGAAGTCCAATGGAACTGGACCCTCCAGCAGCCAGTTCGCGAAAGCGAATTCCCCCCGATTGGCCGCTCAGTGTACCGAAGGGATATACGGTGGGACTTTTGTCTTCTTCTAATAAAAAAAGAAAATCTCCGGTATCGTTGAGGATGCCAAAGTCGGAACTGGCATTATCGGCATTGGCGTCCAGGTAGATTTCTACACTTCCATTGGCTACCAGATCAAAATTCTCGCCCGTGTAGAATTTGCGCGAATCGCCAGCAAGGGTGAAGTTTCCATTGAAGCGGCCATAGCCGTTGAAATCTCCAAAACCATCGGCGGTGGTGTTGCCCGCTTCCGTCACTTCAAAAACCACACTGCCCAAATCCGGACCGCTTTTCTTGACGCTGAACCGCTCTGACCCATCGTCGTTCGCGTCGAGTTTGAGCGAAATGCCCCCGTTGGAAAGCAAGTGCAGCACCGTGGCCGGGCTGCTCTGGTTGCCCATAAGCGTATCGCCATCCAGGCGAAGGTTTCCATTGACGTGGAGCTTTTCCTGCGGCAGCGGTTGGCCGATGCCCACGTTTTGCGACCAGACTGGCCGCGCCAGCGCCAAAACCGAGGCAAATAAAACATAGACCTGGAGCGCCATCGGTCTGGGCATCACAAGGGCTCGAAGACCTGGTCCACAGCCCGGGAGAAGTATCCGTTTCATCGAGCAAGTCTATTGCTGTTTAAACGCGCATTTGCCCAAAGCGCAAATCCATTTCGCCCGTGTGGAAAAAAAAACGAGACCTGGCCCAGCGCTGACCTAAATCAGGAAGCCCGCTTATAGGGAGCATCTAAATTGGCCCGGTTTTTGGCTAATCTTTCGGGAACTCATCTGACAATCATGAAAAAGTGGATTTTTTTGAGCCTGACTGCGCTGATAAGCACTGCCGTCATGGCTTCGGATGACTGGTCCGACAACCTCAACGAAACCGATCGGGAAGCCCTGGATGCCTTGGTGCTTTATCCCGCCGATGTTCGCCAGTCCATTTTGGTTGCCGGTACCAAACCCGAACTTTTGGTCCGTCTGGATCGCCTCCAAAAAGAATCGCAGGGCAACTTTGAAGCCGCCTTGCAATCGCTGGATCAGCAAGACCAGGAGGCTATTTGGGAGTTGACGCGCTATAGCGGATTGGTGGAGACCATGACCCGGTCCGGGAGCCCCTCTGCCGCAGAATTGCAGCGTATCGCCGCTGGATACGAAGAGGCCATTCGACCGAGTATTCTGGACCAGGGGCAGCGCAACTTCAATGTTCTTGCCGCAGTCAATGGCACCCAGAAATTAGCCGAACAGGGGTACAACGACCTCCTAGTCCCCTATCCAACAGACGTGCGCGGCGCTTTTAATCAACTGATCGGAATGCCGGAAGTGTTGGAAATTTTGACCAGCCACTTGAACTTAACGGTCCTGGTGAGCGACTTGTACAGCCGCGACCCGGCAGGCGTGAGTGCGCACCTGGATGCGCTGGCAATTGAAGCGGCCGCCCGACAGAAAGAAGCATTGGCCGACTGGCAGGCGCAATTGGAAAGCGACCCGCAAATGCGCACCGAGCTCGAATCGGCTGCGGCCATGTACGCCGAAGAACAGGGTTGGTCTGAAGAAGAATACACCCTTCCCCCGCAGGAAAGTACGACACGCGTAGAGGTGCGCTATGTATATGAGCCATATCCATACTGGTTTGGCTACCCCTACTGGCGCCCTAATCGCAGTTGGTACCCTTACCCTTGGTGGTACGATTGGGGCTTTTACTACGGCCCTAGAGGCTCGCTGTTCGTCTTTGGCATGCCCACCTATACGTTCTGGGGCTGGTACTACGGCAACCCATACCGCCACTACTACTACCCTCACCTCACCAACGGTTGTGTTACGTATTACAACAATCACCGTCGCACTGGGGTAGCGCTTAACGGTCCCACCCGCGAATTCATCCAGCGCAGCGAAGGCATCGCCGGCAAGGATTGGTTGGAGGTACAAGATGGCCGCGTGAACAAGATCCGGGATTACGGCAAGTTGGAAATGGATTATGCGGCTCAGAACGCCGTGGCTGACCGCCAGAAAACCCGGACCGAGTTGTTGCGGGAAAACCCTAAAAAATACCCGACTATTCAGGCTCCCAACGCCCAGACAATTGATCCTGACCGGCCTGGTGTGCGCCCAACTCCCGCAAAACCGGAGGTATCCCGACCATCTGCTAACGCGAGTGCCAACCCGGCAGACCCCGAGCGAAACCCGACCATCAGACCGGCACCAACTCTTGGAAAGCCCGCTCCATCCTCGCCACGACCTTCGCAACCAGAGGTTCGGCCTAATGCTCAACCTGCTGCACCGGACCGCGTGATCGAACGTCCGCAGGCTGAACCCAGCCACATGACGCGTCCGGAAGACTTGCACAAAGGAACCTGGAGCAGTCCCGAACCAAGCCGGGTTGCCCCTACTCCCGACCGGTCAGCACCTACTCCTATTAGAGCAGCGCCCGCACCTAACCGGGCAGCGCCCGCACCCTCCACGCCTCGCGGGGGAGTATCCAACCCTCCCCGAAGCAGCAACAAAGCCGAGCCGCGCAGCAGCAGTTCAATTCAAAGCCAATCGTCAAGCAGAATCAGTGCAGCTATCCGATCGTCCAATAGCGCCGGGGCGACAAATGCTTCGCGCGGCAGCTCAAGGCCGTAACACCAGGCTCACTAACCATCTACCTCCAACTCCGAAGCCGCCCTCTTTAAATGGGGGCGGTTTCCTGTTTCCGGAGGTTCCCTGTTTCCGGAGGCTCCCTGTTAGAAAGTTCCCTTTTTAGAGGTTCCCAACGGAGAGGTTCACTATTGGGTTGCTCCCTACTGACCAAGGGTCGATTTTACTTTGTTCTCCAGCGCCTCCATGGGGCAAAACTTGCCTTGAATGCCAACACCTTCGATGGTGCACCCCATGGGCTCTACCCGCGCCAAGGCGGGTGCATAGCCTTCCTGGTGCATGGCAATAGCCTCGCCGATGTAAAAGCGCTTGATTTTGCGCTGGTCGGAGGGTTTGTCGTCAATGGCGCCGCTGTACAACAAGCGGTACATACCATATTGCGATGTGTCACGCACAAGAACAAAGGCCTCCGGTGTTTTGCTGGCCCCGTAGCGCCGGGCCACTGCCTGGGTTTCGTCGTACAAGTAGGGGAAGTTAAAACCGGCGGTGTCTGCACGGGCCTGCATGTCTTTCAGGCTTTCGCCAAATTTCCGGTCGGCTTTGTTGGCGTTGATGGCCAGTAAAGGATAGCCCTGCGGGTCGTACTTGCGGGTCATCCAAACCAGTCGCTCCTGGTAGTCACCGGCGCAAGGGCAGTTGTTGCAGGTGAACACGACGATAAAGCCCTTGGCATTCGGGTAGTCACTCAGCGAAACAAAGCGGCCATCGATGTTTTGCAGCCGAAAGTCCTCCACGGCTTCGCCCAGTTTGTAGGGACGGATGGCATTGGCGCTGTCAGCCTGCACCGTTGTTTCGGTGGAAGGGCCCTCTTGGACCGGCAACATTTCTGGCGCACTTCCGGCTGTGTAAACAAATTGAGCCGAAAGGCCGACGCTAAAAAACAGGCCAAGGACGAGCGATAAATTGGCGATGGTGGAACGCATGTAAAAAAATGAAAACATCAGGAAACTGCCTGGCTGTAATTAATCAAATTTACACCCTTCGGGACTCAAACGCCACCCCCGCTAATCTATTCCAATTTTGCAGATGCCGCTGCCTCTGCCGGCTAAGGGGACATTGTACGCTTTGCCGTAGCGGCGGAACCGCCCAAATCCGCTGCTCACAATAGCCACGTCCGTGTCAAACACGGTTGGGGCTATGCGGTTCGTGCAGGGCTTTGGGTTGGTGGAGCAGGAACGGCAAAGGCATTCGGAGCGCTGAGGATCCCTCCAGATACGTCATGCCTAGCCAGGTGTCTTCCTTCCAGTCGCGCAGCTCGTCCACAACCCCATACCAGGGCCATCGGGCATTGGGCAGGTAGCGGATTTGCAGCACTGGCTTACCGTCTAGTGCAGAGGGCTGTTGCGACCAACGAAACGCCAAGGCAGGTCGGATGCCTTTGCGTCCTTTGAGCAGGTTGATGCCTTCGCCTCCGGCCAGGAAACGCTTCCCAGTCCAGCCAGGAAGGCCTAAAAGCGCCAGGCCGGGAGGTGCCACACCGCGCAACCATGCCGGTCCGGCCATCTGGGCGGCATAGTCTGCTTCCTGCGGTCTGGCAGGCGGGAGATTTTTGAACAGCTCGCGAAAATGGGCCAGACTTCCCTGAGCCTTCTTCAGTTTTTCCATATGCCTGTTCAAGATAAACAGCTTGTGTCCAGTTTGCCAAGTTTGAAAAAAATGAAGGCTTTGGTTTGCCTGCCCGCTGTACCTGAAAAAACAAAGCCTTCAGAATGCAAGCAAGTCTAGTCTATAAAACGAAGGCTTCCCTTTTGGGGAAGCCTTCGGTGAGAGCACGTGAAACGAGTGCTGTCGTCAATAACCCGTATTCTGTTGCAGGTTCGGGTTGGCGATAATGTCTGATGCGGGAATGGGGTACAAATTCAGGTATTCAGGAATGGAGGCGCCTTCCGGTGCTCCGCCTTTGTAGGACCAAACGTAGGAATCGCCCGTAAAGCGTCCAAAGCGAATCAGGTCCGTTCTGCGTCCAATTTCCCAATACAATTCGCGGCAGCGTTCGGCCAGAATGAAATCCAGATCGATTGATGCGACGTTGCCGGAAGCATTGCCATAAGCGCGCTCGCGGAGTTCGTTAACGTAATTGACACCTAAGCCAACATCGCCGCCGCCACGGAGCGCAGCTTCTGCATACATCAGGTATGCATCAGCCAAGCGGTAGAGCGGGAAGTCAGTATCAACAAAGTCTCCAACGGCATCCACACCTGGATTTCCGTCTTGATCAACGTTTTTGAATTTGGCCACCGCATACCCATCCGTGAAGAGTGCGATGTCGTTGATGTTTCGGGCTTGTCCGGTTTTTTCAAACAGGTAGCGGCCATCGCCAACGGAATCCACAAACTGGTCCACGAACTCGGGGGTGGCGCGCAGGCCTCCCCAGCCGGAATTGACACCATAGGGCTCCAATGGAATCGTTCCTCCGATAGAGGCATGCACCAGGTAGGTGGTGCCGCCATAAGTTTTGGTATTGTTGCCATCAAAAGCAACGGGAAAGATCATCTCGTTGCTCTGATTGTTGTCGGTCAGGAACAAATGCTCGTAGTTGGGTTCAAGCGAATACACCCCGGCGTCAATGACACGCTTGGCAAAGGTTGCGGCGTCGGCATAGCGGTTCTGGCCAACATAAACTTCCGCGTTCAGGTAAAGCTTGGCCAACGTCATCCATACGGCGGCTTTGTCTGCACGGGCGTAATCGTGGGTTCCCGGATCGCGAAGAAGATCGGAGGTAGCCAAAAGTTCGCTTTCTACCCAATCAAACAAATCGGCGCGAGTAATCTGCTCAGGAAGGAATGCTCCTGGAATGTCATCTTCCGTAACAAAAGGTACGTTACCGTATAAGTCCAGCGCATGATAATAACTCAGGGCGCGGAGGAAGCGAACTTCGTTGCGCATTTCCTGAATCATTTCCTTATCTGCGGTGGAGAATCCGCGCTCATCCATCTTGGCATCCGATGCCTGGCGAATGAATTCGTTGCACAGCGACAATTGGAAGAAGACGCGGTAGTACATGGCCTGGTTCCATTCGTTCAAGGCTGTTATGGTAACCCGGTTCAACTCGGGGATTCCCGGATCTTGCTCCCAGGCGCAAATGGCTTCGTCCGTAACCAAGGTTTGAAGGTTCCAAAGAACCCGCAAATAGCTGGAGAACCCTTCGTCAATGCCAGCAATGTCGCCCTGACCTGCAGGACCGTCATTGCCTGTTGTGGCCAAGCCTGCGTAAACTTTAGCAAGGACGTTAATGTAATTGGCTGGATCAGAATATACGACCTCAGCATTCAAACCGTATGGGGGTTCAAGATCCAGATCCTGAAAACAGGAACCCAGACTGAGGGCGAGACCCAGAAGCCCGGCGTAGAGCGGTGCTGTTCTAAGTTTCATAAGTTGGCTTTTTGGGAGGAAATTAGAGGCGGAGATTCAAATTAAGGGAGTATACCCGGGGACGAGGATAGATCGTGTTGTCTATTCCACCAGCTACTTCGGGATCGAGACCCGAATAGCCGGTAATCACGAAGGCGTTCTGAACAATAGCGTTGAGGCTAAGGCCAATGTTGCTATTTCCCAGATTACCGAAGTTATACCCTACAAAGATGTTATCCATCCTGGCGTAGGAAGCATTTTCAATGTAGTGGTCAGAGAGCAATTCTACCCCTTTGAAGTTAGTTTCATAATAGGCCGTGCTCAGGTTGTTCAGCGTATTGGGGCCAAAGGCACCATCTCGGAAAGAACGCTGTGAAGCGACGTTGTTGTACAGGTAGTTGCCGATTTCAGCACGCATCGTGAATCCAGCTGTCCACTTCTTGACGCGCAGGTTGGCATACAAGCCAGCGAAAACATCGGGCTGAGGATTCTCGGTGCGGATGCGGTCATCGGCCGTGATATTGCCGTCGCCATTCTGGTCCACATAGCCGAAAATGCCGTTGGCAACGTCATTTTCAATCGGATTGCCGTTGTCGTCGTAGAGCTGCTCGAAGGCATAAAAGGTAAACGGCGCAAAACCCACCGTGTGAATTTGAATGGTGTTACCAACTCCACCGGCTACCCCACCCACCAGGACACCCGGGTTTTCCGGATCAGGAACCAGGCTCAGATTGGTGATTTCAGTAACATTCCAAGTGGCGTTAGCGCCAATTTCGAGACTAATGTCATCCTTGTCGATAGCCAGGTAACCCAGCATCAATTCAAGACCTGTGTTTTCCAAGCTGCCAACGTTGGTCAGGATCTGGTTAGTAAAGTTGGTACCTGCCGGAACCGGTACGGTGGCGAGCAAGTCTTCCGTAACCTTTTTGTAGAAGTCCAAACTGCCGTAGAAGCGGTTGTTGTTGAAACCAAAGTCCAAACCAACATTCCAGGAAGTGGTTTCTTCCCACTTGATGCTGGCGTCATAGCCATCCGGACGAAGCACGGTGTAGAATATGTCACCAAACTGGTAGGCGGCCGTTCCTGTGCCCTGTGAGTAATTGGCAATGTAGGGATAATCGTTAAAGATGTCCTGCTGACCAGTTACCCCCCAACCCAAGCGGAGTTTCAGGTTACTCAGGTTTTGTGAACCCTTTAGAAAGCTTTCTTCGCTGATGCGCCAGGCTGCTGCCACTGAGGGAAACAAGCCGTTTCGGTTATCCGGGCTAAAGCGCGAAGAGGCGTCGTTCCGCAGGGTGGCCGTTAACAGGTAACGCTCCTTGAGGGTGTAGTTAAGACGGCCAAAGAACGAAATGAGGGTGTTCTCCGTCTCAAAGGGGAAGGGGTCCGCTACGTTGACTGTGTCGCCCGCTACGTTGACATCCGGGAAAGCCGGACTGAAGGTGAACCAGTTTTGGTAGCTGTAGCCACCCGTGGCATCAATTTTATGGATGCCAAAAGTCTTGGCGTAGTTGAGGTAGAATTCCAACAACTGGTTATTCTTCTCCTGCTCGTATTGGTTGTCTACGCCGCCGCGGTTAAAGTTCGAAGCGGCTTCTGCGGGTACAAAAACGTTTCCGCTTGAACGGCTAAAGTCACCCCCTACGTTCAGGTTTGCCCGCAGTTCAGGGAGGAAATGGAATTTGTAATCCACCGCGACGTTGCCCAGAAAACGGTAAACATTCGACTCGTCGTCGCGTTGGTACAACAAGCCAAGCGGGTTGCGAGCAGCCAATACGTTAGGTAGTCCTCCGGCAGTCACCCACTCCCCGTACCCCCCGTACAATTCAGAAACGGAGTAGCCTCCGGATATTTCATCGCCTGTGTTTACCAATTGTGTGGGATCAAAACCCACAGCAGAGCCGATCGCTCCCTGGTCTGCAAAGAAGTTATTGGTATAAGAAAACTTGCCGTTGACGTCAAAAGAAAGGTGATCGTCGAAGAACTTGGGGTTGAGGTTGAGCGTTGCTCCGTAGCGATCAAGGGCTGAACGCTGCAGGATGCCGTCCTCGCTGTAGTATTCCAAGCCTAATCGGTAGGGAAGGTTTTTGAGTCCGCCAGTGAAGGAAATGTCGTTGTTGGTGGCAAAACCAAGGCGATAGATTTCCTTCTGCCAATCGGTGCTGGCCTCTCCTAACAAACCTTTCTGCGCATCAGTGCCAAACTCGTTGACAAACGCCCGGTATTGATCAGCAGTCATGATGTCGGTGTACTGAGCAATGGCCGTAACTGCGTTGTTGGAACTAAAGCCGACCTGAAAATCACCCCCGGCTTTTCCTTTTTTTGTGGTGATCAACAACACGCCGTTGGCAGCGCGAGAGCCATAAATGGCCGCAGCGGATGCGTCTTTAAGCAACGTGATGCTTTCGATATCATCCGGGTTGATGAGGTTCAGTGCATTGGCTGAGCCGGCAATCCCGTCATTATCTACAGGGACACCGTCAATGACAATGAGCGGATCGTTGGATGCGTTCAAAGAGCTGCCCCCGCGAACGCGGATCCTGCTGCCTGAGCCCGGAGCTCCACCGTTGGAGGTGATCTGAACACCAGCCACCTTACCCGTGATCAACTGCTCGGCGGTGTTGACGTTACCTGTGAGGAAATCCTCCGTGGTAAGTTGAGTGACCGCGCCAGTAAGGTCCTTGGTTTGCGTGGTACCGTAACCGACAACGACTGCTTCGTTCAGAAGCAAGACATTCTCCGCCAGGGTCATGTTAACAATGAGGGTTTGACCGCCCTCCAGGGTGACCTGGCGAGAGTTTTTCACGTACCCCACATAAGTAAACTTGATATTGTAGGTGCCGGCGGGGATGTTGTTGACCCGGTAGCTGCCGTCAAGGTCAGTAATGCCACCGATCGTCGTTCCCTCCAGCAAAACGGTGGCCCCAATGAGCCCCTCTCCGCTTTCGTCTGTGATTTTACCCGTTAGGGTAGCCTGTTGCGCCCATGCCAAAGCAGGCAGGAGCAGCAGGCAAAGGATCGAAACTAATGTTTTGATTCTCAGGTAATTGTGATTCATTGCAAAGTTTTTGGGCTGAATAGTTCGGGATTGACCCTTTTAGCGATGGAGTTCTGAGTAGCCGAGAGCGGAAAGAAAAGTGCACTCTTAGTGTCGAAAGTACACATTCGCGGGGGTAAAATTACAGCTTTCATATCGCAGCGCAAAAGAGCATAGATTGATGAAAATCTTGCCCAAGGTGACGCGGGCCCTTAGCCCGAAAGGCTGTTAACTTTAACCCCGATGCTCTCCCGATTGCTCCACTATGGGCTGATTCTTCCCCTCTCCAATTTGCCATTTTGGGTGTTGTACCGATTGTCCGATATTGGATATTATATTATATATTATATTATCAGGTACAGGCGAAAGGTGGTTTTTGGCAATTTGCAACGTTCGTTCCCGAATTACACCACTGCGCAGATCCAACGCCTTGCAAAGTTGTACTACCGCCACCTTTGCGATCTGGGGGTGGAAAGTCTAAAGATTTTCAGCATCAGCATTGAAGAAGCCATAGTCCGCAACCGAATTGTGAACCCGGAGGTAGCCGCGCGGTTTTTTGACCAAGGCCGAAGTATTATTTTCTCCGCAGGGCACTACAACAATTGGGAACTGTGCGTTCTGGCGTCCGATGCACAATTGAAACATAAATCAATAGGTGTTTATACGCAAATTAGAAACGAATATTTTGAAAAAGTAATGCGAGTGACCCGCGGCCGCTACGGCATGGAACTTGTGACCAAAAAAGAGATCAAAGCCTTTCACGAAAAGAACCGCCACCGGCTAACGGCCACTATTCTGGCTAACGATCAGGCCCCATCGCCCTCTACCAAGCGAGCGTACCGGATGATGTTCCTCAACCAAGAAACGGATGTTATGTACGGCACTGAAAAATTTGCCCGCGAATATGACTATCCCGTAGTTTTTGCAGCCATCAGGAAAGTCCGAAGGGGTTGGTATGAAACGCGGCTGCAAGTTATGGAAGAGCATCCGGGCACCACCCCTTATGGCGACATCACCGAGCGCATGACGCGCCTAATTGAAGCACAGATTCTGGAGGAACCGCAATATTGGCTATGGTCGCACAAGCGCTGGAAGAAGCGGAATTATGCCGTTGATCGGGACAAATCGCTTGAACCGGATTCCTAACCCCTTACGCCACTTACGGTCATTCGCCAGCCGGGAAAAACACGGCTTATGCCATTCATCGCTTGCTGTTTCCATCCCGAAGCGGGTTTTGCCAGCGGGGCAAGGGCTGCCGTTGCCCGGGCGGCGGTTAGTGCCTTGCCGGTGGCAGAAGGCGCACTAGTAGCTGTTGACGATGCCGTTGCCTGTGGAGACGGGGCCATTCCCCCGCCGTTGCGGCCGTTGAGTATGTTGACCAAAAACTGCGGGTAAAAGAGGCTCAGCTGCACGTCGCGGAAACCTGCGCGCTCCAATTCCCGGATTAGCACCTGAGGCGTAAAATGGTTGAGGTGTCGCGGCAGGTCGTGGCTCAGGCGGCGGCGCTCCGGGTTGCCGCGCATGTCGAACGAAGTCAAGTTGGGGACCTCCGCCACAAACACACCACCGTTGCGCAGCAATTCGCGGCTGCGCGTCATGACAAAATGCGGATCGGGCACATGCTCCAGGGTCTGGTACATGCAAATAACATCGTACGGACCCTGCCCGGGAAAATCTTCTAAAGTGCCGTGATGAATGGTCAATCCTAAATGTTGACGGCCGATGGCTATGGCATCCGCCGAAATTTCAACACCCTCTACTTCCCAGCCCCGATCTTGGAGAGTCTGCAAAAAGAAGCCGCGCGCGCAGCCCAGTTCCAGAAGTTTACCTCTGCCGCTGACCCTGCCCTCCACATCCTCGATCCGGTTCTGGTAGCCCTCGCCGGACTCCATGCGGATGCTGCCATCCGGGTTGTAAAACTTGAGCCGGTGCCGCTCGTCGTTGAAATAGCTTTCCTCGTAATACCGGGGAAGGGACGCCATCGTTGGGCGGGGATTCGTGTAACAAAACCCGCAGTTGCTGCACCGCACGATGGTCCACTGCCCTTCGCGAACATGAACGCTGCTCTGCTTGCTTTGGCAAAAACAACAACCAATGGATTCAGTGTCTGCCAAAAATGGCTGGGTGGCGGCAGGTTCCATGGGGCAAAAATAGGGTTTGCAAGGCCGAAAAGAGCGAAACTTGCCGTCTTAGCGGACAATGCGGAAGCTTCTGTGAAGGCGTTAGACGATAAAATAGGACATGGGAAAAACGAACATCTAACCCCGCTATCGCCAATATGAGGGCATTATGGGCATTTTGGAGGGTGATTGGGCTTCACTCGGCCACCTGCCAAGTATGCTTTCCTCGTTTCAGTTCCTCTTTTCTGTTCCTCTTTTCTGTTCCTCTTTTCTGTTCCTCTTTTCTGTTCCTCGTTTCAGTTCCTCTTTTCTGCAAGAAGTAAGGTTAGCCAAAAGTCTGCTGGACCATGCAATCCAGTGCATCCTGATTAATCCGGAAACCTTCATCTTCGAGGTGAACGGCTTGACCTTATGCTGCCGGCCCCGTCAGGCGAAGATCTTGTAATTCTTCACGGCATCCAAGGCAACATTGGGCTTGATGGCTGCGCTGAATATGCGCTGGGGTTGCTTAATTTTCGGATAATTAAAATAATTTTATATATTAACCTGTGACACAGGTTTGTTAGACTGTTGCATTAATCCCGAAGACAGCGGACCGAGTTACCGGTTTGCTTAAAGGCGCTGGAGCGGGTGGCAAATTCGTCGGAGTAGACCACCTCCAGGTACCAGGCGTTGGCGGCCGAGTACTCACTCGAGCTCCACCAGCAGCCATAGACCCCTTGATCGTAGTAGTCACCATCGCCGTAGTAGCGGAAGCCACCGGGAAGGGCGGAAAACCCGCTGCTGTTCGTAGCAGCAAAATTGGGGCTCTCCCATAGGCCCGTGCCTTCGAAGAGCGTGCCCGTAGTCTTCATTGCACCCCCGGCAACAGTTGTTCCTCCCAGAAAGTCCGTTAACTGCGTCCACTCACCATTCGTGGGTACATGCCAACCTGTGGGACACAATCCTCGTGGGTCCACTATAGTAAACCAATTGTACAACAGACCATATATGCCTTTGTTGGCCGGCACATCGTTATAGACCGCAGAGGCGCCGCTGGTTGTGGCTATCCAGGCGCCGTCGCTTAACCCCGTCGGAATTGCATCCCCATTTCGATAACGCTCCACCTTCAGGTTCTCCGACGTCCAGCACTGGGTACCAATCTGTACGGTTGGGTATACATTGCCGTCTATGTCCGTGACGGTAGCAGGGCAGGAACTCCCACTGCCTACCGTGAAGTTGGCCACGGCACTAATGAGCGTTAAACTATATGGTGGTATAATGCTGCACGCCGCTTGAACTTGCCAGGTATAGACACCAGGGGATAAGACGGCATCAGGTATTAAGTATTGATCTAAACCACCACCAATCAGCCGTCTGGTTACATTGGCTCCAGATGGGGTTGTGGCTTTGATCTGCCATCCATCACTTGTGGGTACCTTATCCCATTCAAGAAGTACACCAACTCCAGGAGTATAGGTAGAACTCAGTCCAGATGGTGTAACGAATGGATCACATGGCTGTGCTTGGAGAGCAGTTGGAAGCATCGCAATATTCATTACGACACTAATCCCTGTAGCTAGATAATGCTGTTTCATTGCAAGCTTAGCGTTTTTAAGGGTTTTCGCAAGACTTCTAAAATACGGTAATATGGTAACTCTTCAAAATACTATTAGAATTTAATATGCTTTTGGCTTAAACATCCAGCTTAGTTAACCTCCATGCATCCTGCTTTGGTTCATGGGATTTGCCGCCTCTGAGTAGGTCAGGTGAAATGCAATTTTTAATAAAGCCTTACAAATCAAGTATTTAGGATAACCCAGCCAAGCATGCGTCCTCGGCAAAGTGCATTGCTGCCGTATAGATAGCCATTGGGGAGCTCCCCCCCTACCCCCGATACACGTGTTCATTGTGCCACTCAATGTATTGAGCATGCGGTTGGTTCAGCGCAGTCACCGGCAAAATTTTCAACGATTGACCGTGATAGTGGTAGTATTCCCGGCCATTTTCAAACTCTTCTTTAATCCTACTACTTACTTCAACACGGTAATTGCTGGTAAAAGTTAAATAGCCACAATCATACAGTTTGTGCATGTCTGCTCTCAGTAAAATACCATTAGAAATCTTATGGGGGCCAGATTCGGAATAGGATTTTATATGGGCTGCTTCTAACACAGGCAGCGTCTTCTCACCAGTAATAGCGCATTTGCGCTGGTACGCATCCGTCAACTGCACTCTGAACGCCCCTTGCCCTATTCGAACCTTGGTTAGGTATCGTCGAGCGTATTCTGTTGTTGGATCTTCTACAACCATGCTGTCTTTGGAAACCAGCAATTGGTCGAATAATGCGGTTCGGTTAAGCGTTGCCTCTACTTGCTGCCAGAGTGCCGCGCCTTCATCGGTTAAGGTATCGTAAGATTTGCCTGAAACAATGCTTTTACCCCATCCGGGAGGTGCGGGAATCCAGTCTTCACGTTTAAAAAATATAGGGTCCGTTAATACGATACACCCAATGTTGGGATTGACTTCGTAGCTGTTTTTTGCCAGGCGGTATTTCAAAATTTTGGTTCGAAAAGCCCGGTAATCTTTCACACCATTCCTGGTACCAAAAATGTTCCAGGCAATATCAAGCGGCAGAATGCTGTGTGAGGAAAAAAAACCAATTCCCCCAATGGCATGGTATGGAGCCCTGAGCTTTAAAAGGAAAGGTTCACCGGGCTGAAGCACCTTAAATGGCGTATTGCCTCCGGGCTGCCAGAAGTTAATATCCTCATGATCTCCAAGGGATAGGTTGGCATACCATTCATAATCGGTGACTCCGGCGTAGAATTTCATGGGAATCAGGCAAAGCAAGGCTCATTTATCGGCTAAAAATCGGTTCAATCAAAGCCAGAAAGCAAACAGAACATTCAATTGCCGCAAAATTGAACGTTTTTGGGCATAAATATTCAAATGGCCACGGCAAATTAAAGCTCCCCCCCTACCCATCTTTCAAACACCTCACCGAGAAACCATTGTTATCGTTGCCCACCGAGCGGGTGGCGGATTCCTTGTCGTGGTCCAGGCCGCGGTAGTAGACGGTCAGGGTAGTCGATGGGGTGCTCGTCCACCAATAGCCGAAGAATTGTAGCCATTGGTAGTTCCCTGGGGCACCGCGGAGACCGCCGGGCAGACCGTTGAAACCGCTGGCGTTTGTGGCGCCGATATTTGGGTTAACCCAGGGCCCGGTGCCCAAATCCAGCGTGCCGGGTACTTTCATGCTGCCACCGGCAACAGCTTCGCCACCGAGCGTATCGGTGAGTACGGTCCATTCGGCATCGCTCGGGACATGCCAGCCGGCGGGACAAATTGCCCGGACATCGGCAACCGCAAAACTGTTGTACAACCGGCCGTACAGGGCCACATTGGCGGGATCATTGTTGTACAAGGCCATCGCGCCAAAGGACGTGGTGCTCCAATCGGCATCTGACAATCCGGTGGGTATCACGGTCCCGTCGCGGTACTGGGTGGCTTGCAGGTTTTCCGCCATCCAACATTGGCCGCCAATGCTGACGGTGGGGTAAACATTGCCTTCCACATCGTTGACACTGGCCGGACAGGCAGAAACCCCGCCCACTAAAAAGCTGGCTGGAGCAGAAATCGGCGTTAGGTCGAAGGGGCTTGTGGCGCTGCACGCGGCCTGTACGCGCCATTGATAAGTTCCCGGCTCCAGCAGCGCTTCTACTACCGAAATCCGGTCGCGCTCTACCCCCGCAATCCGGCGGTTGATGTTGGATCCGCCGGGCGACAGCGCCTGCACCTGAACGCCCGCACTGCCGGGTACAGGATCCCAGCGCAGCAAGACTCCGGTTCCAGGAACCACGGTCGCGGTTAGGTTGATTGGTGGGTTCGTCGGGTCGCAGACCTGGGCTGAGGCCAGGTTAGTCAATAAACCAAGTCCTGCAGTCAGGAAGGCACCAAGTAGGTTGTTGCTTCTCATCCGTGTTTTCTGTTCAAATGAATAGTGAGACGAAAAGCACAGGCAAGAAACAGGCCAATTCAGAGGACAGAAAAAAAGTCCTAAACGCTCCGCTCAGGAATTCCTCCCCTTCAATCCTGCACACAACGAACCGAATACCCTTCGCGCTTCAGGAAATCAAAACGGGACGTGGCATTGGAGGCATACTGGAGATCCTGGTAGTAGGCGCGGCTGGAGTTAAAAGCAGTTGCGACCCAGAAGTAGCCGTAGAAAGACAAAACGTTATAGCCACCTGAAGCAAGTCGGCTTCCGGCAGGCTGTCCTGAAAATCCCGAGATATTGGTGGCTCCGGTATTAGGATTGGCCCAAATACCTGTACCGTTGGTTAAATCACCGACAGTTTTCATTTTGCCGCCTGCTGCGCTCGCTCCGCCCAAAAAATCGGTCAGCGTTGTGTACTCTACATCGGTCGGAAGATGCCATCCCGCAGGACAAAGTCCGCGCAAATCAGTAGCGGCATACCAGTTGTACAACATCCCGTAAGTGGAAACATTCGCTTCCAGACCATCCGGATAGGCTGCCCCTCCAACAAGCAGCGTGGACCAAGTGGTATTAATCAATTCTGATAGAATGGAATCGCCGTCCTGATAATGCCTTGTTTTTAAATTTTCCTGCATCCAACACTGCGTGCCAATGGCCACAACCGGATATATGTTTCCATCGACATCCGTGGCCGTACCTGGGCAAGCAAAAGGTGCCGCCACAGTAAAAGTATCAACCCCTGAAATTGGCGTTACGGAATAAGGGGGAATGGCGCTGCATGCCGCTTGCACCTGCCAGGTATAATCGCCGGGGGTTAGCAGTGCTTCGGGAACCAAAAACTGATCGCGCTCAAACCCAACGATGCGACGGGTAACCGCGGCCCCGGAAGGCGCAGTAGCCCGAATTTGTACGCCAAAACTTCATTCAACAGCTTCCCACTGCAGCAGTGCGCCCGTTCCTGACGTGAACGTCGAGGTGAGGTTTTGTGGAGGATTAGCAGGATTGCAAGGCTGGGCATTGATCCGGAAGGTACCAATTAAGGCCAAGCCGGAGAAAAGGATAAGGGAAACAGAGCGCATGACTTTTTTTTTAAGGTATCGCAGGACCAGACAGCCTCACAAAATGGCCAAGATTTTGGAAATTTCCAATAATTAACTTAAAATTATAAATAATATGCTTACGAAAAAATAGCACTTGACACCGTGGGCCCCCAACAAAAAACCCCCGTCTTTTCAGACAAGGGTTTCTTCGTAGCGCCGGCAGGACTCGAACCTGCGACCTCCGGGTTATGAGCCCGACGAGCTACCAACTGCTCTACAGCGCGATGTGGAGTGCAAAGGTAGCACAATAATCCAGAATATGAGCAACAGCGGGTAAAAATATCGAACAATGGACAGGGTTCTCCCACCTTTTTAATCGATGTACAACACCCCAACAGAATACGCCGGAACGCTGCCTTCCGCGCGGCTGATCTGGACGGTCTCCGGCTCTCCTAAAATGTCTTCGCTCTGGAGAAAGTGCACTTCGCCCGAAAAAGGAAGCTTGAACGACGCCGAGGAGCGGTTGTAGTACACGATGGCCTGTCCGTTAAGGCCCTGCACTCGCAGCCATTGGGTTTCGATATTGTCGCCCTTGCCCACTTCCAGGATGGGGCGGCCGTCCATGACGGTGAACAGGCGGTAGGTTCGGCCTTCGGGCGATAAACCCACCGTGTTGCCTTCGTAATAGATCAGCCCGCCCATTTTCTCGGCAAAGAGGTTTTGGAAGGTGACGAGTTCCACGACGTTTTCGCGGTACGACGCGTTTATCTGGCCCATGGCGATCAGGGTTTTGGCGACGTCGTAACTGGCTGCCATGGAGTAACCGGCACCGGCACCCGATTTGCGGAGCGCCCATTCGGTAAGCAGAATTTTGGCATCCGGATAGAGTGAGCGGTAGAAATCCACTTCGGTTTTCTTGAGCTCTTCGTAATAGTTGCGCGACAGCGGGTAGCTTAATTTGCGGCGCAGGTCGTCATCGCGGACTTGCATTTCTTTGCCCTCGATGTCCCACTGGCTGTAGCGGTGCCTGCTAATGCCCTCCCCCTCAAGAGCCCCGCTGCGCACACGGTCCGAGCCCATTTCGTTAAACATGCGGTCGGAGAGCGCTTTTTTCTCGCCCAAATTGGCTTTGTCGCCCATGGTTTCCGGGTCCAGCATATCGGGGAAGGCATAGGCCGGCGGCGTACCCACGTAGGCTACCGGGAGCTTGCGGGCCTTGGCAAAATCTTCCAGCTCCTTGACCCAATCCCAATACAGGCCGAAGGCCTTCTCAACCCTTGTGCGAGCGTCGTAACGGGCCGCTGCGGGGTCGCGCTCGGCCAATTGTTCCTGCCATGCTTTGAGATCTGCCGGGCTGTTCATTTCATTGCCCGCTTCGAGCCAGAGCACGCGTGCGCCGGCCGCTTCAGCGTCGTCCAGAAATGCAGCCAATTCCGAAAAAGGCATGTAGGGGTTGGCCACTACCACCAGGTCTTTGGCCGGGCTGGCCTGCACCATGTTGAGCCAGTCGCGGTAATGGTTGTTGGATTCCGGAGAGCGTTTGTTGCCGGCTTTTTGGGCTTCGCTCACGCCGGGAAAGTCAGCAGCAGCGCGGCTCCAACCGTGGCCTGCGTAAGCGGGATCGCTGGCGGGGTCGCCGTAGCGGGAGAACGTGGAGCCCGAGCCGCTGATGCCCCGCGTCATCGTGATGCCCAATTCGGCCAGGGCCGGGTATTCGTAAAAGTACTTGCCGCCCACTTGCCGCTTTTTCATGAAGACACCCTGCACGTTGGCGCCCATGCGGGGTGCCAGGGCAAGGCCTTCGCTGCTGCCTGTGCGGGCTTGTTCGGGCGAAGGGCTTAGGCTGCTCGTGGCGGCATTCGGTGGGTTGCACGAGGGCATCGCCAGCGCGGCGAGAAACAGCATCGCCAGCGCGGCCAGGGTGTTGGTGAACAGGGGAGTTTTCATGGAGGTAGCTGTAAAGTGCGTCGCTAAAAACCGTCGCTAAAAACCGTCCCAAAAAATCCCGGAGACGATGCTTACCCAATTTTAACACCCGGAGTTTACTCCTGTAAATGAGGATGTTAAAATTGGGCGTAACGCAGTATCCGGGGTTTTTGGAGATGCACCAAAGCTACCACTGCCAGGGTCGCTGTACCTTTGTTGCATGGAGCAGGATGCCCTTTCGCCCGAAAACCAAGAAGAAATACCCGTTACCGAGGCCAGCGACGATGGCCAACATGGCTCCGCAGCCCAAACCGATGACGCCGATCAACAAGGTCCGAGGCACTTCGCGGGGTTCATCAACATCATCGGGCGGCCCAATGTGGGCAAAAGCACGCTGACCAACGCGCTGGTCGGCGAACGGCTCAGTGTGATCACCCCTAAGGCCCAAACCACCCGGCACCGCATTTTCGGGCTCGTCAATGGGGAAGATTACCAAATGGTGTTCTCCGACACGCCCGGCATCATTCAAGAGCCCATGTACAAGTTGCAGGTGCAAATGAACGAATATGTTCGTTCCAGTTTTTTGGATGCGGATGTGATGTTGCTGGTCACGGAGCCCGGAGAGACCTTCGCCCCGGATGACCCGACGTTGGCGCGGCTCGGCAGGCTGGAAATTCCGCTGATGGTGCTGATTAACAAGGCGGACAAAGGCGATCCGGAACAGCTTAAGGCGCTGCACCACCAATGGCTGGTGCAGTTTCCGCGCGCAGAGGTGCGGATCATTGCGGCCAAAACCGGCGAAGGCGTGGCCGCCCTCAAGGAAAAACTGCGCTCGCTTTTGCCCGAGCACCCCCCGTATTTTGACAAGGACACCTGGACGGATCGGCCCGAGCGGTTTTTTGTCACGGAGATTGTGCGGGAGAAAATTCTATTGAATTACAAGCAGGAAATCCCCTATTCGGTGGAAGTGGCCGTGGAAACCTTTCAGGAGACCGAAGCCATCATCCGCGTTCGGACCCTGATTTTCGCCAACCGGCAAAGTCAGAAAGCCATTTTGATCGGCCGTGAAGGCCAGGCTCTCAAGCGGGTCGGCATGGCGGCGCGTCAGGATTTGGAGGCTTTTTTTGGCAAACAGGTGCACCTGGAACTGTTCGTCAAAGTGCGCGAAGGTTGGCGAGACAAAGAGTCCGATCTGCGCAGTTTCGGGTACGACGGATAAGCCGCAGCCCGGAATGCCCCATTTCGACCTACCTTTGCAGGCCGGAGTGCGCTCCCGGAGCTGGCAGGCACAGGAAAAACCTCTGCAGGCATTCCCAAAGCTCGCCCGGAAAGGACCCCATTGTCGTTGCCATGCCCCAGTTTACCGTAGCTATTGTAGGAAGACCCAACGTGGGAAAATCCACGTTGTTCAACCGCCTGCTCGGTCAAAAGCAGGCCATTGTGGATGACGTCAGCGGCGTGACCCGCGACCGGCAATACGGCCTGGCCGAGTGGAACGGGCGAATCTTCAACTTGATTGATACGGGTGGTTTTGTACCGCGCTCGGATGATGTGTTTGAGGCCGCCATCCGCGAACAAGTGCAAATTGCTATAGAAGAAAGCCAGGTGGTGCTCTTCATGGTGGATGTCACCACGGGCATGACGGACCTGGACGAGGAGATGCTCGAGTTGCTGCGCCGTTCGCCCAAAAACGTGATTGTGGTGGTTAACAAGGTGGACAACCACCAGCGCTTGTTGGAGGCCGCTGAGTTTTACGCCATGGGCATTTCGTCTATGCATTTTCTTTCGTCTATTTCCGGATCGGGCTCGGGCGAATTGCTGGACGAAATCGTGCAAATGTTGCCGCCTGAAGACACAGAGGACGGCACGGAAAACCTGCCGCGCTTTGCGATCATCGGCCAACCAAACGTAGGAAAATCTACGTTGGTCAACGCGCTGCTCGGGAAGGAACGAAACATAGTAACGCCTATTGCCGGCACAACGCGAGACGCCATTCACACCCGTTACCAATTGTTTGGCAAAGACTTTTTGCTTATTGACACGGCGGGGTTGCGCAAGAAAGCCAAGGTGCACGAAAACCTGGAATTCTACTCGGTCATCCGCGCCATCAAAGCCATTGACGAGTCTGATGTCTGCATTCTACTCGTGGACGCTCAGGTGGGCATGGAGGCCCAGGATGTCACCATTTTTGGCATGGCGGAGCGCAAGCGCAAAGGCGTGGTCATTCTGGTAAACAAATGGGATGCGGTAGAGAAAGACGCCAATACCCACCTGGACTACCAGGCGCGCATTCAGAAGAAAATTGCGCCGTTTACCGACGTGCCCATTTTGTTTGTTTCGGCGCAGGAAAAGCAGCGCATCTTTCAGGCCATGGAAGAAGCCATTGCCGTTTCGGAGCGCCGCAGAACCCGAATTTCCACTTCCAAACTCAACGACTGGCTGCAGGAAACCATCGAAAAGCACCACCCGCCATCCGTTAGGGGAAAGTACATTCGCATCAAGTACATGACGCAGTTGCCGGGCCACACGCCGTCCTTCGCCCTGTTTTGCAACCACCCGGATGATGTGGCTGATTCTTACCGCAACTACCTCGAAAATCAATTGCGAGAGTCCTTTCCGCTGCGCGGTGTCCCGATTCGTCTGCATTTCCGCCAGAAGTAATTCGGGCGAAAGAATACCGCACTCCGAGCGGCTTCTGTACTTTTAACTCCTCCATAATTCCATTCCAACCATGAAAAAGCACCCCCTCTCGACCCTGTCTACCCTCCTCTTTGCGCTAACCTTGAGCGCGGCCCTGGTGTTTTCAGGCTGTGCCGGCAAAACCGAAGAAACGGCCGAAGAAGATACCCTGACCGAAGTGCCCGCTGATGCCGCTAATAACATGAATGACGTCACCACCAGCACTTTTGGCGATGAGCTCACGGACGAAGAAGTGGAAGACGCCCTTATTGGCGACGATAAGGAGAAGAAGTGAGCGAGGCTTGACTAAACAAGGAAGCGCGGCTTGACTATTTGATCAGGTTTCGAGCTTCACCGCTTCGCAACAGGTCATATGCTTTCTGAAAGTCGGGATCTATGCCGTGAAAAACCGGGTAGAACCCGTCGTTTTTCCAGGCCTGACGGGCAACTTGTGCCTTAATGGCGGTCTCTACCCAGGGCCGAATACGTTCGCGTTGTTCCGCATCCTCAAGAAGCTTGCTGGCCGCTACCCGGTTGACAAAACGCTGCCACTGGTCTGCATTAATGGAATAGCTTTCCTTGTACTCCGCCACGGAAGCATAGGCTTGAATGCGCGCCTGATCCTGGCCGTACAGGTCATAGGCAAAGCGCTGCAATTGGCCGGAATTGTAGAGGCGGTAAAAGGCTTTTCGATCATCGGTGGTATCAAGCGGAATGACGAAGTTGGGCAGAATGCCGTAATCCGCTTTGGTAGATTCACCTGGGTTCCCTTCTTCGCCAATGGATTCCAAACGGTCCGCGTATTCTTCGTAGTAAGCATCCACCCCGTTGTCGTAGGGGCGCTGGATGCATCGGCCGTTAGGTGTGTAATAGCGGGCCACCGTTAACCGGATAGCAGAGCTGTCGTTGAGGCTGAAAATCTCTTGCACCAGCCCTTTTCCAAACGAGCGGCGGCCCACGACGGCGGCGCGTTTGTGGTCTTGTAAAGCGCCAGCCACAATTTCACTGGCCGATGCGGAGCCTTCGTCGATCAACAGGACTATATCACCCTGCTCAAACCGCCCCTGGTTGCCGCTTAGGAATTCTTCGCGGCGGGCTGTTTTTCCCTCGGTGTACACGATCATTTTCTTGCCGGACAAGAGTTCATCTGTGAGCCGGGTGGCCGCAATCAGGTAACCCCCGGGGTTGCCTCGCAGGTCAAGGATCAGGCTTTTCATGCCCTGCCCTTTCAGTTTATCTAATGCTTCACCAAACTCCTCCACTGTGGTGGCGCTGAATCGATTAAGTTTAAGGTAACCAATGCGTTCATCCACCATGTAGGCCACGTCCAGGCTGTAAAGCGGAATTTGATCGCGCACAATCTTAAAGGGCAAAAGCTCCTTGTCGCCGCTGCGGCGCACAGCAATTTCAACGGTGGTGCCTTTGGGACCGCGCAGCAAATTGCGCACCTGGTCTTCACTGATGCCCACACCCGCCACGATGCTGTCGCCCACTTCAACAATTCGGTCGCCGGAGCGGATGCCCAGCGATTCCGAAGGTCCCCCGCTAATGGGCGAAACCACCAGGATGGTATCGCGAATGATGTTGAACTCAATACCGATGCCTTCAAAATTTCCCTGAAGGCTTTCGGTTTCTGATAGAAGGCTGGTGGCTGGAATGTACCCGGAATGCGGATCCAGGCGCTTGAAAATGTCTTCGATGACCTCGTCGCGGTCCAGGTATTCCTTGACAAGACTGCGCATGAGGGCATCTGTGTTCAAGGTATCGACGTAGTTGTAATCAATGTAGCCCAGAATTTCCTCCAGGCGGCTGCCCTCAGCCGTGGCGAAAAGAGCGGGCTTGCCCGACGATGAAGGGCTGAGCCGCAAACCGATGGTTACCCCGATGAGGAGCACCAACACGAACAAAAAGGGCAAGAGCGTCCGAAAGGATAGGTTCACAGGGTATTCACTTGGGGGATGCAGCAGCCAAGGCGTCAGCCGGGGCAGAAGCTATTTGGATCTGCCGCGCAGACAAAGAGCAAAGTTAGCAATGAATATTGGGTCGGGAAGGCTGTCCGGTCCAACTCTGCCCGTGTTACCTTCGCTACATGAAAGCGTACCAAGCCAACCTTTTGAATGCCATCATCCTAATTCTCATTGGACTGTGGGGATACCTATCGGAAGCAACCGCTGACCGTTCACCCACTGCCCTGATTCCGGTGGTCTTCGGCGTTATCCTGCTGGCCATGACCAGCGGTGTGCGCAAAGAAAACAAAGTTATTGCCCACATTGCCGTGACCCTGACCCTGCTGGTTTTGGTTATGCTGGCAGCCATGCCCCTCCCCGCCAGGATTGCGGCCGGTGATCAAATGGGTATTCTCAGGATTGTCCTGATGATTACTGCTTCCACATTTGCCATGATCTCTTTTGTGCAAAGTTTTATCGCGGCACGCAAGGCTCGCGGCTAGCTGAACGCAACGCCATGCGCATTACCGAACAACCCTCAGCGCACCGCCACCTGGACCAACTCTCCGTGGGGGAATTGCTGGTGCGCATGAATTCTGAAGATCAAACCGTCCCCGCAGCGGTTGCGAAAGCCCTTCCCCGGATAGAAGCGCTCGTTGAAGCCGTGGTGGATCATTTGCTGGCAGGAGGTAGGCTTTTTTACCTTGGCGCCGGCACCAGCGGACGTTTAGGGGTCGTGGATGCTTCGGAATGCCCCCCCACGTTTGGGGTGCCCCAGGGACTCGTCGTGGGCCTGATTGCCGGGGGCGACGCCGCCATTCGCAAAGCAGTTGAGTTTGCCGAAGACGACCAGGATGCCGGGTGGAGGGATTTGCAGCAGCACGGGGTGACCCAGGCAGATTTCATAGTGGGCATTGCGGCTTCGGGGGGCACGCCTTACGTGGTCGGAGCGCTTAAGCACTGTCGGGAAGCGGGCATCAACACGGGGTGCATTGTTTGCAACCCGGGCAGTGCCGTAGCGGCAGTCGCTGATTACCCGATTGAAGTGGTGGTGGGCCCGGAATTTGTCACCGGCTCAACGCGCTTAAAGGCTGGAACTGCGCAAAAACTCGTGCTCAACATGGTCAGCACAGCCACCATGATTCGTTTGGGGCGCGTTCACGACAACCGGATGGTTGATATGCAGTTGAGCAATGAGAAACTCGTGGACCGGGGTACCCGTATGGTTATAGAGGGAACCGGTTTGCCACACGACTCCGCTAAAACATTGTTACTGAAATGGGGCAGCGTCCGGGAAGCACTGACCCAGTTCAAAGAAGAAAAACCATAAGTTTAGCTGTCCCTCCAGATTTTCGTTTAGCGACAAAGCCTTGATCTCACCTTAGTATATACGAATAATACAGTGCACACGCTTGAACCTTTTTACAATTGGCGGCAATACTATGAACCGGATGAAGACGCCTCTTCGCCGTTCTACGGGACTGGAGATTCTCCTACTGGACAAGGAAAATTGATATACAATTATGTTCTAAACCCAGAGTGGGAAGACTTTGGATCGGCTACGCTCTACCTGAAAATCTTGTTCGCAGACTACGACCGCGGGTTTGCGGTACTGGAAATGATGGGGGAATGGAACGACTGCCTCCACAACGATGTAATGTACTTCAAACGCGATGTCATTGAGCCGTTAGAAGCCGAAGGCATTCGGCACTTTATTCTGATTGGCGAAAACGTTTTGAATTTTCACGCATCAGACGACTGCTATTACCAGGAATGGTTTGATGAAACGGTAGAAAGTGGCGGATGGATTGCCGCTATCAATTTTCGCGATCATGTCCGTGATGAAATGGAAACGGTGGATATTCCCCGATACTTTTTGATGAATTCGCAAGTGATCAATTGGCGAACCTTCACCCCCTGGCAATTCTTTGAGCTGGTAGACCAGGCCGTTACCCGACGACTTTCTTCAGCGGACTGGAGCCAGGAAGGGGGGACTGACTAGCCTGCAAGGACACCAGATCGGCATCCTTGCCTTTTTCAATCGTCCAGGAGTCGGCAGAAGGAAAAATGGCCCAAAGCGCGACAAAGAAAGCAAAGGGTAAGACCCCCATTTGTCGCTCCAACATGGCTTCGCTCATCATGGCCATCCCGAGGAAGACCATTGCTGCTGTTCGCTCTGGCCGGTTGTTTCGCCAGGCATCAACACCTAACTGCACCATAATCATCAACAGCAAAAGCAGCCCAGGCAGACCGAGCATAAGCCAGGTTTGGAGGTACTGGTTGTGTGCGTTGAACGCAGCATCCACCCCGGTTTGGAAATCCCTTTCCTGGTAGGTATCGACTAAATTTTCACGCACCGAGCCCGTGCCATATCCCGATAATGGCTCGTGGAGCAAGGTCTGCCAAGCACCTTTCCAAATTTCCAACCGCAGCGAAGCCGTACCTTCCTGAACCGAAATTTCTTTGGTCTTGGTCATGCTGTAGATCCGCTCCCGATTCTGAGGCAGCCCCAGACTGATGGTGGCGCCTAAAAACAAAACCCAAGCCAGCGTCCAGGCAAATCGCTGACGGTGCCCGTTAAACCACCAACGCCAGAGCGTGTAGCCTGAAAAGGATACAAAAAACGCAACTAACGTGCCCCGGGAGTTTAGCAGGAACAGGTAAACCACCAGCGCCGTAAACAGGCTCCATGAGGATGCCTGAATTCGCTCCGAATGCCTGATTTCGGAGAAGAGGAGCAACACGGCCAATCCGGCATAAAAGGTGCTGTATGCCGGATGCAGATTCAACCACGAAACCAATTCTCCGTAGCTGAACACGTCAGGGTCTCCTGTTTGGTGGAAGCGGAAGGCGGCGCGCAGCAAACTCATGGTCATGGCCAAGAGGTTGCCCGCCAGAAAGGAGCGTACAATGCGGCGGTATTGATGCCCCACCAAACTGCCCACCGGACGGCTCAGCAGCATCACCGGTATGAGAAACAACGACAATTGCACACGTAAAACATCCCAGCCGGATTCCGGCGCTGCGCTCCACGCCAACCCTAACAGGGCCAACCCATACAGCAACAAAATAGGCAATCCCCGGGCCAAGGTTTTGCGTTCGGGTAAACGCTGAGCCCAACGGCCTGCCAGCAGCCAGGCACAAAAAGCCAGGGACATGGCCCATGCACTCGCGCTCGGATTGATCGGGATGAACAGTGCCACTAACACCAGGGCAGCGCTAAACACGCTGGCCAGAAAATCTGATATTTTATCTACTAATCTCAAGATTCAGGATGCTTTCTGTTTTTGAGAAACTGCCAAAGTGGCCATCCGGAGAGGGCTTGAATAAGCGCAAGGTTTTGAATGAAAAAGACTTTGCGGCTTGGGGCAAAAAACATTGGCGCAATGTGGTAGCTGAGCACTTGGGCACACAACGTTGCCCATGCAGCGCCCGTAATACCGTATCGAGGAATCAGCCACAGGTTTAAAAGCACATTGACCACGGCTCCCGTCAGCACGGAGAGCATGAAGTAATACTGCTTGTCTTCGGCAATTAACCATTTTTCAGCGGCATGCCCCATAAACACAAACAATGCCCCTGCCACTTGAATGGTTAACACAGGAGCCGCAGGTGCATAAGCCGTGCCAAAAATGAGTTGGATAATGCCATCGGCAAAAGTCCACGTAAGCAGGATAAGCCCGGTGGAGATATAAATGAGCAGGTGGTAGAGCCGGGTCATTCGCTGGCGAAACAACTCCTTGTTGTTTTTTGCCGCACTGAGGATGGCCGGGAACAGCGAATTGGTCAAAACAAAGGGGATGGCATAGGTTGCCGTAGAGAGCCGAACGGCCGCATTGTACCAGCCCACTTGTTTGTTTTCGCCCAAAAACTTGAGCATGACCTGGTCAATCTGCATGTAAACAGTGAAAAGGATCAGCGAAAACATCAGCGGCCATGACTTTTTGACCAGACCGGTGGCTAATTCCCGATCAAAGCGCCAATTGGAGAAATTCAATCCTTGTTTATTGTAGGCAAGGGCCAACAGGGAGCTGTACACCGCCGCGTCCACCAAAACCAGCCACAGAAAGGCTACAACATCCAAATTCAGCAAGATGAACAACACTTTTAGTCCGTTTGAGACCAACAAAGAGACCAAATGGGGAATGGTGCTTTGGCGGCTTTTGACAACAGCCTGAAAGTAGTAAATGAGCATTTGCAGGCTGCGCAGGACGATGGCCGAAGAGGCGAGCACGACGGCAAGCCGTGTTTCCGGGTCTGGCAAAAAGAACAGCAGCCCCAACGCAATCAGGCTGTAGGCTACACCGGTGCCGATCAGCCTTATGCCCATGGCGGTGCCCAAAACGGTGTCCCGCTGAAGCGGATCTTTGACAATTTCCCGGACTATTATCTGACCCAACCCGAGATTGGCCAAAGGGGCAAAGAGGGTGGCGAAACTCAGGGCAAAAGCATACCCGCCATATCGGTCAGGGCCTAAATAGCGCGATAGCCAGGCACCCACGACTAATCCTAATAGGATTTGAGCGCCCCGCCCGGTCATGAGCCAGGAAGTATTGACCAGGTAGCGCCGGAAGCCAGACTCGGCACCGGCTAACCTGGAAAGGCCGTCGAGCAATTTCGCCACGGGCGCGAAATTACGGAATCCGGGACGGAGGGCGCAGTTTGCCTTGAAAATGAATCAGTTATGTGAAAAAGCCTGCTCCGTTTCAGGGGGCTAATGACGTGGGTAGGCTGGCCTGGTTTCGTAGATGCGTTCGATAATCTCCACCACTTTGAGACCTTCCAAGGCGTTTGTGGTGGCTATTCCGCCATCTTCAAGGGTGTCTACCACGTTCTGGAAAATGAATCCGTGGTTGGCGGCGCTGCCTTTGTAGGGCCCGTAGTCATTCGGGGGATTGGCCGGCGGCAATTCCGGCATGGTATAGTCCTGAATATGGCACCACTCCACCTTTTCCATGTATTGGCCACCTACCTTAATGGAGCCCTTGGAACCGATAATGGTCATGGAGCTCTCCAGGTTGCTGTCCCAAACGGAGGTGGAATAGTTGATGGACCCCAGGCCGCCGTTGCGAAACGCAAAATTGACTTGCCCGGAATCTTCAAAATCCGTATTGTAGTGGTGGTTGAAATTGTGAAAACGCGCGCGGATGTCGGTGATGTCGCCAAAAAGCCAGTACATGATGTCCACAAAGTGGCTGAACTGCGTAAAAAGCGGACCGCCGTCTAATTCCAGGCTTCCTTTCCAATCCGAACTCTTGTAATAGCGGTCATCGCGGTTCCAATAACAGTTGATGTGCACCATGAAAACCTGGCCCAGGACGCCGCTGCTGACCACTTCTTTTAGCCAAACGGAAGGCGGGCTGTAGCGATTCTGCATGACGCAAAACACTTGCCGGGACACCTGAAGCGCTTTGAAAATTACGGACTCGCAATCGGCCTTAGTCAGCCCCATGGGCTTTTCGCACACCACGTGCTTGCGGTGTTCCAGCGCCAGGATGCTGTGCGCAGCGTGCAGCCCGTTGGGGGTGCATACACTGACCACATCCACCTCCTCCACCTTGGCCTGGAGCATGGCGGCTGCATCGGCAAACAGCGGAACGCCGTGTTGGTCGTGCGCGTGGGCTTCCATCTCCGGTTTGACATCACAGACTGCCACCAATCGGCAGCGGTTGTGGCTTCGGATCATCTCGGCATGGCGCTTGCCAATATGCCCGTACCCAATGACCGCAAAATTAATTAGCTCGCTCCCCATAAAATCCCTTGCTCGTTGATTGGAATGTGGTCAGACAAGACCGATAGCCTGGCTTTAAAATCGGGCGGGCCTTCCGACCGGCTCAGTTTCGCTCGACGATAAAAAACGGATTGAGCAGGCTCTCCTTGTTGTAACGCAAGTCCTGATCTTGTCCGTAAACCCGCACCGATGCACCGGCTTCTAAGGCGATGGCGTGGCCGGCTCCTGTGTCCCATTCCATGGTCGGGCCAAGGCGCGGATAGACGTCGGCAATGCCCTCGGCAACGAGGCAAAGTTTTAACGAACTGCCAGCAGCTACAAAATCCACTTCGCGGTATTGCGCCTGCTTTTGGTTCAGGTAAGCATCAAACTCGGGGGAAGGGTGTGAGCGGCTGCCGATCAACACCAGTTTGTCGGGGTCGGGCTGCTTGACGCTGATCTTTTTAGCCGAACCCGATGCGTCAATTTTATGGGCACCCTGACCTTCAACCGCATAATAAGTTACGTTCTGAGCAGGAACATAAATGACGCCCAACACCGGTTTGCCCTCGTGCACCAGCGCGATATTAACCGTGAACTCGCCGTTGCGTTTGATGAATTCCTTGGTGCCGTCGAGCGGATCGATGAGCCAAAACCAATCCCATCCAGCACGGTCAGCATAAGGCACCTCTTTGTTCTCTTCGGAAATGATCGGAATAGCTGGATAAGCAGCCTGAAGGCGTGCGATGATCACGGTATTGGACTCGCGGTCAGCGGCGGTCAACGGCGACTTATCGGCCTTGTCTTCTACACCGAAATCGGTGTCATAAATGCGCATGATAGCCTTACCGGCATCTTGCGCAATGGAGATAATCTCTTGAATATCAATTTTTTGGAGCATACTATTCTGAATTGAGCAGCAAAGTTAAGCATTCCTTAAGACTGTCCTCCCACCGCGGGATGACCAGCCCAAAGCGTTCCTGGATTCGCCCGGTGTCCAAAACGGACCACGCAGGACGGCGAGCCGGAGTGGGGTAATCGGCGGTTTGAATGGGATTGACCACGCAGGGCAAACCAGCACCTGCCATGACTGCATTAGCCAGCCCGTGCCAGGTGGTTGTTCCTTCATTGGCGTAGTGGTAGATGCCAAAGTCATCGGTGTGGAGCTCCTGTTCCAGAAAAACCATCAGCACTTTAGCCAAATCGCGGGCCCAGGTAGGGCTTCCGTGTTGGTCGCTAACCACACCCAATGCTGGTCGTTCTGCGCCCAGACGCAGCATAGTCTTTACGAAATTGCTGCCCCATTGCGAGTACAGCCAGGAGGTGCGCACCACCACAGCGCGCGAACAAGCCTGCAACACCCGGCTCTCCCCTTCGGCCTTGGTCCGCCCATACACGCTTAGCGGCGAAACCGGACTGTCCGTACCATAAGATTTGTTAGCTTTTCCGTCAAACACAAAGTCAGTACTGATGTGGAGCATGAGCGCACCGAATGCTTCGCAAGCTTCCGCGAGGTATTGCGGGCCGTCCACATTGATGCGGATAGCGAGGTCGGCTTCGGACTCCGCTTTATCGACGGCGGTGTAGGCTGCCGCATTGATGCAGGCGCGAATGGGGTACGCTTCAAAGAGCGCCCTGACGGCTTTAGCCGACGTGATGTCCAACTCCGGAAGGTCCGTAAACAGGGTTGTTTCGGCTGACAGAAGCCTGCGAAGCTCGAGTCCGAGCTGCCCATTTGCTCCGGTAACGAGGACCATTCCCCCGGAAGAAAAGGGCTTGTTCCGGCCCTGGTCAGAGAGTCTGCGATCCTGCGCCATGGTACTCAAAATTGAAGTCTGCATCTGCGAACAGTGGCAGTGCTGCATCGCGATCCGAAATAAGCAGTTTTTCGGTGGGCAACTGCCAGTTGATGCCCAAGACCGGGTCGTCAAAACGAATGCCGCGCTCGCTGTCTTTGTGGTAGAGGGCGGAGCATTTGTAGAAGAATTCCGCGCTCTCGCTGAGCACGACAAAACCGTGGGCAAAGCCTGCCGGAACCAGCAATTGACGCTTGTTCTGAAAGGATAAAAGCTCGCCGTGACACTGGCCAAAAGTGGGCGAGCCGCGCCGCAGGTCAACGGCCACATCCAGCACTTCGCCACTTAAAACCCGTACCAGTTTGTCCTGGGCGAAGGGGTCCAATTGGTAGTGCAGCCCCCGCAAAACGCCCTGGCCGGAACGGCTCTGGTTGTCCTGCACAAATTCAAGGGTAATGCCAGCTTCGGCAAATAAATCTTTGTTGTAGCTCTCGTAGAAGTAGCCGCGCTTGTCTTCAAAGACGCGGGGCTCGAATACGAGCAAATCGGGGATATGGGTTTTTACAAAAGGCATGATGATTTGCTTTGCGCGGCCAGGTTCATAAGTTTACAGGCACGGGGGGCCGTTTATTCAGCAACGTTGGCTGCGAGACCCGCATTGAGCAAGCGCCCGCTGTCCAGCAATTTATGAAACCAGCGGTCCGTGCGGAGCTGCTCCAAATCGCGGGTTTGCGAAGCGCGGTGCACATCGGTTCCCGCAAAGTGTACGAGCTGGGCATCGACAAGTTCCCTGGCTAAGTGCCGGGCGAAAGGGCCGTGCTGCCCGGTGAGCGACCCTAAATTAAGTTGCAAAAGCACTCCTTGATCAGCCATTTCGCGAAAGGGCGTCAGGTTGCCATCCTCACTGAAATAAGGGTAGCGTTCCGGATGAGCAAGTACCGGCTGGTAACCGTGGGTTTGAATTTGGAAGATGGCCGTCTGAAAATTTGACGGGCGGTTGACGTAAGAGAGTTCAAAGAGCAGGTAATCTGCCCCAAAGGTGAGCATGTCGCCCTTCTCTAACAAGGCGACAAACTGCTCATCCAGGTAGTATTCGGCAGCCGCTTCCAAACGAAGCGAAAGCCCCGCTGCCCGAGCCGCTGCCCGCACGTTTTCCAGCCCCTCGCGAATGCCTTGAGGCGTGTTGCGGTAGTAATCCGCCATGATGTGGGGAGTGGCAATACAGGTCGTAAACCCGAGCGTTGCCATTCCCTGGAGCATGCTTAAAGCTTCGTCCATGGTTTTAGCGCCGTCGTCTATGCCGGGGATCCAATGGGCGTGCATATCTGTCCCTAATTCCGTGACGGAACGGGGGGCGGGGCCGGATCCCCAGGCATTTTTTAGCTTGTCAAGCCATCCGCTCATCGGCTTGTGTACTGGTCCTGGTAATATTGCTGGTAGGCACCGGAGGTGACGTGTTCCAGCCATTGGCTGTTAGCCAGGTACCAGTCCACTGTTTTTTCCAGGCCCTGTTCAAACGTCACCGACGGCCTCCACCCCAGTTCTGTGGCAATGCGGGTAGCATCGATAGCGTAGCGTTTGTCATGGCCGGGACGGTCCTTCACAAACGTGATCAGGTTAAGAGCGTCTCCTTCGGGACGGCTGAGCTTCTGGTCCATGATGTGGCACAGCGCGTGGATCAGGTCAATGTTCTGCCACTCGTTAAAACCGCCGATGTTGTACGTTTCGCCGATAACGCCCTGGCGGAACACCACTTCAATGGCGCGGGCGTGATCTTCTACCCAAAGCCAGTCGCGGGTGTAGCGGCCGTCGCCGTAAATCGGCACTGGTTTGCGGTGCTGGATGTTGTGAATGGCCAGCGGCAGCAGTTTTTCGGGAAACTGGTTGGCGCCGTAATTGTTGGAGCAGTTTGAAATCACCACTGGCAATCCGTAGGTGTGGTGCCAGGCGCGGACAAAATGATCGCTGGACGCTTTGGATGCGCTGTACGGGCTTCTCGGATCATAAGGGGTCTGTTCGGTGAACAAGCCTTCCGGGCCCAGGCTGCCGTAGACCTCGTCGGTTGACACATGGTAAAAGCGGCGAACACTCATATCGCTGCTCCACTGTGCCCGCGCTGCGTTCAACAAATTCACCGTTCCGAGCACATTGGTCCGGACAAATTCCAGAGGATTAGTTATGGAACGATCCACGTGAGATTCCGCTGCCAGGTGAACCACCCCTTCAAAATCATATTCCTGAAAAAGAGAAGCCAGCAATTCCGTATCAGCGATATCACCCCGAACAAAAACATAATTATTGTTATGTTCAACGTCCAGCAGGTTTTCCAGATTGCCGGCATACGTCAAAGCGTCCAAATTAACGATCCGGTAGCCCTCAAATGAAGCCAAAAACCGCCGCACCACGTGCGATCCAATGAATCCAGCTCCACCGGTAATTAACAAGGACTTCTGCATAACATTTGTTTCTTTATGGTTCGGGGAAAAGGCTTTTTGGTTCGGGAGAAGAGCTTTTGCGCAAAACGCAACTAAATTACAACGACCAATAACGGAGTGAGTGAATCTTGCCGCGGTAAAGCCCTTTGATGTCCACCAAAATGCCGTCCGGCTTAACAAAGCGCTGGAACCAGGCCTCATCGCGATTCAGGTATTCACGGTGGCTGACCGCCAGGATAACGGCATCGTATGGGCCTTCGATAGCGGGTTTTAAGTCAAAACCGTACTCGTGCTTAACCTCTTCCGCATTGGCATGAGGATCCACGACATCCACGGTAAGTTGAAATTCCTGAAGCGTGTGTACTACATCTGCCACTTTGGAATTGCGAATATCCGATACATTTTCCTTAAATGTAGCACCCATAACCAACACCCTTGCATCCCGGGAATTGGCCCCCGACGCCAGCAGGAACTGAACCGTGCGGCGCGCCACATAAGCTGCCATGGCATCGTTTACCCTTCGCCCGCTCAAAATGATTTGCGGGGTATAGCCCAACTCCATGGATTTGTAGGTCAGGTAATAAGGGTCCACACCAATACAGTGACCACCCACCAGACCCGGCTGAAACTTAAGGAAGTTCCATTTGGTGCCTGCCGCTTCCAGCACATCGTAAGTGTTGATCCCGATTTTATCAAAGATCTTGGACAGTTCATTCATCAGCGCGATGTTGAGGTCGCGTTGGGTATTCTCGATGATTTTTGCCGCTTCAGCCACTTTGATGGACGGTGCCCGATGAACGCCAGCTTCGACCACCAACTCGTAAGTCAGCGCAATTTCTTCAGCGGCTTCCGGATCGGAACCAGAGGCCACTTTGATCACGTTAGCCAAGGTGTGGACGGTGTCTCCGGGGTTGATGCGCTCGGGGGAATAGCCCAGTTTGAAGTCGCGGCCGAGTTGCAATCCCGACCCTTTCTCCAGAATGGGCAGGCAATCTTCTTCGGTGCAGCCGGGGTACACCGTAGATTCATATACGACATAATCACCGACTTTGAGCACACGGCTAAGAGTTTCGCTCGCTTTGACCAAAGGCGTTAAATCGGGCACGCGGTGCTGGTCTACCGGCGTGGGGACCGCCACGACATAGAACGAGGCCGCGCGAAGGTCTTCCGGGTTGGCGGTAAACTGGATGTCGCAGCCTTTAAAGGCTTGGGCATCAAGTTCGTTCGAAGGGTCAATGCCCTTCTTCATGAGCTCTACGCGCGGCGCCGAAATGTCAAATCCGATGACCCGGATTTTTCTGGAAAACGCAAGCGCGATGGGCAAACCGACATAACCCAATCCGATAACGGCAAGGGTTCTTTCTTTCTGGAGCAGTTCCTGGTACATGAGATCCTTACTCTTGCTGCTGGGTTTAGCAGGGTGAATGGAAAAACTGGAGCGGATAGCTCTCAGGGTAGTTTGGGGGGTATTCGATGAAGTTGTATGGGTGGATTATGAATGAGCCTGTTCTAAAAAGACCTGGCTGTTGCGCAAACGGTAGCGCTCCTGGCTCTCTGGGCAAACAGCCAACCCATCGGCATCAAACGAAAGCTTGTGCCCATAGGCACTCATCCAGCCAACCTGCCGGGCAGGGTTGCCCACGACGAGGGCATAATCCGGCACATCGCGGGTAACCACAGCTCCGGCACCGATAAAGGCATAAGCGCCAATGTCATGCCCGCAGACCACCGTGGCATTGGCACCGATGGAAGCCCCCTTCCGGACGGTGGTGCGTGCGTACTGGCCTCTGCGATTTACTGCGGAGCGAGGGTTGGTTACGTTGGTAAACACCATGCTGGGTCCGAGGAAGACGTCGTCTTCACAGATCACGCCGGTGTAAATGGAAACGTTGTTCTGAACCTTGACATTGTCACCCAGAATTACATCCGGGGAGACCACAACATTTTGACCCAGGTTACAATGTTTGCCAATGCGGCATCCCGGCATGATGTGGCTAAAATGCCAAATGCGAGTGCCTTCCCCAATGACACATCCGGGGTCAATGACCGCTGTTTCATGCGCGGTAAAAGCTTGGTTAGGCATATCCATGGGACTGACGTACAACGAAACCGCAAAGGTAAAGCAGTTCGGGCGGAGGCCCGTCAGGAATGGATAAAATCCTTGAAATCAGAAGCCTGGCGATACAGTTCGTGTTCAGGCAACGACTTGAAGTAAGCGTATGTTTTGGCCAGACCTTCTTCACGGCCCACTTTCGGGCTCCAACCCAACAAGGTGCTGGCTCGCGTGATGTCCGGCTTGCGCTGCTTCGGATCATCGGCGGGCAAAAGTTTGTGGACGATCTTTTGGTGGCTGTTCGTCAGTTTTGTGATCTCTTCGGCAAACTGCAGGATGGTGATCTCCTCCGGGTTGCCAATATTGATGGGTTGCGTTTGGTCCGACATGAGCAGTCGGAAGATGCCATCCACCTGATCACTCACGTAACAGAAAGAGCGCGTTTGGCTGCCGTCGCCAAAAACAGTGAGGTCTTCGCCGCGCAGCGCTTGTCCGATAAAAGCCGGCAGTGCGCGACCATCGTTGAGGCGCATGCGAGGGCCATAGGTGTTAAAGATCCGCACGATCCGTGTCTCCACCCCGTGAAAGCGGTGGTAGGCCATCGTGATGGCCTCCTGAAAGCGCTTAGCTTCATCGTATACGCCGCGCGGTCCGATAGGATTAACATTGCCCCAATAATCCTCGGTTTGCGGGTGGACCAGCGGGTCACCGTACACTTCGGAGGTTGATGCAACCAAAATACGGGCCTCTTTGGCCTTAGCCAACCCAAGCAGGTTGTGCGTTCCCAGCGATCCGACCTTGAGCGTCTGGATCGGAATCTTCAGGTAGTCAATGGGACTAGCCGGCGACGCGAAGTGCAGGATGTAGTCCAGCGACCCGGGAATGTGGACGTAGCGCGAAACATCGTGGTGGTAAAACTCGAACTCCGGAAGCGGCAACAGGTGTTCGATGTTTCGCATGTCGCCGGTAATCAGGTTGTCCATGCCAATGACATGGAAGCCTTCCCGGTGGAACCGGTCGCAGAGATGGGATCCGAGGAAACCCGCTGCTCCGGTAATCAGAACTTTTTTCATTGGCCGTTGCCCGATTGGATGCGCTGTCTGCCGATGCTCTCGTAATGAAAACCGGAGCCTTCAAACTGCTCCACATCATAGAGGTTGCGCCCGTCGAAGATAGTCTTTTCCTTGAGCAGCCCTTCCATGCGGCCAAAGTCCGGGGTCCGGAAGACCGACCATTCTGTAGCAATGATTAAGGCATCCGCGCCTTGCAGTGCGTCGTAGGCACCTTCGGCATAACCAATCTTATCGCCCAGAAGTTTTCGTACGTTTGGCATGGCTTCCGGATCAAAGGCCACAATCGCAGCCCCTGCTTCAACCAGAGCATCAATCATGTACAAGGCAGGAGCTTCTCGGATGTCATCCGTATCCGCTTTGAACGCCAGACCCCAGAGCCCAAACTTGCGGCCTTGAAGGTTTCCGCCGTAATGCCGCTTGATTTTTTCGACGAGCACAAGCTTTTGGCGGTCATTAACCCGCAACACGGCATCGATAATTTCAAACTGGTAGCCAGCATCCTGGCCGGACTGCAACAATGCGCTGACATCTTTAGGGAAACAACTTCCCCCAAATCCGATGCCAGGAAAAAGGAAGCGTTTGCCGATACGCGTGTCGGAACCAATGCCAATTCGAACTTTGTCCACATCCGCCCCTACGAGATCGCAAAAATTGGCAATCTCGTTCATGAACGTGATTTTGGTGGCCAGGAAAGCGTTGGCAGCGTACTTGGTCAGCTCGGCGGAACGCTCATCCATGAACAGGATGGGGTTGCCCTGGCGCACGAAAGGTTTGTACAGATCGCCCATGACGCGACGGGCGCGCTCCGAGGTGGTGCCAATGACGACGCGATCCGGTTTAAGAAAGTCATCGACGGCAAACCCTTCACGAAGAAATTCCGGGTTAGACACCACGTCAAAATCCACCTTGGCATTTGCTGCAATGGCGGCGTGTACGCGCTCGGCTGTACCGACAGGAACCGTACTCTTGTCTACGATGACTTTGTACTCGGTCAGCATTTTACCCAGTTGATCAGCCACTCCAAGCACATAGCGCAAATCGGCAGCTCCGTCATCACCTGGGGGGGTGGGCAGTGCCAGGAAAATGACTTGGGCATCTTTAATGGCCGAAGCCAGATCTGTTGTGAACTTCAGACGATTTTGCTTGATGTTGCGCTCAAATAGCATATCCAGGTGGGGCTCATAGATCGGAATCTGGCCTTCCTGCATACGACGGACCTTGTTTTCGTCAATATCGACACAGGTCACGTTGTTGCCTGTTTCGCTGAAACAGGTTCCGGTAACCAGGCCGACGTAGCCTGTTCCGACGACTGCAATGTTCATACTACCGTGATAAAGAGAAGAAGCCCCGGAGGGTTTGGGTAATGTTGTGGAGTTGTTCATGGTCTAATTCAGAATGCATGGGCAGGGAAATGACTTCGCCGGCAAGTTGCTCTGAAACAGGAAAATCACCTTCCGAATACCCATAACTCCGGTACGCTGCACTGAGGTGCAAGGGAACCGGGTAATAGATCATGGAAGGAATTTTGTGCTCTTCCAGCGCCGCCCGAAGCGCGTCTCGACGCCCTTCGCCCACCTTTAATGTGTATTGATGGAATACATGGGTGGAATACGGCGCACGGTAGGGTTGGGTTACGCCCGGCAGACCATTTAGCTGGTCATCATAATAGGCCGCTGCCTCCTGCCGGCGCTGGTTGTACTGGTCCAGGTGGTCCAGTTTGACCGATAAAACGGCCGCCTGCATGCTGTCCAAACGGGAATTGACCCCAATGGAGTCGTAATAGTATTTTCGGGTTGAACCGTGATTCGTGATGGTATGAATCCTGGCGGCCATCTTTTCGTCGCGGGTAAAGAGCGCCCCACCGTCGCCCCAGCACCCCAGGTTTTTGGTGGGGTAAAAGGAAGTAGTGCCAATTTGGCCCAGCGTGCCTGCCTTGACCATTGACCCATCCTGGAGGCGATAATCAGAGCCGGTGGCCTGGGCATTGTCTTCAATGACCGGGATGCCGTGTTTGGCCGCAATAGCCAAAATGGGCTCCAAGTGGCTGCTCTGCCCAAACAAATGCACCGGAATAATGGCCCGTGTCCGGGGGCTGATTGCTGCCTCCAACTTTTCCGGATCCATGTTGAACGTGTGCGGCTCTACGTCAACAAAAACTGGCTTGCCACCGAGCAACGAAACCACTTCCACCGTAGCCACAAACGTGAACGGAACCGTGATGACTTCATCGCCGGGCTGCATATCCAGCGCCATCAGCGCAATTTGCAGCGCATCGGTGCCATTGGCGCAAGGTAACACGTAGGGAACATCCAAATAAGTGGCCAGTTTCTTGCTAAATTCCTGCACGGCAGGTCCGTTAATAAAGGCCGTACTGCCAATAACCTGAGCCAGCGCATCGTCAAAGAGCTGTTGGTCGCGCAGGTACTGGCGCTGCAGATCAACCATCTGAATGGGGTGCATCAATTGGGGTTTTACACGTCGGGGGAAGGGGTTCCTTTCCCTGCGCGACAATCGGTTTTGTCAACGAAGGCACAAAAATAGGTCTGGGCGGGCACTTAGGCCGATGCTAACCGTTATTTTTGAATCCATGCGAAACACGATGGTTCTCTTCACCTTGTTTGTTTTGATGCTAGCCACTTCAGCGGTGAACGGCCAATCAAAGGTTGGGGTGGCAGACTCCATCCTGCTGGCAGGGCTGGTGCAATTAGAATACGGGGCTGTCTTACCGCTCGCAGACCTGAGCGACCGATTTGGCATCCACAACGACATCGGCCTCCAAATCAGCATCAAAAACCGGAAGAACGTCGTTTTTGGGGGGGGCATGCAATTCTATTTTGGTATTGCCGTGCGGGAGGATTCCATCCTGAAACCTCTGCAAAACGACGCGGGTTTTATCATTGGCACCGACGGTTTTCAATACCTGCCCAATTTGAACATGCGGGGTTGGAGCGTTTCGGCCCACGCTGGTAAGGTGACGGGCTGGGGCGCAGTAAACCCCAATTCCGGGGTGATCTTGTTGGGGGGGGTGGGATTCATTCAGCACCGCATAGACCTGAGTTTTGAAAAGGAATTTCTGCCCCAATTGGGCGGCGATTACGAGAAAGGCTACGATCGCCTGGCAAATGGCCTATTCTTGCGCCAATACATTGGCTACCTGTACAGCGGCAGTGGGCGTTTCCTCAACGTTCGCGTGGGCATGGAATGGACGGAATCGTTCACCGCTCCGAGGCGCGATGCGAACTTAGATACCGGTCAAATTCCTTCTGGTAACCGCCTGGACATTCAGGCAGCGCTCAAAGTAGCCTGGGTGTTGCCCATCTACGAGAACCCCAAACTCCAGTACTATTACAACTGATCCTAATTCGCGCATAGCCCTACCCCCCGCCCCCCCCTGGCCTTACGAGCTGGGCATCCGGCTGTACGGAGCAGCAATTGCAGCGGCAGCCCCCTTTTCAGCCAAAGCAAGGGCTTGGAAAGACGGGCGAAAGAACGGCCTGGAGCAAATTCGGAGCAAGCGCCGCAGCCTCCCCCCCCGCCTGCTGTGGATGCATTGCGCCAGTCTGGGCGAATTTGAGCAAGGTCGCCCGTTGCTGGAGGCCCTTCGACCAGCATTTCCGGACTGCGGGCTGGTGTTAACGTTCTTCTCCCCTTCCGGGTACCAGATCCGCAAAGACTATCCGGGAGCGGATGCGGTGTTTTACTTGCCGCTGGACACCCGTCAGGCTGCGGAAGCCTTTGTGGAAGTGCTGTACCCTATTGCAGCCATATTTATAAAATACGATCTTTGGTTAAACCATATTGCCGCGGTTGCCGCCAGGGCAATACCGCTGTACCTCGTTGCTGCGCGTTTCCGACCCGATCAGGTTTTTTTTAAGCCTTGGGGAAACTGGCACCGCAACGGCCTGCATCACCTTTCACGCATTTTTTGCCAGGACCAAGAATCCGTTGAGCGAGTTTGCTCCCTGCTGGCCCAGGACAAGCGGCCGTTGCGAATGCCCACAGTAGCCCTTGCGCCGGATACGCGCTTTGACCGGGTGCTGAAAATAGCCGCCTCGCCCACGGTGCCGGATGCCATTCGGGTTTTTGCTCGTGGTCGTCCTGTGTTCGTTGCCGGCAGTACCTGGCCTGCGGATGAAGCCTTGCTGGTGGATTTAGCGGCCCACAACCTCTTGCCTGCCGGATGGAAGCTGATCTTGGCCCCCCACGAAATGCATCCTTCAGCCCTGCGCGAGTTGGCCGCGCGGATACCGGGCCAGGTGTTGCGCTGGAGCGAGGTTAGCCCTACGCTTTTGAAGGAGACGGACCAACACGCCAGCCCGCAAACTTCCGCAACGGCTTTTGCAGACCAGCACTTGGCCGAAGCAGATTGTCTGATTGTGGATAAAATTGGCCTGTTGTCATCGCTGTATTCGCTGGGCAGCGCGGCTTACATCGGCGGCGGCTTTGGTGCTGGCATTCACAACACGCTTGAAGCGGCGGTTTACGGCCTTCCGCTGGCCTTCGGGCCGCGTTACCACAAGTTTCGCGAAGCCGAAGAACTGGTGGCTCTGGGCGCTGCGGTCTCTATTCGCGATGTTTCCGAACTGCGCTATTGGTTCGAAGGGCTTGTTGATCATGGAGCAAGTTCTGCAGGTGTTCCCGCGAGTGGCACTGATCTGAGCAACAAAGCCAAAGCCGCTGGGCATGCGGCAGCCACCTATGTTGAATCGGGCCGCGGAGGCACGGCCATCGTCTTGCAAGCCCTTCAAGAAGACCTGGCGGGACGAGCCTGATTTACTGTAGGGTACTCCTAAAAACCCCATGTCCTGCGTTATGCCCAATTTTTAACATCCTCATTTACAGGAGTAAACTCCGGTGTTAAAAATTATGCAGGCCTTGTCTCCGAAGTTAGCAGAGGGGTTTTTATAAGCACCCTGTGTTGATTTATTCCGCGAGCCTCAGCGGTAACGCTGCTCCAGGATGTCGCGCAAGTGCAGCACCACTTTGCTTTCCGGGTTCCACGCGTGTGCAGGGGTCAATTCCCGGTCCAAATAACGCAGCGCATCCTCCAGGCTGGACAATTCATTAAGCTGGCGGATGGCCTGGCCGTAAGTCTCTGAATTGCCGGCAAACAGCTCCCGGGTAAAGAGAAAGCGCTCATTGACGTCAATGAGCTTGCGCAGGTCTTCCGCGGGGCGGACCGCCAGCGTTTGGCCCAGTTCGCGCTCGGAGCGCGCAAAACGGTCATTCAGGGCTGGTTCGTCGGGGGTTGGGTTGGGATTGGTGGCTGGGGCTGCAACGGGGATTGGGGAAGCGGTAACTGGCGGGGCTGGAGTCGGCGGGGCTGGTGCGAGCGTGATTGGGGCGGTAACTGGCGGGGCTGGAGTCGGCGGGTCTGGTGCGAGCGTGATTGGGGCGGTGACTGGCGGGGCTGGAGTCGGCGGGTCTGGGGGGCTAACCGGCACTCCTACCGCGCGCGGCGGCGACTGAACAGGAGCTGGTTCAACGACTGCTGCTGCAGGCGAAGCCGGGGTGTCTGGTTCAGCGCGGGGGGGGTGGGGCGCGTAAGCCCACCCGGCTCGGATCTCCGGGGCATCTTCCTTTCGCAAGCCGTCCGAAACCACGGCCCGTGAAGGATAGAGGAAGGAATCTTGCCCATCAATAAGCGGTTCTGGAACCTTGGGAAGGGGGCTAACCGCGGGGACCGGGGAGGGTGCTGCGAGCGCTGGAGGTGCTGCAGGCGAGGCCTTGCTGGCCTCTGATGACGATCCCCGATCCAACTCCAGAAGTGCATCGTACCAATCACGTGTATACTTTTTCAGCAGATCCAGCTCCAAACCTTTTAGTCCTCCAGGGCTGTGAGCGGCCTGTTGGTACAATAAATTGATCTTGTCCAGGAGCACTTCCAGCGCTATGGGAGCGGGCATCATATGTTGCAGGATTTTCAGAACCTTTCGAAATACAAAAATAGCCAAGCGAATTTTAGGCCAAATCCTTTGCACATTTGCAGCCAGACCAGCCTCGAATTCGCCCGACAAAGATAACGCATCCAACTGCCAAGCCGACCTTGCCGTGTTCATAGAACCCAGTCACCATACCGATGCCCGCGCCCGCGGCAAAGGCTGGATCGAAGCCATTTGCGGCTCCATGTTTTCCGGAAAAACGGAGGAACTGATCCGGCGCCTTAAACGAGCGCGGATCGCTCATAAAAGCGTGGAGATCTTTAAGCCGCAAATTGACACGCGCTACGACGAACACCGCATTGTATCGCACGACGAAAACCACATTCTTTCCACCCCGGTGAGCCACTCCGGAAACATTCTGCTTTTGGCGGGAGAAGTGGATGTGGTCGGCATTGATGAAGCCCAGTTTTTTGACGAGGGAATTGCTCACGTCTGCGAGCAACTGGCTCGTCGAGGCACCCGCGTCATCGCTGCCGGTCTGGACATGGACTACCTGGGCCGGCCATTTGGTGCAATGCCCCAACTGCTCGCCCTTGCCGACTACATCACCAAGGTACATGCCATCTGCATGCAGTGCGGGGATGTAGCCACGCATTCCTACCGGCTTGTGTCGGCTGAAGGAGTCATTCTTTTGGGCCAAAAAGAGAGCTACGAGCCTCGATGTCGCAAATGTTTTTACGAGGGAATGGCCGATCCGCTGCATCCCGCTTTTACACAAATGTGACATTCCCAGGCTGTTGGGCATTTCTAAGGACCTTAACTTTAGTATCTTCGCCACGTCATAACCAAACCATCTGCAATGAGAAAACTCTTCACTATTATTTGCGCACTTTTCGCGGTCGGTCAACTGGTAGCGCAGGCTCCAGTTATTGACGGACGCATGCAGGAATACGTTTCCAAGCAATTGACGTCTAAGCAAGTGCCCACAAAAGCCATTGAACGCTACCAGCAGCGCATGGCAGACCGCATGGAAAGCACCGCCCTCCGGGGTGGTGATCCGGATTCCTATTTGGTTGCCTACGTAGATGCTGTAGCCAATTCCGGCTCCGTTCCTGGCTTGGTACGCGCCACCCTCTGGCCGGATTCTTTGGCCCGCATTGCCGATCCTGAAGGCGATTTTTACTGGTTCATCCACGCCATGACTGACCTTTTTGACCCGAATTCCCTAATCATTAGTGACACGTACATCGAGGACGACATCAGCGTTCAGTTCAAGGCTGGCAATATCTACGAAGTAGATTCTTTCGCTTTTTTCTTCTTATACGACCGCGTTTCTGCTCCCTCTGTAGTGGATACACTTCGTGTATACTTGTTTGGAGAGCCGAACATTTCTGAGCAGAACTTCATAGACTGGCCCAATGCTGGCGACGTAACAGATGTTGCTTATGCTCGTTACAACAACGCGCTGTTCCGCCCAAATTCCAGCATTCTCTACACGTTTGAGTACCTGCTTACTTCGGCCGATACCTCTACCGCGTTCATCGCGCGTATTTCGGAAGGCATCAATACCACGATAGCCAAAAACTCCAAAATCGGTGCAGCCTTCCATTTTATTTCAGGACAAAGTTATTCGATTGGTGATTTGCTTTTTGACAACACCACCGGTTCAGCTGGAGTCTTGAACAATTTTGACTTGATTACCTATTTCGAAGATGATGGATTGTTCCCAATCTCCTCGATCACCGATGAAGGTGCATTGAACCAGGCTGGACTTGTCGAAACAGAGATTCGCTACGGTCTCAATGCTTTGGGCTGGAACATTGCCTACTACCCTGCTTTCGGCTTCGGTCCAGGCTGGTTAAGCGAGCACGTCCTCACAGAATGGCAAGTTCGTCCAGTTGGCGCACACTTTACGGCCGGAGGATCAGGTACCGCATGCCAAATCCAGTTTAGCGACCGCTCCAACGTAGGCAACATCGACGGTTGGGACTGGTCTTTTGGTGACGCCGGTGGATCTATTGCTATTGATGTAGAGAATCCCGTGTTCACTTATCTAGCAAACGGCACCTACACCGTGGAATTGACGGTCAGCGGTGACGAAGGCAACTTCAGCTTCGAGCGCAACGTCGCCGTTACTACCTGTTTTACTGGCCTCAATGACATCAACGGTCTGGTAAACTTTGATGTATTCCCCAGCCCTGCTGCTGAATTTGTTTCCATCAATGTTGGCTTGAGCACCGCGCAAGACCTTGAAGTCGGCTTGTACAACGCCCAGGGTCAATTGGTTATGAGCGACCGTATTCAGGGCGCTCTCAACTACCAGCATTCCTTTGACGTAAGCGGTCTCGCAGAAGGTCTCTATCAAATCAAATTGCAAAACGGCGGTCGTGTTTCGACCAAAGCCTTTGTAGTTCAGTAATTTAAGATTAACCAATAATCCGGTAACCGGATTTTGTCCAAAGCGGGCTGCTTCTCAAGAAGCAGCCCGCTTTTATTTAGCCCTTTTGTCTGGCTAGCCAATTTCGTTCTTGTCGGCCCTTCAGCGTTCCAGCGGCTCTACCTGCCGGGCTTTCCCAGCTCGTTGTGCAGGAAATATGGAAGCGCCGGAACCAAAAGATAATCCTTTCGCTAACTGACAACAGCCGAAAGCAAACCGCTATAGCCTAATGCTGGCCGCTACAGCTGAAAGCAAGCCACTGTAGCCGAAAGCAAACCGCTACAGCCTAATGCTGGCCGCCATAGCCTATTGCTGGCCACTGAAGCCAAAAGCTGGCCGCCAAAACCGAAAGCAAGCCGCTGTAGCCGAATGCTAGCCACCATAACCGAATCTTGGCTGCGGCACAAGAAAAAGACCCGGTTCGCAAGCGAACCGGGTCTGATTTGACTTAAATGTGGGACAGATTGCAAAGAATCTGTGCGCTTACAAAAACTTAGTGCATCACCACCAGCTTAGCTGATTTGCGGCCTCCGTTGCCTTCGAGTACCACCAGATAGGTACCATTGGCCATGGAAGCCGTAGGAATCGTTTCGCGGTAGCTGCCGGCCGGCATAGACTGTCCGTTAACCAGTGTCATGACGCGCTTGCCGGTAAGATCAAAAACTGATAGCTGCAGATTGGTAACAGCCTTGTCCAATTGAAAGGTGACCGTGGAGACTTCCTGAGCAGGGTTGGGGAACAAAGCCACACTGGCCGAGAGGTTGTTGGTAATTGGATTGACCCCAAGCCCTTCGCTGCCGAGGCTGAAGTCGCAACCCAGGCTGGTGGGAACCAAATTGGTCGAGCGGAAGAACCCGCGGCCGTGCGTTCCGATCAAAATAACCCTGCACTCGGGATCGCGAACAATTTCCTGGCGGATTTCAAACACGGGGACATTGCCCAACGTGCTGATTTCCTGATCCCAGGTAGTGCCATCGTAGCTCCAAACCCCAAATTCCGTTGCAACAAAAATTTGACTGCTGTTGTAGTAGTCGATGAGCACATCAAAAACGGGTACATCCGGAAGGGAAGCGCTGATAGAGGTCCAAGTGGGCGAAGCCCCGGCACCATTTGTGGTTCGCCAAACATTGGTCGGGACAAGGTATCCGCCACGGGACGCCACCACCAGGTTGTTGTTGTTGTCATCGACATCAATGCCCGTTACGCGGCCGCCGATGGTGCCTATATTGGTGATCACGATGTTGGACGAGTCGGCAAACCATAAAGGATCTGTTAAGGGATTGCCATCGTAATCGATGTACTCGTAAATACCATTATTGAGGTTGCTGATTCGCCAAATGTTACCACTGGAGGTTCCAACATAGGCGATATTACCATCTGCCGTCGCGTCTACAGAAGTTACATTGCCGATAGCAGCAGTGCCAGAAATCTTAAACCATGTTGGTGCACCTTCAGAACTGTTTTTCAACACTTCCGGTGTCATCCAAAGACCATTGTTAGTTCCGCAGAAAAAGCGGGCGCGCTCAATGTTGTCGGCGTTCAAGGTAAAGGTCTCTCCACCAAAGGTTACGGCATCACCAAGTTCTACCAAGATGCCGGAACCAGCAGGGTACTCTACCGTACCGCCGGCAACGAGCACATCGCGGAAGGTAAAATGGCGGTCATAGTCTTCCCACAGGTAGTCGGCTTCAACAAAGTCAGCACCGTTGTCGGCAACACCATTTTGGTTGTTGTCAATATTCGCGTCGAACATAGCGGAATAGCTGTTGC
>Ga0209591_10000193_pt1 | contig 80001 bp, 51 predicted proteins | sample MAT01_FD_187207 | JGI IMG/M metagenome (GOLD analysis project Ga0209591, IMG submission 187207) | Freshwater microbial communities from Lake Fryxell liftoff mats and glacier meltwater in Antarctica - MAT-01 (SPAdes) (version 2) | ecosystem: Environmental > Aquatic > Freshwater > Ice > Liftoff...
CGGAAACCCAATTCTCTCGCATAGCGGGCCGTCACCTATGCGCGACACGCCGGAAATCGACGCCTCGACACTTCTTCATGTGCCCGCTGAATAACCCTCTGTCTTTGTCGAATGCGTGTCTCTAGGCGATTTTCAACCCGGAGACCACCGACAAGCTCCTGACCTGGGCATCCAGCCAGCCACTACCTCCAGTCAAGCCGATTTACGCGGAACGCAGGCCTCGAGGCCCAGCTCATTGCCGACAACCCCGGTCATGACTTCGCTCGGCGGGTGATGTCGCCCGCCTCGACCTGTTCGACCACCACCCGGAGGACGTCCACCGCAGCACCGGTTCCGAGCTCGGTCGACGGGGTTCGCGGCCAGGAGGATCTCGTCCCACCCCTGTACTCGGCCGTGGCGTCGGCCGCCGGCGCCACCGACGCCGACGAGAAGGAGCTCGTCATGGTCGGCGTCACCTCCGTCGTGGCGGTAGTGTCGACGGGCGATGACACACCACGCAGCTCGGTGGATTCGTGCGTCCAGGACGCCGAGGAGCGGCTCGACGCCGACGTAGTTGCCGCCCCCGACGCGCAGCAAGTCGAGGTCGCTCACCTGAGCGCGTCGGTCCGCGCAGGGAAGGTCAGCGCGCCGCGCGCCGACCACATCGCTGCTGCCACCGAGCTGTCTCCGCGCATCACCGAGTCGATCGAGGTCCAGCTGGGATGACCGATGGGAGCCACACGAACTGGCTGCTGGACGCAGATCCCGCGCTCCGCTGGCAGGTCGAGCGGGACGTCGTCGGCGCCCCGCGCGAGGTGTGGGAGCAGACCCGGGCGCGCGTGGCGGCGGAGGGTTTCGGCGCGCGGTTGCTCGCGCTGCAGGACCTCGACGGGCAGTGGGCCGGCGGGTCGTTCATGCCCGCCGACTTCGACTTCCAGGGCGAGGAGGCGGCCGGCGGCGCGCAGCCCTGGACGGCCACCACGTGGACCCTCAACTCCCTGCGGGAGTGGGGCGTCGACGGGACGGTGCTGCGCGAGCGGCGGACAGCGGAGTTGCTCGCGGAGAACAGCAGGTGGGACTACAACGGCCTGTCCTACTGGCACGGCGAGGTCGACGTGTGCGTCAACGCGTGGACCGTCGCCAACGGTCTGTGGCTCGGCGCTGACGTCGAGGGGATCGTCGACTGGCTCCTCGAGCACCAGCTGTCCGACGGCGGCTGGAACTGCGAGTGGGTCGACGGATCCGAGCACTCGTCGTTCCACTCCACCCTGAACGCCCTGAAGGGACTCCTCGCCGTCGACGCCGCCACCGGCGGCACGCCGGAGACGCGCGCCGCGCGGGGCCGGGGCCAGGAGTACCTGTTGCGCCGCGGCCTGTTCCGCAGACTGTCGACCGGCAGGCCCGTCGCCGACTGGACCGGTAGGTTCGCCTACCCGTTCCGCTGGCGCTACAGCGTGCTGAACGCCGCCGACCACTTCCGCGAGTCGACGACGTTCGACGGCGTGGAACCGGATCCGCGCCTGAGCGACGCGATGGAGATGATCCGGGCCGCCCGCCGGTCCGACGGCACGTGGCTGCAGAACGGTGTGCTCCCGGGCCGGGTCTGGTTCGACGTGGACGTTCCCGACGGCGAGCCGTCACGCTGGCTGACGCTGATCGGCACGCGTGTCCTCGGGTGGTGGGACGGCCGCCCGCACGCCGCGAGGACGTAGCCGACGTGCGGCTCTCGCCTCCGATCACCGCGCCGATCGACTCGGTCGCCGCGCGGGATCAACGAACATCGCCGGCCAGCAGGCGCCGCTCGGGGTCGGCGTAGGCCACGTCCGGCAGCGATCGCTCGACCGAGCTCAGGCCCGAGAACCGGTAGGCGAGCGCCACGCACGCCGCGATCATCACGCCGATCGCCATCATCGCGAAGGCGAAACCGCGGCCCGGCCCGTCGCCGACCAGCGCGGCGACGAACGTGGACCCGACCTCGCGGTCGCCGACCAGCGGCACGAACACCAGGCTCGTCGCCACACCCAGGAGGAGCTGCGTCAGTGCGTAGGGGAAGTCGACGAACAGGTTCTTCAGCGCTGACGCGCGGCCCAGGAACTCCGGCTCGACCTTCAGGTGCCAGATGGTCTGCGCCGTGCCGAGCACGACCGGCGTGCCGCCGAGGAACACGAACGCGGCCACCGCCAGCAGTGGCACGCTCGGCCGCAGCGCTCCGACCACCATGGCCGCGCCGAGCAGTACCGAGAACCAGAGGAATCCCGCGGCCAACCTCTTCGGCCCGCCCCAGAACACCATCGCCACCGTCATGGCGGTCAGGCCCGCCGCCCCGGCCAGCAGGATCGCCTGCAGCGACTCCTGCGTGGCGAACGACAGCGTCAGCTGGGAGAACAGCAGCTCGGCCCCGCCGATCCCGACGTTCACCGCGGCCAGACAGCCGAGCAGAGCCAGCAGACCGCGCCGGGCAGCGATGTGTCGCCACACCCGCCAGAACCCGCGCAGCAGGCCGTCATCGGTCGAGCGCCCGATCTCCGGGATCGTCGTCGTGCGCAGCGACACCAGCGCCAGCACGAACGTGATGCAACTGGTCACCACGACGCCGTAGACGCCCGCCGTGCCGAGCAGCGGCCCGGCGAGCACGGGGCCGAGCACGGCGCTGGCGGCGGTGAGGAACATCCGCGTGCCGTTGACCCGGCCCAGATGCCGCTTGGGCACGATCAACGGGATGGCGGTCTCGAACGCGGCCAGGTGCATCGCCTTGAAGGCGGCCGCCAGCCACAGGAAGATCAGCACGCGCCAGTCCGCGAGCAGGTCGACGGTGAACAGCACGGTGAACACGAGGACGTTCACCATCCCCAGTGCGTTGCTGACGACCAGCGCCCGCTTCGGCCCCCACCGGTCGACCAACGCGCCCGCGACCGGCGACGCGACGACGAACGGAGCGATCGACAGCGCGAGCGCCAGGCCGAGCGCCACCGGCGACTCGTACAGCCGGTAGGTGTAGACGCCAATCGAGAACATCGCCAGCCCGAGCCCGGTGAGCGCGGCGAACTGCCCCAACCAGTAGATCAAGAAACCCCGCAGCCACGGCACAGTCGCCGTCATGGCACCTCCTCCTGGGTCGACCCTCGGACCGCGGGTCCACACTGCTGGACCACCGGACCGCCGACCCTGTCCCCGATTCCTCTGACACCGTCGCGCGGACCGGTCCGGCCCCCGGTTCCGGCGACGCGCCACCACCTGGTGGCCGCCCTAGGTTGCGGAGGTGGCCGCGAGTGGTGTCGAGGACATCTACGAGCTCTCTCCACTGCAGCGGGGCATGCTGCTGCACGCTGCGTACGACGGCGACACCGACATGTACATGGGCCAGCACGTCTTCGCCGTCGACGGCCCGCTGGACACCGACGCCCTCGAACGGGCGTGGCGGCGGGTCTTCGCCGCCCACCCCGCGCTGCGCACGTCGTTCCACTGGGAGGGCTTGGAGAAGCCGCTGCAGGTCGTGCACAGCGACGTCCTGCCCGCAGCCCGTCGCGGGGACTGGTCCCACATCGTCGAGCCCGAGCGACGTGCGCGACTCGGCGAGCTGCTGGCCGACGATCGCGCACGCGGCTTCGACCTGGCCACACCCCCGCTCCAGCGCCTCCACCTCGTCCGCACCGGCGACGACCGCCACCTCCTGGCCTGGTCGCACCATCACCTGCTGCTCGACGGCTGGTCGGTCCCGGTGTTCATGAACGAGGTGATGGCCCACTACGCCGCGATCACCGTCGGCGGCCCGACCCCGCCGCCGGCCCCGCCGTACCAGGACTACATCGCCTGGCTGCACAGGCAGGACGCGGCCGAGGCCGAGCGCTTCTGGGCCGGCCGGTTCCGCGGCTTCGAGCCCCGACGGCTCGTCCCGCTGCGTGACGTCGACCCCGCCGGCGGCACCGGCGAGGTCGAGCGGCACACGCTGGACCTGCCCGACGATCTCGAGGCCGGGCTCCGCGCCTGTGCCGCCCGCCACCGCGTCACCCTGGGGACCGTGCTCCACGCCGTGTGGGCCGTCGTGCTGCGTCGCTGCACCGGCACGTCGCCGGTCGTCTTCGGCTCGGTCACCTCCGGCCGCCCGGCCGAGCTGCCCGACGTCGACCGCATGGTCGGCCTGTTCGCCAACACACTGCCCGTGTCGATCGACGTCCCCGACGACGGCGACCTGGGCGAGTGGCTGCGCGCGCTGCAGACCGACTACGCGCACGTGCGACGCTACGAGCACAGCCCGCTCGCCGAGATCAAGAAGTGGGTCGGCCTGCCGGGCGCGCAGCTGTTCGACAGCCTGTTCGTGCTCGACAACTACTCCTTCGCGGTGCAGGCGGGCGGCGTCGGCGAGGCGCTGAGCGTGCATGCGGAGAGCCGCTTCGACAAGGTCAGCGTGCCGGTCTCGCTGATCGTCACGCCCTCCCCGGTGTCGCAGGTGCAGTTGCTGCTGCACCGGGACCGTGTCGACGCCGGGTTCGCCGACGACGTCCTGGCCCGTGTCCGGGCCGTTCTCGAGGAGGTCGTGGTGACGACGACCGTCGGACCGCTCGCCGAGGCGGCGGGCCCCTGCTCGGCCCCGTCGCCCGCGCCGGGCCCGCCGCGGCCGGGTTCGTGCCTCTCGCCACGTCGCGTGAGGAGGAGGTCGCAGCGGTCTTCGGGGAGGTGCTCGGCGTCGAGGAGGTCGGGGCGACCACGAGCTTCTTCGAGATCGGTGGTGACTCCTTCGCCGCGGTGCGTGCCATCGGCCGCATCGACGGAGCCACGATCAGCATGCTCGCTGCCCATCCCGTCGTGCGCGACCTGGCGAAGGTGCTCGACACGGCCGCCGGAGCGCTCGCCACCGACTCCGACGACGGGATCGCCGACCTCGGGCGAACGCCAGCCGAGGAGCGCTCCGCCCGGCGGCAGCGCCGGAGCCGGATGATCCCGCGTGTCTCCCGTGGAGGGAAGCTCGTCTGCACCCACGTGCAGGAGCAGGCCTGGCGCGGGAAGTGGACCAACTACCACATCCCGTTCGCGCTGCGGCTCACCGGCGAGGTCGACACCGGCGCGCTCGGTCGCGCCGTGCTGGGCCTGGTGACCCGGCACGAGGCGCTGCGCACGCGGTTCTTCGAGCAGGACGGCACGCCCTACCAGGTCATCGACCCGCCGCCCGCCCGGACTCCGTTCGTCCTCGTGGACCTCGACCACGAGCAGATCGTGGCGTGGGTGACCGAGGAGGTGCAGCGCGAGCTGGACCTGACCGTCGGGCCGGTGTTCCGCGCCGCCCTGGCCCGTCTCACCCCGACCGAGGGTGTGCTGGTGCTGTCGGTCCACCACTTCGTCTCCGACGGCTGGTCGCTGCGCGTCCTCACCGCCGAGCTCTCCCAGCTGTACGCGGCCGAGGTCGCGGGCACGGACGCGGGTCTGCCCGAGGTGCCCGTCCAGCTCGCGGACTACGCCGCCTGGCAGCGGGACTGGCTGCGCGGCGAGGAGCCGCGCAGCCGTCTGCGGTACTGGCAGGACCAGCTCGAGGGCCTGGAGCTGCTGGAGTTCCCACCACGCCGCCCCGAGCCCGGCCAGGACCTCACCGGCGCCTCCCTGCGTCGCCACGTGCCCGAGGACGTGTGCAGGGCCGTCCACGGCTATGCGCGGGCCCATGGCGTATCGCTGCTGTCGGTGCTGCACGCCGCGCTCGTGGTCGTGCTGCACCGGCGCACCGGGCAGACCGACATCTCCGTCAGCTCCAGCTTCTCCGGCCGCTCGCACGCGGAGTTCGAGACCGTGCTGGCGAATCTCGCCGCCAGTCTGATCCTGCGCGCACGGCTCTCCGACGCGCCCACCTTCGCCGAGCTGGTTCGACGCTGCCACCGGCTCGCCCTCGGCGCGGCAGCCAACCAGGACGTCCCGCTGCAGACGATCACCGAGGCGATGCACGAGGTCGGCGTGCCCGACCTGGACGAAGCCTTCCGCGTGCACCTCACGCTGGAACCGCGCGGCCACGGTCTGCGCACTCCCCACCTGGGCGATGTCGTCGCCGAACCGTTGGCCGGGGCGACCGGGGACAACCCGGGCCGGCTCGAGCTGACCGTCAACGAGTTCGACGACAGCCGGCTCGACCTGCTCGTCGACTACATCCCCGAGCTGCTCGACGCCGAGTGGGTCGGCGAGCTGGTCGAGGAGTACTTCACGACGATCGCCACCGAGCTCGCCCGTCCCGACCGGGTGATCGGCACGGCGAGGTAGGAGGTCGCGGGTCGTCCAGCGGCATCAGGTCGAGCAGTGCCGACGCCGCACTGCACGTCAGCGGATCGCGGAACCGTCGGGTCGTCGGAACGAGGGGCCGGACGGACGAGTCAGGTCACGGCCGATCGTCCCGGTCACGCGGTGTTCGGCGTCCGCGTCGAGGAAGTGCCCGCTCGCGAGCACGTCGAGAGCGAACGGACCGGTCGTCTCCGCCCGCCACGCGGCCATCGTGTCCGGGGGAGCGGTCGGGTCCTGGGACCCGGCGAACGCGTGGAGCGGCACGTCGAGCGGGCTGGTGCGGTGGGACCCGTGCGTGCTCAGGACCTCCAGGTCGGCCCGCAGGGTCGGCAGCAGCGCGCGCATCAGCTCCGGCTCGGCCAGCACCTCCGGCGGGGTGCCGCCCATCTCGCGCAGGTAGCCCTCGAGGCCGTCGGCGCGGTCCTCCCACGGCCACGTGCCGTCGTCGTTCCCGGGCGCGACGTCACAGGCCAGGTAGAGCGCGGCGGGCATCGGCAGCGACCGCGCGCGCAGCGCGTGGGCCAGCGTCCACGCCACCCGCGAGCCCATGCTGACGCCGTAGCAGGCGAACGGGCGGTCGAGCAGCGGCGGGAGCACCGCCAGGAGACCCTCGACGAGATCGGTCATCCGGTCGTACGGCTCCTCGGAGAACCGGTCGGCCCGCCCGGGCAGCTGCACCGCGACCACGTCGATCTCCGGGGGGAGCAGGCGCGGCCACAGCCGGTAGGCGCCGGCGGCGCCGCCCGCGTGGTGGAAGCACAGCAGGCGGACCGCGCCCGGGGCGGCGCGACGGCCGAACCGCTTGAACCACCGGCGGTCGGCGTCGCCCGGCGCCACCGTCGACGACGGGGCCGGCCCGCCGACGCCGGTCACGGCCGCCGTCCCGTCGCGATCAGGTGCGGGCCGACGCCCAGCAGCTCGGGCACCCGCTCGGGCGCCCGCGCGCCCTGCAGGACCGCCGCGCCCTCCACGCTCACCAGGTCGGCCACGACGAGGCCGGCGGCCCCGAGCTCCGCGTGCAGGACGCCGTCGAGCCGCGCCCCCCGGCGCGACACCGCCGCCGCGAACACGGCCCCACCGGGCCTGACCACGCGCCGCGCCTCCCGCAGCACCTGGAGCCGGTCGGCCGCCGACGGCAGGTGGTGGAGCGGTCCGAGCAGCAGCACCGCGTCGACGCTCTCGTCGTCCAGGTCGAGATCGCGCGCATCGCCCACCGCCGTGTCCACGTCGGCGCCCACCTCGGCCGCGGCCCCGCGGACGTGCTCCACGTGCGCCGCGACGATGTCGCGGTGCTCCACCCGGTAGCCGAGCCCGGCCAGCCAGAGCGCGAAGCGGCCCGGGCCGCCGCCGATGTCGGCGACCACGGCCGGTGCCGGCGGGAGGTGCCGCAGCAGGATCTCCTGCGTCCGCTCGAACTCCAGCACGCCGTGCCCGGAGTCGGCGCGCTCCTCCTCCCGGACGCCTTCGTCGTACTCGGCCGGACCGCGCTGGAGGTCGTCCGGTCCGTCGGGCGCGTCGGGCGCGTCGGTCGCGGCGGGCTCCTCGACCGCCTCGCCCCGCCGGGCGCGCTCGATCCGCTCGGCGTTCTCGGCGAGCTGCCGCTCCAGCTCCGCGATCTCGGCGTCCAGGTCGTCGTCGACACCCGGGCCCGCCGCCGCGAGCGCGGCGGCGAGGCCGCGCACGGTGGGGTTCAGCGCGAGCATCGTCACCGTCGCGCCCTCGATCCGGCCGACCGCGCGGACGGCGCCGAACGAGTCGCCGCCCAGGTCGAAGAAGCTCGTGGTGACGTCGACCTCGTCCAGCTCCAGCAGCTCGCGGTAGACCGCCGCGATCGCCTCCTCCTCGGGCGTCTCGGGCCCCTGCACCGGCGCGCCCGGCACGGGCGGCGCCGCGCGGCCCGCCGCGTCCACGGGCGCCGGCTCGACCAGGGGGCCCGCGGCCGCCACCACCTGCCCGACGTCGTCGGCCCGGGTGAGCGCGTCCAGGACGGTGAGCAGGCGGTCGAGGACGTCCTCCGCGAAGCCGGGGTCGAAGCGGCCCGGGTGCAGCAGCAGCTGCAGCTCCGACACCGGCGCGGGCGTCACGATCACCGACAGCGGCACGCTGACCTTGTCGAACGTCGTCTGCGAGCGCACCGCCAGCCCGCCCGCCCCGCCCCCGTCCCCCTCGACGGCGAAGGAGTAGTTGCCGATCACGACCAGGCTGTCGTACAGCTGCTGCCCCGGGACGCCGCTCCACCTCTTGATGTCCGACAGCGGGCTGGACTCGTACCGGCGGATCGCGGCGTAGCGGGCCTGCAGGTCGCGCAGCCACGGCCCCGTCGCGCCGGCCGCGGGCACGGCGACCGGGACCGGGAGGGTGGTGATGAACATGCCGATCATGCGGTCGACGTCGGGCAGCTCTGCCGGACGGCCGGAGCTGACGGAGCCGAACACCACGTCGGCGGAGCCCGTGAGCCGGCTGAGCACCACCGCCCAGGCGGCCTGCAGCACGGTGCCGAGCGTGACCCGGTGGCGGGCCGCGGCCGCGCGCAGCGCCTCCTCCAGCCCGCCCGCGATGCCGACGGAGTGCCGCTCCGGGTCCCCGGTGGCCCCGCGCGGGTCGGCGGGACGCAGGGCCGCGGGCCGGCGCGGGACGACCCCGCCGAGGGTCTCGGTCCAGAACGCCCGGGCCGCGTCGGTGTCCTGGCGCTGCAGCCAGGCGATGTACTCGCGGAACGGCGGCGCGGGCGGCGGTGGGGGCCCGCCGGCGGTCAGCGCCCGGTAGTGGGTCATGACCTCGTTCATGAAGACCGGGACCGACCAGCCGTCGAGCAGCAGGTGGTGGTGCGTCCAGGCCAGCGCGTGCCGGTCGTCGCCGAGCCGGATGAGGTATAGCCGCTGCAGCGGCGCCGCGGTGAGGTCGAAGCCGGCGCCGCGGTCGTCGGCCAGCAGCTTCTCGAGCCGTTCGCGCTGCAGCTCCTCGCCGAGGTCGGACCAGTCCTCGCGGTGCGCGGGCGGCGTGACGTCACGGTGGACGACCTGCAGGGGCTTGTCCAGCCCCTCCCAGTGGAACGAGGTCCGCAGCGCGGGGTGGGCCGCGAACACCCGCCGCCAGGCCCGCACCAGCGCGTCGGCGTCCAGGCGGCCCTCGACGACGTAGACGTGCTGGCCGAGGTACATGTCGGACGCGCCGTCGTGCACCGTGTGCAGCAGCATGCCCTGCTGCAGCGGGGAGAGCTCGTAGATGTCGTCCACGTCGGTCGTGCCCACCGGTGCTCCCCACCTCGTCGAACGGTGCCCGACGCTAACGACCCCGCCGCGGCGGGCGCTGTCCCGTGAACCGAGGACGACCCCGAGGACGACCCCGATGAACGGCCGCGAGGACGGCCGCGGCGTCCCGGCTTCACGCGACAGCCCGGTGCGGCGGCCCGCCCCTAGCGTCGGTGCCGCTCGCGCCCGCCTCCAGGAAGGTGATCGGACCATGACCGACCTGGAGACCCGCATCGCGGCGCTCTCGCCGCAGCAGCGGGAGGTGCTGGAGCGGCGGCTGGCCGAGCGCGCCGCCCCGAGCGGCCCCGGGCAGGAGCGGATCGCGCCCCGGGACCGGTCGCTGCCCGCGCCGCTGTCGATCCAGCAGCAGCGCGAGTGGGCGTTCGGGCACTTCCGCGGGGCCAACAACATCATCGGGGCGTTCCGGGTGGAGGGCGAGGTCGACCGGGAGCTGCTCGGTCGCGCGCTCACCGACGTCACCGAGCGCCACGAGGTCCTGCGCTCCACCGTCGAGCAGCAGCCCGACGGCACCCGGGTGCAGGTGGTCTCCCCGGTGGCGCAGGTCCCGGTGCCCGTCGAGGACCTCTCCCACCTGACCGAGCAGGAGCAGCGGGCCGAGATCCGCCGCCGCTGGGAGCGCGAGGTCGGCACCCCGTTCGCCCCGACCGCGCTGCGGCTGCGGATCTCGCTGCTGCACCTGGGCCCCGCGCGCCACGTCGTCCTCATCACCACCGACCACGCCGCGGGCGACCTGGCCTCGATGAACTTCCTCGTCCAGGAGTTCGCGGCGCTGTACGTGCTGCGCCGCGAGGGCGGCGGCGCGCTGCCGCCGCCGGAGGTCCAGTACGGCGACTTCGCGGTCTGGCAGCGCGCGGTGGAGGAGCAGCGGATCGACGCGGAGCGCGAGCACTGGCGCGAGACGCTCGACGGCGTCGCCCCGGGCCTGGCGCTGCCGACCGACCGCCCCTACCCGGTGGCGCCGGCGTTCGCGGGCGGCGTGCACCGGAGCGCCCTGCCCGCCGACCTCACCGCGGGCCTGCGGCGCTTCGCCGACGCCGAGCGGGCCTCGATCGGCGTGGTGCTCAGCGCGGCCGCGGCCGTGCTGCTGCACCGCTACACGGGGCGCCCCGACATCGTGGTCGGCGAGATCCTCTTCGGCCGCAACCGGGCCGAGATCGAGGGGACCATCGGCTGCTTCGTCGGCGCCCTCCCGCTGCGGGTGCGGGTGTCGGGCGAGCTGACCCTGCGCGAGGTCGTGCAGCGGGCGCGGGTCACGACGGTCACCGCGTACGGCCACCAGGACCTGCCGGTCGACGCCATGCTCGACCAGCTCGGCCTCGGGCCGGACGTCTCGGTAGGCTCGCTGATCGACCTGTGGCTGGACGTCCGCACGCCGCCGACGCGGCTGGAGGTGCCCGGCCTGCAGATCGTCCCGGAGCCGATGCCCGTGAGCCTGGCGCCGAGCCCGCTGCAGCTGGGCGTGGACCCCGACGCCGCCACCCTGAGCCTGGAGTGGCTCTACATGGCGGAGCTGTTCGACCACGCGACGGTCGTCGTGCTGGCCGAGCAGTTCGAACGGATCCTGCGCGGCATCGTCGCCGCACCCGACACGGCGGTCGACCGGGTCGGCCTGGCCGTCGAGCCCGTGTCGAGCGCCCCGGTCGGGCCGCGGGCCGCGGCGACGTTCGTCGAGCTGTTCCAGCGCCGGGTCGCCCAGGCCCCGCACGCGGCGGCCGCGGTGCGCGACGGGGTCGTCACGACCTACGGCGAGCTCAACCGCTCCGCGAACCGGCTGGCCCGTCGGCTGCGCGCCGCGGGCGTGGGCCCGGAGACGCCGGTCGGAGTCTTGGTGGACCGCACGCCCCAGCTGGCCACGGCGATCCTCGGCGTGCTCAAGGTCGGGGGCCTGTACGTCCCGCTCGACACCGGCCACGCACCCGCCCGCAGCGCGGACGTGCTCACCGACGCGGGCGTGCGCGTGCTCGTCACCCAGGAGCGCCACGGCTCGGTGTTCGCCGACGCCGGGCTCGCGAGCCCGGACGAGGTGGTGCTGCTCGACGGCCCGGCGGCCGACACCGCGGACGCCGACACCGACCTGCCCGACCTGCCGGACCCCGCCTCGCTCGCCTACGTCGTCCACACGTCCGGCTCGACCGGGCGGCCGAAGGGGGCGATGATCGAGCACGGGTCGCTCGTGACCTACGCCCTGGACGTGCGCGACCGGCTGGGGCTCGGCTCCGGCGACCGGTTCCTGCAGTTCGCCTCGCCCGCCTTCGACGTGCTGGCCGAGGAGCTGTACCCCGTCTGGCTCGCCGGCGGCGCCGTGGTGTTCCCCGGCCGTCCGCTGGTGACCGGCGGCGGCGACCTGACCGAGCTGGTCGAGCGCGAGCGGCTCACCGTGGTGGAGCTGCCCACCGCGTTCTGGCACGAGTGGGTGCGCGAGCTGGACCGCCGCGACCGGGCCCCGGCCGACTCGCTGCGCCTGGTGATCATCGGTGGCGAGCGCGCGCTGCCCGAGCGGATCGCGCTGTGGCGCCGCCGGACCGCCACGCCGCTGGTGAACTGCTACGGGCTGACCGAGACCACCGTGACGTCGGCGTTCTTCCGCCTCGACCCGGCCGACCCGGTCACCGACTGGCCGAACCTGCCGATCGGGACGCCGGTGCCCTCGGCCGAGCTGCGCGTGCTCGACGAGCGGCTGCGGCCGGTGCCCGCGGGCGCCGCGGGGGAGGTCTACATCGGCGGGGTCAGCCTGGCCCGCGGCTACCTCGGCCAGCCGGGGCTCACCTCCGCGCGGTTCGTCGCCGACCCGGCCGGGGACGGCGGGCGGCTCTACCGCACCGGCGACCTGGTCCGCCGGCGCGCGGACGGGAACCTGGAGTTCCTCGCCCGCGTCGACACGCAGATCAAGATCCGCGGGTACCGCATCGAACCGACCGGGATCGAGTCGGCCATCGACCGGTTCCCGCAGGTGGCGGAGTCGGTCGTGGCGGCGTGGGAGCCCGCTCCCGGCGACCGGCGGCTCGCGGCCTGGGTCGTCGCGCGGCCGGGGGAGTCGCTGAGCGTCGCCGAGCTGCGGCGCTTCCTCGACGGCGAGCTGCCGGCCCACCTGGTGCCATCGGCGTTCGTCGAGCTGGACGCGCTGCCGCTCAGCACCACCGGCAAGATCGACCGCAGCGCGCTGCCCGCCCCCGACGGCTCCCGCCCGGAGCAGGACGAGGAGTACGTGGCGCCGCGGACACCGGCCGAGCGGATGCTGGCCGACGCGGTGGCGGAGATCCTGCGGGTGCAGCGGGTCGGGGTCCACGACAACTTCTTCGAGATCGGTGGCGACTCGATCCTCACCATCCAGCTCGTCGCGCACGCCCAGGAGCGCGGGCTGACGCTCTCGCCGTTCGACGTGTTCGCCCACCCCACGGTGGCCGGCCTGGCCGACATCGCGGCTGCGGGCCCGGTCGTCGACGCCGAGCAGGGCGACGTGTCCGGCCCGGTGCCGCTCGCGCCGTCGCAGCGCTGGCTGTGCACGGCCGGGGTCGCCGACCCGCACCACGCGAACCGCTCCACGGTGCTCGACCTGCCCGGGCCGGTCGATCCCGACCACGTGCGCGACGCGGTGGAGCGGCTGCTCGCCCACCACGACGGCCTGCGGCAGCGGATCCTGGTGGCGGGCCCGTCCACCCGCGTGCGCATCGCCCCCCGCGGCGACGCTGTCCCGTTCGAGGTGCACGACCTCGGTGGGCCCGACGACCCCGGCCCGACCGCCCGGGAGGTCACCGCCGCGCTGCAGACCGGGCTCGACCCCGCGATCGGGCCGCTGCTGCGGGTGGCGCTGCTGCGGTCCGCCGGCGGGCCGGATCGGCTGGTGGTGGTCGTCCACCGGCTGGTCGCCGACGACGGGTCGCTGCGGATCGTGGTCGAGGACCTGGTGTCCCTGCTGGACCGGCTGCGCGCCGGGCAGCCCGCGCAGCTGCCCGCGAAGACGACGTCGTGGCAGTCGTGGGTCCGCAGGCTCGTGCGCCACAGCCGCGGCGACGCGGTGCAGGCGGAGCGGGCGCACTGGACCGACCTGGCGACCGCCCCGGCGGGCCGCGTGCCCGCCGACACGGCGACCGCGCCAACAGAGGACACGGTGGCCACCGCCGCGAGCGTGACCGCGTCGCTGGACGCCGCCGCGACCGCGGAGCTGCTGCGGCTCCCGGACGCGCTCGGCTGCGCGCTGCCCGACGTGCTGCTGGCCGCGCTCGGCCGTGCCCTCGCCTCCTGGACCGGGCACGACCGGCACGTCGTCGACCTCGTGCGCCACGACCGGGTGCGGCTGTTCGACGAGGTCGACCTCTCCCGCACGGTCGGCCCGTTCGGCCACGTCCACCCGGTCGTCCTCGACGTCGCCGCGGACGGGCCCGCCGACGCCGCGGTCCGCGCCGTCGCCGGGCACCTGCGCGACGTGCCCGGGGACGGCGTCGGCTGGGAGCTGCTGCGCCAGGACGCCGACCCGGTGCCGGACGCGCCGGTCGACCTCGCGTTCGCCCACCCGGACGGGCCGCCGCTCCCCGCGCTCGACGGCGACGACAGCCCGCGCAACCTGCGGCGCCGCGCCCTGGAGGTCGAGGTCCGCGTGGTGGACGACGAACTGGTAGCCCGGTGGACCTACGGCCGGGCCCGGCACCACGAGGCCACCGTCGCCCGCGTGGCCGAGCGGTACGCCGCCGAGCTGCGCGCGATGGCCGAGCTCGGGCGCGGCCCGGCGGGGGCGCCCGCGCCGTCGGACTTCCCGCTGGCCCACGTCGACCAGGAGCAGCTGGACGCCCTGCTCAGCCGGCTGTAGGCCGCGCCACCGCCGACGCAGCCGTTGCGCACCCCGCGCATCCGATGCAACGGCTGCGCGGGGGACGGAAGGTGTGCGCGACGGCCGCGCGATCAGCGGCGGGTGACCCTGCAGGGCAGCGACGCGAAGCCGCGCTGGTTCGGGGAGCGCACCCGCCGGGCCCTCGCCGGGTCGACCTCGTAGGCGGAGAACACCGCGCCCGCCTCCTCCAGCGCGATCCGCATCTCCACCCGGGCCAGCGGGGCGCCGAGGCAGTGGTGCGGGCCGCGGCCGAAGCTGATAGTCCGGCCCCCGTCGCGGTCGAGGTCGAACACGTCGGGGTCGGGTAAGACCCGCTCGTCCCGGTTGGCCGACCCGGGCAGGACCGCGATCCGGGCGCCGGCGGGCAGCGCGGTCCCGTGGATGACGTGGTCTTCGGTGAGGGCGCGGACGGTGAGCTGGTTGCCCGAGTCGTACCGGAGCGTCTCCATGGCCCAGTCGTCGGCGCGGCCGTCGAGGCCCGCGCGCTGGATCTCCGGCTGCAGCGCGCCGTGGTACCAGGCGTTGCCGATCGTCTTGCCGGTCGACTCGCTGCCCGCGCTGATGACGAGGAACAGGAACGCGACGATCTCGGCGTCGGTGAGCGGCACGCCGTCGACGCGGGCCTGGACCATCTGCGAGGTCAGGTCCTCCCGCGGCCGCCTGCGCAGCTCGGAGATCAGCGCCACGAAGCGGTCGGCGAGGCGGATCGCCGCCGCCACCGACTCCCCGCCGCGCTCGTCGGAGCCGTCGCGGCGCTCGTTGAGGCAGTCGGTGTCGCTGCGGATCTGGTCCCAGTCCTCGACCGGGAGGCCGACCATCTCGCAGACGACGTCGTTGGGCAGCGCGGCGGCGTGGTCGGTGGCGAAGTCGAAGGTCCGCTGGTCGAGCAGCGGCTCCAGCCGGGCGCGGGCCAGCTCGCGGATCCGCGGTTCCAGGCCGGCCACGTGCCGCGGGGTGAACGCGCTCGCCGCCAGCCGGCGGTAGGTGTCGTGCTCGGGCGGGTCCATCGCGTGGAAGAGGATCCGCTCGGCCGCCTCGGGCCCCCACAGGTCGGGTTCGAGCGAGATGCCGTTGCGGATGGAGAACAGCGCGGACCGGCCCAGCGCCCACTCCACGTCGGTGTAGCGGCTCAGCGCCCAGAAGTCGCGCTCCTCGTTGCGGTAGAGCGGCGCGTGATCCCGCATCCAGGTGTAGGTCGGGTAGGGGTCCTCGTGCATCCGGTAGTTGAACGGGTCGTAGACCGGTGGCGCGTCGGTCGTGGTCACCTCGGGGTCCTCCAGCGGCGTGCGGCGGGCGAGCGGGTCAGGCGTCCGTCCGGACGGGCCGGTCCCGGTGGACGACCTCGGTCGGCAGGGTGGCGAAGCCGCGCTGGTGGGGCGAGTGGACGCGGCGGGCGCCCGCCGGGTCGACCTCGTAGTCGCGGATCAGCGCGGCCATCTCGGCCAGCGCGATCCGCATGGTGATCCGGGCGAGCGCCGCGCCGAGGCAGTAGTGGGGCCCCGCGCCGAAGCTGAACGTCGAGGTGGTGTCGCGGTCGAGGTCGAAACGGTCGGGGTCGGGGAAGACCCGGTCGTCGCGGTTGGCCGAGGCGGGCAGCACCAGCACCTGCGCGTCCTCGGGGAGCTCGACGTCGTGCAGGACGGCGGGCCGGGTGAGGGTCCGGGAGGTCATCTGGCTGGCCGAGTCGTAGCGCAGGGTCTCGGCCGCCCAGTCCCCGGCGCGCCCGTGCAGCCCCGCCCACCGCACGTCGGGATCGCGCCACCCGTGGTACCAGGCGTTGCCGATCGTCTTGCCCGTCGACTCGTTGCCCGCGGTGACGACGAGGAACAGGAACGCCACCAGCTCCATCTCGGTGTGCCGGGCGCCGCCGACGTCGGCCTCGATCATCAGCGAGGTCAGGTCGTCGCCGGGGCGCCGGCTCAGGTCGCGGACGTGGTCGGTGAAGTAGGACGCCAGGCGCAGCGCAGCCGCCGTCGAGCTGGGCCCGCGCTCGTCGGACTGGTCGTCGCGCTGGTTGAGCAGGTCGGCGTCGGCCCGCAGCTGGTCCCAGTCCTCGGGGGGCACCCCGAGCATCTCGCAGACGACGTCGTTGGGCAGCGCGGCGGCGTAGTCGGCGGCGAAGTCGAAGCGGCGCAGGTCGCGCAGCGGCTCGAGGCGGTCCCGGGCCAGCTCCCGCACCCGCTGCTCCAGCCGGGCAACCCGCCGCGGGGTGAAGGCGGTGGAGACCACGCTGCGGTGGACGCCGTGCTGCGGCGGGTCCATGGCCAGGAAGAAGCTGGTCTGCACCGCGTGCGGCCCCCACAGCTCCGGCTCGATCGAGATGCCGTTGCGGCTGGAGAACAGGCCGGGGTTGCGCAGGGCGGCCGACACGTCGGCGTACCGGGACAGCGCCCAGAACCCGCGCTCGTCGTTGCGGTAGACCGGCGCGTGCTCGCGCATCCAGGCGTAGGTGGGGTAGGGGTCCTCGTGCAGGCCGAAGTCGAACGGGTCGTACGAGCGGGGCGGGGCCGACTCCGGGACGGGTGCTGCCATGGCGTCCCCTCGTGCTGTGGGCTCGGGCTGCGAGCGCGTGACCGTCGTGCGAACGATCCCGCGCCCCGGCCGCCCGGACCTGTCCCCGGTTCCGCCGACACCCTCCCGGGCTGGTCGCGGCGCCGTCCCGGGAACGGGTGACCTGGCCGCGCCGGGGCGGGTGGGGATGCTGGACGCCCGCGCGGTGATGAGGAGCGCGGTGACGAGGAGGGGACCGGGTGACCGTTCTCGGCTTCAGCGGGCTCGGTGCGGGCCTGGGGTACAAGCTTCGCGTCCTCCCCGGGGCCGACCCCCGCACTCTGCGGATGCGCCAGGGGCTCGACTCCGCCGCCGCGCTGATCGACGACGACGGTCGGATCGTCGCCTCCGCGCAGGAGCGCCACGACGGGGACAAGGGCACCGGCGCGTTCCCGGTCGACGCCGTCGAGGCCTGCCTGCGCGCGGCCGGGGCCGAGCCGGGCGACGTCGACGTGGTGGCCCACGGGTTCGACCACGCGCCGCCGCGCAGCGGGACGGACGACCCCCACGCGGCGGGCTGGTACCACGGGGTCTACGTCTACGACGTGCAGCGGGCCCTGCTCACCGACGCCGTCCCGAAGCTCCGCGACACCCCGCTGGTGCCCGTGCGGCACCACCTCGCGCACGCGGCCAGCGCCTACTACCTGAGCGGCTTCGACGACGCGCTCGTCGTCGTGCTGGACGGGGCGGGGGAGACCGAGGCCATCTCGGTCTTCGACGGGGCCGGCGGGCGGCTCACCCCGCGCCGTAGCCACCCGATCGGCAGCTCGCTCGGCATCCTCTACGGGGCGGTGACCCACCACCTCGGCTTCCAGTTCGCCATGGACGAGTACAAGGTCATGGGGCTGGCGCCGTACGGCGACCCGGCCGCCCGCGCCCCGGCGTTCCGCGGCCTGGTCCGGCTCGGCCCGGACGGCGCGGTGAGCATCCCGGTGCTCTACGCCGACCGCACCCCCGCCGAGCGGGAGACGCACGGCGGCGTGCTGTCCGTGCTCACCTCGCTGCTCGGGCCCCCGCGGCGGCCCGACGAGCCGATCGAGCAGCGCCACCTCGACGCCGCCGCGGCGCTGCAGCGGCGGCTCGAGGAGGCCGTGCTGCACCTGCTCGCCGCCCACCTCGACGGCCCGCGCCCGCGCCGGCTGTGCCTGGCCGGCGGCGTCGCGCTGAACTGCACGGTGAACGGGGCGGTCCTGCGCAGCGGCCTCGTCGACGACCTGTTCGTGCAGCCCGCGGCGGGCGACGACGGCACGGCGCTGGGCGCGGCGCTCGTGGCGGCCCGCCGCACGCACCCGGCCCCGCCGACCCGGATGGCCATGCCGTACTGGGGCGAGAGCTGCGACCCCGCGGACGTGGAGGCGGCGCTGCGGACGCTCCCGGACGGCTGCGCCACCACCCGCCTGGGCGAGGGCGCGCTCGTCGACGCCGTCGCCGACCGGATCGTCGCGGGCCGGGTGGTCTGCTGGTTCCAGGGGCGGATGGAGTTCGGGCCGCGCGCGCTGGGCAACCGCAGCATCCTGGCCGACCCCCGGTCGCCGACGATGCGCGGGCACCTCAACAGCGTGATCAAGCAGCGGGAGGAGTTCCGCCCGTTCGCCCCCGCCGTCCTCGCGCAGGAGGCGGGCACCTGGTTCGACATCGACGAGCACTGGCTGCCGGCGTTCCGGCACATGCTGGTCACCGCACCCGTGCGCCCCGCCCACCGCGACGGGCTCCCGGCCGTCACGCACGTCGACGGGTCGGCGCGGGTGCAGGTCGTGGTCCCGGACGAGGCTCCGCTGTTCGCCCGGCTGCTCACCGCCGTCGGGGTGCGGACCGGGATGAGCATGGTGCTCAACACCTCGTTCAACCTGCGCGGCCAGCCGATCGTCCGCACCCCCGCCGACGCCGTCGCGACCTTCGCGCGGTCGGACATGGACGTCCTCGCGATCGGTGAGCACCTCGTCCTCGCGCCGGGCCGGGACTAGGCGGGGCGTGGGCGGCGTGGAGCCCGGGATCCCGACGGGGACCGCGGACGAGGGCATCCTGGCGATCGTGCGCGAGGTCCTGCCCGGGCGGCCCGTCGCCGCGGACGACGAGCTCGCCCTGCACGGCGCCACCTCGCTGTCGATCGTGCGGATCATCGCCGTGGCCGCCCGGGACCTCGGTCTCGACATCGACCCGCGCGACCTCACCGGCCCGGCCACGGCGCGGGCGCTCGCCGCGGTGGCGCGTCCGACGGGCCGGGTGGCGCCGTGACGGTGTCGTCCTCCACCCGCCCGGTCTCCGCCCTCGCCGATCTCGTCGACGCCGTCTCCCAGCTGGAGGGCCTCACCCGGCAGGTCGGCGCGTTCGCGCTCGGCGCCGCCGCCGTCGACCGGGCCCCGGAGCTGGTCGCGGCCGTGTGCGGGGCGCTGGAGGTGCCGCTGCGCTTCGACGCCCCCGGCGACGGACCCGACCACGCGGTCACGGCCCTGGCGTCGCGGATCCGGCGCGCGCAGCGGGCGCCCGAGCTGGCCCGCCTCACCTCCGCCGAGGCGGCGGCCACCGCCCGGCGGATCCGCGACGAGGGCCGCGCGGGCCTGCGCGAGCACGCGGTGCGCCGCCCGGACGGCACCGTGCTCACCGCCGTCGCGGCCGGTCCGCCCGCCGCCCCGTGCGTGCTGATCTCGGCCCCGCCGGGGCTGGACCACCGGCTGTCCCTGCCGTGGCTGCGCGCGCTGGGCGGCGACCTGCACTGCGCGGTCCTGGAGACCCGCGGCACCAGCGAGCCGATCACCGACCCCGAGGACTTCGACCGGCGCGGGACCGGCCTGGACAGCCAGGCGGAGGACCTGCTCGCGGTGGCGGCGGAGCTGGCCGGCGGGGCGGTGCACCTCATGGGCCTGTGCGGCGGCGTCGCCGTGGCGCTGCAGGCGGCCGCGGCGCGACCTGACCTCGTCGGGTCGGTGAGCGCGTGGCACGCGGACCTGGAGCTGGGCGCGGACGTGCCGAAGAGCGACCAGCAGGAGAACCTGCGGGCCGTGCTCGACGTGGCGGGCGAGTCGCGCGACACGGCCGCCTGGCTGCGCGGCAGGCTCACCAGCGGCCCGATGACCGGCGTGCCCGAGGAGGTCGGGCCGCTGGTGGTGCGCCCGTACGCCACGCCCGAGCTGTTCTACCGGTACGCCCGGCTCACCACGGCGGGGATGCGGCAGGACTCCCGGCGGGCCGCGGCCGCGCTGGCCGGCCGGCGGTGCCTGGTGGTCACCTCCGAGGACGACGCCACCACGCACCCGGCCGGGTCGCGGCGCCTCGCCGAGCTCGTGCCGGGTGCGCGCCTGGTGACCTCGCCCCACGGCTCCGGGACGCACCTGGACGCCTTCCGGGCCTCGGCCGAGCACGTCTCCTGCCTGCGGTCGTTCCTCGCCGGCTGAGGCCGGCGGCTCAGCTCTCCGCCTGCTCGACGGGCTCCGTCTGCTCGATCTCGCTGAGCAGCGCCTCGAAGTCGTCCCGGCCGGCCAGCTCGCCCTGGGTGCGGACGATGAGCCGGGCCAGCTCGTCGACCGTCGGCGACTCGAACACGTCCCGCACCGCGAGCTGCACCCCGAACGCGTCCCGGACGCGGGTGAGCAGCCGGGTCGCGAGCATCGAGAACCCGCCGAGCTCGAAGAAGCTGTCATAGACGCCGACCCGGGGGATCGCCAGCAGCTCCTCGATCATCGAGGTCAGCCGGTGCTCCATCGGCGTCCGCGGCGCGGCGTGGTCGTCGGCCGCGCCGTCGCCCACCGGGCGGGGCAGCGCCCGCAGGTCGTACTCGCCCCACGGGGTGCGGGGGAGGGCGGGGAGCGCGACGAGCCGGTCGGGCACCAGGTAGTCGGGCAGGCGCGTCCGGACCTGGCTGTGCACCGCCACCGTGGAGAGAGCGGGGCCGGGACCGGCGAGGTAGGCGGTCAGCATCGTCGTCCCGTCGTGGCCGGGCTGCTCGACGACGATCGCGTCGCGCACGCCGGGGACGTCGCGCAGCACGGAAACGGTGTCGAGCAGGTCGCGTCCGGGGGGCACGCCCACCTCGCCCGCGTACTCCAGCACCCCGTCCGGCCGCAGGCGGCCCAGGTCGCCGGTCCGCTCGCCGTCGTGCCGGATCTCGGTCAGCTCACCGACGCCCGCCGGCTGCCCGGACGCGCGCACCAGCGCCACTCCCATGCCGGGCAGCGGCAGACCCAGCGGGACCCGCAGCGGCGCGTCCCGGACGGCCATCCCGGCCGGGGCCTCGTGGGCCGCGAGCGGGCGCCCGTCGGCCGTCATCCGGTGCACGCCGACGAACCGGCAGCCGGGAGCGAGCTCCCGGGCCGCCTCGACGTCGTGGGGGAGGACGTCGCCGGCGTTGTCGACCACGACGCAGGACAGGTCCGGCAGCACCGGCACGGGCGTCCGCGCGGTCAGCGCGCGCAGGATCGGCGGGTCGAGGTAGGCGACCGTGACGGCGTTCCCGCGCAGCCAGCCGGTGAGGGCGTCGACGTCGTCGCCGAACCCGCGGTCCGGGACCACCAGCGTCGCCCCGGCGGCGAGCGCGGTGCAGACGGCCGACAGCAGGTGGCCGGGGCGCGAGGAGAGCACCACGAACCGGTTGCGGGGGCCGAACCCGAACCGCTCGACGGCCCAGTCCGCCGCGCCGGCGGGGACCGGTCCGGCCGGTGCTTCAGCGGGGGCGTCGTCGGGCGTCAGCAGCCCGCTCAGGTCCGTCGTCCCGGCGGCGGGCTCGCCCGCCGGGCGCGCGTCCAGCACGGCCGCGAGCCCGAGCGCCGCGGTCAGCGCGGGGTCGTCGGTCTCGACGACGGTGCAGTCCACCTCCGCCTGCGCCGCGCCGACGAGCGCGGCGACGAACCCCGCCGTCGGGCGCCGCACCAGGCCGACCCGGTCACCGGGGCCGAGCCCCCGGCCGGCCAGCGTGTCGGCGACGGCGCCCGCCACCCGCGCGAGCCACGTGTAGCCGTGGTCCCCGTCGCCGTCGACGACCGCGACGAGACCGCTCCCGGCGTGCCGGGCGGCGGAGGCGTGCGGGGCGGGCCGTCCGCCGGGCTCCGGCCGCTCGCCCGCGGGCAGCGCGGGGACGGGGGCGTCGAGCAGGCGCACCGACGGGTCCGCGGTGGCGGTGCCCAACAGGGTGCGCAGCTGCTCCAGGAGCGCGCTCCCGGTCGGTGGGTCGCAGCGGTCGGCGGGGAAGTCGAGCTTGAAGCGCAGCACCCCGCCGGACTCCTGGGCGGTGAAGGTCAGGTCGTAGCGGCTGAACAGCGACGGCGTCTCCAGCGGCTCGATCGCCAGGCCGGTCACCTCCTCGGCCTCCGGGCTCGCGACGACGTTGAGCACCACCTCGAACAGCGGGGTGCGACGCGGGTCCCGGGCGATGTCCAGGTCCCGGACCAGCTCGTCCATCGGGGCCTCGGCGTGCGCGTAGCCGTCGAGCGCCACCCGGCGGACCCGCTCCAGCAGCTCCGCGAACGTCGGGTCCCCCGACAGGTCGACGCGCAGCGGCAGCATGTTGACGAAGAAGCCGATCAGCCGGTCGGTGGCGCTGCTGGTGCGCCCGGCCACCGGGACGCCGATGACGACGTCGGTCTGGCCGGACCACCGGGCGAAGATCGTGGCCAGCACCGCGTAGTGGACCATGAACGAGGTCACCCCGTGCGCGCGGCACAGCCGGTGCAGCGCGGCGGTCTCCTCCGGCGACAGCTCGGCCGTCACCTGGCCCGCCTCGGCCCGCAGCGCATCGGTCCGCCGCTGCACGGTGGGCATCGCGATCGCCCGCGGCGCGTCGCTCAGGTGCCGGCGCCAGTGGTCCAGCCGCCGCTCCAGCGCCTCGCCGGTGAGCCAGCGCCGCTGCCAGACCGCGTAGTCGCGGTACTGCACCGGCAGCGGGGCGAGCCCGGCGCGGACGGGGTCGCCGCCCGCCTCGTACAGGGTGGTCAGCTCGCGGATGATCAGCCCGATCGACCACGCGTCGGAGACGATGTGGTGCATCGTCACGCCGAGCGCGTGCTCCTGCTCGCCGAGCCGGATCAGCACGCAGCGGATCAGCGGACCGGTCTCCAGGTCGAACGGGGTGGTCAGCTCCTCGTCGAGCAGGCGGCGGGCCTCCCGCGCGACGTCCGCGACCGGCCGCCGCGTGAGGTCCTCCAGCCGGATGCAGCGGCCGTCGCCGGGCTCGTCCACCACCTGCACCGGGTCGTCGTCGCTCGCCGGGAACCGCGTCCGCAGGGTCTCGTGGCGCGCGATGATCGCGCGCATGCTCGCCTCGAGGACGTCGGCGTCGAGCCGTCCGACGACGCGCCGCCGCCCGTGCACGTTGTAGACCACGCCGGGCAGGAGCTGGTTCTCCATCCACAGCCGCTGCTGGTCGTAGGACAGCACCGGCCGCGCCCCCGGCGGCCGCGGCCGCAGCGCCCGCGGGCGGCTCGCCGAGCGGGCGGCCGAGGACACCGCCGCCACCCGGGCCGCGAGGCCGGCGACGGTGCGCGACTCGACGTAGTCCAGCACCGTGACGTCGACGCCGAGCGTCCGCTGGATCTGCGCCACCACCCGCGGGACCTGCGACACGTCGGACAGGGTGAGCAGGCCGTCGTGGACGTCGATCCCCGTCCGACCCAGCACGTCGCCCAGGATGTCGACGATCGCGTCCTCGTACGGCGTCCGCGGCGGCAGGGACCGCCCGGCGTGCGCGTCCGGCTCCGCCTGCTCGTCCGGCTCGGCCTGTTCGTCCGGCTCGGCGGGCCGTCTGCCCGGCGGAAAGGGCGGCGAGGGGTCCGGCGGGGCGTCCGCGGGCGCGGCGGACGTCGCCAGCAGGGGGCGGGCCATGGGCCGACCGTAGGTCCGCGCCCGCCGGAGCGGCTGTCACATGAACACGGCGCCACGGGCGCCTCACGAACACGGCGCCGCGGCCCGCCGGTGCTCAGGCCGGGGTGAACCGGACGGGCAGGCGCGCGTAGCCGTGCAGGAAGTTCGACGGCACCAGCTCCGCCGGGCCGGCGGGCTCGCAGGCGGTGAACGTCTCGGCGATCCCGCGCAGCACGGCCCGCAGCTGCACGCGGGCGAGCCCGGTGCCGGGGCAGCTGTGCGGCCCGGCGGCGAAGCCGATGTGCGGGTTCGGCCGGCGGTGGGGGTCGAAGACGTCGGCCCGGTCGAAGACGCGCTCGTCGCGGTTGGCCGAGCGCGGCCACACCAGCACCGGGTCGCCCGCCCGGACCGCCCGGCCGCCGACCTCGACGTCGCGGGTCGCCACGCGGGCGAGGTGGTGCACCGCGTTGGCCCACCGCACGCCCTCCTCCACCGCGGTCGGCACCGCCGCCGGGTCGGCGCGCAGCGCGGGCAGGACGTCGGGGAACCGCGCCAGCGCGTCGACGAGGTTGGTCAGGACGGCGCGCGTGGTCGTGGTGCCGCCGATCGCCATGTTGAGCGCGTTGAGGATCGCCTCCCCGGTGCGCAGCGCCGGCCGCGTGGCCGTGCCCTCGACCAGCCGGTGCACGAGCCCGCTGCCGCCCCGCCCCGTGCGCAGCAGCTTCGCGAAGTAGCCGAGCAGCTCGCCGTTGGCCTGCTCGGCCGCGGCGCGCCGCTCGCCCCCCGGGCCGGGACCGTCGGAGAGGAACACCAGGGCGGTGCGGTCGGTGATCCAGTCCAGGTCCTCGGGCGGCAGGCCCAGCAGCAGGCCCGCGGCGTGGGTCGGCACCCGCGCGGCGACGGCCTCGACGACGTCCACCGGGCCGCCCCGGTCGCGGACGTCCTGCAGGAGTGTGCGGACGTGGGCGTCGATCCGCGGGGCCAGGTCGGCCACGACGCCGTCGGCGAAGAAGGCGCCGATGCTGCGGCGCAGGCGCTGGTGCTCCGGCGGGTCGGTGACCTCGACCATCATCCCGCTCGCCGGGTCCTGGTCGGGGCGCAGCGAGTCGATGGTCATGCCGTGCGTGGCGGAGAACGTCGTCGCGTCCCGGTAGACCTGCAGCGTCTCGGCGTGGCGGAGCACGGCCCAGAAGCCCGGCCTGCTCTTCGGCCCGTGCCAGAACGCGGCGTGCTCAGCCCGGAGCCCGGCCAGCACCCGGTCCGCGTCGGCGGTGCGGGCCGGGTCGGCCAGGTCGACGTCCGGGATCGGGTCGGTGCGGGTCGCCGTGTCCCCTGATGACGTGGTGGACGTGCTCATCCCGCCACCCCGACCTCGACCGGCGCGGCCGCCCCGGCCGCCTCGGTCAGCGAGCGGACGTAGGTGCGGGCGATCCGGGTGATCGTGTCCTCCTCGAACAGCTGCGCGGCGTACTCGAGCCTGCCGTCGACGCCGCCGTCGGGGCGGTCGGTGAGGTGGCAGGTCAGGTCGTGGCGGGTGGCGGGCGCGTCCGGCGGCACCAGGCCCGGCGGGTGGGCGGGCGCCGGACGGTGGACGAGGACCGCGTCGAACAGCGGGGAGCGGCCCGCCTCGGTGGCCGCGGTGCCCGCGACGGCCGCGACCACGTCCTCGACGGGGAGCACGGCGTGGACCACCGCGTCGCGCACGGCGTCCCGGACCCGCACCAGCAGCTCGCCGAACGCCGGCCCGCCGCCCAGGTCGACCCGGACCACCGCGGTCTCCTCGAGCGCGCCCACGACGTCCTCCAGCGCGGGCCGGTCGCGCCCGGGGACGGGCACGGCCACCGGGACGTCGGTCGAGCCGGTGCACCGGGCCAGCACGTCGTGGAAGCCGGCCAGCAGCGCGACGGGGCGGGACGTGCCGTACCGGGCGGCGACGGCCGACAGCGCGCGGCCCGTGTCGGCCGGCACGGTGAAGCGCACCGTCGCGCACCGCCAGTCGCGGGCCGGCGGGCGGGGACGGTCCAGCGGCAGCGCGGGCGGGTCGAGCCCGGCCAGCGCGTCCTCCCAGAAGTCCAGGTGCCGCCGCGCCCCGGCGCCCGCCGAGCGGGAGCGCTGCCACTCCGCGACGTCGCCGTAGGTCAGCGCCGGGGCCGGGACGTCGTGGCCGCGGTACGCCGCGAGCACCTGGTCCGCGATCAGCTCCCGGGACCGGTCGTCGGCGGCGATGCGGTGCACGACCAGCAGCAGGACGGTGCACCCGCCGCCGGGCGGGCGCACCAGGCGCAGCCGCACCGGGGGGCCGTCGGCGAGGTCGAAGGGGACGGCCAGCTCCGCGGCCAGGACGGCGCGCGGGTCCGCGTCCTCGACCGCCAGCGCGACCGGCGGGGCGGTCCCGACCTCCGGCGCGGGCATCCCGGAGTCGTCGACCGCGTAGCGCGTGCGCAGGACGGCGTGCCGGTCGTGCAGCCCGGCCACGGCGGCGTCCAGGGCGGCGGCGTCGAGCGGGTCGGGCAGCCGCACGACGACGGGCGCGTTGTCGACGCAGCTGTGCGGCACCGACATCTGGTGCAGCCACAGCCGCCACTGGGCGGCCGAGAGCCGCGGACCGCTCCCCTCGGGCAGCGGCACGGGCACCGGCTCCGGCTCGGCCTCGGCGTCGAGCAGCGCGGCGAGGCCTGCGACGGTGCGGGTCTCGAACAGCGCGTTGATCGGGACCTCGGTGCCCAGCTCCTCGTTGAGGCGCAGCACGATCTGCACGGCGCGCAGCGAGTCGCCGCCGAGGGTGAAGAAGTCCTCGTGCGGGTCGATCCCGGGCCGTTCGAGCACCTCGGCCACCACGGCGGCGATCCGCTGCCCGGTGCCGGTCGCCGGGGCAGTGCCCGGGGTGGCCGACTGCCGGGCGGCGCGGGCCTGCGCGGCCGGGTCCGGCAGGGCGGCGCGGTCCAGCTTGCCGTTCGGGGTGCGCGGGAACTCCTCCAGCACGACGAACTGCGCCGGGATCATGTACGTCGGTGCGCAACGGGACAGGTGCAGCTGCAGCGACCGCGTGTCGGGCACCTCGGCCGCCGCGACCGGGCGCACCCAGCCGACGAGCCGGGTGGCCCCCGCGGTGTCGCCGAGGGCCCCGACCACGGCCTCGGCCACGCCCGGGTGGGTGGTCAGCAGGTGCTCGACCTCGCCGGGCTCGATCCGGAACCCGCGGATTTTGATCTGGTCGTCGGTGCGGCCGAGTATCTCGATCCGCCCGTCGGGCCCGCGGCGTGCGAGGTCGCCGCTGCGGTAGAGGCGTGCTCCCGGCGCCCCGGCGAACGGGTCGGCGACGAACCGCCCGGCCGTCAGGGACGGGCGGCGCAGGTAGCCGGCCGCCAGCCCGGCACCGCCGATCCAGAGCTCGCCCACCGTGCAAGGGGGCACCGGGCGGAGGTCGTCGTCGAGCAGGTGCAGCGACGTGGCGCGGACCGGCGCGAACCGGTCGGCGGCTCCGCGGGCGTACCGCGTGACCGACGACCAGACCGTGGTCTCGGTCGGCCCGTACAGGTCCCACAGCACGACGCGGTCCCCGCCTCCGTCCCCGTCGCCGTCCAGCAGCCGCTCGGCCAGCTCGGCGGGCAGCCGCTCGCCGCCGCACAGCACCGTGAACCCGGGCGGGGGCGACCAGCCCGCCTCGAGCAGCAGCCGCCACGTCACCGGGGTCGCCTGCATGGCGCGCGCGTCGACGCGCGCCAGCAGCGCCGCGAGCCGGCGCGGGTCGCCCGCCTCGCCCGGCGCGGCCACGACGACCCGGCCACCGGTGGTCAACGGCAGGAACAGCTCCAGGCCGGCGATGTCGAACGACACCGTCGTGACGGCGGGCAGCACGACATCGGCGGGCAGCCCGGGCTCCTTTCGCATCGAGGTGACGAAGTTGGCGAACGCCCGGTGGGTGACCATGACGCCCTTGGGGCGCCCGGTCGAGCCGGACGTGTAGATGACGTAGGCGGGCAGGTCGGGGTCGAGCCGCCCGCCGCTCCCCGCGTCCGGCCGGGCGGTCACGGAGTCCAGGTGCAGGCGCGTGGTCACGCCGAGACCGCGGGAGCCCGCCGCGTCGGCGGTGACGAGGACGCGGGCCCGCGAGTCGTCGACGATGTGGTCGAGCCGCTCGTCGGGGTGGTCGGGGTCCAGCGGCACGTAGGCGGCGCCGGAGAGCTGCACGCCCAGCAGCGCCACCACCAGTCCGATGCCCCGCGGCACCGCCACCGCCACGAGGTCACCGGGCCCGACCCGCAGCCTGCGCAGGCGTTCGGCCACCCCGGCGGCCTCCGCGAGCAGCCGGCCGTAGGTCAGCTCGGCGCCGTCGGAGGCCACCGCCACCACGTCCGGCGTGCGCTGTGCCTGCGCCCGGATCTCGTCGGGCACCGTGGCGGGGTGGGGCCGGGCGACCGGCGTGGTCACGGGGCTCTCCCCGGGGACGGGTGGCTGCCGAGCACGGACGCTCCTTCGCGGCGAGGGAGTCGGAGCCCCAGTCAAGGGGAACCGCCCGTGGCCGGGCCTGTCCCCCGTTCACCGGACACGGCCCCTCCCACCGACCGGGGGCCGGGGTCAGGAGGCGGGCCCGGCCAGCACGTCGAGGTCGCGCTCGGCGAAGAGCCGGTGCTCCCACTCCTCGGTGAGGACCGTCTCCAGGCACAGCCGCACGGGGTAGCGGTCCGGCCGCGGCCAGCCCGGGGCGTCGACCGGTTCGGTGTGCCCGTCCAGGTCCGCGTCGGTGAGGCGGCCGAACACCTCGCGGACAGTGGCCATCCGATCCCGGCGCAGCGCCAGCACCGTGTCCAGGGAGGGGCGGGCGGTGCGGTCGCGGGGGATGCCGGGGGTGTCGCGCATCTCGTCCCAGGGCAGGTCGAGCGGGTCCCACGGGGCCGGGTCGCCGAGCATCGCCCGCCGGACCCAGGAGTCGGTGGCGAACACCAGGTGGCGCAACGTCTCGACGAACGACCACTCGCCCTCGACGGAGCGGTGCAGCAGCTCCGGGTCCAGCCCGGCCGCCCGGTCGACCGTCCCGGCCCATCGCCGCTCGACCAGGTCCCAGGCCCGTCGGAAGCCGTCGGCGTCGGTGGGGCGCAGCAGCACCCGCTCCGGGTCGCGGCGGTCGAGCTCGGCCCGGACGTACGCCGCCACGTCCACGCCGTTGACCGTCAGGCCCTCGATCTCGCCGTGGACCTCGACGTCCTTGAGGTACGCCCCGCGCAGCACCACCCCGTCCAGCTCGACGCCGCGGAACCGGACGCCGGTCAGGCCGGTGCCGCGGAACTCGGCGTCCCGCAGCCGGACGTGCCGGAACGTGCGGGCGGCCGGGCCGGGCCGGGCCGGGTCGACTGCACCGACGGGGTCCGCCATGGGGGCGACCCTAACAGCGCCGTCGCCGCGAGCCGGCTGGGCGAGCCGGTTGGGCGAGCCGGCGGGCCGTCGCCCGTTCACGGGACGTCCGGGGCCGGTCGCGCCGTACCTACGCTCGTCGGGCAGCAGAGCCGGAGACCGGAAGGTGGCCGATGCGCTGGTCACCGGCATCAGCCCTACCTCGACGTCCCGTTCACCTTCTTCGGGCACTGCTGGTCGGCGTTGGCGGTGTACGAGGTGGCTCGTGCGATCGAGCGCAGGGGCCTGCCCGCGCCCGCGCGGCTGTTCGTGTCGTCGCAGCCGGGGCCGCAGGAGGAGCTCACCGGCCGCGTGATCGGCATGACCGAGCCGCAGCTGGCCGAGGAGCCGGCGAGGACGGGCTGGGCTGTCTGCGGCGACACCGAGTTCGTCGTGCTCCCCGGGGTGCACCACCGGTTCGTCGACGCCCTGGCCGAGCTGCTGGAGGCGCTGGCGTCCGCCGTCCAGAGGTGATCATCGCAGGTCGATCGGCACGCTGCGGTAGCCCCGCAGGAAGTTCGACTCCATGCGCCGGGGCGCAGGCCCGTCGAGCTCGGCGTCGGTGACCAGCTCGGCCAGCGCCCCCACCAGCGCGCCGATCTCCAGGCGGGCGAGCCGGGCGGCGATGCAGTGGTGGACGCCGTACCCGAAGGCGAGGTGGGCGCGGCCCCGGCCGGGGAGCATCGCCTCGGGGTCGGTGAACACGTCGGCGTCCCGGTTGGCCGAGCGCAGCCACAGCGTCACCAGCTCCCCGCGGCGCATCACGACGCCGCCGACCCGCAGGTCCGCGGTGAGCGTGCGCAGCACGTGGTTCACCGGCGCCTCGACCCGCAGCAGCTCCTCGACGGCGGTGTCGACGTCCACCTCGCCCGCGCGCACCTGCGCCCAGAACGTCCGGTGCCGCACCAGCGTCATCGGCATCGAGGTGAGCACGAACCGCGCGGAGGCGTTGCCGCCGAGGACGAAGTCGTGGCAGCTCATGATCGCGGCGGAGCGGCGGAGCGGCTTGCCGTGCACCGTGGCGGTCGCCAGCAGCGTCGCGAGGTCGTCGCCGGGATGACGCCGCTTGTGCGCGAGCAGCTCGGCGCAGTAGTCCAGCAGCTCGGTGTGCGCCGACAGCTGGGCGGTGGCCGCCTCGTCGCTGTGCCCGGACCCGCTGAACGCGGTGTCGGTGAGCGTGGCGACCCGCGCCCGGTCGCTCGCGGGGATGCCCAGCAGGTCGCACGCCACGGTCGTGAGCAGCGGCGTCGCCACCGCCGGGACGAAGTCGACGGGCCCGTTCGCGACGGCGTCGGCCACCAGGTGTCGTGCCAGCGCCGCCGTGTCGTCCGCGAGCCTGCGCACCGCGCGCGGCGAGAACGCCGATTCGCACGCGCGGCGCATCGCGGCGTGCGACGGGTCGTCGGTGACCAGCATCGACATCCCGCCCGCCGCCGCGGCCGCCCGCTCGTCGCTGGGCTTCTCACCCAGCCGCTGCCCCTTCTCCGACGACAGCGCCCCGGCGGTGCGCAGCACCTCGCGGACCTGGTCGTGGCGCGTGACGGCCCAGTGCTCGCGCCGCCCGCCCATGCGCAGCGGCACACCGGCGGCGCGCATCGTCGCCCAGATCCGTTCCGGGCGTTCGCCGGCGTAGAGCCGCGGGTCGGCCAGGTCGACGCGCAGCACGTCGGCCAGGATGTCGTCCGGCTGGGCCACGCCGAGTCCGGTCACGGCGGCACCCCCTCCTCGGCGGCCCGACGGGTGATCAGGGCGGCGAGGTCGCGTACGGTCAGCGCGCCGAGCACCTCCCTGATGCCCAGCTCGACGCCGTGCTCGTCGGCGACACGGTCCAGCAGCCTCAGCACGAGCAGGGAGTGCCCGCCCAGGGTCAGGAAGCTCTCGACGACGCTCACCGACTCGCGTTCGAGCAGCTCGGCGAACAGCGCCGCCACCGCGACCTCGGTCGTCCCGACCGGCCCGACGTGGGGTTCGGTCCCGGTGACGGCGGTGCGCGGCAGGCGCAGGAGGGCCTGGACGTCGGTCTTGCCGTTGACGAACGTCGGGATCGCGTCCACCGCGGTGACGGTGGCCGGGAGCATGTGCGCGGGCAGCTGCCGGGCGGCGTGGGCGAGCAGGGCGGGCACCGCGACGCGGCCACCGGGCTGCGGCGCGACGAACGCGGCGATCTCGCCGTCGCCGCCGGGCGGCACGGTGACCACGCAGGAGGCCACGTCGGCCTGCTCGGAGAGCACCGCCTCGATCTCGGCGAGCTCGATCCGCATGCCGCGGATCTTGACCTGCCGCCCGATCCGGCCGAGGTGCTCCAGCTCGCCGTCCTCGCGGAACCGGACGAGGTCGCCCGTGCGGTACATCCGCTCGCCGGGCGGGCCGAAGGGGTCGGGGAGGAACCTCTCGGCGGTCAGCGCCGGCCGCCGGTGGTAGCCGTCGGCCATGCCCACCTCGCCGCCGACGAACAGCTCGCCGGGGACGCCGACGGGCGTGGGCGCCAGCGTGTCGTCGAGCACGTAGACGCGGCGGTGGGCGGGCGGGCGGCCCACCATCACCGGCGCGCCGGGCTCCACCGGGAGCACCGTCTCGGCCACGCAGCCCAGCTCCGTCGGCCCGTAGCAGTTGACGATCTGCCCGGCGAAGCGCTCGTGGAACCCGTCGCGGATCCGGGGCGGCACGGCCTCGCCGCCGCAGAGGAGCCAGCGCAGCGACGGGCAGCTGCCGGGCCCGGTGCGCTCGTGGAACGGCCCCATCATCGAGGGCACCATGAACATCGCCGTCACGCCGAACCGGTCGACGAGGTCGCGCAGCCGGTCCGGGTCGCGGTGGGCGCCGGGCGGGCAGATCAGCACCCGGCTGCCCCGGTACAGCGGCCACCAGATCTCCCAGATCGACACGTCGAAGCCGTACGAGGTCTTGAGGATCGCGGTGTCCCCCGGCCCGTAGGGGTAGGCTTCGTGCAGCCACCCGATGTCGGCGAGCGCACCGTCGACGGGGTAGGCCACCGCCTTGGGCCTGCCGGTGGTGCCGGAGGTGTAGAGCAGGTGGATAAGGTGCGGGACCGGCTCGGCCGGCACGTCATCGGCCGGTTCGCCCGCCCACCGCGCGGCGTCCGCGTCGACCGCGAGCACCGTCCACTGCCCGTCCGGCACGCCGTCCCGCGAACACCCGTCGACCAGCACGGCGACCGGTCCGGCGTCGGTGAGCATGAACTCCGCGCGGGCCGCGGGCAGCTCCGGCTCGACGGGCACGTAGGCGGCCCCGGACTTCGCCACCGCGTAGAGGGCCACCACCAGGTCCAGGCTGCGCTGCATGCTCACCGCGACGAACGTGCCCGCCCGCGCCCCGAGCCCGCGCAGGTGCCACGCGAGCCGGTTCGCCCGCTCGTTGAGCTCGGCGTAGGTCAGGCTCTCGCCGTCCTCGGTGACGAGGGCCTGCGCGTCCGGGGTGCGCCGCGCCTGCTCCTCGAACGGCTGCGCCATCGTGGACTGGCCGATCTCGGGGCGGGCGTGGCGGTGCAGCCCGTGCAGCATCCGCTCCCGCTCGCCGCGGGGCAGTGCGGGCAGCCCGAACACCGGCACGTCCGGCGTAGCGGCCGTGCTTTCCAACAGGTGCGCCACGATCGTCGCGAAGCGGGTGACGGCCGGCTGGTCGACCAGGTCGGCCGGGCACTCGACGCTGCCGGCGAGCTCACCGCCGGCGGTCTCGCGGAGGGCCAGCGACAGGTCGGCCCGGCCCAGGTCGGCCGGGTCGTGGTCGGTCGGGTGGTCGGTCGGGCCGTGCCGGAAGGTCACCTGGAACAGCGAGGGGACCCCGGGCATCCGCGGGCCCCCGACGGCGTCGAGCACCTGCGCCAGGGGGACCCCGGCGTGCTCGTCGGCCTCCCGCACGGTCTCGCGGACCCGGCGGACAACCTCGCGGAAGGTCGGGTCGCCCGCCAGCCCCGTGCGCAGGGCCACCGGGTCCGGCCGGGCCGCGCCGACGACGACGTCGCGCTGCCCGGTCATCCGGGCCAGGAACACGGTGAACCCGGCGAGCGCCACCACGAACGGCTCGGTGCGCTCGTCGCGGGCCAGCCGGTGCTGGGCCGCGACGACCTCGGGCCCGGCGTGCACCGGCGCGCGGTGCACCGCGGGCCCGGGCTCCGCCGGCTGGAGCCGGTGCGGTCGGTGCGCGGACAACAGGTCGAGCACGGCCAGGTCCCCGCCGAGTTTGGCCGTCCAGTACGCCAGGGCGTCAGCGGGGGCGCTCGCCGTCGTCGTCACGACGCGGGCCGGGGGGTCGCCGCGGCCTCGGCCGCGGGCTCCTGCTCCGGTGTCTCGTCGGTCATGTCCGGCAGCTCCTCCTCGAGTCGGCGCAGCCGCGGGTCGGCCCAGGCGAGCGCGACCACGCCGATGATCAGCACGCCCATCACCATGAGCAGCAGGGCGATGCCCCGCCCCGGCCCGGTGCCGACCAGCGCGGCGAACACGGGGGAGGCCACCCCGTCCCGGCCGACCAGCGGTTGGAAGACGAGGTCGGTGAGCACCCCGGCGGTCGCGTACGCCACCAGCTGCGGGGCGGAGGCCACCATGTTGAGCAGCGCCATCGTCCGGCCGAGCATCGCGGGCTCGACCTTGGTCTGCCAGATGGCCTGGTTGGACGAGACGACGACGGCGAGCGCGGCCAGCAGCACCGCCGCGCCCGCGGTGATCAGCACGACGTCCGGGCGCAGCGAGCCCAGCACCATGGCCAGCCCGATCACGACCGAGAAGCCGAGCACGCCGCGGACCCGGTGCCGCGGCCCGCCCCACGCGCTCACGGCGAGGCTCGCCGCGATCATGCCCAGCCCGCCGATGGAGATGACGGTGCCCAGGGCGTCGGGGGAGGCGAAGGCGAGCACGAGCGGGGTGATCAGCAGGTCGGCGAACCCGGCGAAGAAGTTCAGTGCGCCGAGGAACAGCATCAGCGACACCAGCCCGCGCCGGGCGGCGACGTAGTGCCAGGCCTCCGCGAAGTCGGCCAGCAGGGACCGGGGGCCGGTGGCCGCGCTCCGCCCGCCCCCGGTGTGCGGGATCCGGACGATCGCCAGGCCGAGCAGCGCGAACGCGTACGACGCGCAGTCGATGAGGATGATGCCGTCGATCCCCACGGCCAGCAGCAGGAACCCGGCCGCGACCGGCGCCAGGACCTGGCTGGTCGCCATGGCCAGCATGCGCATGCCGTTGGCCCGCCCCAGGTGCCGCTTGGGCACGAGCCGGGGCACGGTGGCCTCGAAGGCGGGGGACTGCAGGGCGCTGACCGCCGACAGCAGCGACACCACGACGAACAGATGCCAGACGGCGAACGCGCCGCTCGTGAGCAGCAGCGCCAGGCCGAGCATGATCAGCGCCGCCGCCACGACGCTGACGGTCATGGCCCGGCGAGGCCCCCAGCGGTCCACCAGCGACCCGGCGAACGGCGAGACCAGGATCATCGGCAGGTAGGCCAGCGCGTAGATCAGGCCGAGCACCGTGACCGACCCGGAGAGCTGGTAGGCGTACACGCCCAGCGCGAAGCCGGACACCCCGGACCCGGTCAGCGAGGCGAACTGCCCGGACCAGAGCACGACGAACGAGCGGAACCCGTGGGCGGGGGGACTCATCGGCTCCCGCCCTCCAGCCGGCTGCGCACCGCCGCGGCCACGGCGTCGACGTGCGGCGGCCGCAGGACCGAGTAGTGGTCACCGGGCACGGCGACGTGCTCCAGGCGCGGGGCCACGGCCCGCCACTGCTGCACAGCGTCCGCGGTCTCGGCGTTGTCCTGCGCCGTCACGAGCAGCAGCGGCCCGTCGAACGCGCGGGGCCGGTGCCCGGCGTGGTGGCGCACGTTGCCGGCGAACACCCGCATCCGGATCCGCAGGTCCTCGTGGGAGTCCGGCGGGGCGAGCCCCGCCCGCGACAGCACGTCGAGTGCGAGGTCCTCCAGGTCCCCGCCGCCGAGCCCGCGGGCCGCGTCGATGTCGACGTGCGGCAGCGGCACCCCCGCGACGGCCACGACGTCGAGGACGAACCAGGTGAGGACGTCGATCTCGGTGGGGGCCGGGCGCGGGTGCGGCAGCTCGGAGTCCAGTGCGACGACCAGCTCCACGGTCTCCCCGTCGTCGGTCAGCAGGCAGGCCATCTCCAGCGCCACGACCCCGCCGAGCGACCACCCGCCGAGCCGGTAGGGCCCGTGCGGTGCGACGGTGCGGACCAGGTCCGCGTACCGGCGCGCTCGCTCCCGCAGGGTCGGGGCGGGCGCGGTCCCGTGCAGCTGCGGGTCCTCGATCGCGTGCACCGGGCGGTCGTCCCCGAGCAGGTCGGCCAGCGCCAGGTACGGGGTCACCGCCCCGCCGACGGGGTGCACGAGGAAGAACGGCGGGAGCGCGCCGGTGGGCCGCAGCGGCACGAGCGGACCGGAGGCTCCCGGGCGGTGGGTCGCCGCGGCCCCGTCCAGGTGCGCCGCGAGGGCGTCCAGGGTCGGGTCGGCGAACACCTGGCGGGGGTGCACCGTGAGGCCGAGGTGGGCGTGGATGCGGGCGGTGAGCTGCGTCGTGTGCAGGGAGTTGCCGCCGCGGGCGAAGAAGTCGTCGCCCGCCCCGACCCGATCGACGCCCAGCAGCTCGGCCCAGGTGGCGGCCAGCCAGCGCTCGGTGGGGGTGCGCGGCTCGACGTGGGCCCGCGCGGCCGCCGGTTCCGGGGCGGGCAGCCGGGCCGTGTCGAGCTTGCCGTTCGCGGTGACGGGCAGCTCCGGCAGCGCCGTCACGGTCGCGGGCACCATCCAGGCGGGCAGCCGGTCGGCGAGGAAGCGCCGCAGCCCGGCGGGCTCCGCAGTGCCGACCACGTAGGCGGCGAGCGCGTCGCCGCGCACCACCACGGCGCAGTGGCGCACCCCGGGATGGCCGGACAGGACGTGCTCGACCTCGCCGAGCTCGACCCGCTGACCGTGGATCTTGACCTGCCGGTCGGTGCGGCCGAGGTGCTCCAGCACGCCGTCGGGCCGCCTGCGGGCGAGGTCTCCGGTGGCGTACATCCGCTGCCCGGGCCACGGGGTGAACGGGTCGGCGACGAACGCCTCGGCGGTGGTCCCCGGCCGTCCGAGGTAGCCGTGCGCGAGGCCGGTGCCGGCCACGTACAGCTGCCCGGGCACCCCGGTCGGGGACAGCCGCAGGTGCGCGTCGAGGACGTAGGCGCGGGTGTTGGCGATGGGCCGCCCGATCGGCACGGTCGCCGCGTCCGGTCCGCACCGCCACGCCGTGACGTCGATGGAGGCCTCGGTCGGCCCGTAGAGGTTGTGCAGCTCGACGTCCGGCCAGGCCGCGAGGAAGCGGGCGGCGGTGGCGGGCGGCAGGGTCTCCCCGCTGCAGAACACGCGGCGGACCCGGCCCAGGGGGCCGCGGCCGACGGTGGGCGCGGCGGCGTGGTCGAGGAACGCGGCCAGCATCGTCGGGACGAAGTGCAGCGTGGTCACGCCGGTGTCGGTGATCAGCCGGTGCAGGTGGGCGGGGTCGGCGTGGGCGCCGGGAGCGGCGAGCACGAGCGCGGCGCCGGTGACGAGCGGCCAGCACAGCTCCCAGAGCGCGACGTCGAAGCCGTAGGGGGTCTTGTGCAGCACCCGGTCGGCCGCGTCGAGACCGTGGGCCTCCTGCATCCAGACGATCCGGTTGTGCAGGCCCCGGTGGGAGACGGCGACGCCCTTCGGCGCGCCGGTCGAGCCGGACGTGTAGAGCAGGTAGGCGGTGGAGTCGGGCCCGGCGCCCGGCCGCGGTGCCCCGTCGCACCCCAGAGCCCGTACAGGTGCCGCGCCCGGCTCGGTCGCCGGTGCGGCGCGGTCGAGCGCGATCACGGTGCCGAACGCCGGCGCGTGCTCGGCGAGGGTGACGACCACGGCCGGGTCGGCGTCGGCGTGCAGCCGGGCGAGGCGGTCCGGGGGCAGGGCCGGGTCGAGGGGGACGTAGACCCCACCCGCCTTCCACGTGGCCAGCAGCGCGGTCACCAGGTCGGCACCGCGGGGCAGGCAGACCCCGACGGCCGTCTCGGCCCCGACGCCGTGCCGGCGGAGCCGCTGCGCCAGCCGTTCCGCGGCCGCGTCGAGCTCGCGGTGGGTGAGGCGGGTGCCGTCGTGGTCGAGCACGGCGGTCGCGTCCGGGGTGGCCGCGGCCACCGCCTCGACCATCCGGTGAAGCGGCTCGGCGCGACGGGCGACGGACGTGTCGTTCCCGGCGTGCAGCAGCCGGTGCCACTCCGCGGGGGGCAGGACGTCCAGGTCGGCGACGAGAGTGTCCGGCGCGGCGAGCCCGCCGTCGAGCGCCGCCGTGACGTGGTCGAGCAGCCGGTCGACGCGGTCGGCGTCGAACAGCTCGGTCGCGTACTCCGCGGACAGCTCCAGCCGCCCGTCGGGGTGGTCGGTGACGCCGATCGCGATGTCGAAGCGGGTGGCACCCTCGGCGACGGGCAGCGGCTGCACCACGACGCCGCCCAGGTCGAGGGCCCCGAGCGCGGCGCCGGGGGGCTGCAGCGACAGGTTGACCTGGAACAGCGGGTTGCGCCCCGGCACGCGCTCGGGTCGCAGCGCGTCGACGACCCGCTCGAACGGCACGTCCTGGTGCGCGCTCGCCCGGAGCACGGTGTCGTGGCACCGCCCGACGAGCTCGGCGAACGTCGGTGCCCCGTCCAGTCGGGTGCGCAGCACCACGGGGTTGACGAAGTAGCCGACCATGGACTCGGTGTCGGCCCGGGTGCGGCCGGAGAAGATCGACCCGATCGGCAGGTCGGTCTGGCCGGTGTAGCGGTGCAGCACGGTGAGCAGCGCCGCCTGGGCCACGGCCAGCAGCGACGCGCCGTGCGCCCGGGTGCCGGCCCGGGTCCGCGCGGCCAGGTCGGCGGGCAGCACCCGCTCCAGCGCCGCTCCGGCGCCGGTCGGGTCGGCGGGCCGCGGCCGGTCGGTCGGGACGTCCACGACGGGCAGGTCCGCGAGCGTCTCGCGCCAGTGGGCGAGCTGCCGGTCCAGCTCCCCGCCGTCCACGGTGCGGCGCTGCCAGACGGCGTGGTCCGCGGGCTGCACCCGCAGCTCCGGCAGCCGGGCGCGGCCGGCGCCGGTCTCCGCCGCGTAGAGGCGCGTCAGCTCGTCGGCGAGGATCCGCACCGACCACCCGTCGACGACGATGTGGTGCACGATCAGCACGAGCACGTGCTCGTCGTCCCCGACCCGGGCGAGCGGCGCCCGGAACAGCGGGCCGGTGGACAGGTCGGTGGGCCGCCGGACCTCGCCGGCGAGCCACGCCCCGACGTCGGCGGCGCCGAGCGCGGTCACCGGCAGCGGCCGTGGGTCGGGCACCGGGTCGACGACCTGCCGGGGCACGCCGTCCTCGGCCACGAAGCGCGTCCGCAGCGACTCGTGGCGCGCGACCAGCGCGTGCAGGGCGCGGCCCAGTGCGGCCACGTCCAGGTCGCCGCGCAGGTGCAGCGCGAACACGATGTGGTAGACGGTGGAGGCCGGGTCCAGCTGATGGTCGAACCAGACCCCCTCCTGCTGGTGGGTGCACACCACGGGCCCGGTGCGCGGCACGGGCACCACGGTGCGGGCCGCGGTCCGCCGGGCCTTCTCGGCGCGCTTCTCCGCCAGCAGCCGCACCATCTCGGCCTGCTCGGCGAGCTGCTGCTCCAGCTCGGCGATCTCGTCGTCCAGCCCCGGCCCGGCGGGCCCGTCGCCGGCGGCCGGGCGCTCCCGCCCGATGGGGGAGCGGAGGGCGAGGGAGGGCAGGTCGACGGCGCTGATCGGGGTTCCGGGTGCGGACAGCCCGGCGGACAGGGCCGCGGTGAGGTCGCCGAGGAGCCGGTCGACGCGGTCGGCGTCGAACAGCTCGGTCGAGTACTCGGCCGACAGGTCGAGGCGGCCGTCCGGGGCGTCGATCGCGGTGATGGTGAGGTCGAGCCGCGACCAGGGCGTCGCGACGTCGACGGGGTCGGCGGTCGCCGAGCCCAGCCGCAGGCGGCCGAGGGTGGCGTCGGGCGGCTGCCACGACAGGCTGATCTGCACCAGCGGGTGGCGGCCGGGGCGGCGTTCGGGCCGCAGCGCGTCCACGACCGCCGCGAACGGCACGTCCTGGTGGGCGGTGGCATCCAGCACGGTGTCGTGGCAGCGGCGGACCAGCTCGCCGAAGCCGGGGTCGCCGCCCGCGTCGGTGCGGAGCACGACGAGGTCGGCGAACAGGCCGACCAGCGGTTCGAGATCGGTGCGGACGCGGCCGGAGAAGACCGACCCGATCGCCAGGTCGCTCTGCCCCGTGTGCCGGTGCAGCACGGTGAGCAGCGCGGCCTGCACGACCGCGAGGAACGACACCTGCTGGGTGCGGGCGAACTCGCGGGCGCTGCGGGGCAGGTCGCCGGTCAGCGGCCGGACGAGCGTCGCCCCGGCCCCGCTGGGCGCCGCGGGCCGCGGCCGGTCGGCGGGGAGCACGACCGTCGGCAGGTCGGCGAGCCGGCCGACCCAGTGGTCGAGCCGGGCCCGCTGCCGGGCGGTGGTGTGCTCGTCGCGCTGCCAGGCGGCGTGGTCGGCGGGCTGGATCCGCAGCGGCGGCAGCTCCGCGCCCGCCCCGCCGGACAGCTCCGCCCCGTAGAGCGCGGACAGCTCGCGCGCCAGCACCCGGGTGGACCAGCCGTCACCGACGATGTGGTGGACCACGACGACGAGCACGTGCTCGTCGGGGGCGAGCCGCGCCAGCGGCGTGCGGAACAGCGGCCCGGTGCGGAGGTCGATCGGCCGGGCCACCTCCGCGGACACCCACCGCTGCGCGTCCCCGGGGGGACGGTCCACCACGGGCAGCGGGCGGGCGGTGGGCGGTGGCGGGTCGACGACCTGCCGGGGACTGCCGTCCTCGGCGACGAACCGGGTGCGCAGCGCCTCGTGCCGCACCACCAGCGCGTGCGTGGCCCGCGCCAGCGCCGCGACGTCCAGCGCGCCGTGCAGGCGCAGCTCCAGACCGATGTGGTAGGCCGACGACGCCGGGTCGAGCTGGTGCCGGAACCACAGCCCCTCCTGCTGGCGCGAGCAGAGCAGCGGGCCGTCGTGCGGCAGCGGGACGATCGCGTCGGAGGCGACCGGCTCGGCCGTGGCGAGGCGGGCGGCGACCTGTTCGAGCGCGGGGGCGGCGAACAGGTGCCGCAGCGGCAGGTCGACGTGCCGCTCGCCGCGGACGCGGGCGGCGAACCGGATGGCGTGCAGCGAGGTGCCGCCGAGGTCGAAGAAGGTGTCCGTCGCCCCCACGCGCTCGACGCCGAGCAGGTCCTGCCAGGTCTCGGCCAGCCAGCGCTCGGTCCCGGTGCGCGGCGCGACGTGCTCGGTGTCCTGCGGCGGCGCCGTGGTGGGGAGCCGGGCGGTGTCCAGCTTGCCGTTCGGGGTCAGCGGCAGCACGGGCATCAGGTGCAGCGTCGTCGGGATCATGTAGCTGGGCAGGTGGTCGGCGAGGTGGCGGCGCAGGTCCTCCGGATCGGGCTCGCCCGCGACGTGGGCGACCAGGCGGGTGCCGTCGTGCAGCAGCACCGCGCAGTGGCGGACGTCCGGGTGCCTGCTCAGGACGTGCTCGATCTCGCCGAGCTCGACGCGCTGACCGCGGATCTGCACCTGCCGGTCGGGCCGGCCGAGGAACTCCAGGATCCCGTCGGCGCGCCACCGCACCACGTCGCCGGTGGCGTACATGCGGGCGCCCGGGCGGTCGGCGAACGGGTCGGCCGGGAACCGCTCGGCGGTCAGCCCGGGCTGCCGGTGGTAGCCGTGCGTCACCCCGGCGCCGGAGACGTGCAGCTGCCCCGGCACCCCGATCGGCACCGGTCGCAGGCGGGCGTCGAGCACGTGGACCCGGTGCTGCGCCAGGGCGGTGCCGATCGGGGTCGGCCCGTCCAGCGGCTCGGGCGTGCACGAGAAGTCGGTCACGACCACCGTGGTCTCGGTGGGACCGTAGGAGTTGTGCAGCTCCAGCCCCGGCCGGGGCCAGCGCACGGCCTGCTCGGGGGGCATCGCCTCGCCCGCGCTCCAGATCGCCCGCAGCGTGCCGGCGGCGACCTCGTCGGGGTCCAGGACGGCGAGGACGGCGGCCGGGATGAAGGACAGCGTGACCTGCTGGGTGCGGATGAGGTCGGCGAACGCGGCGGGGTCGACGATCGTCTCGCTCGACGCGCTCACCAGCGTCGCGCCGGCGAGGAAGGTGGCGAAGAGGTCGAAGATGCTGGCGTCGAACGCCGGGTTCGAGGCCTGCGCCACCCGGTCGGCCGGGGTGGTGCCGTACAGCTCGACGGCGGTGCGGCAGTACGAGTGGGCGCAGCGGTGGGGCACGAGCACGCCCTTGGGCGTCCCGGTGGACCCGGACGTGTAGAGCAGGTAGGCGGGGTCGTCGGGGCGCACGTCGACCCCGGGCGGCGGGCCCGGGTCGACGGGGTCGTGCGCGCCGGTGACCGTGGGGTCGTCGAGGTCCCAGCACGGGACGGCGTCCCCGGCGTCATCGGTGGCGAGAGCGGCGAGGTCGGTGCTGGTGAGGACGAGCACCGTCGCGGAGTCCCGCAGCAGGTGCGCGAGCCGGGCCGGCGGGTGCTGCGGGTCCAGCGGCAGCCACGCGGCGCCCGCCTTCATCACCGCGAGCTGGGCGACCGGCAGGTGCGGCCCGCGCCCGAGCAGCAGTCCGACGACGTGCCCCGTGGTGATGCGGTGGCGGCGCAGGGCGCGCGCGAGGTGGTTGGCTCGGCGTTCGAGCGCGCCGTAGCTGAGCGGCGCGGTGGGGTGGTCCACGGCGAGGTGGTCCGGGTCGTGCCCGGCGGTGACGTCGTGCAGCAGCCCGGGCGGGCGCGGCGCCGACGATGGGTTCCACGCGTGCAGCAGGAGGTCGCGCTCGGCGGGGGGCAGGACGTCGACGTCGACGACCGCGGTGCCCGGGGCGGCGAGCCCGCGACCCAGCGCCGTGCCGAGGTGGTCGATGAGCCGCAGCACGCGGTCGGCGTCGAACAGCGCCGGCGGGTAGGTGACGGTGACCTCCGCCGGCCCGGCCGCGACCACGAGCTCCGCGCCGTCGCGGGGCAGGGCCACCCGCAGCGGGGCGCCCGCGGACGCCCGGCACCGCGAGGCGACCTCGCCGAAGCCCGTGTCGCCGAACCCCGTGTCGCCGAACCCCGTGTCCCCGCGCAGATCGGTGCGCACCGCCGCGGCGCCGACGCCGACGGTGAGGTCCGTGCGGCCGGTGTAGCGGTGCAGCACCGCCAGCAGCGCCGCGTGCCACGCCCCCGCCGGCGGGAGGCCGTCGGCGGCCGCGCGGTCCAGCGCCGCGACCAGCGCGTCCGGCAGCGCGCCGGTGGCGGTGGCCGCGGTGCCGGGCAGGACCGGGCCGCGACCGGAGCGGTCGGTGGGCACGTCGACCGGCGGCAGGTCCGCCGGCGGGTGCCGCGGACCGGTGGCCCGCCGTGCCCCGGCGGGTTCGGCGTGGATGGTCACGTCCCGGGCCGCGCGGTCAGGAGGTCGAGAGCGTGGCGCGCCGGGCGCTCAGCGGCCGGATGTCGGTCCAGTTCGCCTCGACGAAGTCCAGGCAGCTCGGGCGTCCGGCGGGCCCGTGCACCAGCCGCCACCCGGCGGGCACGGCCATCGCCGACGGCCACAGCGAGTGCTGCTCCTCGTCGTTGACGAGCACGACGAACGTGCCGTCGGGGTCATCGAAGGGGTTCATGGCTCCGACGCTAGCCACGCGCCCGTCCCCGCAGGCGTCACACGAAACGAGGACGATTCCGCGCCCGGCGGGACACCTAGCGTGGCGGCCGCGGCACCCGCAGACGGGACGGACCCCCACATGGACTTCGCCATCGCGCGGCTCGAGGCCTGGATGCGCGACTACTACCACGCGGTCGACCACGACATCGGCAGCAGCGGTGTCCGGGACCTGAGCATGGCGCAGCTGCGCGAGCTGTGCGGCTTCGCGCTGTCCGACCTCGACACGATGGTCTTCCACGACAGCGAGAGCTACGGCGGCAGCGGGCTCCGGTCCGCGCTGGCCGAGCGCTGGACCGGCGGTGACGTCGCGCGGATGATGGTGACGCACGGGTCGAGCGAGGCGATCTACCTCGTCATGCACCTGGCCCTGGAGCCCGGCGACGAGGTCGTCGTGCTGGACCCCGCCTACCAGCAGCTGCACGACATCGCGGCGGGCCGGGGCTGCCGCGTCACCCGCTGGGCGCTGGACCCGGCCGCGGGCTTCGCCGCCGACCTGTCGCAGCTGCGGCGGCTGGCGGCGTCGCGGCCCCGGATGATCGTCGTGAACTTCCCGCACAACCCGACCGGCACGTCGATCACGCCGGAGCAGCAGCGCGAGCTCGTCGAGATCGCCCGCGAGGCGGGCAGCTGGCTGGTGTGGGACCACGCGTTCGGCGAGCTGACCTACACCGCCGACCCCCTGCCGCTGCCTCGCCACGACCGGTGCATCGCGTTCGGCACCTTCTCCAAGAGCTACGGCCTGGCGGGGCTGCGGGTGGGCTGGTGCGTGGCGCCGCCCGACCTGCTCGCCCGGATGGCGCTGCTGCGCGACTACATCGCGCTCTACGTCTCGCCCGTGCTGGAGTTCTTCGCCGAGCACGCGGTCCGCAACGCCGACCGCATCGTGGCGCTGCAGCGCGAGCACGCCGCGGGCAACCGCGCGCTGCTGCTGGACTGGGCGGCGCAGCGGCCGGAGCTCGTGCGGGTCGCCCCCACCGACGGTGGGGTCACCGCGTTCGTCGAGCTGCTGGGTCAGCCCGACGTGGAGCGGACCTGCCGCAGGCTGGCCGAGGAGCACCGGGTGCTGCTCGTGCCCGGGTCGTGCTTCGGCGACGCCTACCGCGACCACGTGCGGCTCGGCTTCGGCGGGACCACCGCCGAGCTGACAGCCGGGCTGGAGCGGCTCGACCACGTGCTGCGCGCCGACGCGGACCTCCGCGTACCGGTCGCCGGCCTCTGAGCAGGGAGTGCCGTGGACTTCAGCCTGTTCTTCTTCGCCGACGGCGGAGCCTCCTCCGACGAGGGCTACCGGCTCCTGCTCGACAGCGCCCGGTTCGCCGACGCCAACGGCTTCACCGCCGTCTGGACGCCGGAGCGGCACTTCCACCCCTTCGGCGGCCTGTACCCCAACGCGGCCGTCACCGGCGCGGCGGTGGCCGCGGTGACCGAGCGGATCGGGGTCCGGGCGGGCAGCGTCGTGGCACCGCTGCACCACCCCGTCCGGATCGCCGAGGAGTGGTCGGTCGTCGACAACCTCTCCGGGGGACGGGTGGGGGTGTCGTTCGCGTCCGGCTGGCACGCGGGCGACTTCGTCCTGCGCCCGGAGAACTACGCCGACCGCAGGGGCGCGCTGGTGGACACCGTCGACACCGTGCGCAGGCTGTGGCGGGGGGAGGAGGTCGCGTTCCCCGACGGTGCCGGGGAGATGCACGGGGTGCGGGTCTTCCCGGCCCCGGTGCAGCGGGAGCTGCCGGTGTGGATCACCAGCGCGGGCACCCCCGCGACGTGCCGGACGGCGGGCCGGCTCGGCGCGGGCCTGCTGACCCACCTGCTCGGCCAGGACGTCGAGCGGCTGCGGGACAACATCGCGGCCTACCGCGAGGAGCGGGGCCCGGGCGCGCACGTCGCCCTCATGCTGCACACCCTGGTCGGGCCGGACCGGGACGCGGTGCGGGAGGTGGTGCGCGAGCCCTTCTGCGACTACCTGCGCAGCTCCGCCGACCTCGTCGCGCAGGCCTCGTCAGGGCTGCTGCCCGACGGCGTCGACATCGACCGGCTGCCCGAGCGGGACCGGCGGTTCCTCATCACGCACGCGTTCGAGCGCTACTTCACCACCAGCGGCCTGTTCGGCACCGTCGCCGACGCGGTGCGAACCGCGCGCGGGCTGGAGGAGATCGGCGTGGACGAGATCGCCTGCCTCATCGACTTCGGCGTCCCCCACGACGACGTCCTCGCCTCGCTCCACCACCTCGCCGAGGTGCGCAGGCGGACCAGCGCCGAGCCGGCCGGGCGGCACCTGACGGGCGAGCGCGCGGGAGTCTCCTGATGGACCTCGCTGCGGGACGGCACCTCGTCGAGCGCTGGCGGTCCGGCGCCGCGACACCGGCTGCGGCACCGGCCGCGCCGGGCCTGGCGCCGGTCTCCACGGCCCAGCGCGGGGTCCTGGTCTTCGAGCGGCTGCACCCCGGCACGCCGGTGTTCACGCTGCGGCAGGACGTCCGGCACACCGGCGCGCTCGACGAGGACCGCCTCGACCGCGCGCTGTCGACGCTGCTGCGCCGGCACCCGGCGCTCCGCAGCACCTTCGCCGACGCCGCGGGCACCGGTGTCACGCGCACCGTGCACGACCGGACCACCCTGCGGGCGCAGTGGACCGACCTGCGCCACGTGCCGGCGACCGAGCGCGACGACCGCGCGTCGGCCGAGGCCGCGCGCGCGGCCGCCGAGCTGTTCGACCCGGCGACCGGGCCCCTCGTGCGCGTGCACGGCATCCGGCTGGCCGACGACGAGCGCCTGCTCGTGCTCGTCGCCCACCACCTGGTCTGCGACGGCGTCTCGATGCAGGTGCTGCTCGACGAGCTGGCGGCCGCCTACGACGGCCCCCCGGCCCCCCACCCGGCCCCGGTGCCCGAGCCCGTGCCGGAGCCGGTCGCGCCCGCGGCCCTGGCGTACTGGCGCGAGCGGCTCGCGGGCCTGCCCGAGCTGGACCTGCCCACCGACCGCAACCCGCCCCTGCGGCCGTCCTTCACGGCCGCCACGGTCCCGGTGGAGGTCCCCGACGACGTCGTCGCGGCCGCGGAGCGGCTGGCCCGCGACGAGGACACGACCCTGTTCGTGGTCCTGCTCGCCAGCTGCCAGCTTCTGCTCGGCGTGCACAGCGGGCAGCAGGACTTCGCCGTGGGCTCGCCCGAGGCGGGCCGGTCCGGCCGGGGCCGCCACCGCGCGGTCGGGCTGCTGGCCGACCTCCTCGTGCTGCGCGCCGACCTCTCCGGCCGGCCGAGCTTCCGCGAGCTGGTGCGCCGCGCCCGCGCGACCTGCCTGGGCGCGTTCGCCCACCGCGGTGTCCCGTTCGAGGACCTCGTCGGCGCCGTCGCGCCCGGCCGCAGCCTCGACCGGGGGCTCGTCTCCGCCACCCTCGTCTTCCACGGCGAGCCCGCCGGACCCCGGCTGGGCGACGCGGTGCTCGAACCCGTCGCGGTGACCCGCCCGGGCCTGAACTACGACGTCGACCTGCACCTGTGGCGGGACCGCGGACGGCTGCGGGGCAGCTGGAACCACCGGACCGAGCTGTTCGAGCCCGCCACCGCGGCCCGCTCGGCCGCCCGCTTCCCCGTGCTGCTCGCCCGCGCGCTGGCCGAGCCGGACCGCCCCGTCGACGAGCTCGACGTCCTCCTCGACGAGGACCGCGAGCTGCTCGCGCGCTGGTCCTGCGGCCCGGTCACCGACGACCCGCCGGCGAGCCTGCCCGATCTCGTCGCGCTGCAGGTGGCCCGGGTGCCGGACGCGGTGGCGGTGCGCGACCCCCGGCGCAGCCTCACCTACCGGCAGCTCGACGAGCGCTCCACCCGGCTCCGGCACCTCCTGCGCGAGGGCGGTGTCGGCCCCGGTGACGTGGTCGGCATCCGGCTCGGCCGGACCGTCGACCTCCTCGTCGCCATGCTCGGCATCCTCAAGGCGGGCGCGGCCTACCTGCCGATCGACCCCGCCTACCCGGCCGACCGGACCGACTACATGGTCCGCGACAGCGGCGCCACCACGGTGGTGACCCCGGCGGAGCTGGCGCAGCTCGACCGGTACCCGCCGACCGCGGAGCCGACCGCGCCCGTGCCGCCGGACTCCCCGGCCTACGTGCTCTACACCTCGGGCTCGACGGGCCGCCCGAAGGGCGTCCTGATGACGCACCGGAACGCGGCGGCGATGGTCGGCTGGCTGCGGCGCCGGTTCACCGCGGACGAGCTGTCCCTGGTGCTGGCGTCGACCTCGATCTGCTTCGACGTGTCGGTGGCCGAGCTGTTCGGGCCGCTCTGCGCGGGCGGCACGGTGGTGGTCGTCGACAACGCGCTCGCGCTGCTCGCCGGGTCCCCGGACGTGACGATGGTGACCGCGGTGCCGTCGGTGGCCAAGGCGATCGTCGAGGCCGGGGCCCTGCCGCGCAGCGTGCGCGTGGTCGGCCTCGGCGGCGAGGCCGTCACCGGGACGCTGGTGGACGACCTGTACGCCACCGGGCACGTCGAGGCGGTGGTCAACCTCTACGGCCCGACCGAGGACACCACCTACTCGACCCACGCCCACCTGCACGCGGGGGAGGAGCCCCCGCCGATCGGGGTGCCCATCGCGGACGGGCGGGCCCACGTGCTGGACCGCTCGCTGCGCCCGGTGCCGGTGGGGGTGGTGGGGGAGCTCTACTTGGCCGGACGCGGGATCAGCCACGGCTACGTGGGCAAGCCCGGCCTCACCGCGGCGCGCTACGTCGCGGACCCGCACGCCCCCGTGCCGGGCGAGCGCCTGTACCGGACCGGCGACCTGGCGCGCCACCGCTCCGACGGCGCCCTGCTCTACCTCGGCCGGCAGGACTTCCAGGTGAAGGTGCGCGGCCAGCGGATCGAGCTCGGCGAGATCGAGACCACCCTGCAGCGCCACCCGGGCGTGCGCGAGGCCGTGGTGGCGCTCTGCGGCGACCGGCTCGTCGGCTACGTCGTGGCCCGCGGCGACGGGCTCGACCTGGAGGACGTGCGCGCCCACCTGCGCGCCACCCTCCCCGTCGTCATGGTGCCGGGCAGCCTGGTCCGCCTCGACGAGCTGCCGCACACCCCCAACGGCAAGGTGGACCGGCTCGCGCTGCCCGAACCCGCCGACCCGGCCACGACCAGCTTCGTCCCGCCCGACGGTCCCGACGAGGATCTGGTCGCGGAGGTGTGGCAGCAGAGCCTGGAGATCGACGGCGTCGGCCGCGACGACGACTTCTTCGACCTCGGCGGGGACTCCCTGATCGCGGGCCAGGTGCTCGCCCGGTTGCGGGAGCGGGCGGGCGTGGAGCTGTCGCTGCGGTCGATCTTCGAGAACTCGCGGCTCGCCGACCTGGCCGCCGCCCTGCGCGCCCCCGCGGACGAGGCGCCCGCCCGCCCGGTGGTGACGCCCCGCCCGCCCGGCTCCCCGCCCGTGCTCTCGCTCGACCAGGAACGGCAGTGGCTGGAGTGCCAGCTGCGGCCCGGCACCGCGTACAACGTGCACGGCAGGCGACGGCTGCGCGGTGCGCTCGACGTGCCGGCGCTGCAGCGCAGCGTGCGGGCGATCGTCGACCGGCACGACGTCCTGCGCACGGCGTTCCCCGTCTCCGGCGGCCGCCCGGTGCCGCACGTGTCGCCGCCCGTCGCGGACGACCCCGTCGCCGTCGTCGAGGCGGACGGCCTCGCGGCGGCGCTGCGGCTGGCCGACGAGCAGGCGGGCACCCCGCTCGACCTGGCCCGCGGCCCGCTGCTGCGCTGCCTGCTCGTGCGGCTCGGCCCGGCCGACCACCTGATCGCCGTCACCATCCACCACCTCGTCTCCGACGCGTGGTCGATCGGGCTGTTCCTGCGGGAGCTGTCCACCCTCTACGAGGCCGGCGGCCACGCCGGTGCCGCCGCCCTGCCGGCGCTCGCCGTGCAGTACCTCGACTACGCGGCGTGGCAGCGCGGCCGGCACACCGACGAGCTGCGCGCGGCGCAGGTGCGGCACTGGCGCGAGCGGCTGGACGGCGCCCCGCCCGCGCTCGACCTGCCGACCGCCCGCCGCAGGCTCCCCGGGCAGGGCCGGACCGGCGGGCGGCTGCGCACCGAGCTGGGCGCCGACGACGCGGCCGCCCTGCGCCGGCTGTGCCGCGAGCACGGGGTGACCTCGTTCCTGGTCCTGCTGGCGGTGCTGGCGACGGTGCTGCGCCGCTGGTCCGGCCAGGACGACGTGGTGATCGGGGCTGCGGTGAGCACCCGCCGCGACACCGGTGTCGACGCGCTCATCGGCCTGTTCGTCACCACCGTGCCGCTGCGCGTCGACCTCACCGGCGATCCCGCGTTCGACGAGCTGCTGCGTCGGGTCCGGCGCACCTGCCTGGCCGACTACGTCGACCACGGGGAGACCCAGCTCGACGTCCTGGTCCGCGAGCTGCCCGTCGCCCGCGACCCCTCGCGGGCCCCGCTGTTCCAGACGCTGCTGAGCATGGTCGACACCGCGGAGCAGGAGTGGCGGCTGCCCGGGATCGTGGTGGAGGAGGCCGAGGCCCCCGCCCAGCCCGGCAAGGTCGACCTCACCGTCGACGTCCACGACCGCGGCGACGAGCTGCGCCTGGAGCTGCACTACCACGCCGACCGCTACGACGCCGCCACGATGCGGGCGCTGCTGGACCAGGTCGCGGCGCTGCTGTCCGCCGTCACGGCCGACCCGACGCGCGGCGTGCTCGACTACGAGCTCGACCCCGCGCCCGCCGCGCTCGCCGTGCCCGCGGCGCCGGCCCCCGGCGGCCGGGCGGACTGGGCCGTCGCGTGGCTGGGTCTCACCGAGCACGACCGGGTGGCCGTGCTGGCCGACCGGCCGGAGCTGGTGGCGGTGGCCCGCTCGGCGTCGGCCGTGGTGCTGCGCCCACCTCCGGAGGACCGCGGTCCCGCCCGGCTGCTCGGGTGGCTGCGGACGGCGTCCGTGACGGTCGCCCACCTCACCGCCCCGCAGCTGCGGGCGCTCGCCGCCGCCGGCGCGGGCACGCTCCTGCCCCGGCTGCGCTACGCCGTCGTGCCGCACACCGGTGACCTCACCGCCCACGACGTGCGGGCGCTGCGCGCGCTCGCGCCCGCGTGCCGCCTCGTCGCCGTGCACGGGACCGTCAGCGGCGGGCGGCCCGTGGCCGGCTGCGTCGTCCCCGAGACGTGGCCGGTGGCGACCGCGCCGCTGCGGGTGCCGGTCGGCGCCGAGCTGGCCGAGGGGGTGGCCGTGCTCGACCGGGCCGGCCGGCCGGTCGCGACCGGCGAGGTCGGCGAGCTGCACGTCGGCGGGCGCGGCGTCGGTGACCGCGTGCGCCGGCGGCCCGACGGCCTGCTGGAGTTCGCGGGCGGCGGACCGGCCGGGCGGCCCTGGGCCGACCCGCTGGAGACGGTCGCGGCGCTGCGGGACGTCGCCGGGATCACCGACGCCGTGGTGACCGGGCCGGACACCGCGTACGTGGCCGCACCCGCGGGCGGGGTCGACCTGGTCGCGCTGCGCCGGCACCTGACCGCGCACCTGCCCGAGCCCCTCGTGCCCGGGCACGTGGTCGTGCTGGACCGGCTCCCGCTCACCGCGCGGGGCGACCACGACCTGGCCGCGCTGCCCGCCTCGCCGAGCTGATTGCCCTCGCCGAGCTGACCGTTCCCACTGGATGCGCCGCGGCGCACCGGCGGGCCGGACGTGTCCGCGTGGACGGGCCCGGACGCAGCGGTGCCGCCGGGCAGGGCCTCATGGCTCCTGCCCGGGGGCGACGCCGGTGGGTCGGTCAGCTCGCGGGCGAGAGCTCCCGGTAGGCGAGGGCCAGCGTGCGCGCCGCGGCCTGCACCGTCTCGAACGGCCGGGCCAGCGACAGCCGCACGAACCGCAGCCCGCTCGCTGGGTCGGCCCAGTGGAACGGCGCGCACGGCAGCACGTGCACGCCCCGCGCCAGTATCTCCTTGTGGAGCAGCGCGGAGTCGGGCCCGCCGTCGGGCAGCTCGATGCGGGCCACGCTGATCTGCGACGTCGGGTCGGCCAGCCGCAGCCCGACGGTCGCGATGGCCTCGGCGACCTCGGCGCGGTTGCGCTCCACGTGGTCGCGGGCCCGCTCGTAACCCCCGCGCACCCAGTCCCCGGACAGCGCCTCGACCAGCTGCAGCACCACCGGCGACGCGGCCAGCAGCGACTCGGAGAACGCGCGGTCCAGCGGCAGCGTCGTGCGCGCGCTGTGGGCGAGCATCCCGATCTTGAGCTCGTGAGTGGGCCAGAGCTTCCCGGTGTCCTCGATGACGATCCAGTCCGCACCCGCGTCGTCGAGCACCGCGTACGTGTCGTACTGGGCGTCGCGCACCTGGCCGCGGAAGCTCGCGTCGATGATCAGGGTCTGGCCGTGGCGCACCGTGTGCTCGGCGAGCGAGCGCAGGTGCTCCTGTGGCGTGACCAGCCCGGTCGGGTTGTTCGGCAGGGTCAGCACCACCGCGGCGACCGGCGCCCCGGGCCACTCCCGGGCGAGCAGCTGCTCCTCGGTGAACGGCACGAGCCGCAGCCCGCGGGTGACGAACAGGTCCGCGATGTTGTCGAACGTCGGGTGCAGGACGGCCACGGTCGCGCCGACCGGCAGCGCCCTCGCGACGATGTCGGTGGCGAGCGTCGAGGAGTAGCAGGAGAGGATCCGGCCGCTGGCCACCGGGGCGCCGTGCTGGCCGATCGCGGCGAAGAACGCGCGGTGGGCCGCGGTCTCGATGATCGGGAACGGGCGCGTGGTCGCCACGGCGAACATCTCCGGGATGCGGGCGACGATCGCCGCCTGCTCCGCGGTGAGGTCCAGGCGGGCGTGCCCGTCGGTGAGGTTGAGGCCACCGTCGACGTCGCTCAGGGCGTCGACCTCCATGGTGGTGAGGTTGGTCGTCTCGCTCACAGGTGATCGACCTCGCTCCCCGCACCGCGGTCACCGCGATGTGCTGCTCCGGCTGTCTCGTCACGTTCCAAGCTAGGTCCGCCCCGTGCGGGACCACCTGTCCCCGCTAACGGGGACCGATCCCGGGCCCGGGACTGCTCCTACGATCGCGGTGCAGGTCGGACGCCCACGTCGGCAGGAGGCCCCCGTGATCCACCAGCTGGCGCTGACGCCGGACGACAACGCCGCGCTCGCCCCGGTGCTGACCGACCTCGCGGCGTCCCACGACACCGTCGAGGACCCGCAGCTGGTGCGCCGCGCCCCGGTGCTGGCCCGGCGGCTGCCGGGCCACCTGCTGGAGTTCCTGGAGGAGTTCCGCCTGGCCGAGCCGTCGGCGCTGTGCGTCGTCTCGGGCCTGGACGTCGACGGGGACGCGCTCGGGGACACCCCCGAGCACTGGCGCGACTCGCAGACCGGGTCGCCCGCGCTCACCCAGGAGATCTTCTTCCTGCTGTGCGGCTCGGTGCTCGGCGACGTGTTCGGCTGGGCCACCCAGCAGGACGGCCGCCTCATGCACGACGTGCTGCCGATCCGCGGCCACGAGCACTACGAGCTGGGCTCCAACAGCCTGCAGCACCTGTCCTGGCACACCGAGGACGCGTTCCACCCGTGCCGCGGCGACTACGTGGCGCTGATGTGCCTCAAGAACCCCGACGAGGTGGCGACGACGGTGTGCGACGCCGCCGACGTCGACTGGTCCGCCCTGGACGTCGACGCGCTGTTCGAGCCGGCGTTCACGCAGATGCCCGACAACTCCCACCGCCCCGAGAACGCGTCCGAGTCCACCGGCGACCCCGTGGTCGACCGGTTGCGCAGGCGCAGCTTCGAGCTGATCCAGTCGTGGAACGACGACCCGGTGGAGCGCCCGGTGCTCTTCGGCGACCGGCAGGACCCCTACATGGCGCTCGATCCCTACCACATGAAGACCGACGGGTGGTCGGACCGCTCGACGGTGGCGTTCCAGGGCCTGTGCGACCGGATCGAGGCCGCGATGCAGGACGTGGCGCTGCGGCCGGGCGACTGCGTGTTCATCGACAACTTCCGCGCCGTGCACGGCCGCCGCTCGTTCCGGGCGCGGTACAACGGGTCCGACCGCTGGCTCAAGCGGCTCAACATCACCCGCAACCTGCGCGGTTCGCGCGCCTGGCGGCCCGCCCCCGACGACCGCGTCATCTACTGACCGGCGCTCCCCGCGCGCCGGCCGCGGCGAGCCGCTCGACGAGCACGGCGGTGGCCGCCTCGTCGGCGTTGCTGACGCTCACGCGCACCGCCCCCCGGTCGTCGGGCAGGAACGCCGTGCCGGGCAGCACCAGCACGCCGTGCTCGACGGCCAGCTCTCGCACCACGTCCCGGGTGGACCGGCCGGGGAACGGGTGGCGGACCCACCCGAAGAAGCCGCCGCACGACAGCAGCTCGAAGCCGCCGGGCCGGGCGGCCATCGCGTCGGCGAAGCGGGCGCGCTTGCCGGCGATCTCGCGGACCCGCTCGGCCCGCCACGCCTCCGCCCGGACGAGGCCCGCCCACGCGATCTCCTGCCCGATCCGCGGCGAGCAGATCGCCACGCAGTCCATCAGCTTCAGCACCTCGCGGTTCAGCTCCGGCGCGGCCACCACGGCGCCCACCCGGTAGCCGGGGATCGCGAGGTCCTTGGAGAACGAGTGCAGGCTCACCACCGTCGACCGCCACTGCGGGTCGGCGAACAGGTCGTGCGCCGGCCCAGTGGTGTCGCGGAACGAGCGGTAGGTCTCGTCGAGGACCAGCGCGACGTCGTGGCGGCGGGCCAGCTCGGCGAACGCGGCGATCTCGCCCGGCTCGACCGTCACGCCCGTCGGGTTGTTCGGCGTGACCAGCACGATCGCCCGCGTGCGGGAGGTGACGAGCGCCGCGGCGTCGGCGGCGCGGGGCACGAGGTCGGGGCCGGGTTCCAGGTAGACCGGCCGGATGCCGGCCATGCGCAGCCACATGTCGTGGTTGAAGTAGAACGGCAGGGGCAGGACGACCTCGTCGCCGGGCCCGGCCAGCGAGGACGCGACGAGGCTGAACGCCTGGTTGCACCCCGCGGTGACCACGACGTCCCGCTCGGCGACCCCGCCCGCGTAGTCGCGGCCGATCTCGTCGGCCACGGCGCGGCGCAGCTTCGGGATTCCCGGCACCTCGGTGTAGGTGCCGCCGTCGGCGCGGCGGGCGACCTCCGCGGCGTGCTCGACCATCTCCGGGGCCGGCGGGTACGGCGGCGCCGCCTGGGCGAGGTCGAGCAGGCCGGTGGCGCTCCCCAGCAGGTCGTAGGCCGCCCCGATCGGTGAGTCGACCGCACCGCCCGTCATCCCGGTCAGCCGCACGACTCACCCCTCCGTGGTCCCCGGCCGAGCCTTGCCGAGGTGCCCGCCCGCCGCAATCCCCGCTTCGCAGGACGTCCTCAGTGGTGCGCCGTCTTGAGCACGATCAGCAGCACCCCGATCCCGGCCGCCGCGGTGACCTCCAGCGCCAGGTGCAGGCCGGTGGCGTCGGACAGCCGGCCGATGCGGTACCCGATGAACGCCATCAGGGCGACCGTGAGCCAGGACGCGGCCAGTGCGGCGTAGGCCACGCCCACGCCCGCGACCCGCAGACCGGTGAAGCACAGCAGGACGGGCAGCCCGCCCTCGACCACGGCTGCCTCGTGGGGCAGGTTCGCCCTGACCCGCGTCCAGGCCCGGTCGCCGGGCCGGCTGATCCGCGAACCGAGCACCGTGGCGTAGAGGTGGGCGAGCGAGTACACGACCAGCATGAGGACGACGGACAGCGCGATCGCGCCCGTCCTGTCCGGCTGCACGCTCACCACGGTCATCGCCGCGGCGGCGAGGACCGCGCCGTAGAGGATCGCACCGGCGTTGTCGTCGAAGTGCCCGGTGAGCACCGCGGCCGGCCGTGTCCGAGAGCTGTCATCCACCACGAGGAGTCGTTCCGCCCCTGTCGGTACCGCCCCGCGCGGTGCGGGCCGGCCGATCGTGACCGCTTCGGACCGCGGACCGTGTCCCCCGCGTGGGGGGAGTTGCGCGGTCGTCGTCGGCCGGAGGGCGCCGGGGACCTGTGGCGGACCGCTGCGGACATCGGGCCGTATCCGGAACGTCTCGACACCGGACCCCGCGGCCGTCCCGACGGCCCCGTGACGAGCGGTCCCCGGGGCGGCGGCTGCGGCCGAGCACCCGGGGGCCCGAGCGGGGATCCGACGGGCTCTGCGCTCACCCGCGGATAGCCGTCGCCGGCAGCGGGCCTCCGTCACGGCGGGGGCAGGACGGCCCCTCGGCGTGGAGCGGGAGCGCCGCGGAGTGCGTGCCGTCCTCAGGCAGCGCGCACGGCCCGAGGAAGTAGATCCGGGGGGAGCGATGAGTCCGGCCGGGTGCCGTCGTCTCCAGGACGACACACCACCCGCGACACCACTCCACGGAGCACACCGTGACCAAGATCATCGCTGGCCTGTTCACCTCGGTCGACGGCGTCGTCGAGGACCCCCAGGACTGGCACTTCCCCTACTTCGACGACGAGGTCGGCGCCGTCGTCGGTGACCTCATGAAGCCGCGCATGCAGCTCGGCCGCACCACCTACGTCGGCTTCGCGGAGCACTTCGGGCCCCTGGCCGGCGACGAGTTCGCCGACCAGATGGCCGCACCGCCGAAGTTCGTTGTGTCCACCACCCTCCGGTCGGCCGACTGGGGCAACGCGACCGTCCTGGGCGCCGACTGGGCCGACCGGCTGCGGGAGATCAAGGCCGGCGACGGGCCGGACCTGGGCATGAGCGGCAGCGTCAAGCTCATCCGGTCGCTCATCGCGGAGGGGCTGCTCGACGAGCTGCACCTGCTCGTGCACCCCGTCGTCGTCGGCAAGGGCGCCCGGCTGTTCCCCGAGGACGGCGAGTCGTTCCCGCTGCCGCTCGCGTCGGCGACGCAGCTCGCCAACGGCACCGTGCACGTCGTGCACACCCCCGCCACGCGCTGACCCCGCCGGGCGTCATCCCGGGGCGCGCTCCCCGTCCCACCAGTCGAGCACCGCCGTCGCCCGCAGGGTCAGCCACCGGGAGGGCTCGCCCGCGGGAACGTCGACGTCGAACCACACCCGGCCCGGGTACGGGCCGTCCTGGCACCAGCGGCCGTCGGCCCCGCGGCGGGCGCGGAGCAGGTCGAACGCGTCGGCCATGCGGGGGTCGGGCGGGGTGCCGTCGTGCAGCGCGGCGGCGCGGAGGTGGTGCGCCGCGTCCAGGACGCTGTACTGCCAGCGGTGCGGGTACGTCAGGTGCACCGCCCACGGGCCGACCAGCTTGCCCGTGGACGCCCGGCGCAGCAGCCGCCTGGCCAGCAGGTACTCCGCGCCCGAGCGACGGGCGTCGCGGACGCGGTTCCGGTCGCCGGTGGCCCGCTCGTAGTCGAGCAGGGCCCGCAGCGCGCTGAGCGTGGAGTGGAAGGAGGACACGACCGACCCGTTCACCCACTCGCAGTTCCAGCCCCCGTCCGGCATGCGGTGCTCCAGGAACCAGTCGACGAGCCCGTCCACGTCGGCCTCCAGCCACAGCCCGCAGGACAGGACGGAGGCGTTGACGCAGCAGTCGACCTCGCCGGCCCAGTACGGCCGGTCGTCCTGGTCCCACCGGCTGTTCGCCGCGAGGCGCTCCGCGGTGTCGCCGAGCTCGGCGGCGTCGACCCCCCACTCCCGCAGCGCGTCGAGCGACCAGCTCGTCGCCGTCCACGGCTGGGACCCCTGCTGCGCCTCGGGGCCGCCCCAATCCCAGTCGGCGGGGAAGTACGCCCCGCCCGCCCACTGGCCGTCGGCGTCCTGCCGGGCGAGCAGCCGCGCGCCGAAGCCCTCGGCCGACACCTTCGCCCGCGTCGCCCCCCACACCTGCTCCGGGGCACCGAGCAGGTCCCGCTCCACCTGCCAGCGCAGAGCGGGGTCGGAGTCGAGCAGCCAGTCTGTCGTCGCGGCGTCGGGCATCCGGCGACAATAGCGGCCCTCCCACCAGTGGGAACGGGTGCCGCCGCGGACGGGCCGTCGCCCGTTCACGTGACGCCCCGCGCGCCCCCCGCCTCCCTAGTGTCGAACGCGGGAAGCCGTGCCAGGGAGGTGCTCGCGATGAGCCACGCCGACGTCGTCACGCCGCCAACGACGAGCGGGACGGGCGTCCATGACCTCGTCCGGGCGCAGGCGCGCGCGGACGGCGGCGCCCCGGCGCTCGTCGCCGCGGACGGGTCGGGCGCGGTGACCACCTACGCCGAGCTCCTCGACCGGGTCGACGCCCTGGCCGGCCGGCTGCGCGCGAGCGGGGTGGGGCCCGACGTCCCGGTCGCCGTGCTGCTGGACAGCGCCGCCGACACCGTCGTCGCGATGCTCGCGACCGCGGCCGCGGGCGGGGTGCACTGCCCGCTCGACGCGACCGCCCCGGACGCCCGGCTGGCCGCGCTCGTCCGCGCGCTCGGCGCCGGGGTCGCCGTGGCCGGGGACGCCACCGCGCACCGCCTGCCCGCGGGCGTTGTCGTCGTCCCGCCGTCGGCGACCGGCTCCCCGCTGCTGCTGCCGCTGCCGGCGCGACCCGACGACCTGGCCTACGTCCTGCACACCTCCGGGTCGACCGGGACGCCGAAGGGCGTGGCGATGACGCACGCCGGGCTCGACCGCCTGCTGCACTGGCAGGTCGACGACGGCGAGCCGGGGCTGCGCACGCTGCAGTTCACCGCGACCTCGTTCGACGTGACGTTCCAGGAGGTGCTCTCCACCCTCGCGACCGGGGGCTACCTCGTCGTCGTGCCGCCAGCGGTCCGCCGCGACCCCGACGCGCTGCTCGGCGCGATCGTCGAGCACCGCGTCGAGCGCCTGTTCCTGCCCTACGTGGCCCTGCAGCTCCTCGCCGTCGCGGCGCAGCGGCGCGGGATCGTGCCGGCGACGCTGCGGCACGTCGTCACCGCCGGCGAGCGCCTCATCGTCACCACGGCCATCCGCGCGCTGTTCGCGGAGCTCCCGCACTGCCGCCTCGACAACCACTACGGGCCGACGGAGGCCCACCTCGTCACCCGCCACACCCTGCGCGGCCCGGCTGCGGGCTGGCCGCTGCTACCGCCCATCGGCACGGCCGTCGACGGGGTGGTGTGCCGGGTGCTCGACGACGAGCTGCGCGCGGTCGCACCGGGCGAGGTCGGCGAGCTGTACGTCGGGGGCACCGGCGTGGCGCGCGGCTACCTGGGCGACCCGGGGCGGACGGCCGAGCGGTTCGTGGCCGACCCCGCCGGCTCCGGCGGGCGCCTCTACCGCACGGGCGACCTCGTCCGGCGGCGCTCCGACAGCGGCCACGAGTTCGTGGGCCGCACCGACGAGCAGCTGAAGGTGCGCGGGTTCCGCGTCGAGCCGGGCGAGGTGGAGATCGCGCTGTCGAGCCACCCGCGGGTGGCCGCGGCCGCCGTGGGGCTGCGCGAGGTGGCCGACGGCGTGTCGGTGCTGGTCGGCTACCTCCAGACCGACGGCGCGGTGAGCCACCGCGACATCACCGGGCACGTGCGCGGGCTGCTGCCCTCGTCCATGATCCCGTCGCGGTTCGTGGCCGTGGCGGAGCTGCCCCGCACCACGACCGGGAAGGTCGACGGCCGCGCCCTGGCGGAGCTGCAGCTGCCGAGCTCGCCCGAGCCCGACGGCGGCGCGCCCGCCGCGTCCACCGCCGACCCGGCGGAGCTGCTCACCGCGATCTGGACCCGCGTGCTCGGGCACGATGACTTCGCGCCCGACGACGACTTCTTCGACGTCGGCGGCGACTCGATGCTCGCGACCTGGGTCGTGGCCGAGCTGAGTCAGGCGCTGGGGCGCCCGGTCGAGCTGTCGGTGCTGCTCGACCACAGCACCGTGGAGGAGCTCGCGCAGGCGCTGGGTTCCGGCGACGCCCTGGCCGCGCACGCCCGGGCGTCGCAGATCGTGACGCTGCGTCCCGGCCCGTCCGCCCGGAGCCTGTACATGCTGCACCCGCTCGGCGGCGAGCTGCTCGGCTACCGGGAGCTGGCCCGGGCCTCGCGGGCGCCGATGCGCCTGCTCGGCGTCGGCTGGCGCGGAGACCCGCCCCTGTTCGGCGCCGCGCTGGAGGAGATCGCGGCGGTGCACGTCGAGCAGCTGCGGGTGGTCGAGCCGGACGGCCCGTACCGCCTCGCGGGCTGGTCGTTCGGCGGGGTGCTGGCGTTCGAGGTCGCCCAGCAGCTGGCCCTGGCCGGCGCCGACGTGGAGTTCCTCGGGCTGCTCGACGCCAACCCGGTCGTCGACCCGATCACCGGGCTGGCGATGGACCGCACCCCGTTCCTGGACGTCCTGACCGAGGTCGTCGACCGGCTCGACGACCCGGACGCCGACCTCGCCGAGCTGACCACCGGCGCGACCTGGACGCAGCTGATGGGCGCGCCGATCGCGGCGGGCGCGTCGGTCGCGCACCTGCGCACCGCGCTGGAGACGGCGAGGGCGTGCATGAGCGCGGCGATGCGCTACCGGCCCCGGCCCTACGCCGGGCCGGTGCACCTGTTCCCGGCGGAGGGCCCCGGCCCCGAGCGCCGGGAGCGGCTGGTCGCGGCGCTGCGCGAGCTGTGCCCGGGGGAGCTGACCGTCACCCCGGTCCCGGGCGACCACTGGACCTTCCTCCGGGGCGAGCACGTCGCCGGGGCCGCCGCGGAACTGGACGCCGCGCTCGAACGCGCGGGGCGGAGGAGCACCACAGATGGATCTTGAACAGGACCGCAGGACGTTCGCCGAGCAGGGCTACATCGGCCCGTTCACCCTCTGGGAACCGGGGGAGATGGCCGCGTGGTGGAAGGAGCGTCGCAAGGCGCTGCTCGACCCGGCCCGCAGCGCGCGCAAGGTGTTCGACAACCCGGTGAACTACGACCGGCACCTCGACGTCCCGGGGCTCGGCTCGCTCATCACCGAGCCGGAGATCGTGCGGCGGATGCAGGCGATCATCGGGTCCGACGTCCTGTGCTGGCGCACCGAGTTCTTCCCGAAGAACCCCGGCGACACCGGCACCGGCTGGCACCAGGTCGAGACGTACGCGATCGGCGAGGCGACGACCGGGATGCTGGAGGCGACCGACACCACCGACGGCGCCCCCATGGAGCTCACGGCCTGGGTGGCCTTCACCGAGGCCGGCAGGGAGAACGGCTGCATGAAGGTCATCCCGGGCAGCCACCGGGAGTGGAAGTACGACGAGCGGGCGCCGATGGCGTGGAACGCCTCGGCGCGGGACAACTCGTTCTTCGGCTACGACTACAACGACATCAAGATCGACGCCGACTGGGACCCCGACCAGGAGGACGTGCGCCACCTGGAGATGCGGGCGGGCCAGTTCTTCCTGTTCACCGCGCGCTGCATCCACGGGTCGAACCCGAACGTCAGCAACCGGCAGCGGATGGGGTTCGCGATCCGGGTGGTGCCCACCCAGGTGCGCGTCTACGGCGGGATGACCGGGTTCGACGAGTTCGGCCACCACTTCGACCTGGACCGCCACGGCTGCGTGCTGGTCGCCGGCCAGGACGACCACGGGCACAACCGCCTGAGCCGCGAGAACAGGTGGGGCGAGCCGTTCACCTCGCTCGACCGGCTGGAGGAGCGCACGGACGCCGTGCCCGCCCTCACCCGAGCAACCCGAGGAGAGACGACATGACCGCGACGTTGGCGTTCAGCGACCGGCTCGCCGCGAGCCCCGTGTACCGGGGCTTCCGCGACCACCCGTTCTTCGCGGCGGTCGACACCGCCGACCCTACCCTTGAGCAGGTGGCGGTGCTCGTCGAGCAGTGGTGGCACCCGCTGCACTACTTCCCGACCTTCCTCGCCCGCTGCGTCGCGGTCCTGCCCGACATCGCGGCCAAGTCCGCGATCGCCCGCATCCTCGACGAGGAGGCCGGCGGCGGCGTGGTCGCCGACGCGCACGAGGTGATCTACACCGACTCGATGGAGCGCTGCGGGTTCGACCGCGCGCGGGTGACCGGCACGGAGCCGTACGCGGAGACCGCCGCGCTCGTGGCGGGCTACCGCGCCGCCACCGAGGCGCCCGAGGACGCGCTCGGGTTCATCTTCGCCACGGAGACCACGGACCTGCTGATGGTCTCCAGCATCGGCCGGGCCATCGAGCGGACCACCGGGGTCACCGACAACCACTGGGTGTCCATCCACGTCCAACAGGAGCCCGGCCACGTGGAGGGGGCCAACGACGCCCTCACCGACGACCTCGACCCCGGGCAGCAGGACGCCGTCATCGCCGCCGCCGACGAGATGTGGCGGCTGTGGACGGCGTTCTTCGACCGGCTCGCCGCCGAGACGGGCCTCGCCCCGCGCGCCTCATGAGCACCGTCGACGTCCGGGAGACCTACCTGCGGTTCCCGGCCTGGACGCAGCACTTCTGGACTTGGCAGACCGGCCGCGCCCTGCCGGGCCAGCAGCCGCTGCTGCGGCACACCTGGGCCAGCTACCTGGCGGTGACGGTGGTGCTGTTCCTCAGCGGGCTCGCCGTCTCCACCGCCGCGGTGGCCCTGATGCCGCCGCTGTGGTTCCTGCTGCTGCTGGTCGGCTGGACGCTGACCGTGACGGGCGAGCGGATGCTGGTGCTCGTCATCGCCCACCAGGCCCTGCACCGCCGCTTCTCCGGCTCGGCGGCCGGCGACCTGTTCTGGGGCGAGGCGGCGACCGTGCTGTCGGTGTTCCACACCCTCGGGGCGTTCAAGGAGGAGCACTTCGACAACCACCACCGGCGCGAGATCTTCGCGACCGAGGCCGACCCGCCCGCGCACTTCCTGCTCGACCTCGGCCTGCGGCCGGGCATGTCGCGCCGGGCGCTGTGGCGCCGCGCATGGACCGTGTTCCTCTCGCCCGCCTTCTACTTCCGCGGGTTCCTGGGACGGCTCCGGAGCAACCTCGGCGCCCGCGGCTGGCGGCTCGCCGCGTTCGTCGCCTGGGTCGGGTTCTGGTGCTCGCTGCCGTTCTGGTTCCCGAACGGCCTGCTCGTGCTGCTGCTGGCGTTCGTGATCCCGGTGATCCCGTTCGCGCAGTTCAGCGCGCTGCTCGACCGCCTGGGCGAGCACGAGTGGCTCGCGCCGCGCGACCCGGCGCTCGGGCACCGCTTCTACACCGCCGCCAACACCGCCGCGCGGTTCTGCGGGGCGCCGGTGCCGGCGCGGTCCCTGCCGGCGGGGGAGCAGCTCGCGGCCTGGGTGCGCTGGACCGCGGCGACGCTGTTCTACCACCTGCCGTCGCGGCTGCTGGTCGTCGTCGGCGACCTGCCCAACCACGACTACCACCACCGCTACCCGTCCACCCCGGAGTGGACGACGGTCGCCTACGCCCGGCAGCGCGACATCGACGGTGGGCCCGAGGGCCCGCCCTACCAGGAGATCTGGGGGATGGGGGCGGCGGTCGACCGGCTGTTCCGGTCCTGGGAGGAGGACGCCGCCGGTGCGCCATCACGTGGTTGACACGTTCGCGGACGAGCGGTTCGCCGGCAACCCCGCCGCCGTGGTGCCCGCGCCGGCGTTCCCCGGCGACGCGGAGATGCAGGACGTCGCCCGGCGGATCGGCCTGCCGACGACGGCCTTCGTCGTCCCCGCCGGGCCGGGGGAGTACGGGATCCGGTGGTTCACCCCGCACGCGGAGATCACCCTGTGCGGGCACGCGACGATCGCGAGCGCGCGCTACCTGTTCGGCGCCGGCGACGCGAGGCGCACGACGCTGCGGTTCGTCTCCCCGCGCGGCGTGCTCCTCACCGAGCGCGCCGGCGACCTCGTCTCCATCGACCTGCCCGCGGCCCGGCTGACCCCGGTCGCCCCGCCGCCGGGGCTGCTGGAGGCGCTGGGGGTGGGGGCCCTGGGAACCGGGGCGCTGTCGTGCACGACGTCGGACGACGACGTCCTGGTCGAGCTGGCCGACGCGGCCGCCGTCGCCGCCGTCCGGCCCGACTTCGCGGCCCTGGCCGCCCAGCCCTTCCGCGGGCACGTCGTCACCGCACCCGGCCCGACCGGCGTCGACTTCGCGTCCCGCACGTTCTTCCCCTCGCTCGGCGTCGATGAGGACCAGGTCTGCGTCAGCGCCCACTGCGGGCTCGCGCCGTTCTGGGCGCGGCGGCTGGGCCGGCGCGCGCTGTCGGCGCTGCAGCTGTCCGGGGGCGGCGGGCGCCTGGCCGTCGAGGACCGTGGCGACCGGGTGCGCGTGTTCGGCTCGGCCGTCGTCCGCGGCGGAGTCCGCGAGCCCGTGGCCGAGGAGCTGGCCGGATGAGCGGCGCGTCGCCCTGGCTCCAGCGGCCGCCGTCGCCGACGGTCGCGGGCCGGGTGTTCTGCATCCCGCACGCGGGCTGCGGCGCCAGCGTGTTCCGGAACTGGCCGCGCGAGCGCGGTCTCGTCGAGTTCCTGCCCGTGGAGCTGCCCGGCCGGCTCACGCGGTTCGCCGACCCGATGCCCGGCACCGTGCAGGAGCTCGCCGCCGCGATGGTCGAGGGCCTGCGCCCCCACCTCGACGTGCCGTTCGCCTTCTTCGGCCACTGCTGGTCGGCGCTGCCCGCCTACGAGGCGACCGCCCTGCTGGAGCGCGACGGCGGCCCGGTCCCCGCGCGGCTGTTCGTCTCCTCCCTCATGGCGCCCCAGGAAGAGGTCATCGGCCGCCTGATGAGCATGGACGGGAAGCAGCTCGCGGTGGAGCTGGAGAAGACCCTGCGCGACACGGGCGCCACGCCGCACCCCGAGCTGGTCGAGATCTACGCCGACATCCTGCGCGCCGACCTGGACGTCACCCGCCACTACACCGCGTCGGCCGGCCCGCTGTCCTGCCCGGTCACGGCCATCGGCTGGAGCGAGGACGACGAGGTCACCCCGGCGCAGATGCACGGCTGGGACGCCTGCGGCGACACGACCTTCGTCGTGCACCCGGGCCGGCACGACCGCCTCGTCGACGCCCCGCCCGAGCTGGTGGACGGGCTGGCCCGCGACCTCCGCGCCGCCGCGACGGCCCGCCGCTAGCGGGCCCGCGGCCGTCCACAACGGCTGCGCGAGCGCCCGCGCAGCGGACGTGGCCCCCGCGCAACCGTTGCAACGGCTGCGCCAGGCCCGGAACGGGTGCGCCGTCGGCGGGCCGGGCGCGGCGACCCGCGGGCCGGCCAGGGGCCGGGCGGGCGGCGCGTCCCGTCAGCCGACCCCCGCGCCGGTCCCGGCGGCCAGCACCCGCTCGCGGACGGCGCCGGGGGCGTGCCCGTCGGCCAGCCAGCCCGCCACCAGGGCGTCCGCCACCCCCGCCGCCGTTGGCACGCCGAGCAGGGCCTCCAGCGGCACCGGCAGGCCCAGCGCGTGCTCCAGCACGGCCGCGGACTCCGCCGCCCGCACCGAGTCGACGCCGAGGGCGACCAGATCCTCGGCGGGCCCGCAGTCCTCCACCTCGCAGACCGCCGCGAGGACCCCGCACACCAGCGCGGCGAGGTCGCCCGCCGTGCCCGCCCGCGCGCGATGCTGCTCGATCGCCGCCCGGGTCGCCGGGTCGGCCGTCACCGCGGCGTCGAACGCGCCCGCCACGAACGCGTCCCGGGCGGCGGAGCGGCGGATCTTCCCGCTGGACGTGCGCGGCAGCGACCGCGGCGGCAGCAGCGCCACCGCGCCCAGGCGCAGCCCGGTCCGGGCCAGCACGGCCGCCCGCGCGGTCGCGGCCAGGTCGTCGTCGCGCGCGCCGCGGGTCTCCAGCACGAGCACGGGCACCGGGTCGGGCCCGGAGTCCAGCAGGAACGCCGCGGCCAGCCTCCCCGCCCGCCCGACGGCGTCGAGCGCCGCCGCCTCCACGTCGACGGCGTGGTGGTTGACCCCCCGGAACACGATCACGTCCTTCGCCCGCCCCGTCACGTGCAGCTCCCCTCCGCGCAGGTGTCCGAGGTCGCCGGTGCGCAGGTGCCGCACGCCGTCGAGCTCGCCGAACAGGTCCCCGGTGTCACCGGAGAGGTAGCCGGGGGTGACGTTCGGGCCGCCCACCCAGATCTCGCCCTCCACGCCGTCGGCCACCGGCGCACCCCGGCGCGGGTCGACGACGACGACGCGCTGCCCGAGCACGGGCGTGCCGCAGCTGACCACGGGGTCCGGCCCGGCGCCGGCGACCGGCCCCGACCAGTGGCCCGCGCTGACCATCAGGGTCGCCTCGGCCAGGCCGTAGCAGGGCAGGAACGCCTCCGCACGGAACCCGGCCGGGGCGAACCGCTCGGCGAACGCGGCCATCGTCCGGTACCGGACCGTCTCGCCGCCGCTGAACGCGACGCGCCAGCGGGAGAGGTCGAGCCCGGCCAGCGCGTCATCGCCGCGGGCGCGCAGCAGGCACAGCGCGTAGGCGAAGTCCGGGCCCCCGGTGTGGGTGGCGCCGGTCTCGCTGATCTGGCGCAGCCACCACAGCGGGGATTTGAGGAAGTCGCCGGGCGCCATGATCCGCATCGGGATGCCCGCGGCGATCGGCGTCAGCAGGCCCCCGACCAGGCCCATGTCGTGGAACGGGGGCAGCCAGGTCACGGCGCGGGACTCCGCGTCCAGCCCGAACCGCTCGGTGATCGCGGCGGTGTTGGCGGCCAGGTTGTCGTGGGTGACGAGCGTGCCGCGCGGGTGCCCCGTGCTGCCCGAGGTGTACTGCACGACCGCGACGCGCGACGCGTCGACGGCGGGCAGCCCCGTCGGCGCCGTCCCGTCCGCCTCGGCGCCGGGCACGCCCAGGACGACGGGCACGTCGATCCCGTCGTGGCGCCGCGTCGCGACGACGGCCGTGGGGCGGGCGTCGCGCAGGACGCCCGCGAGCCGGTCGCCGTCGAACGCCGACCCGGGCCCCGGCGGCGCGGCCGGGACGGCGGGCCGGCCGGCGAGGAACGCGCCGAACACCGCGACCGCGTAGTCCGGCCCGGCCGGGAGGGCCAGCAGCACGGGGCCGTCCGGGGCCTCGGCGAGCCGGCGGGCGAGCTCCGCGGCGCGACACGCGACCTGCGCGTAGCTCAGGGGCTGGTGCCCGCCGAGCGGGTCGACGCCCTCGTAGGCCACGACGTCGGGGGTGGCGTCGGCGCGGGCGAGCAGCGTCCGGGTGAGCAGGGCCGGGGTCAGGGAGGTGAGCACGTCAGCACCGCCGCCGGACGCCGGGGTCGTTCGGCGGGAGGACGGCGCCGCGCAACGCTCGCCGCTGTGCCGTGGGGGGTGTCATCCGCTCTCCTCGGACCGCTCGGCGCGATCTCCGGCACCACGGTCTCCGACGCCCACCGGCTGGACCTGTCCCCGGTTCGGCCGACACCGCCCCGCGCGCTCGATGAACCCGACCGCGGCCTCGATCGACTCCCCGTCGGCGAACAGCGCCGCGTGGTCGGTGTGGTCGTCCAGGCGCAGGGTCCCGGCCGACAGCCCGGCCGCGACCCGCCGCGACCCCTCCGGGTGGGCGGTCCGGTCGTCCGCGCCGGTCACGACGAGCGCGGGCTGGTGCACCCGGGGGAGGTAGCCCGCGACGTCGGTGCGGGCCAGCGTGCCGTTGAGCCGGCAGTACCGGTGGAGCCGCTCGGCGCTGACGAAGGGGTGCAGCACGAGGTGCGCCAGGTCGGCGGGCGCGTCGGCCAGCGCGACCTGGGAGAACGCGGCGTGCACCGACCGCGCCGCCGCCCGGCTCGCGGCGGCGAGGGCCATCAGCTCCATGAGGTCGTTCTGGAAGCGGGTCCGCGGGGAGTCCCCGGCGAACGTGTACGCGCCGTGCCACAGGCTGAGCGACGCGACCCGCTCCGGCCGGTCCGCGGCCGCCGCGAGCGCGATCACGGCGCCCCCGCACAGCCCGACGACGTGCGCGCGGGCCACGCCGTGGTGGTCCAGGACCGCGACCAGGTCGGCGGCCTGCGACCCGGTGTCGACGGCCCAGCCACCGCTCTCCTCGCCGCCGCCCCCCTCGCCGCCGCCCTCCGGCCCGCCGAACAGGCCGCGGCTCTCCCACGTGAGCACCCGGCGGTCCCGGGCGAGGCGGCGCAGCCACGGCTCGGCGAGCGACGCGGGCATGCCGCAGGCCGGGACCAGGACGACCTCCTCGCCGTCGGCCGGGCCCGCCGAGTAGACGTCGAGCGGCACCCCGTCGGCCGAAGCAGCGCGCTCCTTGCCGAAGACGGCGTCGAAGCCCGCGGCGACGGCGTCCGCGACGATGCCGTCCACCTCGATCCCGTCCGGGACGGCGGCCGGCCCCAGGGCGGCGGTGGCGACGTCGGCCAGGGCCAGCCGCTCCCCGACCACCCGCTCGAACAAGCCGGTCCCGCCGCCGCGCGCGAGGACCAGCCCGGGCGCGCCCGCGCCCCGCGCGACCCGGTCGAGCAGCGCCGCCAGCGCAGCCCACTGCTCGTCCGGGAGCGCGGCGCCGAGCACCGGGACCCGCACCGGCGCGTCCATGCCGCCGACCAGCGGCCGCACCGACAGCACGGCGGCCGCGAGACCCGCGACGGCCGACCGGGCCCGCGACGCGTCCCGCGCCGGTGCGGGCCCGGCCGACCGGGTCACCGGACGGGGAACACGTGGCCCCGGGTGGTCGCGGTGACCTTCCGGTTGTGGGTGTGCGTGTCGACCCCCGAGACCAGCACCGCGCCGTACTTCTGCAGGCTGACCTGGCCGCCGTACTCGTCGACGTCGTCGGTGTCGGGGTAGACCTCCACCGAGGTCGGCACGTACCGGCCGGCGAAGCCCAGGCGCATCGGCTTGTCCGGGTTCGAGTGCGGCTTGGAGGCGTGCATCATCGTCGACCAGAACATGACGGCCTCGCCGGGCTTCATGACCATGGAGACCGCGCGGTCCTCCGGGGGCCGCCAGTCCGGGTCCTTCTGCAGCTCGCGGTAGTCGTAGCCGTAGAACCCGCGGTTGACACCGTCCTTGCCCCGACCGTTGATCTTGTCGGGCTGGTAGTGCATCGCCTTGGTCTCGTCGTAGTGCATCGTGCGCTGGCTGCCCGGGATGAACTGCAGGCAGCCGGTGTCCTCGGCGGCCTCGGTGAAGGCCGTCCACACCGTGATCGTGCCGCCGAACTCGCGCTCCTCCGCGGGCCACAGGATCTGCGGCTTGCCCGAGGCGAAGGCGAACGTGTCGGCCTGGTGCCAGTCCGTGCCCTCGTCGCCCGGGTACTTCGGGAAGAACTCGCTGCGCCAGCAGAGCACGTTCGGCCCGAGCACCGCGGCGACCCGGTCCACGATCTCCGGGCGGCAGACGTGGTCGGCCAGGAACGTGGAGTCGAGGTGGCGGTCGTAGTTGGCGATGTTGGTGTTGCCCGCCTGGGCGTCGTCCTCGTCGTAGACGGCCCCGCTGCGGTCCATCAGCCGCAGGCGCTCGCGCCGCCACAGGCGCTTCATCTCCTCCTCCTCGTAGACCGTGAACGGCCCGAGGTAGCCCTGCTCGTGGAACCGGGCCACCTCGTCGGCGGTCGGGGTGAAGCGCTGGTCCAGGGTGTTCGTCATCGTCCGTCCTCTCGTCCGTCCCGCTCCTGGGCGACCACCTGGTCGACGACCATCTGCGACAGCAGGTCGATGCGGGCCTCCTCCAGCTCCGCGACGTCGACGGTGACGCCGTACCGCGCGCCCACCTCGGCGATCATCCGGATGAACGCCAGGGACGTGGTCCCCTGGTCGAACAGGTCGACGGCCGGGTCCACGTCGCGCCCCAGCACCCGGTGCGCGATCCCGCCGATCGTGCTCAGCACCTCAGAGATGTCGGTGCCGGTAGGGAGGTCCGTGCCGGTGCTCCGCGTCGACGTCATGCCCGGACCACCTCCCCGGCCGTCGGTTCATCTGCCCAGCGCATCGCGATCCACCTTTCCGTGCAGCGTCAGCGGGATCTCCGCGACGACCTCGTACAGGGACGGCCGGAGGTGCCGCGGCAGGCTCGCCACGGCGTGCCGCTCCGCGTCGGCGGCGAGGCGCCGCGCGGCGTGCGGCCCGCCCTCCGCCCCGCCCGGCGGCAGCAGGTACGCGACCAGGCGCACGTCGCCGCCGCCGAAGTCGCGGGGCACGACCGCGGCCCGCGCGACGCCGGGGAGCCGGGACAGGCAGTGCTCGATCTCGCCCGGCTCGATCCGGTACCCGCGGACCTTGAGCTGGTCGTCCGCGCGGCCGAGGAACCCCAGCTGCCCGTCCGGCAGCCGCACCCCGAGGTCGCCCGACCGGTACAGGCGGCCGAGCGCCGGGACCGTCGCGAACCGCTCCCGGGTGAGCTCCGGCCGGTTCAGGTAGCCCCGCGCCAGGCCGCCGCCGCCGATCCACATCTCGCCCGGCGCGCCGTCCTCGACCGGCTCGCCGGCGGCGTCGAGGACGTGCACGCGCACGTCCGGGATGGGCAGGCCGATCGGGCTCGCGCCCGCGGCGCCCACCGCGTCCGGGTCGGCCGGCTCCAGGTCGGCCGCCACGATGCGCCGGTACGTGCAGTGCACCGTCGTCTCGGTGATCCCGTACATGTTGACCAGCACGGGCAGCCGGTCGCCGTGCCGCTTGATCCACGGGCCCAGCAGCCTGGGGTCGAGGCGCTCCCCGCCGAAGACGACCAGCCGCAGGCTCGCGGGCAGGACATCGGCCTCGGGGTGCGGCCCCAGCGCGGTCTGCAGCTGGTGGAACGCCGACGGCGTCTGGTTGAGGACGGTCACCCGCTCGGAGCGCAGCAGGGAGATCAGCAGGGCGGGGGAGCGGGACGCGGTCTCGGGCAGCAGCACGAGCCGCCCGCCGTAGAGCAGCGCGCCCCAGATCTCCCAGACCGAGAAGTCGAAGCTGATGGAGTGGAACAGCGTCCACGTGTCGCGGTGGTCGAAGCCGAACAGGTCGTGTGTCTGCTCGAACAGCCGCACGACGTTGCGGTGCTCCACGGCGACGCCCTTGGGCACACCGGTGGACCCGGAGGTGTGGATGACGTAGGCGAGGGTGCTGCCCTCGGCCCCGGGCGCGGCCGGCGCGGGGCAGGTGGCGCCGGCCCGGTCCTCGACCGTCACCGCGTCCCCGTCGACCCACACCACGGCGCCGGGGCGGGTGCCGACCGTCGCGGCCGCGACGTTCGCGGCCACCACGACCGACAGCGCGCAGTCGGCCATGAGGAAGTCGATGCGCTCGGCCGGGTAGGACGGGTCGACCGGCACGTAGGCCCCGCCCGCCTTGAGGATCCCCAGCATGCCGACCAGGGCCTCCGGGCTGCGACCCGCGCACAGCCCGACCAGCACGTCCGGCCCGACGCCCAGCGCGGTGAGGTGCCCGGCGAGCCGGTCGCTGCGCGCGTCGAGCTCGCCGTAGGAGATCGTCTCCGTCGAGGTGGACAGCGCGATGCGCTCGGGGGCCTCCCGGGCCCGCGCCCGGAACACGGCGTGCAGGCTCCGGCCGGGCAGCGCGGTGGCGCCGGTCGTGGCGGGGAGGGTGGGGGGCACGGTCAGCAGACCTTGTGTACCCAGTGGTGCGGGTCCGGGCCGCGGCCGTACTGGACGGCCAGCAGCTCGTCGCGCAGCCGCTGCGTGACCGGCCCGGGCCGGCCGTCGCCGACCGTCCAGCCCTCGGTCGCCGACTCCACCCGGCCGACGGGGGCGATCACCGCGGCCGTGCCGCAGGCGAAGACCTCGGTCAGGGAGCCGCTCTCGCAGTCGCGCCGCCACTGCGCGGTGGACATCGGCCGCTCCTCGGCCTCCATCCCCAGGTCGCCGGCCAGCGCGAGGAGCGACTCGCGGGTGATGCCGGGGAGCAGGGCGCCGGTGAGCGGCGGCGTCGTGATCCGCGGCCGGTCGCCGCCGTGGACGAAGAAGAGGTTCATGCCGCCCATCTCCTCGACCCAGGTGCGCTCGGCGGCGTCGAGCCACACCACCTGGTCGCAGCCCCGCGCCACGGCCTCCCGGCTCGCCGCGAACGCCCCGGCGTAGTTGCCCGCGGCCTTCGCGGCGCCGGTGCCGCCGGGGGCCGCGCGCACGTGGTCCCGGCTGAGCCACACGCGGAGCGCCGCCGGGCCGGCCGGACCGAAGTAGGGCGACGCCGGCGAGGCGATCACGCAGAACAGGTAGCTGCCCGACGGGTGGGTGAAGCCCAGGCCGGGCTCCGTCGCGATCATGAACGGGCGCAGGTACAGGCTGTGCCCGTCGCCGCCCGGCACCCAGTCCCGGTCCTGGGTCACCAGCAGCTCGACGGCGCGGACGAAGTCGTCGACCGGCAGCGCGGGCATCGCGAGCCGCTCGGCCGAGCGGATGAAGCGCTTGGCGTTGGCGGAGGGCCGGAACAGCGCGACCGAGCCGCTCTCCTGCCGGTAGGCCTTCATCCCCTCGAACACGGCCTGGCCGTAGTGGAACACCGAGGTCGACGGCGGGAGCGTGAACGGGGCGAACGGCTCCACGCGGCCGTCGTGCCAGCCGCGTCCCGCCGTCCAGTGGGCGGTGACCATGTGGTCGGTGAACACCGCGCCGAACCCGGGGCGGGCCACCGCCGCCCGGCGCTCGGCGCCGCTCGCGCAGCGCGCGCTCGGGACGATCTCGAAGTCGACCACGGGTCCTCACCTCACGTCGGACGCTAGGGCGGGCGGGGCGGGCCGTCGTGTCGCGGGAACGGGCGACGGCCGCCGGACGGCGGCGTCCCCGGGGCCGCGTGCCGGGGTCACGACGCCGCACCGACCGAGCGGAGCAGGGCGACCCGCGTGAGCTCCGCCTTGTTCCCGACCCCGAGCTTGGCGCGGATGCGCTTGACGTAGGTGTCGACGGTGTGCGCGCTGATCCCCAGCCGGGTCGCGATCTGGCCGTGCGTGAGCCCGCGGGCGATCTGGGCGAGGACCTGGGACTCGCGCTCGGAGAGCCCGTCGACGCCGGTCGCCTCCGCCGCGGCCGCGGGCACCTGCGGGGTCCGGCGCGGGGCGGCGCCACCGGCCGCCCGCCGCACGGCGCACAGGATGCGTTCGGGGGACTCCCGGCGGCCCACGACGACGTCGGCCCCGGCGGAGAGGTACGCGTCGTCGGACCCCGCCGCGCCGCGCAGGACGACGATCGGGGCCCGACCGGCCAGCCGCCCGAGTGGCCCGCGGTCGTCGGTCAGGGGCAGCGTGTCGACGTCGAGCAGCAGCGCGTCGCCGACGAAGAACGGCGGCACGTCGGCCGAGCCGCTCGACGCGATGACGGCGATGCCGCCGTTCCGCAGTGTCGTCCGCAATCCCGTCAGGTAGATCGGGCACCCGGAAAGCACACCGGTTCGGATCACTGTTCCCCCTGGGGTGGAAATGGCCTTTCCGGTGGTCGCCGGGCGATTCCACCGGGACGGCCCGAGACTGCAGGCAGGTCGTCCGCCTGCCAGGTCACCGGTTCCGTGGACTGACGGGGGCACCCGGAATGCGCTATCGGCGCGCGTTTCCCGCAGCGGATTCCTGCGCCTTCCCCCCGTTTCCCGGAGGCGTGCCGCACGTGGTTCCCGGCGCCCGATGTGCAGTTCTCGGCCGTCGATGTGCGGAGAAGGTGCGCAGGGGTGTTTCGCTGTGCCGGTGCTGCCACCGAGCGGGAGGTCCGGATGCTGCGGGTAGGGATCGTGTCCCGGTGTCCGGTCTACCTGATCGGGCTGACGCACGCGCTGCAGGACTCCGGCATCACCGTGCGCGCGCAGCCCACCTCGCCGGACCTGCCCCGTTTCATGGTCGTCGACGCCGTGCTGGTGGACGCGGAGGTGTTCGACCCGCTGGGCGACCTCGCCCCGATCGCCGAGGCCGCGGCCTACGCCCCCGTGCTGGTGGTCAACGGCGAGGCGCCGGCCGCCGCGCCCGACTACCGGCGGGCGGGGGCGCGCGGCGTCGTCGGGCGGGGGGAGTCGGCCGACGGCATCGTCACCGCGCTGCGGGCCGTCGCCGCGGGGGGCGAACCGGGCCCGGCCGCGGTGCGACGGGACGCGGAGCCGGCCGCGGGGCCAGCCGAGCAGGCGGGGCTGTCCGACCGCGAGCACCAGGTGCTGCACCACATCGCCCGCGGGTTCACCCACGGCCAGATCGCGACCAGGCTGGGCATCAGCCAGCACACCGTCGACACCTACGTCAAGCGCGTCCGGGCCAAGCTCGGGGTCGGCAACAAGGCGGAGCTGACGAAGGTCGCGCTGCTCGCGCAGGCCCCGGCCGACGGCCCGTCGGTCCCGGCCCCGCGGCTCCCCGCGCCGGGTTCGTGAGCGCCGTCGACCGACGGCGCCTCAGCCGGTCTGCTCCGGGAACCTCGCCGGGACCGCCCGGATCCGGGTGAGGATCTCGGTGGCCCGGCGGTCCGAGAGCGCCGCGGGCGCGGTCCGGCCCGCGTCGAGGTCGACGTCGCGCAGCGACTGCAGCGCCCGCGCGACGCCGAGCGGATGGTCGGCCGAGGCGTGCAGCGACACCGCGCGCCCCGCGAGGGTCGCGGCCCGGTCGAGCGCACCGGCGGCGCGGTTGACGTCGGCGAGCAGTCGCAGGGCGTGGCCCTCCAGCAGCCGGAGGCCGAGTTCGTGGCAGCGGGCCACCGCCTCGCGCGCGGACCGGGCCGCCCGGTCCCGGTCGCCGCGCAGGTGGTGGACCTGGCCGATGCCGATCATCGCCTCGGCCGCCCGCCCCCGCTGGCCCGTCTCCGTGGCGAGGGCCAGCGCCGCCTCGAAGCGCGACAGCGCCGTGTCGAGGGCGCCGTCGCCCGCGTCGAGGCTCGCCAGGCACAGCAGCGCCGAGACCTGCTCGAAGGTGTCCCGCACGTCGTCGGCCAGCGCCAGCGCGCGGTCCGCCCGGCGGCGCGCCGCGGCCGAGCGGCCCTGCTGCCAGTCCAGGATCGCCATGTCGATCAGGACGCCGGCCTCGATGTGCCGGTCGCCGGCGGCGTGGGCGGTCCGCAGCGCGGCGGACAGCGCGGTCGACGCCTCCTCCAGCAGGCCGGTGTCGCGCAGCGCCCGGCCCAGGTTGTGCAGCGTCAGCCCGTCGTAGGAGTCGTCCCCGAGCTCCCGGTAGATCTCCAGCGCGCGCCGGAACGACGCGACCGCGTCGACGAGTCGGCCGGACTGGTACTGGATCCCCCCGAGGTTGTTGAACGCGGTGGCCTCGCGCGCCCGGTTGCCCAGCTCCCGGTTGAGCGCGCGCACCTCCTCCAGGCTGGCGACGGCGAGGTGGAGGTCGCTCATCTCGGTCTGGATGATCGAGATGTTGCTCAGCGTCGCGACCCGCGACTCCGTCCACCCGGCCTCCTCGCTGTGCGCCAGCGCTGTCCGGAGGTGGTCCAGCGCGCGCGGCAGGTCGCCCCGGGACCGGCAGGCCGTCGCCACGGCCAGCTCGGCGACCGCGCACCCGGGCGTGTCCCCGGCCGCCCGCGCGGCGGCCCCGGCGGCGGCGGCGATCTGGTCGAACTCGGCGGTCAGGCGCCGGCGGAACAGGTGCATGCGCAGGGCGTCGCACAGCTGCCACGCGATCTCGGGCGCCCCGTGCGCGGCGGCGTCGCGGGCGACCTCGACGAGGTTGACGAGCTCCGCCGACAGCCACTCCTCCGCCGACTCGTCGTCGGGGAACGACGGGCCCGGCCCCTCCCCGGTGCCGTCCTCTCCGGCTCCGTCCTCCCCGGTCAGGGGACCGGGGAGCCGCAGGACCCGGGGGTGGAGCCGCCGCCGCGCCCGGTCCGCGCCGGCGAGGTAGGCGCCGGCGCAGGCCAGCCAGGGGCCGTGCGGGTCGGCCGTCTCGCGCTCGCCGATCTCGCGGGCGTAGGCGCGCAGCAGGTCGTGGAAGACGTAGCGGCCCGGAACGTGCTCGGTGATCAGGTGCCCGTCGACGAGCTCGGCGAGCGGGCGCCGGACCGCCTCCTCCGACGGCCCGCAGGCGGTCGCGGCGACGGGGACCGTGACGTCGGTCCCCGGCACCAGCCCGAGGGTGCGGAACAGGGTCCGCGCCGGCTCGGAGAGGAGCTCGTAGGACTGGTCGAAGGCGAGCCGGACCGTCGCGCGGTCGTCACCGGGCACAGTGAGCGCCTGCCACCGCTCGCCGCCGCGGAGCCGTCGCACGAACGCGGCGACGCCCTGCGCGGGGTGCCGGGCGAGGTTCGCGGCCGCGATCCGCAGGGCGAGCGGCAGGTGCGCGCACGCCGCGGCGAGGCCGGCGACGGCGTCGGGCTGGGCCTCGACCGTGGCGGCGCCCAGCAGCTCCGCGAGCAGCTCGACCGACTCCGCGGGCTCCAGCACGTCGAGGTCGATCCGCCGCGCACCGTCGACCGCGACCAGCCCGCCGAGCTCGGCGCGGCTGGTCACGAGGACCAGGCACCCGGGCGCGCCCGGGATGAGCGGCCTCACCTGCTGGGCGCTCGCCGCGTTGTCGAGCACGATGAGCATGCGCCGGCCCGCGAGCACCGAGCGGTACAGGCTCGCCGCCTCCTCGCCGTCGCGGGGCACCTGCGCGTCGCTCAGGCCGATGTCGCGCAGGATCCGGCCCAGCACCGTCACGGGCTCCGCCTGCTGGTCGGGGGACACGCCGTGCAGGTCGACGTAGATCTGGCCGTCGGGGAAGCGGTGCGCGACCAGGTGCCCCCACCGCACGGCGAGCGCCGTCTTCCCCACGCCGCCCGCCCCCGAGATCGCCGTCAGCAGGATGGTGGTCGGTGCGCCGTCGCCGTCGCCGAGCAGGGCGTCGAGCTCCCGCAGGTAGCGGGTCCGGCCGGTGAAGGCGTGGGCGACGGCGGGGAGCTGCGCGGGCGCCGGCCGGTCGGGCACCTCGGCGTCGGGGGCGCGCGGCGCCGCGGCCTGCTCCCGCTCGCCGTGCTGCAGGACCTTGACCAGCGCCCGGCTCACCTCCCGGCTGGGCTCGACGCCGAGCTCGTCGCGCAGGCGGACGCGGAGGAGCTCGTAGGCCTCCAGCGCCGCGGCCTGCTGGCCGGACGCGGCCAGCGCCTCGAACCAGGCGGCCTGCAGCGCCTCGTCGAGGGGGTCCTCGGAGATCAGCGGGGCGAGGGCGTAGAGCGCGCGGTCGGCGTGCCCCGCGTCGATCGTGAGGCGGGCGAACTCGCGGGACGCGGCCGCCCGCTGGTTGGCGAGCTGCCGGAGCACCGTCGCGTCCGCGCTCTCCTGCGGGACGTCGACCAGCGCGGGGCCGCGCCAGAAGTCGAGCGCTTCAGCGAGCAGATCGACGCGACCGGCCGGCGGGACCTTCGCGCTCCGGGCGAGGAGCGCGCGGAACCGCTCGGCGTCGATCTCGCCGGAGCGGACGTCGAGCGCGTACCCCTGCGTCGTCCGGCGGACGACGACGGCGTCGCCGACCGTCGTGTGCAGCCACTGGCGCAGGCGGTGGACGGCGACGCGCAGCGCCTTCGTGCCGTCCCCCTCGGGCCGCTGCGGCCACATGCGTAGGTGCAGCACGTCGTCGCTGAGCTCCCGCCGCGGCTCGGCGGCGAGGTTCCCGAGCAGTGCCCGCGCCCCCCGCGAGGGGAGCGCTATCTCCCGTCCCCGGTGCCGGAGCACCACCGGCCCCAGGACGAGGATGTCGACCTGGCCGTCCGGTGGTACGGCGGCGTCAGCCGTCACCGGCGGGCCCGGCGCGTCAATTGTCTGGCGAGGACGACCAGTCGCAGGCTCGGGCCACGGCCGTGTCGTCGGCAACGGCGACGCCCCCCGCCGTGATCAGGCCGAGGGCGGCGAACGCCGCCAGGGCCGGTGCGGGCAGGAAGGTTCTGATCCGGGTCCACATCGAGAGGTACCTCTCCGGTCCGCTTCGTGCATAGGTTCACCCGTGCCGGTGGTGATCCTCGCTGGTGCACCCCCGACGATGCAACAGATCCGTCCGCCCCGCTCGATCTGGCGGAGCGTGACCGGCCCGGAGGGCGCCACCCCCCACCCGAGGGATCACCGGGCGGTCGGGGCGCGGTGGACGTCGGGCTGTAACCGCCGTGTAAGTCCGGCGACCTAGCGTCTCGCCGCGGCGGGGTGGCGTGCTCGACACGGCCGACGGGGGACCGATGCGGATCAACGTGCTGGGGCCGGTGGAACTGCTCGACGGGACCGTCGAGCCGTCCGCCGTGCGGGGAGGGCGGCGCCGCGCGCTGCTCGCGGCGCTCCTGCTGCACGCCAACCGGCCGGTGCCGCGGAGCATGCTCGTGGAGGCCGTCTGGGACGACCGGCCGCCGCCGTCGGTCTCCGCGAACATCCGGACGTACGCCGCCGACCTGCGCCGGGCGCTCGGGCCCGCGCCCGACGGCCGGGTCCGCGTGGTCGGTGACCAGCGCGGCTACGCGATCGAGGTGGGTCCCGGCGAGCTGGACCTGCTCGACTTCCGGCGCCTGGCCGACGCGGGCCGCGAGGCGCTGCACCGGCGGGACCGCGACCGCGCCGCCGCGCACCTCGGCGGGGCGGTGGACCTGTGGCGCGGGCGCGCGTTCGAGGGCGTCGAGCTGGGCTCGTGGGCCGAGGCGGAGGTCCGGGCGCTGGAGGAGCGGCGCTGGAGCGTCGTCAGCGCCTGGGCCGACGTCCGGACCGCGCTGGGGCGGTTCGACGACCTCGACGTCCGCCTCCGCGAGATGGTGGCCGAACGGCCCCTGGCCGAGCGGGCCTGGGTCCGGCTGATGCTCGTGCTGGAGCGCACGGGGCGCGCGTCGGAGGCGCTGGCGGCCTTCGAGGAGGCGAGCGCCGCGCTCGGGGACGGCCTCGGGACCGAGCCGGGACCGGAGCTGCGCGCCGCGCACGACTGGGTCCGGCCCGCGCCGTCCCCGCCCGCTCCGTCCCGGTCAGCGCCGCTCCCGCCGGTGCCCTCGCTGCCGGTGCCCTCGCTGCCGGCGTCCTCCCTGTTGGCGCCGTCCCCGCCTAGGCCCGTGGTCGCGCCGGCGCCGCGGGGCGTCGTGTGCTCGCTGCCCACCCGGCCGACGGTGGCGGGCCGCGCCGACGCCGTCGCCGACCTGCGCCGCGCGTTGAGCGCACCGGACCGCCCGGTCGGCGTCGCGCTGAGCGGGCTGGCCGGGTCGGGGAAGACCGCCGTAGCGCTGCACGTCGCGGCCGGCCTGGAGGAGCGGTTCCCGGACGGCCTGCTCTACCTCGGCCTCGGCGGACCGGACCCCGAGTGCCCGACCGAGGCGCTGGGCACGCTGCTGGGCAGCCTGGGCGTGCGGCCCGCCGACCTGCCGCACGGGCCGTGCGGGCGCTCGCACCTGCTCCGCCTGCTGCTCGCCCGCCGGTCGGTGCTGGTCGTCCTCGACGACGTCGCCGACAGCGCGCAGGTGCGGCCGCTGCTGCCCGGCGTGGGCGCCAGCCGGGTCCTCGTCGTGAGCCGCCGCCGGCTCACCGACCTCGCCGGGGTCGCGTCGCGCCGCCTGGGCCCCCTGCCGCCCGAGGACTCCCTCCAGGTGCTGGCGAGCCTGCTGGGGGAGGAGCGGCTCCGGCGGGAACCGGAGCACGCCGAGCGGCTGGCCCGCGCCTGCGGGGGGATGCCGGGCGCGCTGCGGATCGTGGCGACGCGGCTGGCGGTGCGGCCGGAGCAGTCGCTCGGGGTGCTCGCCGCCCGGCTCGCCGACCCGGCCGCCCGGCTCGACGAGATGGTGGCGGGGGACTGCTCGGTGCGGGACGCGCTGGCCGCGACCTGTGCCGGGCTCTCGCCCGAGGAGCGCCGCGCCGCGCTGCTGATCGCCTCGGCGGGTCCCCGTCTGCTCGCGGCGGAGTCGATCGCCCGGCTCCTGCGCCTGCCGCCCGCCCGCGCCGACCTGCTGATCGAGGGCCTGATCTGCGCGAACGTGCTCGCCTCGGTCGATCCGCCCCGCTACCGGCTCGACGAGCTCGTCGCCCTGCACCTGCGCGAGGTCGCCGCCGCGGAGGCCCGCTCGCCCCGGTCCGCGCGGCCCCGCGTCGACGCCGGATGAGCGCCGGTCAGCGCCGGGTCAGCGCAGCCGGGTGACGTCGGGCTCCGCCGCCGGGCGGGGTGCCGGAGCCGGGCCGCACGGCGTCCCGAGGTAGATCCACCCCGTGACGTCCTCGGCCGGCCCGGGGTCGCCGTCGTGCACGCCGAGGTGCGCCCGGACCTTGCCGGCCTCCCCGAACCAACCCGTCCGCCACATCGCGCCGAACCCGCCCGCGTGCGCGGCGATCAGCAGCCCGTGCGCGGCGCACGCGGCGGCGGCGCGCTGCTCCCACAGCGGGATCCGCGGGTGCGCCCGCGGGGTCGCGACCACCACCACGATCATCGGCGCGCGCAGCGGCTTCGCCCGGCTCCGCTCCACGTCCTCGGGCGTCGCGGCGGGTTCCCGCTCGGCGTGGGCCGCGGCGAACGCGTCCCCGAGCGAGGCCAGCCCGGACCCGGTGACCACCACGAACCGCCACGGCCGGAGCCTGCCGTGGTCGGGAGCCGACCCGGCGGCGGCCAGCATGTCCCGCAGCCGGTCGGGACCGGGCGCCGGGGCGGTGAGCGCCGCCCTCGAACGCCGATCGCGCAGCAGTGCCAGGAGCTCGTGACCGGTCGTCGTGGTGCCCACCGGACGAGGGTCGCCCACGGGTCCGCGCCGCAGTAGTAGCCGCTTCACGGCACACGGACGCCCGGCCGCGCCGCGCGGCGTCCGGTCGGGACGTCGAGGCGGTGCGGGCGCTAGCGATCCGCGAGCGGGGTGGAGACGACCTCGGCGATGATGGCCGAGGCTGCGGCGAGTCCACCGGACGCGGCGCTCGGTACCTGGGCCATCGGCTCGGCGGTGTTGCCGGCCACCCACACGCCGGGCACCGCTGTGGCGCCGTGGGGGCCGGTCTCGATGCGCGTGACGACGACGTGTCCGCCGACAGTGAAGTCGGTGGGGAGCAGTCCCAGAGGAGCCAGGAAGTCGACGCGGGGCGCGGACTGTGGTCGCCACTACCAGGGCGTCGAGTCCGAGCCGGGTGCCGTCCTCGAGACGCACGCCGGTCAGCCGGTCGTCCTGGCTGAGCACCTGGTCCACGGCGCCGGGCACGACGGCGATCCCGCGCCGGGCGTACGAGATCGACTCCGCGTGATCTTGGTTCGAGTTTAGGCGGTCATCGCCTCGGTTGTCGTCGGCGCGCCGGTGGTGGCCGGCGCGGGTTCGGTGCTGATGATGCGGATGCGGGACTTGGCGAGTAGTTCCAGGCCCATGTGGCGGCGGCCCTAGGTCCACTTGTCGCTCTGCTCGGCGAGCACGGCACCGACCAGGCGGATCACCGCGGGGCGGCCAGGGGAAGATCCCGACCACGTCGGTGCGGCGGCGGATCTCCTTGTTCAGCCGTTCGATCGTTATCTTGAGCTGCGTGAATGATCAAGGCAGTGAGCTGCGGCTTTGCGTTATGGACGGTGTCGGTGACGCAGCTGTTCAGGATGGCCGGGTGGGTCTCGAAACTCATGGTCTCGGCGTGT
>Ga0209591_10000194_pt1 | contig 79951 bp, 61 predicted proteins | sample MAT01_FD_187207 | JGI IMG/M metagenome (GOLD analysis project Ga0209591, IMG submission 187207) | Freshwater microbial communities from Lake Fryxell liftoff mats and glacier meltwater in Antarctica - MAT-01 (SPAdes) (version 2) | ecosystem: Environmental > Aquatic > Freshwater > Ice > Liftoff...
GCACGCGCAATGTGGCCAGGCAGGACTCCGCGCGAGGTGCTCACGATGGCGAGACCGAGGCCACTCTGGACCTGCGGGATCTCCTTCGCGCTCACATAGACTCGGCGTCCCGGCGTCGACTGACGCTGGATATTGTGGATGGCGCCCTTGCCGTCGCGGGCATAGCGCAGCTTCACCTCGACAACGTCGCGGGGCTTTTCCGGCGCCACGGAGAAGTCGGCGATGTAGCCTTCGTCCTTCAGGATCTTGACGATCGCGATCTTCTCGCGGCTGCTCGTCACCTTGAAAGCGTCGTGACCCGCCTGCTGCGCATTGCGGATGCGGGTCAAGAGGTCGGCGATGGGGTCGGTCATGGTCATGGTGATGTCCTCGAGGGGATAAGCCGGGTCACTTCCGGAACGGCATGCCGATATATTCGAGGAGCTTCTTCGCCTCGTCGTCGGTCTTGGCCGTGGTCACGATGGTGATGTTCATCCCCTTCACCTTCTGGACCTTGTCGTAGTTGATCTCGGGAAAGATGATCTGCTCTTTCAGCCCGAGCGTGAAGTTGCCACGGCCGTCGAACCCCTTCGGCGAGATGCCGCGGAAATCGCGAACGCGCGGCAGCGCCAGCGAGAGGAGGCGGTCGAGGAATTCGAACGCGCGCTCACGGCGGAGCGTGACATTGATGCCGATCGGCAGGCCCGCGCGCAGCTTGAAGCCGGCGATCGCCTTCTTCGAGCGCGTGATGATCGGCTTCTGGCCGGTCAGAGCCGAAAGCTCCTCCAGGCAGGCGTCGATGATCTTCGGGTTCTGGACCGCTTCACCAAGGCCCATGTTCACGGACACCTTGGTGACTTTCGGCACCTGCATCACGTTCGAGTAGCCGAAGTCCCGCATGAGTGCGGGCACGATCTCTTTCTTATACTTGTCGGACAGGCGCGGCATGCTCGTACTCCTCAGTCCAGATACTCGTCATGCTTGGCGCTGTAACGGACCTTTTTGCCATCGGCGTTGACCCGGAACTGGATGCGCGTCGGCTTGCCACTCGGGGTGAGCGGCATGAGGTTCGTGAGCTCGATGCCCGCTTCCTTCTCGATGATACCGCCGGCCTGATTGGAGGCCGTCGGGCGGGTGTGGCGCTTGACGAGATTCAACTTCTCGACCAGCACGCGCGCCCCATCGTTGGTGAAGCCGAGGACCTTGCCCTCCTTCCCCTTATCCTTGCCCGCGATGACGCGGACCTTGTCGCCCTTTTTGATGCGTTGCATCGGCTGTACTCCTCAAATCACTTCAGGCGCGAGGGAGACGATCTTCATGAAGCGCTTGGCGCGGAGCTCGCGCGCAACCGGCCCGAAGATGCGTGTACCGATCGGTTCGCCAGCGGCGTTGATCAGCACGGCGGCGTTCTCGTCGAAGCGGATCTTCGATCCGTCCGGACGCTGCACTTCCTTGCGCGTGCGCACGATCACAGCGCGCACGACGTCCTTCTTCTTCACCTTCGCCTTGGGAATCGCTTCCTTCACCGAGACGACAATGATGTCGCCGATGGAGGCGTACTTGCGCTTCGAGCCGCCGAGCACCTTGATGCACTGGAGGCGCTTCGCACCGCTGTTGTCCGCGGCGGCGAGGCAAGATTGCATCTGAATCATGGTTGATCTCCTGGTCCCCTGCCGCTCATGCCGGGTGGGCATCGCGCCGGGGCTCGCCTTGGTGTTAGAGCGCGCGCTCGAGGATCTGCTTCATGCGCCAGCGCTTGTCGCGCGAGAGCGGGCGGCACTCCTCGATGAGGACGCGGTCACCGACCTTGGCCTCGTTGTTCTCGTCGTGCGCCTTGTAGCGCTGACGGCTCTGAACGTACTTGTGATAGACAGGGTGCTTCATGCGGCGCGTGACCTCGACCACAATGGTCTTGGTCATCTTGTCGCTCGCGACGAGCCCGATCATCGTCTTCTTGTTGCCTTGCGTGGACATCGTCGGTCGTCCTCTACTTGCCCAGTTCTTTGAGGCGAAGGACCGTCTTGGCGCGAGCCAGCTCGCGACGCGTCTTGCCCAGCTTGGAGGCGTCCTGGAGCTGCGAGGTCGCGTGCTGGAAGCGCACGCGAAACACATCTTCCTCCAGGGCTTTGACCTTGGCCTTGATCTCGGCGAGGTCCAACTGCTTCAGTTCTGCGGCGCTCATGCCACCACCTCATCGCGCTTGAGAAAGCGCGTCGGGAGCGGGAGCTTCGTCGCGGCGAGGCGGAAGGCCTCACGCGCCGTCGTCTCGTCCACGCCACGCATCTCGTAGAGGACGCGGCCCGCGCCCACGGCGGCCACGTAGTACTCGACGGCGCCCTTACCGGTACCCATTCGGGTCTCGGCCGGCTTCTTCGTGATTGGCTTATCCGGGAAGATGCGGATCCAGATCTGGCCCTTTCTCTTCACGTAGCGGGTCATGGCGATACGAGCGGCTTCGATCTGACGAGCAGTCAGCCACCCGGCCACGGTCACCTGCAGCGCGAAGTCGCCGAAGCTGACTTCACTGCCGGTGCGCGCGAGCCCGCGGATACGGCCCTTCTGGGCCTTGCGGAATTTGGTTCTTTTCGGTGAGAGCATGTCTTGAGCCCCTCAGCGTGACAGGTGAGCCATCGGGTCGGACCGTGAGGTCCAGACCACTAGCGGCGCACTTGCTTACGCCGCTCCTTCAGCACGTCGCCCTTGTAGACCCAGCACTGCACCCCGATGATCCCGTAGGTCGTCTTGGCGAGTGCGAGCCCGTAATCAATGTCGGCCCGGAGGGTGTGCAGGGGCACGCGGCCCTCGCGATACCATTCCTTGCGCGACATCTCCGCCCCGCCGAGGCGGCCCGACGCATTGAGGCGGATGCCCTTGGCGCCGAACTTCATCGCAGTCTGGACGGCCTTCTTCATCGCGCGGCGGAAGGAAACCCGGCGCTCGAGCTGCGTCGCGACATTTTCGGCGACGAGCTGGGCATCGGTCTCGGCCTTCCGGACCTCGTGGATGTTGAGATAGACCTTCGACTCGGTGAGCTTCTGGATGTCGCCCTTGAGGAGCTCGGCACCCTGGCCCTTCTTGCCGATGATGATGCCCGGACGAGCCGTGTGCACGTTGACCGTGCACTTGGTCGAGGAGCGCTCGATCTCAACCTTCGAGATGCCAGCATGCACCATCTTTTCTTTGATGATGCGCTTGATCGTCAGGTCCTCGCGGAGCCACTTCGCGTAGCCCTTCTCGGCATACCACTTCGACGACCACGTCTTCGTGACACCAAGTCGAAACCCAATCGGCTGAACCTTCTGGCCCATGGTCTACTCCTTACGCCAGCTCGGTCACGACGATCGTGACGTGGCTCGTCCGCTTGCGGATTCTGGTGGCCCGCCCCTGTGCGCGGGGACGGAAACGACGCATGGTCGCGCCCTCGTTCACGAACGCCTCTTTGATGCGGAGGCGGTCGGGCTCGGTCACGCCGAATTTGACACCCGCGTTGGCAATGGCCGAGGCGAGCAGCTTGTAAAGCGTGGCCGCCGCGTACTTGTCCGCGAGCTTGAGGCGGGCGAGCGCGATTTCGCAGTCGTCAGCCTTCTTGATCGCGTTCAACACCATGCGGATTTTCCGCGGCGCGACACGAAGATTATTGAGGTGGGCAATTGCTTCCACGGGGACATCCTCAGATCGGGCGCAGCGATGCGCACCCGGGGGCCGAAACTGGTGGGGCGTGAGCCCCTACCGGTCTATTTCTTCTTGGCCTTCTTGTCGGCCGAATGCCCGTAGAAGGTTCGCGTGGGCGAAAACTCTCCGAGCTTGTGACCGACCATATTCTCGGTGACGAACACCGGGAGGAACTTGCGGCCGTTGTGCACAGCGAAGGTCTGTCCGACCATCTCCGGCAGTACGGTGGACCTACGGCTCCAGGTCTTGATGACCTTCTTGCTGTTGGTCCGAATGCACTCGTCGACCTTCTTGAGAAGATGGAGATCGACGAAGGGGCCTTTCTTTACGGAGCGCGGCATGGGCTGACTCCTACTTCGCGTTGCGGCGGCGGACGATGAATTTGTCCGTCGACTTGTTGTTGCGGGTCTTGTAGCCCTTGGTCGGCTTACCCCACGGGGTCGTGGGATGACGGCCGCCCGAGGTACGGCCTTCGCCGCCGCCGTGCGGATGATCGATGGGGTTCATCGCGACGCCGCGCACGCGGGGGCGTTGGCCCTTCCAGCGTGAACGTCCTGCTTTGCCCCAGAGGATATTCTGGTACTCCTCGTTGCCGACAGCGCCAATCGTGGCGCGGCAGGTATTGAGGATCTTGCGCAGCTCGCCCGAGGGCAGACGGAGGAGGGCATACTTGCCTTCCTTCGCCATAAGCTGCGCCGAGACGCCGGCCGAGCGGGCGAGCTGCGCGCCCTTCTCAGGACGGAGCTCGATAGCGTGAACCACCGTACCCGTCGGGATGAACTCGAGCGGAAGGCAGTTGCCGGGCTTGATGTCGGCGCCCTTCGACGAGATGATCTGGTCGCCGACCTTGAGGCCGTTGGGAGCCAGGATGTAGGTCTTCTCGCCGTCCAGGTAATGGAGGAGGGCGATACGGGCGGTGCGGTTGGGATCGTACTCGATGGCGGCGACGTTGGCCGGCACGCCGACCTTGTTCCGCTTGAAGTCGATGACCCGGTACATCCGCTTGTGGCCACCGCCGCGATGACGAATCGTCATGTGGCCGTGGTTGTTGCGTCCGCCGCTCTTCTTGATCGGCTCGAGCAGTGCCTTCTCCGGGGTCGTCTTGGTGACTTCCTCGAAGCCCGCCACGCTCATGGCGCGGCGTCCTGCACTGGTCGGCTTGTAGCGCTTGATCGACATCGTTGTCTCCTCAGACGCCTTCGAAGAGCTCGATCTGCTGACCCTCGTGCAGGGTCACGATCGCTTTCTTCCAGTTGGGTTTCTGTCCGACGCCCTGGCGTGTGCGGCGGTACTTCCCGCGCACGACTGCCGTCCGGACGCCCTTGACCTTCACGCCGAAGAGGGTCTCGACCGCCTGGCGGATTTCGACCTTGTTCGAGTGGGTCGCGACTTCGAAGGCATACTCGTTCTTCGAATCACGGAGCTCGTTCGTCTTCTCGGTGACGAGCGGGCGCTTGAGAACCTGGTAGAGGGAGCTGGCCATCACCCGATCCTTTCGTTGAGAGCCGCCGCCGCTGCCTTGCTGAGCACGAGGGTGTCGTGCTTCAGAATGTCATAGACATTGAGGCCGGCCACCGGGGTGTACTGGGCGTTGGGCAGGTTGCGCGTCGAGAGCTGCAGGTTCTCGTTCGACACGTCCACGATCAAGGCCTTCTTGGCCTCGAAGCGCGTGAGCAGCCCCGAGACCTGCTTGGTCTTGATCGCCGGGAGGCTGAGGTCGTCGATGATCACGACCTGCTTCTCCTCGGCGCGACGCGATAGCGCCGAGCAGAGGGCCGCAAAGCGGACCTTCTTGTTGACCTTGAAGGCGTACGAACGCGGGTGCGGACCGAATACGGTGCCGCCGCCGACAAAGATGCCGGCCTTGCGGTTACCGTGGCGCGCGCGACCGGTGCCCTTCTGCTTGTAGATCTTGCGGACCGAGCCGGTCACTTCGCTGCGCTCTTTGGTGTCGTGCGTGCCCTGACGGGACGCAGCCATTTGCGCGCGCACCACTTCGTGGAAGAGGTGTTCTTTGACCTCGACCCCGAAGAGGGCGGCCGGGAGGTCGATGGTACCGACCTGCTGGCGCTGCTGATTGTAGACGGGTACGACGGGCATGGCGTCGGCTCCTGGTAAGCGTAGGTAGCCTCAGGCGGCTGCCTCGCTGGTGGGCGGACCTGATCGATGCCAGGGCCGCGAGAGAGTTTCCGGTGACTCATGTCCGCGTTGGGGCGGGCGGAGCACCGAGGGCGGCGGGTGGTATCACCTGTCGCCGAGAAGAGTCAATCTTGTATTTCAGCGTTGCTCGGGATTTGTCGACCGCGATTCCGAAGCGACGGAATCCGAGCTTGGCCGAGGGCCTCGCGCGTTTGCACGCGGGAGGGGGTATCGGAGTCGCCTGGGGCGGCGCCTCCGACCGGGGAACTCTAGGTCTTGATCTCGACGTCGACACCGGCCGACAGATCAAGCTTCATGAGCGCGTCCAGGGTGGCCTGGGTCGGCTCGAGGATATCGAGGAGCCGCTTATGGGTGCGGATCTCGAACTGCTCGCGCGACTTCTTGTCGACGTGCGGGCTGCGCAGGACCGTGTAGCGATTGATCTTGGTCGGGAGCGGGATCGGACCGGCCGTCTTCGCGCCAGTGCGAATGACGGTGTCGATGATCTCGGTCGCCGACTGATCGAGCAGCTTGTGGTCGTACGCCTTGAGGCGGATGCGAATGCGCTGGGCCATAGTCTCTCCGGACGCCTGTGACCTTCGAGTGAAGGCCCGAAGGGCTACCCGAGCCGCGAACGCTTGGGCGTCTCGGCACGGGGGCAGGCTCTTACCGGGACCCTCGGGGGGTGTCAACGTGTTTTCTGCGAGCAGGAACCGCTTTGACCGCGGGCCGGCGACGACCTCCCGAAGCGGCTTCAATCATCGACGGGACGGTAGCCGATAGGCTCGAGCGAGAGCTGTCCGCGGCCCGCTGTCATGCTCCTCAGATCGCTCGCATATCCGATGAGTTGCGACAGCGGCGCCTCGCACGTGAGCTCCTGGATCGGCCCGCGCGACTCGGTCTTGCGCACGCGCGCGCCGCGGCGGGCGAGGTCTCCCACGACCCGGCCGATCGCAATGTCCGGCGCGATGACGACCAGCGCGCACCAGGGTTCGGCGACGACCGGGTGGGCCGCGTCGATCGCGCGCAGGGCCGCCCACTCAGCCGCGTCGCGGAACATCACCGGCACCACGTCCGAGCCATGATGATCGACGAGCACGACCGTCAGCTGTGCGCCCATGATCTGCAGCGCACCGCGGCCATCGAGCCCCGCCGCACCTTCCAGGCCGGAGATGATCGCGTCGCGCCACTCGTTGCGATCGAGCGTGGGCACGGACGTGACGAGCGCCGCCGACGGGGCCGTCGACGTGAGCGGCGTGGCGCGTGGCGAGGCCTCGACCTCGATGCGAACCCGGGCGCGGCCCGTGGGATGGCTGACCGACGCCTCGCCGCGGGCGGTGTCGCGCAGGAAGCGGCGAGCGCGCACCTGCATACGGCCGGCCTTCAGATCGAGGCCTAGCGCCCTGCCTGCACGCTGGCGTGCGACCTCGAGGTGGAGCTCGCCCATGCCCGCTAGCACCGCCCCACCCGTCTCACGGTCGGTGCCCAGTCGCAGGGACGGATCATCAGCGCAGAGGTGCTGGAGCGCGGCGATCATACGTTCGTGCGCGCTCGGATCAGGCGCCTCGATCGGCACCTCGATGACTGGCTCGGGCAGGCGCATGCGCTCAAACGTGAACGGCAGGATCGTGGGCCCGATCGTCTCGCCGGTCGTCGGCATCGGCTCGCCCGGATGGAACAGCAGCGCGCCGATCGCACCCGGCTCGAGCGCACCGATCGGCTCGTACTCCTCACCGCGCACGAGCACCGGCCGGGCGGCTCCAAGCGGCGCGCCAAGCGGCGTGCGCACGAGCAGATCGCCGGCCACGATCCGACCAGTGGCGACGCGCACGAACGCCAGACGCACATCGCGTCGACGCGGCTCGGTCTTGAAGACGTAGGCGCTCGTGAGATCGGGAGGCAGCGCCTCGAGAGCCACGCCCTCAGGCGTGAAGGCTGGTATCGAGCGCACGATCGCTGGTGGGATGAGGTCCACGATCGCATCCGCGAGATCGTCGATGCCGACCCCAAAACGCGCCGCACCGAAGACCAGCGGCAGCACGCCACGGGCCGCGACGGCGCGGGCGAGTGCCTGGGTGTGTTGGTCCGGGCTCGGTTCACGGCCATCGAGCACGATCTCGGCGTAGCCATCGTCGTAGCTCGCGATCGCGTCGACGAGGTGCTCGAGCGCCTCCATGCGGAGCAACGTCTCCGTCTCATCGAGCCCGTCGTCCTGCGAGGCAGCGTCATAGGTGAGCTCGGCGTCGGCGCGATCGTAGACCCGGCGCACGCCACTGATCACATCGATGAGGACAACACGATCGTCAGTGACGATGGGGACTTGCAGGAGCACCGGGAGGATCCCGAGGCGCTCTTTTATAGTGGCCAAAAGCGGCTCCAGCTCGAAGCCTTCGCGATCGAGCTTGTTGACGAAGCCGACCGCCGGCAAAGCATGACGCGCCGCCTGATGCCAGACGGTCTCGGTCTGGGCCTGCACCCGGTCGGGACCCGAGATGACGAGCACGACACCATCGAGCACTCGCAAGGAGCGCTCGACCTCGATCGTGAAGTCGACGTGCCCCGGCGTGTCGACCAGCGTCACGTGCTCCTCGCGCCAGACGAAGCTCGAGGCAGCGCTAGCGATCGTGATGCCACGCTCCTGCTCTTCGAGCATCCAATCGGAGACGGTCGTGCCGGAGTCGACCGAGCCGGGCCGACGCACTGCACCCGAGACGAAGAGAAGCTGCTCGCTTACCGTCGTCTTGCCGGCGTCGATATGCGCCAGGATACCGATGCTGCGGGGGGCCGAGGTCACTTGGGCGGTGGTCCTTCAACAGCAGTTTTTGTGAGGTGGGGCGCGCGCGACCAAGGAGCCGCGAGGAGGCTGGCTTGCAGGCCGCCGACGAGCGAGCGAGCGAGCGACGAAGGGCCCGCGCGTCCCGCGAACGAAAAAGAAAAAGCGGCACGTGCTGTTGCAGGTGCCGCTCATTCAGGGACGGGCGCGTCGGAACGCGCGGGACATCACCAGCGATAGTGCGCGAAGGCCTTGTTGGCCTCGGCCATGCGGTGCGTGTCGTCCTTCTTCTTGACCGCGTTGCCGCGGTTGTTGGCAGCGTCGAGGATCTCGTTGGCGAGCTTGTCGACCATGCCCTTCTCGCCGCGACCGCGGGAGAAATTGATGATCCAACGCATCGCCAGGGTCTGCTTGCGCTGCGGGCGCACCTCAACCGGCACCTGGTAGTTCGAGCCACCGACGCGGCGGCTCTTCACTTCGAGCTGCGGCTTGGCGTTGTCGATCGCCTTCTTGAAGACGCGAAGAGGCTCGTCCTGAGCCTTCTCCCCGACCTTGTCGAGGGCGGCGTAGACGATGCTCTCGGCGACGGCCTTGCCGCCACCGTACATGATCATGTTGATGAACTTGGCGAGGATCAAATCCTTGAACTTGGGGTCCGGATTGATCGAGCGCTTGGCGACTTCACCTTTACGAGGCATTTCAGATCCCTCTTACTTCTTGCCTGTGGTGGCCTTGACGTTCTTCTTCGTGCCGTACTTCGAGCGCCCCTGCTTGCGGCTGTTTACGCCGCTGGCATCGAGGGTGCCGCGAATGATGTGGTAGCGCACGCCCGGGAGGTCCTTCACACGGCCGCCGCGGATCAGCACGAGCGAATGCTCCTGCAGATTGTGACCCTCACCCGGGATGTATGACGTGACCTCCATCTGGTTGGTGAGGCGCACGCGGGCGATCTTGCGAAGGGCCGAGTTCGGCTTCTTCGGGGTGGTCGTGTACACGCGCACGCAAACGCCGCGCTTCTGCGGGCAGCTCTGCAGGGCGGGCGCGGAGGTCTTCTGGACCTGCTTGTCTCGTCCCTGGCGGACGAGCTGGTTCACTGTCGGCATGTCGTCTTACCTATCCGGTGCGCTGTTTCGGCGTCTTTCGTTGCCACGCTTCACTACTGGGCTCGTTGGAGTGCGCCCAGAAGGAGGGCGGGTTCTAGGGGACCTGCGAAGCGGTGTCAAGGTCCAACTTGTGATCCTTGTCGCCGCCCTTGACCGCACCTGAGACCCAGGTCCGGCGGGCGAGTGAGAAGGAGCCACCGATATCATGGAGGTGTTTCGCACTCAGCGAAATCCCTTGGCCACGAGGCGGTCGTCGGGATGAAGGCACCGAAGGCACCGTCATCTGCGAAGAGGCCTTCCGCGATCGGGCGGGTCCCGCGCGCCACGTCAGCAGGATCGAGGATTGACGAGAGATCGGGGGTGAACCCGTACTCGCGGGCGACGAGCTCGGCATTGGCCGACACGTCACAGCGCGCAGCAGTGGCGCCTTTGCCGCGCTTGTAGACACACTCGGCGACGAACGCGCGGTACTCCTCGAGGAAGGCCAGCGTCGGGTCGACGACGTGCCCGAAGTAGTCCTCGTAATAGGAGCACTCGGAACGATTGAGCGCGTGATCGACCTCGTGCACGAGCGTCGTCGCGAGCGCCTCGGCGACGAGCGTGGTGCCGAAGTTGAAGTAAAGACGATTGCCCCAGGTGTACCCGTCCAGGTCGCGGCGTAGGGCCGCGAACAAGGTCGCATTGCCGGCCCAGCCCGGGTCGCCTGGCGGCGTCGCGGTGGGGCAGGCACGCTGATCGTCGAGGTCCTTGCACATGTGCCAGAGGTCGGCTCCGCGCGCGTCGTCGAGCGCGCCGATGAGCACGTCGCCAGCCTGGATGCGCGCCAGGGTCTCGGCGGCAAGCTTCTTCTGACGGGCCGCCGTGCCTACGCGAGCAGTCCGATCGAGCGATGCAAGGGCTGCGAGCAAGGTCCCACGGGCCGAGCCCGAAAGTGCATGGCGCGCGTCGATCGGCACGAACTTCAGCGGCCGCGAGATGCTGCGATCGGCCTTGAAATCGGTGGTTTCGGGCGGGGTGGCGGGATCGACGAAGGTTGCATCAACCGCATCGCCGCACGCGCTCGCGAGCAGCGAGACCGCAAGGGCGAGGACGATCGGGTGACGGGTCGGCATGCGAGCTGGCGGAGGAGTATCGCCTCGGGCGGGGAGAGGCAAGCGGGAGGGCGTGGGGCTTGAGCGCGAGCGTGGGCGAGGGCGCGTGGGCGTGGGCGCGAGCGAGGGCGAGGGCGTGGGCGTGGGCGAGGGCGTGGGCGAGGGCGTGGGCGAGGGCAACAAAAAGGGCAGCCACGAATGGCTGCCCTTCTCGAGACCTTCTCAGGTCAGCTTACGAAGCGCCGGCCCGGCGCGGCACGAAGTCCGCTCCCTCCGCATCGGGGCGGAGCGCAACACCCATGCGGTCATACACGGGCACGCCCGTGCCGGCCGGGATCAACCGCCCCATCACGACGTTCTCCTTGAGGCCGAGGAGCGGATCCATCTTGCCGCTGATCGCGGCCTCGGTGAGGACCTTGGTCGTCTCCTGGAAGGAAGACGCCGACAGGAACGAGTCCGTCGACAACGACGCCTTGGTGATACCGAGCATGATCGGCTCCGCCGTCGCCGGCTCACCGCCACGCGCGAGCACCGAGTTGTTCTCGGCCTCGAAGCGCCAACGCTCGACCTGCTCGTTCACCAGGAAGTTGGTGTCGCCGACCTCGATGATGCGCACCCAGCGCAGCATCTGGCGCACGATGATCTCGATGTGCTTGTCGTTGATCTTGACGCCCTGCAGTCGATAGACCTGCTGGATCTCGGTCACCAGGAACTTCGCCAGCTCCTTCTCGCCCTTCACCCGGAGGATGTCGTGCGGGTTGGCCGAGCCGTCCATCAGGAGATCGCCGGCGTGCACGTAGTCGCCTTCATGCACCGAGATGTGCTTGCCCTTGGGGATCAAGTACTCGGCCGGATCGCCGATCTCGGGGGTGATGACGACCTTGCGCTTGCCCTTGGTGTCCTTGCCAAACGAGATGTAGCCATCGATTTCGGCGATCTGGGCGACTTCCTTCGGCTTACGGGCCTCGAAGAGCTCGGCGACACGCGGCAGACCGCCGGTGATGTCCTTGGTCTTCGTGGTTTCGCGCGGGATCTTGGCGAGGATGTCGCCGGCCGACACCACCGCGCCGTTGAGCACGTTGATATTGGCGCCCACGGGCAGCATGTAGACGACGCCGCCCGCGCCCTTCTTGGTGTCTTTAATCGCCTTGCCGTCTTCGCCACGGATCTCGATCCCCGGTCGGAGGTCGCCCTTCGACTCGATGATCACCTTGCGCGACAGACCCGTCACCTCGTCGACCTCCTCCTTGACGGAGAGATTTTCCTCGATGTCGACGTACTTGATGATACCGGCCTGCTCGGTCAGGATCGGGTTGGTGAATGGGTCCCATTCAGCGATCGGCTGGCCCTTCACGACGCGATCACCGAGCTTCACCGACAGCTTGGCGCCGTAGGTGGCCGGGTAGCGCTCCTTCTCGCGACCGTTGTCGTCGACGACTGCGAGCTCGCCAGTCCGGTTCATGACGATGAGCGCGCCGTCGGCACGTGCCACCGTCTGCAGATTCCGGAAGACGATGAGGCCTTCGTTGCGCACCTCGAGGGTCGACTGCTCGGCACGCGCACGGGCCGCGCCACCGACGTGGAAGGTACGCATCGTGAGCTGAGTGCCCGGCTCGCCGATCGACTGCGCCGCGATGACGCCGACCGCCTCGCCGATGTTGACCATCTTGCCGCGCGACAGGTCACGCCCGTAGCAGAAGACGCACACGCCGCCACGGGTCTGGCAGGTCAGGGTCGAACGGATCTTGACCTTGTCGAGGCCCGCGTTCTCGATGCGCTCGACGCGCACCTCGTTGATCTCCTCGTTCGCCGCGACGAGCACCTCGTTGGTGATCGGATCGACGATGTCCTCGAGCGCGACGCGGCCGAGGATACGCTCCGAGAGCGGCTCCACGACTTCACCACCTTCGAGGATCGGCTCGATGTCCACACCGTCGAGAGTCTGGCAATCGAACGCCATCACCACGGCGTCGTTGGCGACGTCGACGAGACGACGCGTGAGGTAGCCCGAGTTGGCGGTCTTCAACGCCGTGTCGGCCAGGCCCTTACGCGCGCCGTGGGTCGAGATGAAGTACTGGAGGACCGTCAGACCCTCGCGGAAGTTCGCGGTGATCGGCGTCTCGATGATTTCACCGGACGGCTTGGCCATGAGGCCTCGCATACCGGCCAGCTGCCGAATCTGCTGGGCCGAACCTCGTGCGCCCGAGTCGGCCATCATGAAGATCGAGTTGAAGGACGCCTGCTCGCGCGTCTCCTTGCCCTCGGGCGCCCGGACCGTCTCGGTGCGGATGCCCTTCATCATCGCTTCGGCGATCTGCTCCGAGGCCGCGGCCCAGATGTCGATCACCTTGTTGTAGCGCTCGCCATCGGTGATGAGGCCTTCGCGGTAGGAGTTGTCGATCTCGTCGATCTCCTTCTGCGACTTCGCCAATACCTTCTTCTTTTCATCGGGGATGAGCAGGTCTTCGATCGAGATCGAGGCGCCCGAGTGCGTCGACTGCTCGTACCCGTGGGTACGCAGAGCGTCGGCGAGGAGCACCGTGGCCTTGCTGCCGGCGTCGCGGAACACGCGGTCGATGAGACCGCCGAGCTCCTTCTTGCCGAGCGTGCGGTTGATCGCCTCGAACGGGATCTCGTCGGGCACGACCTCATTGAGCAGCACGCGGCCGGTGGTCGTGTCCCACATCTGGCCGTCGATGCGGCAGAAGATCTTCGCCTGCAGCGCGACCACACCCGAGTCGTACGCGGCGCGGACCTCGGCCATGTTGGAGAAGCGCTTGCCTTCTCCACGCGCGAACTCGCGCGGCCGGGTCATATAATAGAGACCCAGCACGATATCCTGCGACGGGTTGATGATCGGCTTTCCGTACGCGGGCGACAGCAGGTTGTTCGTGCTCATCATGAGCACGCGCGCCTCCATCTGCGCCTCGACCGACAGCGGCACGTGCACGGCCATCTGATCGCCGTCGAAGTCGGCGTTGAACGCCGTGCACACGAGCGGATGGATCTTGATAGCCTTGCCTTCGACCAGCACCGGCTCGAACGCCTGGATGCCGAGACGATGCAGCGTCGGTGCGCGGTTCAAGAGCACGGGATGCTCACGGATCACTTCCGCGAGGATGTCCCACACCTCCGGCTTCTCTTTCTCGACGAGCTTCTTGGCGCTCTTGATCGTCGTGACGAAGCCCTTCTCTTCGAGCTTGTTGTAGACGAACGGCTTGAACAGCTCGAGCGCCATCTTCTTCGGCAGGCCGCACTGGTGGAGCTTGAGCTCCGGACCGACGACGATGACCGAACGCCCCGAGTAGTCGACGCGCTTACCGAGCAGGTTCTGGCGGAAGCGGCCCTGCTTGCCCTTGAGCAAGTCGGACAGCGACTTCAACGGGCGCTTGTTCGGGCCCGTGATCGTCTTGCCGCGGCGGCCGTTGTCGAACAACGCGTCGACCGCCTCCTGCAACATGCGCTTCTCGTTCCGGATGATGATCTCCGGCGCGTTCAGCTCGAGCAGGCGCTTCAGGCGGTTGTTGCGGTTGATAACGCGGCGGTAGAGATCGTTGAGATCTGAGGTCGCGAAGCGCCCACCGTCGAGCGGGACGAGAGGCCGCAGGTCCGGCGGCAGCACCGGCAGGGTCGTCAGCACCATCCACGACGGCTCGTTGCCCGAGTCCTTGAAGGCCTCGACGACCTTCAGGCGCTTGGCGATCTTCTTGCGCTTCGCCTCCGAGCGAGCCTCACGCATCGCGCCACGGAGCTCGGCCCCGAGACCTTCGATGTCCAACGACTCGAGCAGCTCGCGGATCGACTCGGCACCCATGCCGACCTCGAGCGCACTCTCGCCCTTCTCCCTGATGATCTCCTCGTACTGCTCCTCGGCCAGGATCTGGCCGACCTCGAACTCGGTATCGCCCGGGTCGAGCACCACGTAGGCGACGCAGTAGAGGACCTTCTCGAGGTCCTTCAAACTGATGTCGAGCAGGTTGCCGATGCGCGAGGGCAGCGACTTCAGAAACCAGATGTGCGCGACCGGCGTCGCGAGGTTGATGTGGCCGAGACGGTCACGACGGACCTTCGCCTGGATCACCTCGACGCCGCACTTCTCGCACACGATGCCGCGATGCTTCATGCGCTTGTACTTGCCGCAGATGCACTCGTAGTCTTTCACGGGCCCAAAGATCTTCGCACAGAAGAGGCCATCACGCTCCGGCTTGAACGTCCGGTAGTTGATGGTCTCCGGCTTCTTCACCTCGCCAAACGACCACTCGAGGATCTTCTTCGGCGAAGCGAGGCCGATCTTGACGGCCGTGTAGCTGAGCGGGTCTTTCGGCTTCTCGTAGAAGTTGAAAAAGTCTTTCATGCTGCTTTCCCCTTTCTATTTGGTTCCCGCGCTTCGGTTCCTGGGCTGAGCACGTGCTCCATGTCACTCGCGTCGCCCGAGACGGGCTCGCTCATTTCCATGTCGAACGCGCCCCAGAAACCTCGTCGCTGGGGAGATTCTGCCAAAGATTCCGGATGCTTACGGACGCGCGCCGCCGCGCTGCCCGCCGATGTCGTCCTCGATGAGCTCTACGTCCAGCGCCAACGCCTTCAGCTCCTTCAGGAGGACCTTGAAGGACTCGGGCAGTCCCGGCTCGAGCGTGTGCTCGCCCTTGACGATCGCCTCGTACACACGCGTCCGACCGACCACGTCGTCCGACTTGACCGTCAGGAACTCCTGCAGGGCATAGGCGGCGCCGTACGCCTCCATCGCCCACACTTCCATCTCGCCCAGACGCTGGCCACCGAACTGGGCCTTGCCGCCGAGCGGCTGCTGCGTGACGAGCGAGTAGGGTCCGATCGACCGGGCGTGGATCTTGTCGTCGACCAGGTGATGCAGCTTCAGCATGTACATCACGCCGACCGTCACATCCTCGTCAAACGCCTCGCCGGTGCGCCCGTCGAAGAGCACCGTCTGACCCGAGCGCTGGTGACCAGCCTTCTCGAGCAGATCGCGGATTTCGACTTCGGTTGCGCCGTCGAAGACGGGCGTCGCCACATGCACGCCGAAGCGCAGCATCCAGCCGAGCCGACTCACGTCCGCATCGGTCAGGCCCTTCACGATCTTGAGCGAGTCGGGGTCGTTGAAAACCGTTTTCGTCAGGAACTCGCGGACCTTCTTGGGCGAGGTGTTCTCCTCGACCATGCGGCCAACCGCCTGACCAAGACCCAGCGCCGCCCATCCGAGATGGACCTCGAGGATCTGGCCCACGTTCATGCGCGAAGGCACGCCGAGCGGGTTGAGCACGACGTCGACCGGCGTGCCGTCCGGCAGGTACGGCAGATCCTCTTCCGGCAGGATGCGCGAGATGACGCCCTTGTTGCCGTGACGGCCGGCCATCTTGTCGCCCACCTGCAGCTTGCGCTTGATGGAGACGTAGACCTTGACCATCTTGATGACGCCTGGCGGAAGCTCGTCGCCCTTCTTGAGGCGCTCGATCTTGCCTTCGAAGTGGTCGCTGACCTTCTTCGACGCATCCTCCAGGCCCTGGACGATGCGTCCAATGGTCTGGCTCATCTTGTCGCCCTCCTCGACCTGGATGTCGCGCCAATACTTGTGCGGCACCTTGTCGAGGACCTCGGACGAGAGCCTCGTGCCCTTCGGCAGGAGCACGTCCTTCTCGTCACCGATGAGCTTCGCGGAAGTCACGGCGCCATCGAGGAGCTTCGAGATGCGACCCATCGCGGCACGCCGCAGGATCTTGTTCTCGTCGTCCATGTCCTTGCGCATGCGGACTTCGGCGGCGCGCTCGATTTGATCCGAGCGGGTGTCTTTCTCGACGCCCTTACGGCTGAACACCTGCGCGTCGATGACCGTGCCCTTCACGCCCGGAGGCATGCGCAGTGAGGTGTCGCGAACGTCGCCGGCCTTCTCACCAAAGATCGCGCGCAGCAGCTTCTCCTCAGGGGAGAGCTGCGACTCACCCTTGGGCGTAATCTTGCCGACGAGGATGTCACCCGTCTTCACCTCGGCGCCGATACGAACGATGCCCGACTCGTCGAGGTGCGCCATGGCGTCCTCGCTGACGTTCGGGATGTCGCGCGTGATCTCTTCCTTGCCGAGCTTCGTGTCGCGCGCGGTGCTCTCGAACTCCTCGATGTGGATCGAGGTGAACAAGTCCTCCTTCACGACCTTCTCGGAGATGAGGATCGAGTCTTCGAAGTTGTAGCCGCCCCACGGCATGAACGCGACGACCACGTTGCGCCCGAGGGCCAGGTCGCCAAGCTCAGTCGCCGGCCCGTCCGCGATCACGTCGCCAGCTTTCACCCGGTCGCCCTTCCGGACGATTGGCTTCTGGTTGATGCACGTATTCTGGTTCGAGCGCTGGTACTTGATGAGCCGATAGATGTCCGGCACCGCATCGAGGTGCGTGTCGAGCGTGTCGGGTCGGATCACGATGCGCTCGGCTTCGACCTGCTCCACGATACCGTCATTCTTGGCGACGACGGTCACGCCGGAGTCGGCCGCGACGATCGGCTCGAGCGACGTGCCGACCAGCGGGGCCGACGTACGCAGGAGCGGCACCGCCTGACGCATCATGTTCGCGCCCATCAGCGCGCGGTTCGCGTCGTCGTTCTGGAGGAACGGCACGAGCGACGCAGCGACCGACACGAGCTGATTTGGCGACACGTCCATCAGCGTCGGCTGCGATGCTGGCACGATCGCGAGCTCGCCATGCACACGCGCCGCGACGTGCTCGGTATTGAACGTACCGTCCGCAGACAGATTGCCGCTGGCAGGTGCGATCGTGTCGTTCGCCTCTTCGAGGGCGTTGTAGTAGGCGACGTTGTCGGTGACCTTGCCATCCTCGATCTTCAGGTACGGCGTCTCGATGAAGCCGAGCCGGTTGACGCGGGCGTACGTCGCGAGCGACGCGATGAGGCCGATGTTCGGACCTTCCGGCGTCTCGATCGGGCAGATGCGACCGTAGTGGGTCGAGTGCACGTCGCGCACTTCGAAGCCCGCGCGGTCACGCGTCAGACCGCCAGGCCCGAGCGCTGAGAGACGTCGCTTGTGCGTGACTTCCGACAGCGGATTGGTCTGGTCCATGAACTGCGAGAGCTGCGAGCTGCCGAAGTACTCCTTGACGACCGCAGACACCGGCTTCGCGTTGATGAGATCGTGCGGCATCGCCGTCTCGAGCTCGGGCGACACCGACATCTTCTCCTTGATCGCACGCTCCATCCGCACGAGGCCGATGCGGTACTGATTCTCCATCAACTCGCCGACGGCCCGCACGCGGCGGTTGCCGAGGTGGTCGATGTCGTCGATCGAATAGCCCTGCTTACCGTTCTTGAGCTCGATCAAGTAGATGATCGTCGCGACGATGTCCTCGTTTGTGAGGATCGGAGCCTGCGCGTAGTGATCGCCACCATGCAGCTTGTGGTTCATCTTCACGCGGCCGACTTCCGACAAGTCGTAGCGGCTCGGGTTGAAGAAGAGGTTGTTGAAGTACTGGCGGGCCTGCTGAACGGTCGACGGATCGCCCGGACGGAGGCGGCGATAGATCTCGAGGATCGCCTCGTCGGCGTTCGTGATCTTGTCGGCCTTCAACGTGTCGCGCAGGTACGGGCCCGCGGTGATGGGATCGATGAAGAGGATTTCGAACTCTTCGATGCCATCTTCCTTGAGGTGCTGGATCGTCTCCGAGTTCACCTCCTGATTGCTGTCGAAGCGAACCTCACCGGTCTCCATGTTGATGATGTCCGTTGCGAAGACCTTGCCGTAGAGGTCTTCCTCGATCATCTCGAGCTCGATGACACCGGCGTCCTTCATCTTGCGGATGAGTGCCCGGCCGAGCTTCTTGCCCTTTTTGACGATGATCGTGCCGGTCGTCGGGTCGAAAATGTCCTGCGAGACCTTCTGGTTCGACAAGAGTTCGAAGTCGACCTGGCGGAAGAACCGGCCATCGGGGGCGATGCGGATCTTCTCGGTGCGGTAGAAGATCTGGAGGAGCTGCTCGGTGGTGTAGCCGAGCGCCTTCAGCAGCACCGTCGCGTGCATCTTCCGGCGACGGTCGATGCGCACGAACAATAGATCTTTGTGGTCGAACTCGAAGTCGAGCCACGAGCCGCGGTACGGGATGACGCGCGCCGAATACAGCAGCTTGCCCGAGCTGTGGGTCTTGCCCTTGTCGTGGCTGAAGAACACGCCCGGCGAGCGGTGGAGCTGCGAGACGATCACGCGCTCGGTACCGTTGATGATGAACGTGCCGTTGTCGGTCATCAGCGGGATCTCGCCGAAGTAGACCTCCTGCTGCTTTGCGTCGCGCAGCGTCTGCACGCCGGCTTCGTCGGTGTCGAACGTGGTGAGCCGGATCATCACTTTGATCGGCGCCGCGAAGGTCATGCCTCGGCTACGGCACTCGTCGGTGTCGTACTTGGGCGCTTCGAGGTGGTAGCTCACGAAGACGAGCTCGGCCGTCTTGTTGAAGTCGCGGATCGGGAAGACGCTCTTGAAGATCGCCTGGAGCCCGACATCCTCACGCTTCTCTGGCGAGACGTCCTTTTGCAGGAACTTCTCGTAGGAGCTCTTCTGGATGCTGATCAAGTCCGGGATACCAACGATTCTCGGGACCTTGGCGAAGTTCTTCCGGATTCGGAGATCCTTCAGGGTGCGCGAAACCATCACTCCTCCCGTCTATTTTGTCGTCAGGGTCGCGGGCCAAAGCTCAGGCGCGACCACATCGTGCATCGGGCGTCATGCCGCCCTTGAATCGACTCCTGCTTCCGCATGAGCCGCTATGTATGAAAGCTTCATCCCCGGAGCCGCTAAAGCATCGAACCCATTAGGCACGACCTTTGGACTTGCGACCCCGCCGACCAACCCTGCCACTTGGCAGGTCCGGCCGGAGAGAGGAGGCGCACCGAAGCACGCCCCCTCCCCCAGCCGGCCGCAATCACTTGATCTCGACCTTGGCGCCAGCGCCCTCGAGCTTGGTCTTCATCGCGTCGGCGTCGCCCTTCGAGATGCCTTCCTTCAGGGTCGTCGGGGCGCCGTCGACGGCGTCCTTCGCTTCCTTGAGGCCAAGACCGGTCAGCTCGCGCACGACCTTGATGACCTGGATCTTGTTGGCGCCGGTCTCCTTGAGGACGACGTCGAACTCGGTCTTCTCTTCGGCCACTGGAGCAGCCGCAGCCGCCGGACCCGCCGAAGCCGCAGCCACGGGAGCCGCCGCCGAGACGCCCCAGGCCGACTCGAGGTCCTTCGTGAGCTGTGCGAGCTCGAGGACGGACATCTTGCCGAGGAATTCCTTGACCTGATCGATGCTGATAGACATGTGAGTTATCCTTCTAAGTTCAAACGGTTGGGTTGGTTGGCCATGGCGACGTCAGTGCGTGACGCCAAGGACGGACGAAGCTTTCAGGCCTCGCCCGAGAGCGCCCGCTGACGAGCAGCCAGGAGCCGCACGAATCCACCAGGCACGGCCGCGAAGATGCCGACGAGCTTGGTCGGAACGCCCATGAGGGTTCCGAGCAACATCGCCCGCAGCTGGTCCTTGCCAGGGAGGTTCGAGAGGGCTTCGATGCCCTGCGCATTGAGCACGGTGCCGTCCGCAAGAACGCCACCACGGACTTTGAACTCCGGGTGGGTCTTGGCAAACGCCGTGACCGTCTTCGCGGTCCCTGCCGCATCGCCTTTGGTGTAGACGATGCCGACCGGGCCCTTGAGGCTGGAATGCAACCCCTTGAGCTCGGTCTCCTGGGTCGCGATCTTGGCGAGCGTGTTCTTCACGACGCGATAGCGACCCTGGGACTTGCGGAGCTCCGACCGAAGCTCGACCATCGATGAGACGGTGAGCCCGGCGTAGTCCGCCACGACCGCGATTTGTGCGCCGTCCAGGAGCTTCTTCAGCGCGCCGATTTCCTCGGATTTTTCCTGTCGGTTCATTCTCTTATCCTTCGAGAGGCCTGGCCGACCGTGCCGCCAACCGTTTACTTGGTCTGGTTCGAGGTCTCCCTCTCACCCGACCGAGACGTTTCTGTTCCGTTCGGACCGTTCATCATCTCCATCGGCGAAGCGGCTTTCACCGCTCCTTCAAGGCCAGGCCACCGACTTCTAGGACGACCAACGACCGGACGAACCCGGCTCTCACTATCTCTGCTCGCAGGACACGGCATGTGCCCTGCTCACTCGCTCGATCGGTCCCTGTCGGTTCCGAGGTGATCCAGGCCGACCACCACACCACTTGCTCGGGCCGCCCTCGAAAGGTCAGCCGTCGCGAGATCTTAGAGGATGTCGCCCATGAGCGGGCTGTAGTTCACGCGCACGCCCGGCGACATCGTCGCGCTCAACGTGACACCCTTGACGTACGATCCCTTGACCGACGAGGGCTTCAGCTTGAGCAGGCGATCGAAGAGCGCCTTGGCATTCTCCGTGAGCTTCTCGGCCGAGAAGCTGACCTTGCCGATACCGGCGTGCACGATGCCCGCCTTCTCGACGCGGAAGTCGACCTTGCCGCCCTTGGCCTCGACGACGGCCTGACCGACGTCGAAGGTGACCGAGCCCGACTTCGGGTTCGGCATCAGGCCGCGAGGCCCGAGCAGGCGACCGATCTTGCCGACGGTGCCCATCATGTCTGGCGTCGCGATGCACTTGTCGAAGTCCATCCAGCCTTCCTTGATCTTCTCGACGATGTCGTCGCCACCGACGAAGTCGGCCCCGGCGTCCGTCGCCTCGCGCGCCTTGTCGCCGCGTGCGAAGACGAGCACGCGCACCGTCTTGCCGGTGCCGTGCGGCAGGACGACGGCGCCACGGACCATCTGGTCGGCGTGTCGCGGGTTGACGTTCAGGCGCACCGCGATCTCGAAGGTGCCGTCAAACTTGGAGTAGCTGACTTCCTTGACGAGCTTCACGGCGTCGGCGAGCTCGTACTTGGTTTCGGGCTGCACCTTCTCGCGCAGAGCGCGGTACTTCTTGCCGGACTTGGGCATCGGATAACTCCTGGCAGTGCTATCGATGCTCCTCGTGGGAGACATCTCCTGCCGTTCACATGGTCTGCCGCGGGCCAACTTCGGACCGGGGCCGGGCTCCTTACCAGAGCTCTTTCTAAGAGGCAAGCATGATGGCGAAACTCTTGCAGAGAGTCAGCGAGCGGCCTTGCTCGTCGCATCCGCACCGCATGATCTCCTCACCGAGACCCGTGCAGCCCTTGGCCAAGGCAGCCGAAGGCGATACTGGACTGCCAAGGAACGAACGAAGCGAGCGCTGAGACGCCCTTTGGAACCTGGGACCTTTGGCCCCGCGCCCCGCGTCGAGGAGCGAGTGACGCCGGCCCCGTGGGTCGCAGCGGCGAGATCAGGCCTCGACGTCGACGCCCATCGACCGGGCGGTCCCGGCGATCGTCTTCATCGCCGTCGCGACGTCGTAGTCGTAGAGGTCCGGCAGCTTCTTCTCGGCGATCTCCTTGAGCTGCGCCTTCGAGAGCTTGCCGACCTTGGTGCGGTTCGGAACGCCCGAACCCGACTCGATCTTCAGGGCCTTCTTGATGAGGTCCGAGGCCGGCGGGGTCTTGGTGATGAAGGTGAAGGAGCGATCGGCATACACAGTGATCACGACCGGGATGATCATGCCCATGTCTTTCTGCGTGCGAGCGTTGAACTCCTTGCAGAAGCCCATGATGTTCACGCCGTGCTGGCCGAGCGCCGGGCCGACTGGGGGCGACGGGTTCGCCTTGCCTGCGGGAACCTGGAGCTTGATGTAGCCGGTGATCTTCTTAGCCATGGTGCCTATCTCCCAAACGGCTCGGTCAGCTCATGCCACCGGCGCCGTGATTCTTTCGCGAAGGCCTTCGCGAGATGGCGAAGCCTGGACTGAAGGCAGCTCGGCGGCTGCCCTCGATTTCGATCTCGCGGGCACTGCCAGGCAGCTCTCCGCACATATTGTGACTCATTGAGTCGGCATCATGCCCGCGGGACTTAGATCCGCTCGATCTGCATGAAGTCGAGCTCGACCGGGGTCGCGCGCCCGAAGATGCTGACCAGCACGCGGACCTTCTGCTTCTGCGGCATGACCTCTTCGACGACGCCGCTGAAGTTGAGGAACGGACCGTCGACGACCCGGACGTTCGATCCCTCTTCGAAGGTCTGCTTGGCCTTCGGACGAACGGCGCCCTCTTCGGTGTCCTGGCGCAGGCGGCCGACTTCCTTCTCGCTCATCGGCTTGGGATTCTTGTCGTCCCCAATGAAGCCGATGATCTTCTGCGTGTTCTTGACGAGGTGCCAGGTCTCGTCGTCGAGGACCATCTGCACGAACATGTAGCCCGGGATGATCAGCCGATCGCGCTGGCGCTTTTTGCCGCCGGCGAGTTCGACCACCTTCTCGGTCGGGAGCAGCACTTCGCCGAAGCGATCAGCGACGCCGCTCTGACGGATACCCTCGAGCAGCAGCTCGCGAGCCTTCTTCTCCATCCCGGAGAGGGTCCCCAACGCGTACCAGTGCATCTTCTTCTCGTTCTCCATCGCGCTCTCCAAGAGGTGTCGCGGGTTGCGCTCAGGAGTAGAAGGCGCGTGTTACGGCGCCCCAGGCGAGATCTAGGAGGCCCAGGATGCTAGCGATCACGAGCGTCGTGATGATCACGACGAGGGTCGCTCGCTTGGTATCCTTCCACGTTGGCCATGTGACCTTCGACAGCTCGCTGCCGACTTCCATGGCGTAGGTGTGGACCTTGTCGTTTCTGCGAAGCCAGATGGCGACGCCGATCGACGCGAGCATGGCGAGCAGGTGCGATAGGCGGAAGTTCGCGCCCAGCACCTGGAAATTGGTGCTCGACCCGAAGATGCCGAGCAGCGCCGAAATCACCTCGCCCAGGATGATGTAAAGGGCGAGTCCGATGACGACGAACGAAAGGTTGACGTAGCGTGCGACGCTCATGGCCTTGATGACCTAGCGGAAAAGCGAGGGCCGAATCTTCGGCCACTCGCGGGGGAGTGGCAGGCAAGGAGGGGATCGAACCCCCGACCGCCGGATTTGGAGTCCGGTGCTCTACCAGCTGAGCTACTTGCCTATGGATCGTGGACTTTGGCCTCACGAAGTGAGGCTGCCCACGCGCTTTTCGCGAATTGGACCGGAGGCCGGACCAGTCGCGAACAGAGCCGCTTTGGACCTGCGGCGAGAGCCGGGCGCCAAAGCGGGCGGACAATAGGAGCGGCTTCGCGAGGCTGTCAAGCAAGAACCACGCTGGACTGCGCGGCCTTAGGACAAGCCCATGCGAGCCACTCCAGTGACTACTTGGTCTCGCGGTGGATCGTGTGTCGACCCAGGGCAGGGTTGTACTTCTTGAGTTCGATCCGCTTCGGCGTCGTCTTCTTGTTCTTCGTCGTGCTGTAGCGGCTCGGGAACTTGCCCAGCGCGCGGGCCTCGGTGCATTCGAGGGTCACGATCACGCGATTGCCAGCCTTGGCCATGGTCGGGTCTCCAATTGGGCGGGCCACAGAGCGGGCACCGCAAGAACAGGCGATCCGAAGGTCCGGACCGCATGGGCGGGGGCGTATAACGTCAGCTTACGCGAAGCGTCAAGCAGCAAAACAAGGTCTCTCGAACGTAGGGTTCGAGACGGCATGGGCGGCCTTCGCACGATGGCGAAGCCTGGACTCGAAGGACACCGCAATAAAAGCAAAAGGGAGGTGACCGCGAAGGCCACCTCCCTTCTGGAGGTCGAGAGTCCCGGAGGATTACTCGATGATCTCGTCCACGACGCCAGCGCCGACGGTACGGCCGCCCTCGCGGATCGCGAAGCGGAGGCCCTTGTCCATGGCGATCGGCTGGAGGAGATTGATCACCATCTGGACGTTGTCGCCCGGCATGACCATCTCGACACCCTCAGCGAGCTGGCAGGTGCCAGTCACGTCGGTCGTGCGGAAGTAGAACTGCGGGCGGTAGCCGTTGAAGAACGGCGTGTGACGCCCACCCTCTTCCTTCGAGAGGATGTAGGTACCAGCCTTGAACTTCTTGTGCGGCTTTATCGAGCCGGGCTTGGCCAGAACCTGGCCGCGCTCGACGTCTTCTTTCTTGGTGCCGCGCAGGAGGCAACCGACATTGTCACCGGCCTGCCCGCCATCGAGCAGCTTCCGGAACATTTCGACGCCAGTCACGATCGTCTTGACCGTGTCCTTGATGCCGACGATCTCGACTTCGTCGCCGATCTTGATGCGGCCGCGCTCGATACGGCCGGTCACGACGGTGCCACGGCCCGAGATCGAGAACACGTCTTCGATCGGCATGATGAAGTCGCGATCCACGTCGCGCTGCGGCTCGGGGATGTAGGTGTCGAGCGCGGTGATCAGCTCGATGATGCAAGCCACATCCGGGTCGTCCGCCTTCGTCGCGGCGAGGGCTTTGAGGGCCGAACCACGGATGATCGGGGTCTTGTCGCCCGGGAACTGGTACTTGTCGAGGAGCTCACGCACCTCCATGTCGACCAGGTCGAGGAGCTCCGAGTCGTCGACCATGTCGACCTTGTTCATGAACACGATGATGTACGGAACGCCGACCTGGCGGGCGAGCAGGATGTGCTCACGCGTCTGGGGCATCGCACCGTCGGCCGCGGACACGACGAGGATTGCCCCGTCCATCTGCGCCGCGCCGGTGATCATGTTCTTGATGTAGTCGGCGTGGCCCGGGCAGTCGACGTGCGCGTAGTGGCGCTTGTCCGACTCGTATTCGACGTGCGCGGTCGAGATCGTGATGCCACGAGCCTTCTCTTCCGGCGCCTTGTCGATGGCGTCATAGGCCGTGTACTTGGCCTTGCCCTTCATGGCCTGGACCTTCGTGATCGCCGCGGTCAAGGTCGTCTTGCCGTGGTCCACGTGGCCAATGGTTCCCACGTTCAGGTGGGGCTTGTTACGGACGAATTTCTCTTTTGCCATGTCGTGTACCTCTTAGCAGGGGAAGACCTTCCGGTGCGTTCGATGTCGTCGGGTGCATCGCTGCCGTGGCGCCCTCTTCGCATGAAGAAGGCACCACCGCAACGATACTTGGAGCCTGCGATCGGGCTTGAACCGACGACCTCTTCCTTACCAAGGAAGTGCTCTACCACTGAGCTACGCAGGCATGGGACCGTTCTGGAGCGGGAAACGGGGATCGAACCCGCGGCCCTCAGCTTGGAAGGCTGATGCTCTACCACTGAGCTATTCCCGCGACGTTGATGCCGCGCGCGCTGCCGGAGGACCCGGGGGGCGCGCAGGGCAGGACGTGGGAGTGGAGGGGGAAGGATTCGAACCTTCGAAGGCGTAAGCCGTCAGATTTACAGTCTGATCCCTTTGGCCACTCGGGAACCCCTCCGTTTGAAACGGCCCGACGATATCCAACTTTGAAAAGAACCGGGTTGGAGAGCTGACGGTGGGACTCGAACCCGCGACCTGCTGCTTACAAGGCAGCTGCTCTACCAACTGAGCTACGTCAGCACCGAGCCGTGTGAACGGCGCCGCGCAACGGGGCGCCTTATAGGGGAGGCACTTGGCGGTGTCAACGACCCTTTCTTCAGTCGCTGATCCGGTCGCCCATCGACGCGCTTTTAGCGGCGCGGGCGCTGCGTTGGCGGGCCACTTCCGCGAGCGCCACGCCCGCCGCGACCGAGACGTTGAGCGACCCGACGCGGCTCGTGATCGGAATGCGCACGGCGAGCTTGCATGCGCGCCTGACGAGTGGTCGCAGCCCTGCCCCTTCGGCGCCGAGCACCAGCACGAGCGGTAGGCTCGCGAGGTCGGTCGACCAGGCGTCGGCCGTTGCATCGTGGCTGACCGCGCAGGGCCAATAGCCTTGATCGTCGTGAAGCGCGTCCAGTGTACGCGCCAGGTTCGTGACACGCGCGATCGGAATGTGTGCGGCGGCGCCGGCCGATGCGCGCATGGCGGCATCGTTGAGCGGGGCAGCGTGGTCTTTGGGGACGATGACTGCGGCGCCCCCAAAGGCCGCGACCGATCGCAGGATCGCGCCGAGGTTGTGGGGGTCGGTCACCTGGTCGAGAGCAACTACGAGCGGGTGCACGGCCGGGTCGAGAGTCGCCGGGTCGAGCGCCGCTGCGATCTTGAGATCAGCCGCGATTGCGGTGCCACCACGGCCGCCTGACCGTTGATGCAGCTCGTCGTGTGTGGCTTCGCGCACCGGGATGCCGGCGGCGCGAGCCGCGTCCACGATACGACGCGCATCGGGGTCCAGGCGAGCCGCGTGAAGGATACCGCGGATCGCGTCTGGGGCCTGGGCGAGGATGTCCTCGACCGCGTTGGTTCCGAAGAGGCGGGTCATCGGGCGGACCATGGCCTCTGAGGATCGGGGCGTCAACCGTGGTGCACGCCACGCCCACGCCCACGCCCGCCCGCGCCCTCGCCTGCGCGCTCGCCCTCGCCCGCGCTCGCCCTCGCCCGCGCTCGCCCTCTCCCGCACCCGCGCCCGCGCCGATGCCCGCGCCCACGCGATGCCTGCGCCTTTGCGATCAGCGGGTGACGCGAGCCCACGTGTCGGGCAGATTCGTCGCATGAGCGATGACGAAGATCTCTTCGAGCTGGCGATGGACACCCTTGGCACCAAGCGGGGTGCGCGCGCCGCAGCGCGTCCGATGAAGCCTCGACCGGAGGGGGTCACGGTCACCGAAGACGTGGACTTCGAGGCGGTGATGCGATCGTCGAAGGGACCCGCAATGGACCTCGCGAAAGTCGCTCCGGTAAAGCAGGTTCCCGGCGCAAGCGATGCTGCCCAGGCCGGGGACGGGATGCCTGAGGTACCCAAGCCGCTCGACCGCTCCCGATATGTCGCGAGCGAAAGAGAGGCTCAGGAGTTTGCCGAGGCGATGCTGGGTCTCGGTTCGCCGCCCGTCGATCGTCGCGAGGCGGCCACCACGACCCGGGCCAATCCCGCGACTGAAGACCTCGCGCGAAGGTTGAAGCGCGGCGAGATCGAGAGTGATGCTGTGCTCGATCTGCACGGTAGCACTCAAAGGGTCGCGCGATCGAAGCTCGCCGACTTCATCAAGGAAGCGCACGTCGAAGGGTGGGAGATCGTCACGATCATCGTGGGACGTGGCCTGCGTAGTGATCGTGGCGAAGCCGTGCTCAGACCACTCGTTGAGCGTTGGCTCGTAGAAGAGCATCGGTCCGAGGTGCGCGAGGTGCATGCGGCACCTGCTTACATGGGTGGCAGCGGGGCGTGGGTCGCAGCGATCCGGAAAGGGTCGGCCAAGATCTGACTTCGTTTCGATGGCTGTGAGGCTGGGGGGTTCCAGCGGCCGGGCGCGATGCGTTGTCTGTGGGCAGGCTATCTGACTGGCTCGGTTTCATTTCAGGTACTTAGGTCTCTATCGAGTAGTCCTGCACCTGCCCGTCCCGGTTCCGATTACTTTCAGATACTTAGGTCTCTATCGGGTAGTCCTGACCCCACCCGGGCGATCTCGCGATCGCCGGGCCTTCTCTGTCATTGGAGAGCTATCAGAAGCCGAAGTCGAAGTAGCGGTAGAGACCACGCACAATCTCGAGACGCCCGACGATCTCCTGGTAAGAGCGCAAGAACTCGGGGGTGTTCGACGCGCGCAGCTTGTCGAGGCGACGCTGGGCCTCGACGACCATGCGGGCCGCCGGCCAGTAGCGGACGCTCTGGTTTTCGAAGTCGTCGGCAGGCACGATGTCGCGCGCGTCGACGGGCGACGTCGGGTCTTCCTCGGTTGGGTCGTACGATGCCGTGTAGGTCTTGCCCGAGAATGGTTCCGTGAAGGTTACGGTCTCGAATCCAGGCGGTATCGACACGTCGCTGCCGTCGCCCTCGAGCCACAGGCGATTGCGGTCGGTGAACGAGCGGTCGTAGGTGCCGCTCATCCAGCCAAAGCCGTAGATGGCCGCGAGAGCGGGCAGTCGGTACTGGGTCGTCGGGAAGTCGTAGAGTGGCTCCGGATCGAGCGGCACGCAGTTCGAGTAGTAGTCGTCGAGCTCGGCCTGGGTGCCGAACCAGAGGCGTGGCTTGACCACCGTCGGGTCGCCGGTGCCTGGGTCGCCATCGGCGTCGAGCTCGGTCGGCGGGATGCCGTCGTGCTCGATGCACCAGCCGTACATCTCGGGGTTGCCGCCGATGATGCCGGCAAACAGGTTGTGCACGCGTTGCGGCCACACCGTCGCGAAGTTCAAGCGGAAACGCTTGACGTCGTAGGTGCGGTCGACGGCGACAGTGGACATGGTCGTCGGATAGGACATGTACATCATCGCTGCGAGGCGATCGTAGAACGTGCCAGCCCGGTACGGGACGAAGATGTAGCCTGAGAAGTCGTAGCTCGGGTAGATCGGGCGGGCACCCATGTCCTCACGCACCTGGAAGATGTTCGTGTACTGGTTGAAGCCATTGTCGACGACCGGTTCGTAGGTGCGGCGGTTTGTGTTGAAGCCGTAGAACGCGTCGCTCGGGCGGCCAAAGATGTTCGCCAGGTGGGTGAAGATCGCCTTGGCCGCGAGGGTCGCGCCAAGCCCGCCGTTCTCGTCGAGGTGCCATGGGGTGCCGTAACGCTTCTGCCACCAGTCGTTGTGGTTGTAGCGTGCATAGTCCAGCGCCCAGTGCTCGAACTGCTTGCGGTAACCGTACATCTCGTACTGGACGCGGCCCCAGTAAGATGTGCCCGGGTTGAACAGATCGTTGTCACGCCGATAGGCCCAGAACGGCCAGTAGGCCTCGTAGTCGGCGATCGAGTTGTTGGTGATCTCGAACGGGTCGACACCTTCGTCCCAGGTCTGGCAGGTCGGGGTCGTCCAGTTGTACTCGTCCGAGCAGAAGCGGAACGGCACCTCGACCATGTCGGGGCGCGTGCAGTAGAAGCCGTCCGGGTAAGGGGCGCAGAACGAGCCGCCACCACCGCACACTGCCGTGTCATAGGGGCTGTCGTGCTGCTTGCACGGCTTGCTCAGGTCAGCCGTCGCGTGGGCATCGACGACCTTGCGATCGAGCATGTTGTCCACGCCGCCGAAGAGATCGGGGTAGTTCGTGTGGTGGACCTTGTCGAGCGCCTTGGCCAGCGGCTGTTCACGGCGCGACTCGACCGGGAACTGATCAGGGTTCTCGGTAACGGGGTCAGCCAGGTACTTCTCCCACTCGGAGAACGCGGGCGGGTTCTCGAACACCTCGACGAGCTCACCGTAGCCGTAGAGCACCGCGGCGCGGTCATACGAGCCGAGGCCCTGATCGCGGGCGTTGAACGAGCTCGAGTACTCCATGATGGAGGTCTGCTGGTACTCGCGCATCTTGTTGACGGTCTGGCTCTCGGTGTCGGTGTCGAAGAGTGCGTACGGGTCCCACTTGCCACCGGTGTCACGACCCTTCAACTCCCAGTACTTCGGGAAGAAGTTCAGCGCGTCGGTCGACGAGGCGAAGTTGTGGCGGAAGCCGACATTGTGCCCGACCTCGTGCATCGCGACGGTCGACCACATGCGGTCGAACACATCGAGGAAGGTCTTCTCGCGCATGTCCTCGACGAGCTTGCGGGCCGCCTGCTGGCTCGCGGCGACGCGCGCGTCCTTCGTATCGGAATAGAGTGCGTCCGGATCCCAGTAGGTCGCGACGCTTATCTGATTGACGCGGCGGATCTCCTGGCGGAGCTGGTCGAAGAGTGCGCCCGCGCTGCAGGCGGTGACGCAATAGTTCCCCTGGACTTCGCCCTGGTCGATGAACTGGCAGGTCGCGTTGGCGCCGCAGACGCTCGCGTCGGCGTCGCAACGGGCACCCGGCTGCTTGAACGCCTCGAAGTCGAAGACGTAGTCGGCACCAGCCTGCTCCTGCGCGAGGAGGCCTTCGCAGATCGCCTGGTCGTACTTGACCTTGTACTCGAGGGCGAGGCCGCGGAACGAGTCATCGAAGAACTCGCGCTTGCACATCGCGTGCTGCCCATCGTGCATGTCCTGCTCCATCTTCCAGAGCAGCATCTTCTCGCTACCAAGGTTGGCTGGGTGCACGAAGTCGCCGAGGATCTTGGCGTTCGCCCCGGTCTGGGTGCCGAGCTTCTCGACTGGCATGCCGACCATCGACGCCATGTCCTCATTGAGCCAGAGGTAGCTGTACTCGTCCGTGCCGAGCAAGCGGTTCATGCCGGCCGACGCGAGGTCGAGGTCGGTCCTGGCAAAGCCAGCACTACTCATCTGGGCCGAGATTTCGGCGCCGACGACCGTCGCCGCTTCACCGACATAGGCCGAGGCATCGCCCGACAGCTTGTGCGGGCCACCCTGGGTGCCGCGGACGCGCTTGGCCTTGAGCGAACTCTCGATGGCTTTGGCCTCCGTGATGTCACGGAAGTTCTGCACGCCCGAGACGTACTCGATCATGTCGACCGCGGTGCGTGCACCGAGGCGCAGGTTGGCCGTGTACTGGTGCGAGTTGGCGTGTATCGTCTCGCCGGTGATCGGGTCCTGGTGCATCGGGCCGTAGCCATAGAGACCGTACTGGACCGGCTCGTTCACAGAGTTGAGGAGGTTGTAGCGCAGGTCGCCGATGCGCTTGGCGTGGTCCATATCCTTGCACCAACGGCTGTCGGTCTCGGCGACGAGCGCGTCGGGGTTGGCGGCCTTCGCGGCGTCGGCTTCAGCCTGCGAGTTCTCGCACACGACGAACATACGCCCGTCGTAGTCCTTGTTCATGCGGGTCTCGACGACCTCCATGAACGGCTCGTTCCACTGTCTGCCGAGGTCGATGGCGCCCCGCACGAGCTCGCGCGGGAAGTCCTGTGAAAGGTAGTAGACGACCGGGTTCGGCTCCATCTTGCTGTAGTCGAGCTTGCCGTCGGCACCCTCGATGTATTCCTTCCAGATGCGGAAGCGACGGATGTAGCGATCAGCACCGCTGTAGGTCTCGCCGTAGTACTCGTCCCACTCCGAACGGGCCGACCGGTAGTAGCCAAACTTGTTCAGCATGTGGTCGTTCCAGTCGAGCGGCTTGTAGCTATTGTTCTCCGGCACCTTCATGAACGACGTGCGGATGTGGATCTCCTCCTCGTCGCACTCGTAGTAGGCCCCGACGTACCAGGGACTGAAGAGGCAGGTCGGCACATAACCGTAGCCCTCGAAGTACTCCGTCGGCGCGAGCACCAGCCCACGCACGACGAAGTCCATGTACTTGCCGTCGTTCTCGATGCGGAACTTGAGGTCTTCGGGGGCCTCCTCGCCCTCGTACATCGTCATCGTCGCCGGCAGCGCCTGGCCGAACGCGAGGTCGGCGAAGTTGCTGGCGCTGTTGGCGCCGAAGTCGATGCGCATGTAGTCGCGCTGATACCAGAACTTCTCGCTGGCATCCTCGGTGATGACGTTGCCATCTTCGCCGGTCATCGGGTTGTACTGGCGGCGCACGTCGAAGTGCCCGGTGATGACGTACTTCTTGATCGGTGCCGCGCGGTAGACGTAGCGCGTCGCGCGCTTCACGGTGCCGTCGGGCAAGGTCTTGTCGTAGGTGACGACGTTGCCTTCCTTGTCGAGGAGAGGCGTATCGATGTCGCTACGCACGCCCTGCGAGTCGGCGCCTTGAACGGCCTCGTAGGTGCGGTAGAAGACGAGATTGTCCCTCTCGACTTCCCAGACGCCGCGCTCGAGCGCGCCCTGGAGGCCGGGGAAGACATAATGCGACGCGAAGGGAGCGCGCGTCACCGTGCCGAGCGAGTACCACTCGCCCTCCAGGTCCGACTTCTTCACGAGGTCCGGCTGGACGCGATTGATGTCAGCGGGCTCGGCGCAGGCGCCGGCTCCAAGGAGCAGGGTCGCAATCAAGGGGAGCGAAATGCGGTTCATGATGGTGTTCTTCGTGCTGTGGGTACGCATTGTCGATCCTCCTTAGAACCCGAGGGTGCTGGTGCCGTAGACGTGGTTCAGCATGCGGAGGACGTCGAGGACCTCGCGGACCTCGCCGAGCTGCTTCTGCAGGCGGGCTTTGACGATCGGATCCGGCTCCGCCGCCCAATCGTCCGCGATGTCCTGCGCCTTCACGAGCAGGTTTGCCGCGACGTCGACCTTGGGCCGTCCGAGCTGACCGTAGTTGTTCGTGTACCCGACGTACACCTTGCCGCCGATCGGATCCTCGAAGCGAATCTCGGTAAGGTCTGCAAGCTCGCCTTCCGTGAACTGCGTGGCCTCGCCTTCGAGGAAGACAGCCAGGCGGTCGATGAACTGAGGGTCGAAGCCGGCGGGCATGAACGCGAGACCGTAGAGGGCCGAGTAGAGCTTGAGCGTAAAGTTGTTGATCGCTGGCTGGACAGGCGCGCTGGTGACGGCATCCGACGAGATTGACGGCGGCACATAGCGGCCCTGGACATTGCGGCCGGCGTAGAAGTCGAGGTCGCCGGTGATGATACCGCCTAGGAAGTTGTTCAGCTTTTCGGCGAAAATCGTATTGAAGCCGATTGAGGTGCCGACGCCAATGTTGATCTGCTCGCCGACGTAGGTGTCGACGAAGTAGGCTGTCGAGTCGGTAAGGGTCACGAGTGCACCGAGCTTCTCCCAGAAGGAGCCGAACCAGAGCGGGTGCTGGTAGTAGTAGTAGCCGAGGTCGCCACCGAACATCGTGTACGGGAAGCGGCCGACGCCGAACGGAACCTCGAAGTCTGCGCCCGGGGCACCCGGCTTGAAGCTGATGTTGACGTACGAGCCGGTGTCGGGGTCGAGCTTGTACGAGCCTGGGGCCGGCGAGGCGATCATGTCCTTCAGGGTATCGAAGGCCGTGAGCGCCGCCTGCTCCATCGTCCTGCCACCGAGCGGCATGTTCTTCCACGCCGTGTAGAACGAGTAGCGGAAGAGCAGGTTGTCGTAGAGGGCGTAAAACATGCCGACGTCGCCGAGCACCCGTAGGTAGCGGTCCATGATGCGCGCGTAATATCCCATCGGGTTGCCGTAGCTGCCGTAGAACAGACGCTCGCGCTTGAAGGCATCGAAGATGTAGTAGTTGGAGAGCTGCTCCATCGCGCCACCCGCCATCTCGCCCATGTCGATGCCCTGATCGAAGTAGTAACAGCCCATGTTGCCGCGGAACTCGTCCGAGCAGTAGGCGTAGGGGACTTCGACGTAGGTCAGGTCGGAGTAGGAGCGCACGGAGTTGATCGTCGCGTCCTGCTGGAACTTCACCGAGTGATACGGGGTCGGGGTTCGCTTCAGGTTCTCCTCAACGCCGATGTAGTGCGTGAGGTAGTTGAACGCGTGATAGAAGCCGACGCCGCGGTTGTTCCAGTAGCCGCGTGCGTCCCTGAAGTAGGACTGCTGGGCGGCGCTCGACCCGAAGATTGAGGCGGCCGTCTCGATGCGCTTATCGATGCGCGACGTGTCGGTGTACGTGTCAACAAGCTGCACGTAACCGAACTTGATGGCCGCGTAGTCGTACTTGCCGAGGCTGTGGATGTCGCTGTTGAAGCGGCCACCGTAGTCCATGACGGTCGAGTACTGGTACTCGGTGCGCTTGGCGGCTTTCTCCGCGTCGGTCATCCATGGGCGCGGCGCGAACTGTGCGTTGGGCGCGAAGCAACGCTTCTCGAAGCAGTAGTTGCCGGCGCCGCAGGCTGCGTTGTCGTCGTCAGAAGTGCAGTTGCCGGTGTTGGCGACCGGGGTAGCGCAGGTGCCGGTCGCGACGAGCTGGGTGCCGGCGCCCGAGGGCGCCGCGCACTGGGTGCCATTGCAGAGCGTGCCGGCCGGGCAGTCGCCATCGGCCGAGCAGGCTTTGAAGGCGCACGTCTCGGACGCTTCGGCATCGCACCAGTCGCTGTTCTGGCAGAGCATCAGCTCCTTCTCGCGAACCGAGTAGTACTCGTCGAAGAAGTTGAAGACGTCGGTCGAGCCCGAGAAGTTGTGGCGTAGACCGATCGTGTGCCCGACTTCGTGCTCGAGCACCCCCCGGAGGATGCGCTGCGCGACGATCTTGCGGATCTCTTCACGCGGCAAGCCCGAGCCCTTCATCTCCTTGGCGAGGCCGTAGACGGCGTCGTCGGCGAACTCCCCGAGGTAGAGGCAGTGCTTGCCGAGGAGCTTCATCCGGTCGTTCTCCTTCTCGAGAGCGAACTTGGAGCTCCAGGTGGCGGGCGACAGGGCCTTCTTCAGGTCGGTCTGGCTCATGGTGCCGTTCGGGTCGACGTACTCGGCCGCGAGCTTCACCTCATCGTTGATCAGGAGATCCTCGATCCAGGTGCCGGAGATGCGGTTCAGGCGGTCGTGGTAGAACTTCGGGTCGACGCGCGGCAGCGAGTCGGTCATCGCCTGCTTGAGGCGCGGTCGATCACGGATGAGCTCGGCGAGCTCCGGGATCTGGTAGTCTTGGAAGACCCGCGCTGGCGCCGTCAGCTTGAGCGCCATCGCACGCTGAAAGGTCGCCTCTTCCGCCGAGAGCGGCGCCTTCACCGGGTCGACAGCTTTGGGTGCCTCATCAGCGTGAAAATCAGCGTCGTGAGCGTGGCTGTGGCGGGCCTCAAGCGAGCCGTAGATGGCGGCCGTGTCGGCGTCATCCTTGGCCTCGTTCTTCAGGAAGTCGCGCACGTAGTCACCGGTCACCACGTCGTCGGCGACGAGGTCACCGTTGACGAGGTCGATGATGTCCTGGGCGTACTGGCTGTAGGTCTGCATCGCGCCGCCGTAGATGTTGGCGTTGGCGACGATGACCTCGCCCGTCTCCGGGTCGGCCTGCGAGGGACCGTAGCCGAGCGGGCCCGAGCGCTGCGGCTCGGTCACCCAGTAGAAGTACGAGTAGCGGGCATCGCCCATCTTCTTCAACTGCTCGGGGTGCGGCACACGCGTCGCGTCGCCGCAGATGTTGTAGTTGCCACGGGTGTAGCGGGCGTCACCGAAGAAGGTCGCACGGTCGGCCTCGGGCACGGTCTGCGCGGCGGCGATGGCGTCGAACTTGTTCTCACACAGGACGAACATCTCCGGGGTCTCGGCCTTGATCTGGCGGACGCGATCGCGGTCGGCGTCGGTGATCTCGGGGCCCCAACCGGCGCAGAAGCCGAGGGTCGTGTCGCTCTGGTAGCAGGTGAAGTCACCACGACCGCCGCTGCGCGAGAGGGTCGCGCGCTGCTGCACGCCAGTGTTGAAGAGATAGCCCGAGGCGGACTGGTAGGTCACGTTGTGCGCGACGCGCGCGCCCTCGATGCCGAGGTCGATTGGGCCTTCGCCGTAGGCGGCGTGGATGACCCGCACGCCCTGGGTCGTCTGGGTGTTGCTTACGCCCGCGACGACGATCTCCTTGCCGTTCCAGATGACCAGATAGTGCGAGGTCGAGCGGACGTCGAGTCGGGTCGTCGCCTTGACCGATCCCCCGGCCGAGACTGAGGCCTCGAGCGCGCTGCCGGCCGGCACGGCCGCCATGAACGGCGCGGTCGCGGGGTCGACGGGGTCGAGGTCGCGCGCGGCGTTGTAGGCACCGCCGCTCATCGTGATGCCATTGATCGTGAGCGAGAGGTCGCCGTCGCTCGGGGCGAGGTTCAGGAAGCGAACGAACGCATGATTGGCCGGCAACGTGCTGCGCACGGCCGAGGTGAAGTTGTCGTGCGTGAGGGCGACGGCGCCGTTGCCGTAGACGAAGCTCGACGAGTGCGAGATCTGGGTTCGACCGCGCTGGAGCACCGGCTGGCCCGCATCGAGGCAGACACCGGCGCTGCACGTCTGGCCGATGGAGCACGGGCTCGAGGCGTTGCAGCTGCGGGGGCTTGCGCAATGCCCCTCGACGCAGCTACCGGCACCGCAGTCGCCGTCGCCGTGGCACAACACACCCTGGTCCTGCACCTGCACGAGGCGTTCGGCGAGGAGGTTATCGCTCGAGCAGTCGGCGTGCGAGGTGCAGCCCTTCGGGTTGGCGACACCCTTCTCTTCGTAGAGGTGGGCCCAGGCGACCGCGTCCTTGAACACGTCGCTCCACGAGTCGGCAGTGGCGTAGGCCGCGTTGATGTAGTCTTTATGCCAGTCGGCGCTCAGGTGGTAGATGATCGGGCGCGCGCCGCGCTGGGTGTAGGGCAGCGGCTCGGGGGTCGCGCAGTAGCCGACTTCGAACCAGGAGTTCTCCTTCTGGCAGCGCTGTCCGGCGTCGCGGTCGCACTCCTTGTCGAGCATGCAGCTGGTGGTGACATCCTGACCAGCGCCGTCGACGGGCTTCTTGAAGGTGTAGGTCTTGTCCCAGATGTTCCAGCGGTTCGCGAACGCAACCGACCCCTTGTAGGTCGGACCCCAGTCGTAGTCGTAGGCAGCGCGCTCGGTCGCGAAGAAGCCGAACCGCTCTTGCTGTTCGTCGTTGTGATAGCGGATAGGCTCGTAGTCACGGCGCGGGTCGAAGCGCTTGAACGCGTGACGGACCTTCACCTCGGTCTGTGAGCAGTCGTAAGCGCTGAGGTCGTAGATGTTGCAGCGGTCCTGGCCAACCGACCAGGTGACTGTGCGGATGACGAAGTCGAAGTAACCACCTTTGCTGTCGGCCGCGAACTCGTCTGGGTCCCACGGACGCTCCTCGCCAACGAAGTAGCTGTCGCCCCCGCCCTTGAGCGAGAAGAAGAAGTCCTGAATGCCCTGCCGGTGCCATTGTACGCGGATGTAGTCGCGCTGGTACCACGGGCGGTCAGAGGTATTCTCGACGACCTCGTTCGACTGTGCGCCGTTGAAGGTGTTGTACGAGCGCTGCACGTCGAAGTGCGACGTGATTGGCCACCGCGCGACCGGCGCTCCGACGTACATCTCGAGGAACTCGTCGCGATGGTCGGCATCCCAGTACTTGCGGATCGAGTGGGTCTTCCAGTCGGCCTCGGTCCCGGCGATGCTCTCGACCACCGGGTAAGCGATGAGCCACGACTCCTGCACGTCGAACACGATCTTCTTGGTGCCGCCGAGGAAGGGCTGCTCACCGGCGAAGCTGACCGCCGAGCTGTAAGGCGCGTCGATGGTCGTCTGCATGTACATCCAGACGCCCTCGAACATCTTCTTGTCGAGCTTGTATGCGTCCGTGCGGTCGACGAGACCGACGTCCTCGACACAGCCGGTGGCGCCGCCGATGAGGCCGGCGGTGACGGCTGTCAGGGACCACGCGAGGGCGCGTGAGAGGCGCTGGTATCGATTCGGCGGGGAGCTGGCTGACATGTGGGGGACCTCCACTGGGGTCGGCGGTGAGGCCGACCCATACGACACTGAGACTGTGAGAAGCGAGTTCCGGGGCCTGCGCGACAGGCGACCGAGGCGGGCCTACCGTCGCAGGCGGCGCCCGGCGGGCTCAGAGCGAGCCGGTTACAGAGATATTGATGCTCGTGATGTTGTCCGAGGCGCGCGCGAAATCGAAGACGACCGGGAAGTCGTCGCCGGTCGCACCGAACGGCGTCGAAGTGTCGGTCACCAGCGACGCGCCGACCGCGAGATAACGATTGATCGTGTAGTCGAGACCGAGCGAACTCAGGAGTCGGTCGCGCTGCGAGCGGCCGGCGGTTGCGTCGTCCGAGGACAAGTCATCCGTCGGGAAGGAACGCACGCCGAACGAATTCGAGATCGTCAGGCCGAACGAGAGCGAGAGCTCATCGATGATCGTCCAGCCGATGTTGAGGGAGTTGGACACGAAGAACGAGCTCGCGCCGGCGCCCTGGATGTAAACCTCGGGCCCGCGACGCTCAGACTCGTAGCCGAAGTTGGGGTTCGCGTCGCGACCTTCGATGCACTCAGCCGAGTTCTCGAAGTCATTGCAGTCGAGGGTCGGCGTCGCGGTGAGGTTGAAGTACTTGCCGAAAGAGAGCGAGTACGACAACGACACCGGCCCTACCGGGATGCTCGCCGTGAAGGCCGTCGACAGCGTGAACAAGCGGTTCTGGAACTGGCTCGCGAGCGAGGTCGGGAGGCCTATCCGGACATTGCCCGACAGGTTGAAGCCGCTGTCCTCGTGATGGTAGATGCGGCCGTGCGAGAGGCCGAGCGAGATGTCGCTGAGCAGCGCGTCGTTCTCGCTGAGGGGCGTGTCGATATCGAGCACCTGGAACCAGGTCAGCGACAGCGCGCCCGTGAGCCGCAGATCCTTGCCGAGCTGGTAGTAGGCCGAGGGCGAGAAGGACGTCGTGACGACCGCGTTCTCCTGCGGGCCCGACACAAAGGTGCCCAGGCCGATCGAAGTCTCGATCGAGAGCGAGCCACCGAACTTCGAAGGCTCCTCCTCCGGGGTGACGCTGTCGGTCGTGAGGGTGGTCGTAGGACCGGTCGGCTGCTCCGCGGGAGTAGACATCGGGGCAGGCGTGCTGTCGGGCGCGGTAGTCTCTGCGACGGTGGACTCCGGCTTCGGCTCGGGAGCATCGGCCAGCGCCGGGGTGGCGACGACGATCGAAGCGAGAGCCACGGCGAACCGGGAAGTGCATGCGGCAAACATCGAATGGGTCACGACGATCCTCTTGCCATCGACTAACGAATGCCCCACTTCGGCTGCAGCCACGGGCACATGACGAGTCCACATGGCGGCTGCGGCGCAAGCCATGTTGCGCAGGCGGGGCGTATTGACAGCCGCAGTCTGGAAAGTCAAGCGAAAGGAGGGATCGCTTGACCAACCTGGCCGACGGCTGGCGGAGAGGACTATGCGCAAATCGTCGGGCTGGACACAAGCCCCTGGAGATCTGTCAGCACTTTGTTTTTGCTAGGCTTTTTCTGAGTTCTTGCAACCGAACTGCGGTCGAATGGGCCGAACCACACGGCGCGAACCGGCCCCGGACGCGGGCGCGAGACAGTCCGCTAACGCGAACGCTGGACCTCGCGCATCAGGGTGCGTAAAGAGCGGCCAGCGACCATGTCGACACCGCAGCGAGCACATCCCCATGCGCGCTCACGAGTCGCCGCCGGTCGTCGCGAAATGCGAGGAGTCAGCCATCACGACCGCCGTATCCGGACATCTCGTAGGCCTCAAGGCCGCTCAAAAGCACGCTCTCGAACGGGTCTATCGCCGGGTGGTGCCACCTAGCGAGGTGATCACCGTCGAGCTGGCGACCTTCATGGCCGAGATTTCGGTCGAGATGAACCGGCAGGTCGGCGTCGTCATCGACCGCCGTGGGCGAATCCAGCACGTCGTCGTCGGCGACCACGAGCGCCTATTCCTGCCGGACCTCGGGCGTCAGCGCGCGGGGCGGTCGCGGCTTCGTGGCGTGCGACTGGTGCACACGCATGTGCTCGGCGAGCGGCTGACGAAGGACGACATCACCGACCTGACGAAGCTGCAGCTCGATCTTATCGCCGCCATCCAGGCGGCGCCGAGTGGGGTCGCGAGCACCATCGAGCTAGCCAATCTGGTGCCGCCCGGGCCCGACGGGGTCGCCTGGGAGGTGCACGCTCCGGTGCCGATCGGGCGTCTGGACCTCGACTGCGGGCGCTTCATCGACGAGCTCGAAGGGCGATTCGCGGCCGCTACGCTCGGCGTTGACACAGCCGAAGGGCTGACGCGGGCCATCGCGGTGCACGTCACGTCGGGCAGCATCAAGCGGCCCGAGGTCGAGCGCAGCCTCGAAGAGCTGTCGGAGCTCGCGCGCACGGCCGGAGTCGCGCTGGTCGAGACAATCGTGCAGCGACGGCACGAGCCCGATCCGCGCTACGTCGTCGGCAAGGGCAAGCTCCAGGAGCTGACGCTGGCGGCGCTGCATCACGACGCGGAACTCGTCATCTTCGACCAGGATCTGTCGCCGTCCCAGGCGCGGGCGATCGCGGACAACGTCGAGCTGAAGGTTGTCGACCGGACGCAGCTCATCCTCGATATCTTCGCGCAGCGCGCGCGCAGCATGGACGGCAAGCTGCAGGTCGAGCTGGCACAGCTGAAGTACGCGTTGCCGCGGTTGTCGGGTAAGGGCACGTCGATGTCGCGCCTCATGGGCGGGGTCGGTGGACGCGGGCCGGGCGAGACGAAGCTCGAGATCGATCGACGGCGGGCAAAGGAACGCGTGACGCTCCTGCAGCGGCGTATCGACGACCTCGGGCGGCAGCGGTCGCAGCGGCGCGCCAAGCGTGCGGCGGGCAGCGTGCCGGTGGCGGCGATCGTCGGGTACACGAATGCCGGCAAGTCGACGCTGATGAACACGCTGACCGGCGCTGGGGTGCTGGCCGAAGACAAGCTGTTCGCGACGTTGGATCCGACCGCACGGCGGCTGCGGTTCCCAAACGAGATGGAGTTCGTGCTGACCGACACGGTGGGCTTCATCCGGGACCTGCCGGAGGACCTCATGGCGGCGTTCAAGGCGACGCTCGAGGAGCTCGGCGAGGCGGACGTGCTCGTGCACGTGGTCGATGTGAGCCAGGTCGCTTGGGAGGAGCGGATGGAGCAGGTCAATGCGATCCTCGGCGAGCTGTCGCTGCGCGATACGCCGGTCATCCTGGCGTTCAACAAGATCGATCGCTATGAAGACAAGGCGCAGGCCTTGGCGCTGTGTCGGCAGTGGGAAGCGGTGCCGATCAGCGCGTTCGACCGGGGGACGCTGCGACCGCTCACCGACAAGCTGATGCGTTATCTGAAGGAGCGCCCGCGCGCCTGGGGGGCCGACGTCGACGCGCTGTACGGCGACCTCGAGAGCGTCGTCATCGCGGCGCCGCCGGAGGATGAGGATGAGGTGGTGAGGGCAGTGGCGGCCGACGGCGATACGCTCGCCTGAGGCCGGGTGTCATCACTTCGGGGGCGGCTCTTTGAGCGACTGCTGGTAACGCTCCTCGACGTGCTTGGCGTAGGTCTCGCCGAGCTCCTTGAACTCGACGGTGATGACGAAGTGGCGGGCCTTGCGCTTGGCCTCGTCGAGGCTCGCGAGGTTGGAGGCGACCAGGAGATCGATGCCTTCGATCGCGTTCTGCGCGAGCAAGCCGAGCGTGAGCGGCGACTTCTTGCCGTCGGCCTCGACCTCGCCCAGGAGATCGGACAGCGACACGTCGGCCTTCGCGCCGAGCGTTGCGGCGATCAGCGCCAGCTTCGGCTTCATTGCAGACAGCACCAGCGCCTTGCTGCACAGGATGGCGATCGACTTCTGGATGCGATTGCCCTGAGTGAGGGCGTTGTCGAGCGCCGCTTGCGACGCCTCGGGCCTGTTCTCTTTATAGAGCTCGAAGCACAGGTCGAGGATCGAATTCCCGTTGGCGGCCGGCTCGGTGTAGGTCTTGTCGTCCTTGAACAGGCCCAGCACCTGGGGCAGGCCCGCGCCGCCCGTGATGGTGAGGATGTTCGCGGCGGCGAGCCAGCGGTCCTCGATGAGGGTGGTCGAGCCGATCTTCACGAGCTCGTCGATGATCGGCTTGGCGGCCACGAGCTGACCCTTGATGGTCGGCTGATCGAGCATCATCGCGCCGACCGTGAAGGCCGCATCGCGCGACTTCTGGTCGAATTTCGAGTCCTGATAGATCTGGAAGAGGAGCTGAGCGCCGCCTGGATCCTGGGTCTTGCGGATGCTGTCGAGGTAGAACGGGTTGACGTTCAGGAACGCTGGGAAGAAGCGGCGGAAGGCCTTGATGAGCAGCGGCTTCGCGTCGGGTGACGGCGAAGTCGAGAGGTAGCGCACCATCTGCTCGGCGATGAAGCCGTTGGCGAGCAGGATGGCGGCGGACTCGAGGCCGTAGGGACCGAGGTCGGAGATCTGTCCCGCCGAGATGCGCGACTCGAGCTTGGCCTTGAGCTCTTCGGAAGGGGTCTCCCAGGTGATGTCGGAGAACGCCCAGGCGGCGATGACTTTCTGCATGCGGTCGAGCTGCTCGGGCGGGAGGTAGCGCGCGAGCATGAGGATCGCGTCCTTGGCGCCGAGCTGCGAGGGGGCGCGCGACTCGACGTGCTTGGCGAGCTTGTCGACGAGCTGGCGGGTGATCGCCTGGCGATCGGCCATGTCGGAGATGAGTTCGATCATGCCGCGCACGCGTAGCTCCTGCTGTTTCTCGACGACGATCTCGAGGGCGCGCACGCGGATGTCGGCCGGCTGATCCTTGTCCTTGATGACAACCGCGAGGCGCTGGAAGTCGGCCTCGTTGCTGGCCCACTTCTGGAGGTCGGCCTCGCTCGGGGTGCCACCGCAAGCGACGATCGCCAGGAAAAGAATGGGAACGATGAGTCGAAGGGGGCTGATTGGAGGTCGTTGGCGCATGAGCGGATGATCGGTTGGGGGGTCCCGAATCGTCAAGGCCGCCGCGGCCGGAATCTCGAACGGGCGGGCGTGTATTGTCCTGCTGGTGCGGTGGGGGACGGGCTGCTATCGTCGCGCGACCAAACGGGAGGCCTCATGGCCAGGGCAGCCGGGTTCGACAGCGCTGAGCGAAACGAAGACGATGCGTGGTTCGACGAGGGTGGCGCGATGCCGCATGGGGCGGCGCGCGATCGCAAGGCGCGTGTGGTGCTCGGGGTGACGCTGGTCGCGCTGGTGTTGCTGGGGATCATGCTCGGGGCGTTCTCGGGCTCGGAGGCGGCGCCGGGTCCGGACCTCGAGCGGCTGCGAGAGCGGGCACGGGTGAGCACAAACCCGACCCCGCTGCAGGCGGGCGGGAGCGAGACGTTACTGACGGGGCTCGAGCGGTTGGTGACAGCGATGCCGACGCCGGCGCCGGTCGCAGATGTGGTGTCGGCGCCACCGAATGCAGCCGATGCGGTCGTGGTGGCCGAGGTCGACGCGGCTCCGACGGTTGCGGCCGTTGAACCCAAGCCGAAGGTTGTCGAGCCCAAGGTCGGGCCGCCAAAGGTGGTCGAGCCCAGAGTGGTCGAACCGAAGGTCGTTGAGCCCAAGGTCGTCGAACCCAAGGTCGTCGAGCCCAAGGTCGTCGAGCCCAAAGGGGTCGGGCCCAAGGTCGTCGAAGACCCGAAGCTCAAGGGGCCAGTCGACCAGGCGCTGGCGGACGCGAAGGCGCATCTCGATGGAGGTCGTTGGGCCGAGGCGAAGAGCGGGTACGAGAAGGTGCTCGGGCTATCGCCGGGAAATACACGCGCGCTGCTCGGACGTGGGCGTGCGCTGCTCGAGCTGCGTCAGGTGCAGCCGGCGCTAAAAGACATCAAGGCGGTACTCGAGGTCGAGCCGCGCAACCGGACGGCGCTCCTGCTGGCGGGGTCTATCAGCCAGGAGCTTGGTCAGAAGGATCAGGCCCGCGGGTTCTACCAGCGCTATCTCGACGCCTGGCCGAGTGGGCGCAAGGCGGCCGAGGTGAAGGCGCTGCTCGAAAGGCTGTGACGAGATGCAAACGCAGCGGCCGAGCGAAGTCGGCCGCTACGATGCGACCGTCAGAACGGAACGTCGTCGTCGAAGTAGCCGGGGTCGTCGGCCTGCTGCGGCGGGGCGCCGCCGGTTTCGGCGGGACGGGCCGGAGCATTGCCTGCCGGACGGGCCGGGGGCGGGTTCGAACGCGGGGCACTACCGCCGCCACCGCCGCCACTGCGCGGAGTATAACCGCCACCACCACCACCACCACCGCCGTAGCTCGGCGCGCCACCGGCTTCGTCTTGACCGCCGGCATCGCGACCACCGCCGCCACTGTCGATGAAGACCATCTGGCTGGCGACGATCTCGGTCGCGTAGCGCTTCTGCCCGCTCTGCTGGTCGTCCCACGAGCGGGTCTGGATGCGACCCTCGATGTAGACCTTGCGGCCCTTCGAGAGGTAGCGCTGCGCGAGCTCGGCCTGCTTGCCCCAGAGCTGCACGCGATGCCACTCGGTGCGCTCCTGGCGCTGGCCTTCACGGTTGTTGAACGTCTCGGAGGTGGCGATCGAAATCGTTGCCACCATCTGTCCCGACGGCGTCGTACGCACGTCCGGGTCGGCCCCGAGGTTGCCGATGATAATCACTTTGTTGACGCTACCGGCCATCTCACAACCTCCTTCGCAGGACTTAGCCTTCGTGGGACACGAGCTCGAGCAGGGTCATCACGCCAAAGCCTGTGCCGCCGCGGGGGGTCCCGGGCTCGGGCTTGTCGTTGGACGCCGGGCCCGCGATATCGAGGTGCGCCCAGGTCGCCTTGCCGATGAACTCCTGCAGGAAGAGGGCGCCCGTGATGGCACCACCCCAACGCTCGCCGATGTTCTTCATGTCGGCGATCGGACTCTTCAACATCGAGCGCAGCTTCTTCGAGAGCGGCAGCGCCCAGAAGTCTTCGCCACCCCGCTCCGCGGCGGCTTCGATAGCGGCACGCCAGCCATCGTTGTTGGCGAAGAGGCCCGCCGTGAACGGCCCGAGCGCAATCATGCAGGCGCCCGTCAACGTCGCGAGATCGACGAGCTTCTGGCAGCCGAGCTTCTCGGCGTAGCTCAATGCATCGGCCAGGATGAGCCGGCCTTCGGCGTCGGTGTTCATGATCTCGACGGTCTTGCCGTTGTGCGAGCGGATGATGTCGCCCGGCTTGTAGGCATTGCCCGACACGAGGTTCTCGGCCGACGGGATGATGCCGTGCACGATGATCTTCGGGGCGAATGCGCGGATCGCCTTCATCGCGCCGAGCACCGCCGCGGCGCCCGACATGTCGATCTTCATGTCCTCGAGCGAGCCGGTCGGCTTGATGTTGTAGCCGCCCGCATCGTACGTGAGGCCCTTGCCGATGAGCGCCACCTGCGGCGTCGAGGCATCGGCGCCGGCTGGCCGGTAGGTCATATGGATGAAGCGCGGCGGCTCGCTCGACCCGCAGCCGACTGCCGCGAGGAGTCCCATCTTCTCGGCGGCGATGCGCGCCTCGTCGAAGATGATGCACTCGAGGTTCTCGTCCTTGGCGATCGTCTCGGCGATGCTCGCAAGGTAGCGCGGCGTGCATTCGACTGGCGGCGAATTGACCAGGTCGCGCGCCATGTTGACCGCATATGCGGCCGCGTTGGCGCGTGCGAGCACGGGCTTCAGCGTGGCGAGGTCGGCACCGGCCACGCTCAGGCGGACGCCCTCGAGCCAGCGTTTGGTGTCCTTCTCGTCGGTGAGCCAGGTCGTATAACGATAGGCGCCGAGCACTGCGCCTTCGGCGGCGTAGCGCACGGCGAGGGCGACATCGACCGCGGCGGGCAACGCTACGACGACGGTCGCGAGGTGGCGCTTGTCGGCCTCCTCGACGGCGACCGCCGAGAGCTTGCGCAGGTCGACCGGCTTGAGCTCGCTGGCCTTGCCGACGCCGACCAACAACACCCGCTTCTGGGCGAGGTCGGAGGTGTGGACGAGCAGCGTCTTGCCGGGCTCGCCGACAAAACCTTCTTCGCCTGCGAGCTGCGAGAGGCGTCCGCCGACGCGCGCGTCGAGTGCCACGAACTCGGCGCCGTGCGCGGCGTCGTCGGAGAAGTAGGCGACCGCGAGGAGCGGCGTTGCGAGGTCGGCCAGGGCGCTATTGTCGAGTGCGACGTTCATTCCGTCATCCCAGCCCTGGGGGCTGCCAGGGACGCAGTGTCAAACCACATCCGGCAGCGCGCGGCAAGGACGATGCCCGCGGTCTCGTCGCGTAGAGGCGCGTGGCGCGCCACCTCGCCGTGGAGGGGGTTGACGGGACAGGGCGGCTCGGGCATTCGCCAGGCATGACCGCGATGCCCAATGCTCCTGATACGCGCCCCATCGTCGTCCAGAAATACGGTGGCAGCTCGGTCGCCACACCGGAGAAGCTGCAGGCGGTCGCGCGCCGCATCGCCGACACCGTCGCGCAAGGCTATCGCGTGTGCGCGGTCGTGTCCGCGATGGGCAAGACGACCGATGGACTCCTGGCGCAGGCCAAGGCGCTCTCGGACAATCCCAACCCGCGTGAGCTCGACATGCTCTTGTCGACAGGCGAGCGGGTGTCGGTGTCGCTGCTCGCCATCGCGCTCGGCGAGCTGGGGTTGCCGGCCGTGTCATTCACGGGGTCGCAGTCGGGCATCATTACGAACACGCGCCACAATCGCGCGCGCATCGTCGAGGTGCGCCCGTTCCGGCTGCTCGACGAGCTCGACCAGGGCAAGGTCATCGTCGTCGCGGGCTACCAGGGCGTCTCTTACACGCGCGAGATTACGACCCTTGGACGCGGGGGCACCGATACGACCGCGGTCGCGCTGGCGGCGGCATTGAACGCCGAACACTGCGAGATCTGCAGCGACGTCGACGGCGTGTATTCGGCCGACCCGCGGCTCGCACCGGCCGCCGAACGCATCCCCGAGCTGTCGCACGACGCGATGATAGCGCTGGCGCGCGCGGGGTCGAAGGTGCTGAACCAGGATTGCGTCGAGCACGCGGCGCGCCACGGCGTCGCCATCTTCGCGAAGGCGACGTTCGGCCCGCGCGACGACACCGGCACGGTCGTGCGCACGAACCCGGCGAAGGAGCCGCGCATCCTGACGGCGATCGCGCACCGCGAGAAGCTGCTCGAGATCGAGCTGCCGGCGGGGCACGACCCGGGCGCGCTGATCGAGGTGCTGACGCAGGTCAATGCGCTGCCGCATGCGGTCATGGGCGGGAATCGGCGGCCGATCTGGGCGCACATCCCGCCCGAGAATTGCCACCGCCTCGATGTCCTGAAGGAGCGGCTCGCGCAACGCTTCGGCGAGGCGGCGGTGCTACGCGAGGATCGCGGGAGCGTGACGTTGGTCGGACCGGGCCTCGGGGAGGCACCTGATGTGGTCTTGCGCGCGAGCGGCATCATTCGCGAGCTCGCCCCAGACGCAGAGACGATGCTCGGGCCGTTGGAGCTGGGATTCGTCCTGCCGCGCGCGACCGTGCACGAGGCGGTTCGCAGGCTGCACGCGGCACTTTTCGAGGGGCAAGGGATGGGCGTTGCGGCGAGGTCCCCTTCCCCCGAGCCGCCGGCCTGACTATAAAGGAGGCGTTCAGGGCCCGAATACGCGGCTCGTCGAGCTGGCGAAGGCCCGAGTATCGCCTTCGGCTTCCTTGGCCAGGGCCTTCAGTCCAGGCTTCGCCATCCTTGCGAAGGCCCATCGATCCGAATCTACTGATCCTCTCGAGGCCGTCCATGCGTCCTTTCCGCCGTATCGCCTTCGGCTGCCATTACCGGAATGTCATCCTGGCCCTGCTTCCCTTTCTCGTCGTCGCTTGCGGCGACGACGGCGGCAAGATCGGCGACGACGCAACGCAGACCGACACGAACGAGCCGCTCGACACGAACCCGAACCCCGACGTGCCGGGCGACACGAGCGGCGGCAACCGCCCGCCCGAGCTCGAGCGCATCGGTGATCGCTCGGTCGCGGTCGGCCAGACGCTGTCGATCACGCTGACGGGCAAGGACGCCGACGACGACAAGCTGACCTACTCGGTCTTCGGAAACCTCCCCGAAGGTGCACGCTTCGACAAAGGCGAGCACCGCTTCGAGTGGGCGCCGACCGAGGCGAACAAAACGATCTTCCTTACGTTCGTCGTGTCGGATGGGACCGACTTCGACCGCGAGACAGTGCGCATCCAGGTCACCGCGACGGCGACGACGAACCCGCCGACGTTCGCCGATGTCGGCGATCAGATCCTGCCCGTTGGCCAGGCCTACACGCTGTCGCTCATCGCGACCGACCCCGATGGCGACCGCCTCACCTATGGTCACGAGGGCAGCCTGCCGACCGGCGCAGCGCTCGACGCGACGACCGGTGTCTTCAGTTGGACGCCTGCTGCCGGCGATGTCGGCGCGCCCGTGCGGGTCACCTTCACGGTCAGCGACGGCTCGGCCTCGGACACGTTGGCGGTGCGCTTCGTGGTCGACGATGGCGGCGGCACGGTCGCGAAGCCGCCGGTGTTCGCGGCGATCGCGCCGCAGAGCGTGAAGGTCGGTCAGACGTTGACGTTGACGCTGCAGGCGACCGACCCCAACGGCGACGCCGTGACGTTCACGATCCAGGGCGCGGCACCGTCCGGGGCTGCGCTGAATGGGGCGACGTTCACGTACACGGGCCAGGCGAGCGAGGTCGGGCAGACGTTCCAGATGACGTTCGCGGCGAGCGACGGCACGCTCACGGCGGTGACCACCGTCAAGATCAGCGTGACCTCGGGCCAGGTCGCGAGCTGCGTGCCCGACGCGAACGAGCCCAATGAAGTGGTTGCGACCGCGACCGCCCTGCCCTTCGGCACGCGCACGGCGACGCTGTGCGAGACCGAGTCGACGTTCGACATCGACACCTACGCGATCGTCGTGCCGGCCGGTCAGGAGCTGCGTGTGACGCTGACGTTCGACGGGGCGGCGGCTGACCTGGACCTGGCGTTGCTCGACGCGAACGACCAGTTCCTGGCGGACAGCGATGGCGTAGGCAGTACCGAGGAGCTGCGTTATGCGCCGGTCGGCGAGGAGACGGTCTACCTCGCGGTGTTCGGCTATTCGCTCGAGCCGTTGACGTTGACCTACACGCTCGAGACCGCGCTCGGCGAGGTGCAGGTCTGCAGCGACGACACCTACGAGGACAACGACTCACCGTTCGAGGCGACGCCGCTCGACGACACTGCGCAGTCCGCGTCGCTGTCGATCTGCCCGGGCGACCTGGACTACTGGGTCTTCTCGGTCACATGCGGCGCGCGTGTCGAGGTGATCATGGACATCGCGGGTGGGGCCGACCTCGACCTCGACCTGTACGATACGATCGATGGGGCTGGCGCGCCGATCGCGTCTGCATTCACCGAGGAGGCGACCGAGTACATCGACGTGCCGGCGGCGGCGCGGCCGGGGTCGTGGCTGCTCAAAGTCAAGGGCTACCCGGAGGCCTCGGGACAGGGTGGTTACCAGCTCATCACGGACAGCAGCGGCGGTTGCCAGGACGATGCTCAGGCGGGTGCGTCGAAGGCGGCGGCGAAGGCGCTCGGCACGGCAGGTGGCCTGGCCGACCTGCGCACCTGCTGTAGCGATGATTGGTACGCGTGGTCACTGCAGGCCAACGACAAGGTCGTCATCGACTTCGGCGTGTTCGACGCGGGCTCGCTCGGTGCGATTGTCTACGGGTCCAATGGCACCACCCAGATCGCCTCGAAGGAGCCGTCGACCAATGGTGGCCTGATGTTCTTCTCGGCGGATGCCGCCGGCACCTACTACCTCAAGGTGAGCGGCTCGGTCGGCACGCGCTACAGCATCGACTGGACGGTCGAGAGCAGCACCGGCGGGTGCACGTTGATGTCGTGCGACAAGTACGACAACTGCAATACGTCGAACGGCCAGTGCGAGCCCGACCCGTGGTGCCGCGCCGACAGCGAGTGCCCACCCGGGTTCGCGTGTCGCGAGGCCTATTGCGTGAACCCCTGCCAGAGTGCCTTCGAATGTCGTCCGAGCTACGCGTGCAAGGACTTCGACGACACTCCGATCGCGACGTTCTGTGGCGCCACCGGGCCCGGCGTGACCGGGTCCGACTGCGAGGCGCACGCGGACTGCGAGGGCACGCTCGCGTGCCTCTTCGACACCCGCAATGGGTACTGCGCGCAGCTCGGCTGCGACGCGTGTGAAGTCGGTACCAAGTGCGCGACGATCGCTGGTCTGAGCCTGTGCGCCAAGAGCTGCAACTCCAACGCCGACTGCCGCGAGGCCGAAGGCTACACCTGCTCCGCGGAGAAGACGTGTCTGCCCCAGAACCTATAAATTCGGCCCCAGAGCCCGTCCTCGATCACGGCCACGGCGACTCGCGTCTGCTCGTGCGTTCCCCTTACACGACCACCTTCGCGCACATGGGCGAGGTCTATCTCTACCACGATCTGTACGGGTACATCCTCAAGATGAGCCCTGACATCCTCGGCTTCCTGGACGAGTTCCAGACCCCGACGCGACCCGATGAAGTCTGCCGGAAGTTCGCGAATGCGTTCGAGGATCAGACGCCCGAGGCGTTCGTCGGGATCTACCTGCAGTTCGGTTGCCTCATCAAGCCCGACCACGACCAGGTGAGTGACACGTGGGACATGATCCCCGTGCGCGGGCGCTGGAACGTGTGGCAGCGAGAGGGCAACGGCGGGCTCACGTTCTATTGTGCCTGGGGCGACAACCCGCTGACGAAGGTGACGCTCACGCCCGACGAGGCGCGGGTGTGGTGGTCGATCGACGGCGAAAAAACGCTCAAGACGATCCAGTTCGACGAGCAGGTGCCGGCCGAGGTGGTGCTGGGCGTCGTAAAGAAGCTCGGACACCACGATGTCCAGGCGCTCAAGCTGTCGGCGCTGCCGCTCAAGTTCTACAAGAAGAAGCCGCAGATGAAGCCGCAGTACCTGACCTCGACGATGCCGTATCGGCATTATCAGCCGGGTGCCCCGGGTGAGCTCGGCGAGCTGCCAAAGCCGGTCGAGGCGTACTTCTCGCCTGAGGGATATTACCGCGGGGAGATCGGCGACGCGGACGCGCAGTTCGATCACGAGGAGACGACGCTGGCGCACCTGTTCCGCGTGCCGCATCCGGCGCTGAACGGACGCACGTATGGGCAGGCGCTGGTCGACGCGCTCATCAAGAAGGAGCGCATCCCCGAAGGTGAAGTCAAAGTCCTCGAGATCGGCGGCGGGCTCGGCTTCATGGCGAAGGCCGTGGTCGAGGCGCTGCAGGCCGCGGGTCGTACGGTGACCTATCACATCATGGAGCTGGCGCCGACACTGGCGGCCGCCCAGCGCGAGCGCAACGCGGCGCTGCCGGTGACCGTGCACATGGGCGACGTGTTGAACGACGCGTTCCCGGACGCGGGCTACGACCTCGTGCTCGCCAACGAGATGATCGGCGACCTGATGGCGGTGAAGCTCGACCACAAGCGGCTCGGCATGGGCGGCGAGGGCGAGATCGACGACGCGCTCTTCGAGAAGGGACTCGACGAGATCGGGGTCGCGGGCGAGCTGGTCAAGAAGTACACGCTGCCGATCGGCGACGCGCCCGACCCGTTCTATCTGAACGTCGGCGCCTGGCAGATGGCGGAGCGCCTGTTCCCAGTCATGAAGCCGGGCGCGACCGCGTGGATCACCGAGTTCGGTGACATGGGCAAGTGGCCGGTGCTCTCGACGCACCTCGACCACCCCGAGCTGTCGATCCACTTCGGGCACCTGATGCTCGTGAGCCGTGCGGTCGGGTTCGAAGCGGACTTCGCCTTCGTGATGGATCTCATCGACATGCGCCGCGACCTGGAGGGGCTGCAGTCGACCCGCAGCTACTTCCGAGCGCTCAAGGCGCTGCTCGCGGAGCGCGGGGTGAACCTCGAGAAGATCGGCTACACGCGCGAGCTGTTCGTGGCGCTGTTGGGCGACAAGGTCGCGCCGGGCGAGGTCGGGGAGATCGCGTTCGACCGGATCGAGGATCGCCTGATGGGGCTCGTGCCGCACGAGTTCAGGGCGCTCATCCTGCAGAAACCGGTCACGGTCGAGGCGTAGTACAGCTTTCCTCGACTTGGTGGCCAGCGATACGCGCTGACCACCCATTTTCGGTGCGCTGTACGTAGGACCACGGCCTGCTCGAGCCGGGGGTCGGGTAGGCCCGGGACAATCTCGACTACCGATACCAGGCGTCCAGCGACTCGTAAGAGTGCAGCACGAACCCGACGAAGCTCGGCTCGGCCAAGAGTGCTGGCCGGGCCAACATCATCGTGCGCTCGAGGGCGGCGCGCCCGAGGTTGGCAAACGTCAGCTTGTCGGCGGGTACGAGGATCGCGTCGCGCAGGCCCAGTGTGCGGGCGCCCGCGGGGATGGGCGTGCCTGCGGGCAGTAGCTCGAGGCGGGCGCGGCCACCGGCGAGCGCGCTGACGATCAACGTCTCGCCTGCGCCGCGGCGCTCATCGAATGTCAACAGGCGCTCGTCCGGGAGCTTCACGGTCTCGAGGCCGATGAAGACCTCCTTCTTCTTGGCGGTGGCCAGCGCCAGCTCGTTGGCGCCATGCGTCAGCACCCCGTCGGCGCCGTACGCGAGCGTGCGGTAGTCCATCACACCGATGTTGTCGACCAGGTCGAGCACGCGTTCCAGCACCGGGCGCCCTTCGTACGGGGCCGCGAGCGCACCGGTCAGCTCGTCCCGACCATCAAACCAGAACGGGATGTCGACCCCGAACGAGAGCCCGCCCTTGTGGGCGGCGGTCGCGAGCTTGCCGAGTAGCGCCACGTAGTCGCGCAGCACCGCCTCTTTGCCGCTGCCTTGCCAGGCGTCGAGCAGGTAGGGCTCCACGTCGAAGCGCACCCCGGCGAAGCGCTCGGCGGGGCGATGGGCCTTGTTGTAGGCGGCCACCTGGGCGACCGTGGTCACGAGCCGCGGGTGCCATTCGGGGCGCACATAGAACGCGGCCCCATCGAGGGCGTGCACCCGCACGGGATGCAGCGCCGCATTGAACCGCTGCATGCCGGCCTGGTCCCAGGTCTGCCCCCACTGATTGTCGATGAGCGGCGCCGTGTATGGCAACTGCACGAACAGGTCGGTCATCGCCTGCGCTCGACAGAAGGCAACCAGACGCTCCAGTTCGGCGGCGGAGTCGATGATGCGGCGCGTCTCCCAGAGCCACATCGCCTTCTTCTCGGGGCGTGCGATCGCCGTTGGACGCATCGCGACGGTCGGCGCGGTGCGCGGGGTCGTCAGCGCGACGCCGCGGATCCAGACGCGCCCCTGACGTGGGTTCTGGCCTTCGGGATCGACCAGGAACACGAGGCTCGCGAGGCGGCTCCGGTCGAGGCGGCTCCCCGGCTGATCGAGCCGGTCGAGTGACAGCCAGGCGCGCCGCCAGCTCGTGTCGATGCGGCCACCGTCGATGAGCGCGGCGACGTCGTCGACCGGCCACGAGTCCTGCTTTTTCTCCCAAGCGCGATCGGCGAGTTGCAGGCGCACTGGCTCGCCGCCGACATCGCCGCGGATCTCGAACGTGAGCCAAGCCGCGCCGCGTGCATCGAGGTAGACGCGGTCGGGCGCGGCCGCGCGCGTATCGAACAGGTGCATCCAGAAGCCCGCGAACGTCCCGGGGCGCTTGTCGTAGGCGAAGGCGAGCGCGTCCACCCCGTCGGGGCCGGGCTCGATGCTCACCTCGGAACGGGCCGGGGCCCGCGCGAAGCCGTTGAAGAGCCCGCCCAGGGCGTTGGCATTGTTACCGTCGGGTTGCACCAGGAAGGCGCCGGCCGCGAAGCGGGGCGGAGCACTACGCTCGGACTCGACGCCATGCCCGGGGTCGGCGCGCCCGATATGGTAGACCACGAGCCGCCCGGGCGTGGTGTCGAGCACGCCCAGGCGCGCGAACGCGAGTTCATCGATCGACGTCAGGCCCCAGTCGCTGAGCGATACGGTGGTCTGCAGCGGCTCGGCCCTGGCCGTGCTCGGTAGCCATGCGCCGACCAGCAGGGCCGCCTGAACGGCGATGTTGCGCCTCACTCGATGCAAAAGGGCCATGCGTTCCTCGCTGCTCACAGAGATTCGCGCGTGGTGCGCTCAAGGTCCAGCCCGATCGCAGCGATATACAGGTGGACCAGCCAAGGCCGTCCCCATGACCGCTTCAAGCCAGACCGAATCGACCAATGCCCACGGACCCGCGGATGGGTGGTGGCACGATGCCTATGAGGACATCTTCGCAAGTGCCGCGGATACGACCAAGCAGCCGCGCCCCAGGCGGTTCGATCCGGATGGGTCGCTCGCCGAGGCCAAGCTGCCTCTTGCCACGGCCCAGGCTGCCGAGCCACCACCGTTGCCGCCGCCGCTCCCGCCGCCTTCCGTGCGCGCGTTGCGGCCGGCCCGCGTTCAGCCGCATACCACCCCGCCCCTGCCGCCCACCCCGGCCGGGCCACCGCGCACCACGCCGCCCGCGCTCACGGCGGTCCAGGGCGGGGGCCTCTCGCCGATGCCAGGTTGGGTCCCGTGCGTCGCCGACACGAAGGTCGTCAGGATCCTCCTGGCCGACGACGACAAGGTGCTCCAGCACATCCTCGGCTACCAGCTCGCCCACCTCGAGTGGAAGGTCACCTGCAGTGGCGACGGCGCCGAGGTCGAGCAGCTCCTGCACGACGGTCAGGTCGACGTGCTGCTCATCGACCTCAACCTGCCGCACCGCAACGCCTACGAGATCCTCGAGCACCTGCAGGGTACGCCCGGCGGGCCGCGGGTCATCGTCATGTCTGAGCAGGTCCAGGAGGACAAGGTCGTGCGCGCCTTCAAGCTCGGCGCCGACGACTTCGTCCAGAAGCCTTTCAATCCACGCGTCGTGATGAGCCGCATCCTCCGCCTGATGCATCGAGAGTAGATCATGACTGAACCGAGCGGTGGCTGGTTGGGGCTTGGCGATCGCCTTGGCAACGATCCGTTCCTCGCGTTCGTCGTGGCGGCGATCGCCGCGCTCACTCTGATAATCGTGCTGAGCATCATCTGGCTCACCGGCCGCGCCCTCTGGGAGGTCCGGGTCAGTCGGCTGCGCGACCGCTTCTGGCTCGAGCTCGGGCAGCGACTCGCCTCGGTCGTCGGCGAACCCGCGGCCGAAGCCGCCTGGCTCGAGGCCGCACGCACCTATCGTCGCGACGTGCTCCAGCACTGCTTGAACGAGTACCTCATCCGCACCGCAGGCGAATACAAGGAAGGGCTCGCGCGCCTCTACCGCGCGCTCGGGCTCCTCGATATCGACCTCATCGAGCTGCGTTCGTGGCGCTGGTCGGTCCGGATGCGCGCCCTGCGACGGCTCGCCGCGGTGGTGACCAGCGAACATCGGGCCGTCATCGCCCGACTCGCCAGTGAAGGGGGCGAAGTGCGCCTCCTGGTGGCGCAGATCATCGGTCGCATCGGCAACGCCGACGACGTGCTGCCGCTGCTCGCGACCTGGTCGCTTACGAGTCGCCTCAGCGAGTACCCGCTGCACGTCATGCTCGACGCGCTCCAGCCCGACGCATTGCGCGTGTTGCTGGCCCATTGGGATGAGCTCACGAGCGCCAAGATCCAGCGCATCCTGCTCGACGCCGCGGCTCGCACGGTGCCGGGCGCCTGCCACGAGATCCTGCCGCGCGCAGCCCTTCACGCTTCGCTCGAGGTGCGTATCGCCGCCGCCCACGCCTGCGGTGCAATGAGCAGCCCCCAGACCTTTGCGCTCCTGGGCACACTTTCGCAGGACGCGGCCTGGGAGGTGCGCGCCCAGGCGGTCAAGGCGCTCGCCTCGCATCCGTCCAACGCCGCGGTCGAGATCCTCGCCGACGCGCTCACCGACAAGAACTTCTGGGTGCGCCAGAACGCCGCCGCCTCGCTCGGACGCCAGGGCCACAACGGCGTCGTGCGCCTGCGCCGCATCATCGCGGACGCCTCCGATCGTTATGCCCGCGACGCGGCCGAGCACGTGCTCACCGACCTCGGGCTCATTGAACAGGCGGCAGCGACATGAGCGGAATTATCGAGACCGCCATCGTCGTCTACTTCTTCCTCATGCAGGCGACCAACGCCTGGCTGCTGGTGCTGAGCACCATCGAGCTCAGCCGCGCCCGTTGCCGTCGCTGGCCCGAACTCGACAGCATCCTGCTCGGCCAGGAGCACACCCCGCCGATTTCCATCATCGCGCCCGCCTACAACGAGGAGCTGTCGATCGTCGACAGCGTGCGCGCGTTCCTCCATCTCGAGTACCCGAACTTCAACGTCGTCGTCGTCAACGACGGCTCGAAGGACCAGACGATGAAGCGCCTACGCGAGCGCTTCAAGCTGGAGCCGGTCAAGTCCGTGAACCGCCGCGAGCTCGAGTGCAAGACCATCCGCAACATCTATCGCTCGCCGCTCGAACCGCGCCTCATCGTGGTCGACAAGGAAAACGGCGGCAAAGCCGACGCTCTCAACGCGGGCATCAACGTCGCGCGCACGCCGCTCGTGTGTTGTGTCGACGCCGACTCGCTCATCGACCGACGCGCGCTCTTGCGCATGGTCGAACCTTTCATCTACGACCCGACCCAGACCGTCGCCGTCGGCGGCACCATCCGCCTCGCCAACGGTGCGACCGTGCGCGACGGCTGCGTGACCGGCGTCGCGGTGCCAAAGTCGTGGGTCGCCCGCTTCCAGATCATCGAGTACCTGCGCGCCTTCCTGTTTGCCCGCCTCGGCCTGAACCGCATGGGCGGCAACCTCATCATCTCGGGCGCGCTCGGCCTCTTTCGCCGCGACATCGTCGTCGAACTCGGCGGCTACAAGCGTGACACGGTCGGTGAAGACATGGAGCTCGTCGTGCGCATGCACCGGCACATGCGCGACAAGAGGGTCCCCTATCGGATCTGCTACGTGCCTGATCCGGTCTGCTACACCGAGGCACCCGAAGACATGAAGGTCCTCGGGCGACAGCGGCATCGTTGGCAGCGCGGGCTCTTCGACAGTCTCCTGCGCCACCGCACGATGTTCATGAACCCGCGCTACGGCGTCATCGGCCTCATCGCCTTCCCGATGTTCGTCCTGTTCGAGCTGCTGGCGCCCGTGCTCGAGCTGTTCGGCTACATCTACATGTTGTGCGCCGCCATCGCCGGCACGGTCGACCCAATGACGTGGGGCGTCTTCCTCGTGCTGGCATGGCTCATCGGCTTTCTCATGTCGCTCCAGGCAATGGCCCTGGACGACCTCGGCTTCAACTCCTATCGCGGCGTGAAGACACGCGCCCAGCTCATCCTGGCGGCCGCGCTCGAGAGTTGGGGCTATCGCCAGATCCTGCTCTGGCACCGACTCAAGGGCATGGTCGACTTCCTGCGCGGCGGACATGTCTGGGGCGAGATGACGCGCAAGGGCTTTGCCACTGTTCAGACTCCGAGCGTCGTGCCGCCCCAGGCACCACGTGAGCCCACCCCGGAGAGTGCCCATTGAAGCACACATCGACCGTCGTCCTCTCCCTACTCGCGGGTGTCGTCGGCGTCTCGACGTTCGCGTCGCGCGTGCGTGCCGAGGGCTGTCCTGAAGCGCGGACGCTGCGCCTGGCCGCCTCGTTGTCCGAGGCCGAGGCCGCCGCGCGCCGTTGCTTGCAGGCCGAAAGCGAAGACGTCGCGACCTGGCTCGAGCTGTCACGCGCCCTTGGTCTGCAACAGCAGACAGGCCCAGCCCTCGAGTGGGTCGAGCGTGGGCTCTTGCGTTATCCCGACGACGTCGACCTGGCCCTGTGGCAGGTGCGGCTACTCGCCTGGAGCGGTCGTTTGCACGAGGCGCAGGCAGGCCTCGTCGCGGTGACGACGCGCGTGCCCGAGGTGATGCGTGACCGCGAGACGGCGATGTTGGCCGCTGACATCCGCTATTGGAGCCACGACTGGACGGGCGCCGACGCGCGCTTCGCGAGCTACCTCGAGAGCTGGCCCGACGATGGCGATGCGCGCACGAAGCTCGCGATCGTGCGTGACGCGCTCGCACAGGAGAGCTCAATACTCGAGCTCGCGATCGAGCCGAGCATTGCGACCGGTGGTCGCGCCGATGCGATCGCCACGCGCGTCACCTTGAACGCCCGGGTCTGGGACGCGCTGCGCGTCGGCGTCACGACCGAGGTGCGCGATCGGGAGGGCACTGGCGAGACCAGCGTCTACGGCCTCGTGGGCTGGCGCGGCGCTGACTTCGTGATCGAAGGTGGCATCGGCGGCGACGTCGGCCAGGGCATCGGTCCCGAGTTCAGCGCCTGGATCGAGCCCAGCGTGCACCTCGCCAAGCCGCTCTGGGCGACGCTTCGTTACTGGCGTCTCGACTTCGCCGACGACGGCGCACACGTGCTGAGCCCTGGCCTGGTCGCGACCGTCGGCAGCGTCGAGCTCGACTTCCGCTACTGGCTCGGCCTCGAGGACTCGGGCACGACAACCCACGCGGGGCTCTTTCGCGCGCGCTGGTCGCTCGCCTCGGAGTGGACCCTCGAAGCTGGAGGGGGCGCCGGCACCGGGGCCGACTATCTCGAACCGCGTGAGGGTGAGCGCAGCGGTCACTGGCTCGGCCTCGTTGGCCTGCGCTTCTCGCCGAGCTGGCAACACCGTTTCAGCGCCGGCTACGTCCAGCGACACGAGACGAGCGGTGATGCGTCTCAGATCCGCCACGAGATAGGACTCGGCTGGCAGGTCGCCCTGTAAGGTTTGCGATATCACAGAACCGAGTGGCAAGTTTTGCGGGGTTGACCGGGTGCTGGTATGCGTGGGGCCAGATTTCTCTTCTCGGAGATTCCCGCATGACCGCCACCCACCCCCCTAGGGCAGGCGCGCCACGTGAAGTCCCGACGCCGCCCGCTGGCGTCGCTCTCGTCGTACGCGCTGCTAACGATCCCAAGATTTCCTTGAACGACCTCGCCCGGCTCATCGAGCGCGAGCCGAGTCTCACGGTGAATCTCCTTCGCCTTGCGAACAGTGCCGCGTTCTCGAGCGGCCGCGAGGTCAAGACAGTGGCCCAGGCGACCGTGATGCTGGGCTCGCGCGTCATCCGCAACATCTCGATTGCCCACGCGGTGACGGCCCTTCGCAAGATCACCGACGTCGGCAACTTCGACATTGCTGCGTTCTGGTCCGACTCGCTGCGCCGCGCGTGCTCGGCACTCGTGCTGGCCCGGGTCGCCGGCTACGAAGACCCGTCCGAGGCGTTTACGGTCGGGCTCATCCAGGATCTCGGGGTCCTCCTCTTCGCGACCTCCGGCCACGGCGACCGCATCCAGACGCTGCGCGGGCTACCTGCCTATGAGCGGATCAAGGGCGAGGTCGAGGTCACCGGCAAGTCGCACATGGAGGAGTTCGTCGCGCTGGCGCGCGCTTGGGGTCTGCCAAAGGACCTCGTCGACGCCGTCTCGATGCATCACAGCGACTCCCCAGGCCCGTTGGATCGGCGCACCGCGCGCCTCTCGCAGCTCGCACGCGCGGCCGATCTCATCGCCGACATCACCCAGACCCGAGCCGCTACCGATACGCTCGCGCGCGCCCGTGCCCTGCTCGCGCAGACTGAGTCGCGCGCGCCACTCGACCTCCAGAAGATCGTCGATCTCGTCGCCCAGGAGATGGTCTCCCAGTCGCGGGACCTCGACATCCGCATCGAGCAGCAGCCCGCGTTCGAAGAGCTGATGGACTCTGCGAACCAGGCGCTCGTGCGCATCAGCCTCTCGTACGAGCAGCTCACCCAGCGCCTCGAGCAGCTGCTGGCCGAGAAGGAAGACCTGGCGAAGAAGCTCGCCACCAGCAATGCGGCGCTGCAGCGTCTCGCGACGACCGATCCGCTGACCAGTGTCGGCAATCGCCGTCTCTTCACCGAGGCGCTCGGCGCCGCCGTGGCGGAGCTTGCGACCGGTCGGCCCTCGACACTCATCGTGCTCGACCTCGACCACTTCAAGTGGATAAACGACGCCCACGGTCATAGCATCGGCGATGACGTACTCGTCGCGGTAGCCACCCGCCTGGTCGCGCACGTGCGTGTCGGCGACACCATCGGGCGGCTCGGTGGCGAGGAGTTCGGGATCTTGTTGCCCGGTTGCAACCGCGCCGACGGGCTCATCGTTGCGGCCCGACTCCGTAGTGCCCTACGCGACGAGCGCGTGCGCTGCCGCGACGGCACCGTGCTCGAGGTAACCGGCTCCTTCGGCGGCGTGACCCTCACCCAGGATATCGCCGCCGACGACGCGCTGCGCATCGCCGACGAGGCGATGTATGAAGCGAAGATCGGTGGGCGCGATCGGGTGATCTGGGTCGATCCCATTGTCGTCTCTCGGCCGGACGCGGAGCCGACCTGAGCTCAGGCGCGCATCGACTCGGGCGTCAGGAATCCGCCTTCCGTGGCTTCGGGCCGCGGATGTGACGGCACGCGAGCGGCGTCGACGACGAAGTAGTCGGGGGCCAGGCCACGTGCCTGAAGGATGCCCCATAGGCGTTCGAGGGTGGCCAGGCCGACGGCGCCGCGGGCGACCATGTCAGCGGCGCTGCGTAGGAGTGAGGCCTGTTGGCGGCGGAGCGTCACGACGAGCTGATGGGCGACCGCGGCGACGCCTTCTTCGTCGATTTGCCCGTCCTCGAAGAGGCGCAATGACGCCTGGAACGCGTCGTGACACGGCACCAGGCGCTGGTGGAAGTCCACGAAGCGCTCCGGATTCTTGCGCACCTCGAGGTTGATGAAGATGCTGTGCACGAGCTCTTTGTGGGGCATGCCGTCGGCGAGCAGCGCCGCGTAGTCCGCGTCTTCACGCCGGACCTGGTGCTTCAAGAGAGTCTTGACGAGCGCCTCGCCGCGCAGGCGCCCCGCGACCACGTCGCCGTAGAGCGAATAGATGAGCGCGTCGGACTCGGAGTCGTCGCCGAACAGCGTCTCCTGCACGTCCCACGGCAACTCCTGGCGATTGAGCAGCAAGGCCGACAGCTTGTAGCCGATCTGCTCGCGCAGCTTGCCGAACTGCCCGCGCACGACGAGCGCCACCTGGTCCTTGAACGTGATGCCGTCGAACTCGACCCCGTCGAGCAACATCTTGCGTTGGATGACGAGGCGCAGCTGCGGCGGTGACGCGGACACGAAGTAGATCGGGTTCGACGCGGTGAGCCCGCGCGGGGCGACGCCACGGCGCAGTGCCTTCAACAGCGCCACGGTGCCCGCGACGTTGCGCTTGTCGATCGCGAACTCGAAGGGCACCGCGAGGAGTGCTTTGAGCGAGTGGATCTCGGTCGCGAGGTAGGTCTTGTCAATGTCCCAGACATAGAGGCGCCCGCTCCAACCGTCCGGGAAGTGGCGGTCGTTCGAGCGATCGAGCGGGTACTTGTAGGGCGGTTGCGGGCGTCCCAAGCGTTTACGCAGGGCTGTGATCATCACCAGCCCCGGTTGCGCGCAGCGACCGACAAGGCGGTGTCGATGACCGAGCCTTCGACCGGGCGCGGCGCGTCGATCGGCACCTCGTTGTGCTCGTAGCGATTGGCGCGCGACATGAGCTTCACGAGCACGTCGGCGGGCTTGTGCTCTTGGAACAGGATGGCGTTGACGGCGCGTGTGATCGGCATGTCGACGCCGAGGCGCGCCGCGTGTTTCGAGGCGGCATAGGTCGTGTTGACGCCCTCGGCGACCTTGATCGAGTCGGCCTGCGCCTCTGCCAGCGACATGCCGGCGGCGAGCTTGCGACCAAGCGAGTTGTTACGCGACAGCGGCGAGGCGCAGGTCGCGATGAGGTCGCCGAGGCCTGCCAGCCCCAAGGCGGTCATGCGGTCGGCCCCAAGCGCTTCGCCAAAGCGCGAGATCTCGGCGAGCCCACGCGTCAGCAACATCGCCAGCGAGTTCTGCCCGTAGCCCATGCCCGTGCAGACGCCGGCCGCGATCGCGATGATGTTCTTCAAGGCGCCCATCACCTCGACCCCGACGAGATCGTGATTGCCGTAGACGCGCAGAGTTGGGCCGGCGAGCAGCAAGCCGACCTTCTCGACGACCTCTTCCAGCGGGCTCGCGACGACGGTCGCGGTCGGCTGGTTGTCCATCACTTCGTCGGCCAGGTTCGGACCCGAGATGGCGCCGACCTTGAGGCAACAGGTCTCCTCGCGCAGGATCTGCGACATGCGCGTGAGGCGCTCGGCCTCGAAGCCTTTGGTGGCGGACACGAGGATCTGGTCTCCGCTCACGCACTCGCCGAGCTCGAACGCGACGCTCCTGAAGTTGGCCGACGGGATGGCGACGATCAACGTCTCGGCGAAGCTCGCCGCCGAACGCAGGTCCGAGGTCGCTTCGATTGCGGGATGGATCGGTCGGTCCTTCAGGTAGCGACTGTTGGTGTGGGTCGCGTTGATCTCCCGGACGCGCTCCTCGCTGCGCATCCAGAGCTTCACCTTGATGCCGGCGACTGCCATCAAGTGGGCCAGGGCCGTACCCCAGGAGCCGCCGCCGATGACCGATGCGTGCGTATAGGAGGCGCCTCCGGGCGAGGACGACGACGACTGCGTGACCATCACGCCACCTCCTTCAGGATCGGCTCGAGCTCTTTTTCGAGCCCATACCCGCGCAGCCGATTCGAGTAGTAGAAGAGCAGCTTCATGTCCTCCGAGAAGACGCGGTCGCCGCGGCGCGCGAGCACGGGCTTTGCGTGGTACGTCCCGAAGTGGCGCAGCGCCGTCTGCACGATGGTGGCCGCGTCGCCAGTCTGCACGACGCCCTCCTCGAGGTGCAGCTCCCGGCGCGCTTCGCGTGCGCGCAAGGCCTGCCACACGCGCAAGACACGCTCGACCAGGGTCGACGCTGACGTGCCAGCGCCCTCGTCGCCGGTGCGGATGAGGCGGTACATGTCGAGCTCGCGATGGCGATGGCGCAACATCTCCCAGAGCGTGAACGCGACGAGCTGGGTCGACACGATGACGTTGTGCTTCAAGAACTCGCGGCCGATCGCCTCGCCGGCTTCGGCCGTGTAGACGCGGTCGCGCTGGGGCAGGTGGACCGGCACACCCTGGCGGTCGGTGACGTAGCGCCTGATGTCGATCTCGCGCCCGTGGCGGTCGATAGACGCCCCCGTCTCGGGGTCGACCTGGTTGCCGAAGGGATCGATCGGGTCGCCGATGTGAACCGTGATGCGCGCATCGAGGTTGATGAGGTTCTGCGTGAAGTTGAGGATCTTGCGGGCGCGCGTCGACTCGTCGTCGAGGATGATGTAGCGCGCCTTGCCTTCGCGCTGGAGGTGGTCCTCGATGAGCGTCTCAGCCTCCAATACGAGGTGGTAATTGAGGGTGCACGGCACGATGTAGATGTTCTGTTTCTCCTTCTTTTTCAAAAGGTTGTTGGTGTACGCGCGCAGCCCCGAGGACAGCAGGCCGAGCTTCAGGCGCTGCTCGACCTGGCCCGAACGCACGCGGGTGCCGGCCGGGAAGAACAGGTTCGGCTGACCCAGCTCGAGCGAGACGGTCGCGTACTCTTTGAGCACGTCTTTATAGAGCGGAGCCGTCTTCTGGCGGTCGACGCGATAGGCGCCGAGGTTGCGCATGAAGAGCGACATCACCGGATTCGAGAACAGGTTGAGCCCGGCGCCGTAGGTGAACGCGGGCAACCCCATGGCGAAGATCGCCCAGCCGATGACCGGCGAGTCGAGGTTCGAGACGTGGGTCGGCGTGAGGATGACCGTGCCGAGCTCGTTCATGCGCTTGATGGCCGCGACGTTGCCCTGGATCCGGATCGTCTCGGCGATGTCGGGCAGGCCACGCTGGAGGAGGCGCTTGGGGCTCATCGCATTGAGCAGCATCGGCAGCGCGCGCGGCATGATGCGGGTCGCGACACCATAGAGGACCGGCGAGAAGTTGCCGCGGATCTCTTCCGTGAAGCGCTCGAGGACGGACTTCAGGATGTCTTTGATCTCGTGGTCCGAAGCGCGCCCGAGGCGGTTCTTGATGCCGTCCCAGAATGCCAGGTCCTCGGCCCAGGTCGGGCTCTTGCGGTCGATCTCGAGGCGCTTGCGTTCGTGGTAGAGCGTGTCGTTGACGAGCACATCGAGCGGCATGCCGTCGGGGAGCTGCGACTGCATGAGGCAGGCTTCGAGCACGCGGCTGCGTACCTCGACGATGGCGGCGTCCCGTAGCGCATTCTGCATGACTTCATCCCCTCGGGCCGGCGCGGATCCGGGCGCACGACCCGAGGACCTTACACCGGGCCCACCGCAGCGTGAAGGCGAGCCGGGCTGTCGGGACCTGCAGCATCCGTGACCCCTCACGGCCGGCGGGCGCACGTAAAACTTTCACAGCGGCCGGGTCTGGAGGATGAATGGCCGGCGCGGCCGCTCGCTTCGGGGCCGTTCAGAAGCTCGCAGGCCCACCCTGACCCAGTCCTGGTACCATATCGTCGTCCTCGGCACCGACCTCGCAGGCGTCGTCTTCGCGGCGCTCGCGGCGCGCCTGGGCTACCGCGTGCTCGTCATCGGCCAGGGTGAGCGGCCGGTGGCGTACAAGCACGACGGCTTCTGGTTCCTGCGCCGGCCCGAGCACCTCCTCGGGTTCTCGACCTCGCCCGCGGTGCAGCGCGCGCTGGGCGAGCTGTCGCTCGGCATGGAGATGAAGAACCGGCCGCAGCCGCTGGAGCCGACGCTGCAGATCGCGATGAGCGGCATGCGCCTCGACGTCGGCGGCGCGCGGCGCCTCTGGGAGCGCGACCTCGAGCGCGAGCTGCCAGGCTCGCTGCCGTTCTTCGATGGCTTCGATGCGCGCATGGCCGAACTGACGCGGCTGTCGAATCCATTGCTCGGTGGGGGATCGCGCCCATTGCCGACCGTGCGCGCGCCCGGCATCGGCGAGGCACCGCCGGACAGCGACCCGCTGCACCTGCCGCCGCGTGGGATGCGCGAGCGCGCGACGTTCAGGAAGCTCGCCGAGGGCGTGCCGCCGCACCTCATCGATGGGCCGTTCGATGTGCTCCAGGAGTTCGGCGACCCGCGGGCGCGCGCAGTGGTCGAAGGGCCGCTCACGCACCTGTCCGGGCTCCTCGCGCAGCCGCTGGCGCCGCTCGTCGTGGCGCGCCTGTGGACCCACCTGCGGGCCGGCCTCTACCGCTTTCCGGGCGGTCTCGACGGCCTGCGCCAGGTGTTCCTGCGAAAGGTGCGCGACCAGTCCAGCGACTTCCGACCCGACGCCTATGCCAGCAGCTTCGTGATGAAGCGCGGCAAGATCATCGCGGTGCAGCTCGCCTCGCGCGGCGAGCAGATCGGCTGCGAGCTGGTCGTCGGCAATGTCGACCCACGCAAGGTGATGGGCCTCGTGCCGCGGGAAGAGCGCGACGACGGCTGGCACGCGACGGCCGCAGCGTTGCAGCCCGCGGCCTGGCGCCTGGTCGTGAACCTCGGGGTCGATCCCAAGGTGTTGCCGCAGGGTATGGCACCGGAGCTGATCTGGGTCGACGACCCGCATGACCCGCTGCGCGGTGACAACGCGTTGTGGGTGTCGCGGCCGGGCGTCGGTGCGCACGCGGGTGGCGACGGGCGGCCCGGGCCAGGGGTGGTGCAGGTCAGTGCGCTTCTCGAGGCGCGGGCGGCGACCCCGACGCTGGGCGGGATTCAACGCACCGTGTCGCGCTCGCTCGACGCGCTGCGGCGCCTCGTGCCGTGGCTCGACGAGCACACCAAGGTGATCGACGTGCCGGCGTTGCGGCAGCCGCTGCTCGTGCCCGGAGCCCGCCCTGCGAAATATGCGGCACAATCAGTTCGCGAAGGCCGCGCAGCGGCTGCCCAAGAATCCGAGCACGCGCACGAAGAAGGCCACGGCCCGGTGATCGATTTCGAGGAGCTGGTGCCGGTGTTCGGCCAGGCGCTGCCCGACACGCTCGGAGCCAGTGCATTCGCGCCCGAGACGGCTTACAAGAACCTCCTCCTCGCGGGCGACCAGTTGTTCGCGGGGCTCGGCTTCGAAGGCACCTGCCTTGCAGCGCTCCAGGCGCTGCATCTCGCGCGCGAGCGGGTGAAGCTGAAGACGGGGCTACGGGGGGACCGGGGCCTCGTCTGAGGAGTGCGCGAAAGAGCGCGTGGCCTCACTATCGCCTCGGCTGCTATGGCCAAGGCCAGGCGCAAAGGCGGTAGCTTCGTGAGACGGATGTGGCTGTTGACCCTCATGGGATGCGCGTCGGCCCTGACCGTGGCGCCGGGCGCGTTCGCCGCGGAGCCAGCGCCCGCCGCCCCGACCCCGGGCAACAAGGCCGAGGTCTGGACCTGGGACGCGTTCCTCGCCTACGTCGAGCAGCACCACCCGCTGATGCAGGCCGCGCGCGCGGGCCTGGCGCAGTTCGAAGCGAAGCTCCACCAGGCGGACTGGGCGATGTTCCCGGCGTTCCGCATCGAGGCGACGACGACCATCACGCCGCAGGTGACGGGCAACGCGCTCGAGTCGGACTCGAACTGGGACGTGATCGGGATCTACGCGAAGGCGAAGCTCGAGATGGTCCAGCCGATCTATACCTTCGGCAAGATCAGCTCGCTCCAGCGCGCGGCCGAGGCGGGCGTCGACGTCGGCAAACAGGCGGTCGAGATCGCGCGCTGGGAGCTGCGTACACGCGTGGCGGAGGCGTGGATGGGGCGCCTCCTCGGCAAACAGCTCGACACCATCCTGGTCGACGGCAAGCAGTGGCTCGACAAGGCCGAGAAGCGTATGGAGCGCCTTCGTGCCGAGGACAGTAACGAGTACGACCAGCTCGAGCACCTGCGCTTGAAGACGCGCGTTGCCGAGTTCTACGAGCTGCAGGCAAACAACCTGCTGTTGCTGACGCAGGCGACGCAGGGCCTGCGCATCCTCCTGCAGCGGCCGTCGGACAGAACCGTGGAGCTCGCGGACAAGACCTTCGAGCCCTACGACTTCGAGCTGCGGCCGGTCGACGAGTATGTGGCGATTGCCAAGGCGTCGGACCCGCAGACCGCCATCGCGAAGAACGGCGCGCGTGCGCAGTGGGCGTTGGCCGATGCGAAAGAGGCCGAGGCGTGGCCCGACATCTTCTTCGCGGGTCAGGTGGCGCTCGCCGAGGCGTCAGTTATAGAAGACCAGCCGTCGACCTTCGCGCGCGACCCATTTCATCAGCGGTCCGTCGGCGGGGTGCTCGGGCTGCGCTGGAAGCTGGACGTGCCGCAGCGCATCTTCCAGACCGACGAAGCGCGCGCCAAGGCGCGTATGGCCGAAGCGCAGGCCGAAGTGCAGGCCGACCTGCAGGAGTTCAAGGTCCGGCAGCTCACGCAAGAGCTCGCCAACAAGCGCGAGCTCCTGCGCGTGTATGCCGAGTCACAAAAGGCGGCGCAGGGCTGGCTCACGGCGACCTGGGACACGTATGACGCCGGCTTTGGCAGCTTTCGCGACGTGATGGATGCGCTCGTGCAGTTCTATCAAAAGAAGTTCGGTTACCTGAAGCTCGTGTTCGACCACAACCTCGTCACCTGGCGCCTGAGCCAGGCCATCGGGGCGGACGTGCGCACGTTTGGCAAGGTACCCGCAGCCGTCACCCCTTGAATCATTCGCCGCCGATGCCGTCGTTGGCCCTGCTCATCCGCCTGCCGCGACGCTCGGCCCGCCGCCCGCCGCCCTAGGAGACTCCATGCAACTCGCCCCTCATGTCCGCCGCATCGCCTTCGTCGCGGCCCTCCTGATGACCTCGTCCGGCGTCGCCCTCGCGGCTGAGCCGCCGCCGCCCAAGGCGCGCATCGACGCCATCTACGGACACATCAAGCAGGCCGCCGCGACCGCCGCGACCCAGACCGAGCTCACGACGTCGGTCACGGCCGAGCTCGACGTGTTCATCAACTACGAGGCGTTCTCGGCGCGCACGCTGAAGACCTCGTGGCCGGGCCTCACCCCCGCCCAGAAGGCGACGTTCATCGACCGCTTCAAGCGACTCGTAATCCGCACCTACGCCAAGAAGTTCCAGCCGAAGTCCGAGTTCGCGGTCGAGTATCGCGGCGACGCGACCTTCACGAACGCCGACAAGACCGAAGCGACCGTGAAGACGACCGTGCGCGGCAAGAAAGACGTAGCGGCCGACGTCGACTACCTGCTCGGCTACGCCGAGGTCGCCGGAACCAAGGCGTGGCGCGCGTACGACATCATCGTCGACGAGGTCTCGATGGCGCTCAACTGGCGTCAACAGTTCGAGAAGGTCATCCAGAAGGAGGGCTTCGATGCCCTCATCGGCAAGATCAACAAGAAGGTCGACGCCCAGTAGCGATGAGAGCGATCACTTGACACATTTACGGGTGCCAATGAGCTTGCTCGCGGCCTCCAGCTTCTCGGTGACGATCGTGTCCTTCGGGTCGATGAGCTGGAGCTCCTTCAGGGTCGTAATGGCGCCCTGACAGTCTTTCTGGCGCACCAGGTTGTCGGCCGTCAGAATCAGCGTCGGCTTCGCCTCCAGGAGCTTCTGCAGCTCCTCCTGCGCCTCGGCGTGGTACACGCTCGCGTCGTCGATATCGCGCAACAGGTTCGCCGCCTCGCCGCGCTTCAACGCGTCGCGCAGACGCCGCGCCTCTTCCAGGCGCGTCTTGTGGAGCTGCATCAGCTTGATGTGGTTGACCGCGCGCTGCGCGTCTTCGTTGAGCGGGTCGATCTCGAGCACCGCTTGGTAGCGCCCGAGCGCCAGGTCCCAGCGCTTGCCGCGGATGTGCTCCTTGCCGACCTCGATGATGCCCTGGAGCTCCTGTGCCTTGCGCTCCTTCTCCTTGGCCTCCGCGCGAGCCGTGTCCTCAGCGCTCGGCACTACCGGGGCCGCCTCCGGTGTCGCCGCCGGGGCCTGAAGCGCAGCGCCCTCGGGCGACTTCATCAGCGGCACACCGAAGATCTGCTCCTTGAAGGCGACCAGCACGAGGGTCGCGATGATGGCGACGAAGCCGATGATCAATACCCAGAGCAGCCACCCCGACTGGCCTCCCTTCTTCGGCTCGGCCCAGGCGTCTTCGTAGGCCGCCGCGGTCGCGTTGCCTTTGGCCGCCGGAGCTTTCGCCGCCACGGGGCGATCTCGCTCGCGCTCCCGTTCGTCGGTCCGTGAACGCTCGCGCCGGACCTCGCGCTCCTTGTCCTTCGTCGGCTTGGAGCCGGTCGTCGTGCCCTCCTGGTCGGCGATCTCGACCAGGAACTCGACATTGCCAAAGCGGATGATGTCGCGGTGATGCACCGTCGCGACCTCGATGCGTTCGTCGTTGACGAAGGTGCCGTTCGACGACTTGAGGTCCTCGATCGTCAGCGCGCCGCTACGCTCGACCGAGATCTTCGTGTGGATGCGCGATACCGACGGATCGATGATCGTCAGCGTGCAGTCCTTGCCGCGCCCGATCAGGTTGACCTTCCGCTGCACGCGGAAAACCTGGTTGGTGAACGCGAGGTTACGACCCGTCAGCTTGCACCAGGTGCGCTCCTCCTCGACGCCGCCGGGCTCCGCGTCCGACTCGATGTGGAGGTAGTAGTCGCCGACCTTGATCTGGGCCGAGCGCTGGATCTGATAGACCTCGTTGATACGTCGCCCGTTGACGAACACACCGTTCGAGGAGCTCAGGTCCTCGATGTAGCACTTGCCGTCGACCGTATAGAGGCGCGCATGGCGCCGCGATACATTGTCCGACGGCAGGATGATGTCGGACGTGTGGCTGCGACCGATATAGAACTCGCCCTCTTCGAACGAGTACTCGTCGGCGATGCCGCCATGCTTGTCCTCGATGATGAGGGTGAACATCAGCGCTTACCTCTGTCCCCGCTGCTGCTCCCTCACCGTTTGGCCGACGCCTTGAGCGCGAAGCCTTCCTTATTGCTCTCGCAATCCTGGAGCTTGTCGACCCGCACCGCGCCGTCCGCATGCGTCTTGAGCGACACGACCAGGTCGACCGCCTCGCCAACGATCACCGCGCCACGCCCCGGGCTCGCCGGCAACTGCGCCAGCTCCAAGATGAGGCCCAGCCGCTTCAGCGCGCGCTCGGCGGACGGCTCGGGCGTCAGGGCCAGCACCGGCTTGCCGATCGTGAGGCAGGTCTCGACCCACTCGCCGATCGTGCCCGCGTCGAGCCGCTCGAACACCACCAGGTCCGGCTCGAGGCCGGCGATGTTGGTGCCCGAGAAGAGGCTGCGTGCGCTGATTCGCGCGCTGTCGGCGTGTGCGATCGCGACCTCGGTGCGGTCACCGACCGCAACCACACGGCGGTCGAGGCCGACCTCGGCGGCGATCGCCGCAGCCAATGCGGACCGACCCGGACCCGGAGCCCCACAGAGGAGGATGCTGCGGCCATCGACGACCGCCTGGGATATCGCATGCGATTGCGTCTGATCGAGCATGCCCTCGGCCACCAGATCAGGCAGCAGCGGCACCTCCTGGGCGGCTCTGCGCCAGACGACCAGTGGTGCAGCACCGAGCCCGGCACCGACCACGCGCACCGTCGCCCCATCGGCCAACGCAACTTCTTCGCAGCCCGCGATCTCCTCGGATTCGAGGATGCCCGACAGGTTCGCAATCGTCCGCCGATACGACGCCGCCGTCGCGAACAGCCGGCCGTTGGGCTCGTGCAGACCCGCCCCGCGGTCGAGATAGATCGACTTCGGGCCGTTCATGTAGATCGCCAGCACCGTCGGGTCGGCCAGCGTGTCGGTGATGGGCCCAAGGCCCACCAGCTCGGACACGACGTCCGCCGCCAGCGCCTCACGCTCGGTCTCCAGCGCGATGTCGCCAGCGTCGATGGCCTGCGCCACCGCGTCGGCCACGATCGACTCGGCCTCTTCGTAGGCCACCGTCTCGTGCTCGCGCTCGATCCTTTCGACGACCGATTGGATCGCCTGGTTCCACTCCGCCCACGGGTCGGCCTGGGCAGCATCATCGCTCATCGTCTCCGGCTCGGGCGGCGGGGCCCGCTTCAGGACGGCGGGCACGGCGACGCTCATCGTCGGCGGTTCCTCCTGCGGGCGCGGTACGGTCCTGGTCGGCGGCGGCACCGGCGCAGCCTTCGCCACCGGCGCGGGCGGCACCGGCGCGGGCTTGCCAACCGCGGCAGCCGAGGGCTTGGGCGGCTCGGCCTTCTGCTTGGCGGCACCTGCGGGCGCCTTCAAGGTCGATGTCGCCGGGTTCGGCTCCTTCGTGGCCATCGGCACGACCGGCGGCGGCACGTCCTTGCGCGGGGCCGGGGCCGGCGCCTTCTTCGGCGGAGGCGGCTCGTCGTCCTCATCCGGCATGGCCGAGATGGCGCGCGTGCGATCCTCCTCGTCGTCCAGCGGCGGCGGCGGTCCTGGCGGCGTCGCGCGGGCCGCGGGACGCTTGGACTCCGCGACCGGCGGCAACGGCTCGTCCATGTCCTCGTCGTGGCCCATCGCCGCGTCGACGGCGGCGGTCGGACCACGGTTCGTGCGCGGGCCTTCCGGCGTGGCGCTGGCGGTGTAGGGCGCGGTCATGCGCTGCGAGGCGTGCTGTTCGGCCGGGCGCGACAGGCGGATCACGAAGTCGCCGATGTAGACCTTGTCCTCATAGGTGAGGAGCTCGGGTGCCGTGATGCGGCGGCCGTTGACGTAGGTGCCGTTGGTCGAGCGCAGGTCGACGATGACGACCTTGTCGTGCTTGTCCACGAGGCGCGCGTGGCGCTTGGAGATGTTCGAGCGCGGAAGCACGATGTCGCTGCCCGTGGCGCGACCGATCGTGACCTCCTCCTTCTCGAAGATGAGTTGACGCTCTTCTCCGTTCTTTTCACGGATGGTCAACGCCAACATCATCTCGCTCCTTTGGTCCTCGGGAGGGCCGGAAATAGTCGGCTGTTTGTCCGACGGGGTGGGTGTCTTGTCAACCCGCCCCTCCGTCCCACGCCCGAAGCATCTCGGCCGCGCGCGCCGGGGGATCGGCGGCGCCCAGCACATCGCCGAGCGTCGCTACTCCCGCGGCCCCGACGCGACGCAGCTCGGCCGCGAGCCGAGGCGTCACCCCGCCGAGGCCGAAGACCGGCAGCGAGAGGCCCGCGATTGAGCGCGAAAATCCTGCGATCCCGAGTGGTTCTGAGGAACTCGGCTTCGAGGTCGGGGTGGCGACCGGGGACAAGAGCGCGTAGTCCGCGCACAGCGAGGCCGCTTCGAGCCCGGCGCGGTCATGGCACGAGCGGCCGATGACGAGGTCTGGCCAGGTCGCGCGCACGGCCACCTGAGCGATCCCCGACTCCGGCAGGTGCACGCCAGCGGCGCCCGCCGCCAGCGCGAGGTCGACGCGCCGCGAGACCATCAAGAGCGCGCCCGAGGCTTGGCAGACGGACTTCAGCCAAACCAGATAAGCGAGCCGTTTGCGCGCCTCGGCGTCGCCGTCACCCCGATCGATGACAATGGTCCGCGGCCCAGCCAGCGCCAGCACCGCCGGCAGCACCTCGCGCAGGCGCGCCATCCCGAAGGTCGCACGGTCCGCGACGACGCACAGCACCCGACCGGCGACCCGCGCGGCACGCATCCCGCTAGCCGATGAGCCCTTCGAGCGGGCTCGAGGCGGTGGCGTAGAGCTTCATCGGCATCCGTCCTGCACGAGAGGCGAGCCGCCCGGCGTCGACCGCGAGGCGCATCGCGTGGGCCATCATCACCGGGTCTTTCGCGCCCGCGATGGCGGTGTTCATGAGGACCGCGTCGCAGCCGAGCTCCATCGCCCGGGCGGCGTCCGAGGCCGTCCCGACGCCCGCGTCGACGATGACCGGCACGCCATACTCGACCATCGCCTCGACGATGAGACGGATCGAGACCGGGTTCCGGATCCCAAGACCACTCCCGATCGGCGCCCCGAGCGGCATCACCGCGGCGCAGCCGATATCGGCCAGCTTCTTACACACGACGAGGTCGTCGGTGATGTACGGCAGCACCGTGAAGCCTTCGGCGATAAGGATCTTGGCGGCTTCGAGCGTCGCTTGGTTGTCGGGGTAGAGGGTCTTCGCGTCGGCGATGACCTCGATCTTCACGAGTTCGCCCATGCCGACCTCACGCGCCAGCATTGCAGTCCGGATCGCTTCTTCCTGGGTCGAGCAGCCGGCTGTGTTCGGGAGCAGCGTGTACTTCGCGAGGTCGACCTGGGCCCAGATCGAGTCCTCCGCATTGCGGTCGAGGTTCACGCGCCGCACCGCGACGGTGACGATCTCGGCGCCCGACGCGGCCAGCGCCTCACGCGCCAAAGCCGCAGTCGGATACTTGCCGGTGCCGATGAGGAGGCGCGACGCATAGTCCTTCGCGCCGAGCTTCAAGCGGTCGCCCGTGTTCGTCATGGCAGTCATCGTCGCAGTCATCATCCGCCTCCCACGAAGTGCACAATCTCGACGGCGTCGCCCTCGGCCAGCGCCACCTCGGGCCAATTCGCACGACGCACAATCTTGCGGTTCACCTCGACGGCGACGCGCGTCGCCGCCAGGCCGAGCACCGCGACCAGGGTTGCCACCGTGACCGCCGCATCGGGTGTCGCACCCGCGATTTCCTTGGCCTCGCCGTTCACCGTGAGCCGCATCCGCACCTCGCGCGCCTCATAGCATCACCACCCCACACGTCGCGAGCAGCAATTCGCCGCACACGACACCCACTTCACCGCAGGTGCAGGGCGCCGGATGTGCTGCTAAGGTGCGCCCCGTGAACTTTGTAGAGAACCTCGGCCTGTGGGCGATGAAGCGCGTCGAGAACACCGGCGCGACCACGCTACTCGCCTGGGAAGGCTTCATGCAGATGTTCCGCCGGCCTTTCCGGTGGCGGGTCTACCTGCAACAGCTCGAGTTCATCGGAGTCGGCTCACTGCCCATCGTGCTCCTCACGGGCGCCTTCACGGGCATGGTCTTCGCGGTGCAGTCGGCCTACGCGTTCAGCCTGTTCAACGCCGAAGGCTACGTCGGCACGACCGTCGCGCTGGCGCTCACGCGTGAGCTGGCGCCGGTGTTCACGGGGCTCATGGTGTCGGGCCGGGTCGGCTCGTCGATTGCCACCGAGATCGGCACGATGGGCGTCACCGAACAAATCGATGCGCTCCGATCGATGGCCGTGAACCCCGTGCAGTACCTCGTCTCGCCCCGGCTCTTCGCGGCGGTCACGATGATGCCGGTCTTGACGCTCTTGTTCTCGCTCATCGGGATCATCGGTGCCTGGGTGGTCGCGGTGCTCGGCCTGGGCCTCGACGAAGGCGTCTTCAAGCGGCGCATCATCGACGTGATGATGCCCTGGGACGTCTGGAGCGGGCTCATCAAAGGCGCCATCTTCGGGCTCGTCATCACCGCCATCTCGTGTCACTCGGGCTATACTGCCGAAGGCGGCGCGCGCGGCGTGGGCATGGCGACAACGAAGGCCGTGGTCTACTCTTCGGTGGCCGTGCTGGTGTTCGATTATCTCCTGACCGTAATGATGTTCTGAATGTTGAAAGCGAAGACCCCGCTGCTCGTGGGCTTGCTGGTGCTCGTCGCCGCCGGCGCGTTCATCTTTACGTTCGGCACGCTCAATAAGGGCATGAGCGAAGCGGACATGTACACGGTCTACGCGCGCTTCGACGATGCGTCGGGGCTCGCGCCGGGCACCCGCATCACCCTCGCCGGCATCGAGGTCGGGCGCCTCGGCACGCCCGAGCTCGACCCGAACACGCCCGCGATGGCGCGCGTGCCGCTGAACCTCGCAAAGACGGTCGTCCTGCGCATGGGCATACTCAACCCCAAGAAGAACACCTGGACCAACGGCGCCGCCGCGTTGCGCCGCCAGTCGAGCCTCATCGGTGACTACGACGTGGCGCTGTCGCCGGGCCTCGAGGGCGAGATCATCCCGCCCGGCGGAACGATCCCGAATGTCACGGGCGAGACGGGCCTGCCGGCGATCATCAAGACGCTCGAGGATTCATCGAAGATCGTGTTCCCGGCGCTCGAAAAGATCACTGACGACATCGAGGCGATCACCGGTGCCTTGCGCAAGACCATCGGCGACGATGAGGGCGCCAAGACCATCGAGAAAATCAAGAGCGACGTCGAGAAGACAACCGACAACGTGCAGAAGCTGACGGCCGAGATGCGCGAGTTCCTGGCGGGCCAGATCTACCCGCGCGGCGACAACATCAACCGCATCCTCATCAACCTCGAGAAGACGTCGGCCCAGCTCGCGAACGCGTCGACCTCCGGCAGCGAGCGCGTCGAGCGGATCCTCGAACGCGTCGAGCGCATCGCCAACTCGGTCGGCCGCTTCGTCGACGACCAGACCGCCTCGCCCGAGACCGCCAAGGACGGCACCGTGTCGAAGACCCTGGCCGGCCTCGAGAAGAGCATGGCCCTCATCGAGGGCAGCCTCGAGAACATCCGCAGCGTCACCGAGAACCTCGAGCAGGGGCGCGGCACGATTGGGCGGCTCCTGACCGACGACAAGCTCATCACCGACATCGAGCGCGTCATCGGCGACATCGAGGACTTCACGTCGACCTTCTCGCGCACCCAGATCCGGGTCCAGTTCCGCACCGACTATTACGTCGGTCGCGGCGCCTACAAGTCGACCATCGACTTCGCGCTCGAGCCTGGACCCGACAAGCACTACCTGTTCCAGCTCATCGACGACCCGATCGGCAGGGCCACCCGCAAGCTGCGCGTCACGACCAGCAACGACCCGCGGGTGCCGCCGATCCTGGTCGAGGAGATCAGCGAGACCAGCGGCGACTTCAAGTTCACCGCGCAGTTCGCCAAGCGCTTCAACTTCCTGACGTTCCGCTATGGCGTCATGGAGTCGACGGGCGGCCTCGGCATCGACGCGAACCTGCTCGAGGACGCGCTCGATTTCAAGCTCGACATCTTCGACTTCGGGCGTGACGAGTACCCACGCCTGCGCGTGATGGCGCAGTGGGAGTTCTTCAGCCACTTCTTCCTGAGTGCCGGCATCGACGACGTGCTGAACGGCGCGGCGCGCGACTGGTTCGTCGGCTTCGGCATCCGCTTCGTCGACGAGGACCTCAAGGGCGTGCTGCCGCTCGCACCGTCGTTCTGACGGGCACGTTGACCCCGCGAGGTTGCGCGCAGCGGGTCGCACGCCCAGCTTGACCGTGGCGGGTGCCCTTGCTAGGTGGCTGGCGGAGGTGGGTGTGGTCGCTGTCGAGCTGAAGACGATCCCCGGGGCGGCACGCGCGACGCGATTCGTGCACGTCCAGACGTTCGGCTGTCAGATGAACGTGAACGACACCGACCGCATCCTGCAGGTGTTGGCACCGCACGGCTGGGTCGCGACCGACGACCCGGCGAAGGCGCAGCTGATCCTCCTCAATACGTGTTCGGTGCGCGAGAAGGCGGAGCAGAAGATGCTCTCGCAGCTCGGGCGGCTGGCTCCATTGAAAGAGCACAACGACGAGCTGGTGCTCGGTGTTGCCGGCTGCGTGGCGCAGCAGGAAGGTGCCGCCCTCCTCCAGAAGGTGCCCTACCTCGACCTCGTGATGGGGCCCGATCACATCGCCGAGCTGCCGGCGATGCTCGAGCGTATGCGCGGCGGCGAGCGGCGCATCGCCGAGACCGAATTCTACAAGAGGAAGGACTTCCGCTTCATCGAGGCCGAGCCTCGCTTGGGGGATGGGGCATCCACGCGCGTCAGCGAGTTCGTCACCATCATGAAGGGCTGCGACAAGGTCTGCAGCTACTGCATCGTGCCGTTCACGCGCGGCCGCGAGGTGTCGAAGTCGCACGACATGGTCGTGCGCGAGGTCGAACGCCTGGTCGCCGCTGGCGCACGCGAGGTGACGCTGCTCGGGCAGAACGTCAATTCGTACGGCAAGGACCTGCACGAAGGCGGCGGTCCGCTCGCGGCGCGCGTTCCGACCTTCGCCGAGCTGTTGCGCGCGGTCGACGCGGTGCCGGGGCTCGAGCGGCTGCGCTTCACGACGTCACATCCGATGGACGCGATCGATGATCTGATCGCCTTGTTCGGGTCGCTGCGCACGCTCTGCGAGTTCTTCCACCTGCCGGTGCAGGCCGGCAATGACCGCATTCTCGACGACATGCGGCGCTTCTACACGGTCGCCGACTACCTGGAAAAGATCGGTAAATTGCGCGCGGTCTGCCCGGATATCGCACTCTCGACCGATATCATCGTCGGCTTTCCGGGTGAGACCGAGGCGGAGTTCGAGGACACGCTCGGTTTCCTCGAACGCGTCCGTTACGACTCGATCTACGCGTTCAAGTACAGCGAGCGCCCGGGCACGCGCGCGGCGAAGCTCGGCGACACGGTGCCCGAGGCGGTCAAGAAGGCGCGTCTCGCGAAGGTGCAGGCGCTGCAGGACGCGATCACACACGAGAAGCTTGCCGCGATGCAGGGCCGCATCGTCGAGATCCTGGTCGAAGGTCCGTCGCAGCGCGCGGCGCGCGGGACCGTACCCGCTGACGGTACTACCGGCGGCGGCTTCCAGATGATGGGCCGGACCCGTTCGAGCACCATCGTGAATGTGCCAGTGCCATTCGGCGAGTTCTGGAACAAGCGCTGGGTCGGCAGGCTCGCGACTGTCGAGATTGTCGAGGCGAAGGCCTTCACGCTGTTCGGGCGCTTCATCTAACGGATGACGCTCGGCATCTCGCGGATGCCGTACCTGCGCGCCCCTTGACAGCCGACCCGCCGAACGGGCTACGCTCTGGCACGGAGGATCTGGCTGACCATGACGAGCGCATCCCTGGAACACCCCCGTACCGCGCGATTCACGCTGAGCGACTTCGAGCGACTTCCCGACGACGGCAATCGCTACGAGATCCTCGACGGAGAGCTGGCCATGACGCCTTCGCCCACCACGCGACACCAGAAGATCTCCCGCCGGCTGCACTTCTTGCTGTACCAGGTGCTCGAGCTGACCGGACGGGGTGAGGTCTACTACGCCCCGATGGACGTCGTGCTCGATCCGCACACCGTCGTCGCGCCCGACATCTTCTTCGTTTCGGCCGAGCGGGCGGAGATCATCGAGGCGAAGAACATCCAGGGCGCGCCCGATCTCGTCGTCGAGATCCTCTCGCCAGGAACACGTCGCCGCGATGTTATCACGAAGGCGCGGCTCTATGCGCGCTTCGGTGTGCCGCACTACTGGCTCGTTGACCCGGACATCGACCGCATCGAATTCATGGCGCTGCGCGCTGGCGCCTACGTGACCTTGCTCCAGGCGAACGCTCCCGACATCGCACGCCCCGAGGATTTCGAGGGCGTCGTGATCGCGCTCGGCGAGCTGTTCCTCGCCTGAGAGCGACCTGCACGACACGCTCAGGCGTCGCGCGCAACGCCAGCGATGACGAGCCCACCGAGCACGTAGGCGACGAGGCCGGCGACGAGCGTCGCGGTGAAGCCGACGTTCATCGACAACACGACCGCGAGCGCCGAGCCGACGACGCTGGTGGCACCGTTGATGCCCCAGCCCCAGGGCACGAGCTCGGGGTCGACCTTCAGCGCGGTGATGACGCCGAGCGGCAACAACATGCCCATCGCGATCCCGAGGCCGCCGACGAGCAGCGCCGCGATGGCGATGCGGGCCTCCAGCGGCAGCCCGATGAGCGCGTGGAAGAGCGGCGGGAGGGCGACCAGGTAGAGCAGCAGCAGGAGGCTCAGCGCGATGATGGTGACGCGGATCGCCTTGGCGGTGCCGAAGCGTCGTGTGAGACGCGGCGACAGCGAGCTGCCGATCCCGGACGCGAGCAGCAGCGCCGCGATGACGACGGCGAGCGCGTAGATCGGATGCCCGAGGAACAGCACGAAGCGCTGCATGAGGCCGAGCTCGACCAGGATGAAGCCAAAGCCGAGGAACAGGAAGTAGCCCAGAACGCGTAGCTTCTGGCCGCGGTTCAAGCGCAGCGCGGCGCGCCGGAAGAGGAACAGCGGCAACAACACGAGCAGCAGCGTCAGCCCGAGCGAGACGATCAGCACGAGCTGCAACATGGCGAGCCCGAGGTTGTTCCGTTCGAAGTCGGCGAACTCGCCGAGGCGGCCGAGGAAATCGCCAGGCCAGACCGTGTAGAAGAAGAACGGGCGGTCGTCGGTAGTCGGGCGCGCGTCGTAGGACTGCGCCGCGTAGAAGGCTTCGGGGCGGGTCGCGAAGTACGTCGCGAGCTCGGGCCTGGCGGTGGCAGGAGTGGCGCCGCTGGCGGGGCGGAAGTAGATCGAAAGCTTGTCCGCTTTGCAGCGGGCTTCGAGTGCATCGAGCTCGGCGCCGGTGAACGGTGTGCGCTTCAAGAGCATGGTTGCCATGCGCGCATCGGCGGCGACGAAGAAGTGGGCGGCGTGCTCGGGCTCGGGGATGCCGCGGCGCGACATCGCTTCGCGGCCGAGCCCGAGGAGGCGGATGAACTCTTTTGGCGGGGCGCCGTACCAGCGCGTCATCGAGACAATGCCGTCGGGCTGGAGCTTGTCGAGGTAGTCCTCGAACGCTTCGGCGGTATAGAGGTTGTTCTCGGTGAGCGCGAAGGCGCCAGCGCTCGAGGCGGCCCAGGTGTCGACGAGCGTCGCCTGGATCGAGGAGTAGCGGTCTTCCGAACGGCGCACGAAGCTGCGACCGTCGTCGACGACGACCTCGACCTCGGGGCGCGTGTAGAGGTTGCCGTTGAACGCGGCGAAGACCGACTTCATGACCGTCTCCGCGATGAGCGGGTTGACCTCGACGCCGACCACGCGCGGGACTTTCGCGTTGAGCGCGGCGATGACGTCCGGACCGCCACCCGGGCCGATGATGAGCGCCGGACCGGCGTTCTTCACGGCGTACACGAGGCTCGATACGCGGTGCTCCGAGTAGCGCAACGGCGCGTCGAGGTGGTGCTGGGTGACATCAGCCGAGAAGATGCGGGTCGCCGCGTCGGCGTCGATGTGGATCCAGCGGTGGTCATCCGCCTCTGAGGTCGAGACCGTGATGCGAGAGAGCGCGTTCCAGCCCTCCCAGATGACGTTCGCTTCATTCAGGAACTTCTCGCCCTGCTTGAACTTGAAGGCGCCGCCGGTCTGGGCCGGGCCAAGGCCCATGTAGAGGGCAGCGGCGGCGGCGATGAGGCTGAAGACGAGCGGAAGGGAGCGGGTGAGCGTGGGCGTGGGCGTGAGCGGGGGCGTGGGCGTGGGCGTGGGCGTGCTCACACCGGCGAG